>Ga0209925_1001312_pt1 | contig 12562 bp, 7 predicted proteins | sample SalPonR2_A_D1_MG_FD_185702 | JGI IMG/M metagenome (GOLD analysis project Ga0209925, IMG submission 185702) | Salt pond soil microbial communities from South San Francisco under conditions of wetland restoration - Salt Pond MetaG R2_A_D1_MG... ...
AGACAGAGGTCGCGAATAATGCCCGACCTTTGTCGGGCTTTTTTATCATAGAGAAAAAGGTAAAAAAGCCTCTTAGAAATATTTGAAAGGAGGTCGAATGGCAAAACAAGTGAAACAATCCAAAGCAGAAGTTGTAGCTGATTTAAAAGAGAAAATTTCTTCAGCTAATTCCATAGTTCTTACGGATTATATGGGTCTAAATGTTGCAGAGATAACTGAACTTCGAAGGAAGTTGAGTGAGCAGGATATCGATTATAAAGTGTGCAAGAATACCCTTGCTAAAATTGCTTTTAATGAATTAGATATTGATGTTGATGATGATTTAAAAGGCCCTACAGCTTTAGCTTTTAGTTATGAAGATCCTGTTTCGCCAGCAAAAGTATTAGTCGAATTTGCGGAAGATAATGAAAAATTGAAGGTGAAATCAGGAATTGTTGAAGGTGATTATGTTGGTATTGAAAAACTTGAAGAATTATCAAGGTTGCCTTCAAAAGAAGAATTGATTCTCATGTTATTAAGGGCAATGAAATCACCTATAACAGGAATCGTGAATGTTTTAAATGGAAATATTGTTAAGTTTATTAGGGTTTTAAATGAAGTTAAAAAAGAAAAAAATAATGAATAAATTTGGAGGTGCTTTTTTATGAAAAAAGAAAAAATTATTGAAGCAATAGAAAGTATGACTGTTATGGAATTATCTGATTTGGTTAAGGACTTAGAGGAAAAGTTTGATGTTGATGCATCAGCTCCAGTAGCTATGGCAGCTGCTCCTCAAGCACAGGGTGCTCAGGAAGAAGAAAAAACTGAGTTCGATGTTGTTCTATCTGAAGCAGGAGATCAAAGATTAAAAGTTATTAAAGCTGTTAAAGATATTGGTGGATTCAAACTGCCTGAAGCTAAGAAGTTTGTTGATTCAGCTCCAAAAGCTTTGAAAGAAGGAATTCCTAAGGACGAAGCTGAAGAAATTAAAAGCAAGTTAGAAGGCGTAGGAGCTAAAGTAGAACTGAAATAAAGTGATAAAAAAAGATAATTATATTAATAGTTTATTTGAATGTTTACTGGGATATAGGATAAGTATATCCCAGTTTTTTGTTATTTATAAAATTAGAAAACGAGGGGGTTAATAATAATGGCCCAAGATAATATCAAAAATTTAAGTAATGATAGATATGATTTTGGAAGTTTGAAGGATAAAGTTGAAATGCCGCATCTTTTGGAGATGCAAAAAAGTTCTTATAATGATTTCTTACAAATGGATAAAGATCCAGATAAAAGACAAAATACAGGACTACAAAAAATATTTAAAGAAACTTTTCCTATTACAAATCATGAGAAAAAAACTAAAGAACCTGATTTTGAAAAAAGTAAATATATATTAGAATTTATAAATTACAGTATTGAAGAATCTACATTCACACCTCAGGAATCAAGAGATAGAGGTTTAACCTATGGTGGAAATTTAAAAGTAACATTAAGATTAACAAAGAAAATAGAGAATCCCAATACTGCAGAAAAAGAGATTGATGTTAGTGAAGAACAGGAAGTGTTTTTCGGAAAAATCCCGTTAATGCTCGGGAATGGTTCTTTTGTATTTAATGGAGCAGAGAGAGTTATTGTCTCTCAATTACATAGATCACCCGGATTATTTCTAAACAGAGAAATGAAAGGGAATAAAGAACGATTTTCAGCAAGACTTATACCTTATGATGGGTCCTGGCTGGAAATTTTTATAAGAGAAAAGAAAAACAAGGATATAATGTATATATCTATAGATAGAAAAAGAAAAATACATGTTACAACCTTTTTAAGAGCTCTTGGTTATGAAACAGATGATGAGATTTTTGACCTTTTCTGTGCAAAATATACTGTTAAAACCGATAAATATGAAAAAAAGTTTTATCAGGAAATGACACTTGCTCAAGATGTTTTTGATGAAGAAGAGGACCTTATAGCAGAAAAAGGTGATAGGATAACCAAGAAAAATGTAGAATTGATTTTAGATTTATTGGATGAAATAGATATATATGTAGAGAAAAGAAGTGTAAAAATTGAAAATGGTAAAGAAGAGGGATTAAGAAAATATATAAGAAACACGATTTTTGCAGAACCGGGAAAAACTCAGCTTGATGAAAAAGTAGGGAAAAAAGGAAAAAGATTTGTTAGAGAAGATTTTAATAAATTTAAAGAACAGGGTGTAGAAGGAAATGTAGAATTTTATGTAGTAAAAGAAGGAAATCAGGATATTATTTCAAATACTACAAAAGTTGACAACTACAAGGAATCGGACCAGGCTCTTGCAAGAATATATGGAATATTAAGACCGGGTTCTCCTGCAACTGTTGATCTTGCTGAAGATTTAATTTATGATCTCTTTTTTAATCCAAATACTTATAATCTTGGAGAAGTTGGAAGATACAAATTAAACAATGTATTAAATAAGAATAATGAAAATATAACTAAAGAAGACCTTACATTAACAAATGAGGATTTAATAGAAAGTATAGAACAGGTGTTAAAATTAAGGTGGGAGATTATCGAACCGGGTGATATAGATCATCTTGGAAATAGAAGAGTTCGATCAGTAGGAGAATTACTTAAAAATCAATTGAAAATTGGATTTTATAGAATGAAAAGGGTTATTCAGGAAAGAATGAATATCACCGAAGAAGATAAAGTAAATCCACAAACACTTGTAAACTCAAGACCTGTTACAGCAATTATAAATGAATTTTTTGGCTCTCATCAACTTTCACAGTACATGGATCAAACAAATATTTTATCTGAAGTTACTAATAAAAGAAGGTTGAGTGCTTTAGGACCTGGTGGACTTTCAAGAGAAAGAGCCGGATTTGAGGCAAGAGATGTTCACTATACACATTACGGTAGAATTTGTCCTATTGAAACTCCAGAAGGGCAGAACATTGGTTTGATAACATCTCTGGCTTCTTTTGGATCAAAAAATGAATATGGTTTCTTACAAACTGTATATCAGGTTGTTGAAAGTGGCCAGGTAAAAGATAAATTTGAACTATTAGATGCAGACAAAGAAGAGGGTAAAATTATTGCTCAGGCTAAAGTAGAGCTTGATAAAAATAACAAATTTGTAAATGACAGGATTCTTGCAAGAAGATCCGGTGAATTTATCATGGTTAAGCCTAAAGATATTGATTATATTGATGTATCAACCAAACAGCTTGTATCTATTGCTGCAGGGTTAATACCATTTATTGAACATGATGATGTTAGTAGAGCGTTGATGGGATCAAACATGCAGAGACAGGCTGTTCCACTGGTAAATCCACAATCGCCTATTGTTGGCACCGGTCTTGAAGAGAAACTTGCAAAAGATTCAGGTTATGTTCAGCTTGCTAAAAGAAAAGGTGTTGTTGAGAAAGTTACAGCTAACTTAATCGTTATAAAAGCTGATGAAGATAGTATTGATCTTGATGATATCGATTCTGATTTCGGTAAAAATATGGGTAGAGATATATATTATTTAGATAAATATAGAAGGTCAAATAATGCAACCTGTATTACTACAAGACCAATAGTGGATGTAGGGCAAAAAGTAGATAAGGGAGATCCTTTAACTGAGGGTTTTGGTACACAGGGTGGAGAAGCAGCTTTTGGGCAAAATCTTCTTGTAGCATTTTTGCCATGGCGTGGATATAACTATGAAGATGCTATTGTTTTGAGTGAAAGATTGGTTAAGGATAATATTTTTGATTCTATTCATATAGAAGAATTAGAAGTTGAAGCAAGAGAAACCAAATTAGGAAGAGAAGAGATAACAAGAGATATCCCTCAGGTTATGGATGACATGTTAAAAGATTTAGATGAAAGTGGTATTATCAGAGTAGGTAGTTATGTCGAACCTGGTGATATTCTTGTTGGTAAAGTTACTCCTAAAGGTAAATCAGAATTAACACCTGAAGAGAAGTTGCTTAGAGCAATTTTTGGTAAAATTGCTGAAGATGTTAAGGATGCTTCTTTAAGGGTACCGCCAGGAGTAAGGGGTAAAGTTATTGATGTAAAAGTCTTTACAAGAAAACAAACTGAAGACATGGAAGATGTAATAAGAAAAGAGAGAAAAGATGACATCGATAGAATAGAAAGAGAACAACATTTGAGATTAAACTTAATTGAAAAAAGGAAAACAGAATTATTAAAAAGCATATTGATTGGTAAAAAATTGACAAAGAAAATCAATATGATCGGCAAAAAAGGAACAAAGTTAAAAGAAGAAGATGTTAATATAAAGAGAATAGATAAATTAATTATTGAGAAGAAAGCATTAAAAGCTGAAATATTAAATAAATTAAAAAAATTAAATGACACAGTTGAAGAAAAAAGAAGAGAAGTTATCAAGTGGAGAGAAAAACAGTGGAAAAAATTACTTCAGGGTGATGAATTGAAACCGGGAGTTATTAAATCTGTAAAAGTATATATAGCAAACAAAAAAACAATTGCTGTTGGTGATAAAATGGCAGGAAGACATGGTAATAAAGGTGTTGTTTCAAAACTTTTACCTGAAGAAGATATGCCATACCTGGAAGATGGTAGACCTGTTGATGTTTTATTAAATCCACTTGGAGTGCCTTCAAGGATGAATGTAGGACAGATTTTGGAAACTCATCTTGGATGGGCTGCTGAAAAACTTGGATATAAAGTTGCAACTCCAATTTTTGATGGTGCAACAGAAGGTGATATTCAGAAGTGGTTAAAAAAAGCAGAATTACCTGAAGATGGAAAAACTACAATGTATGATGGTTATACTGGTGAACCTTTTGATGAAAGAGTTCTTGTTGGTTATATTTATATGATGAAATTACATCATTTAGTTGATGATAAATTACATGCAAGAGCTACAGGGCCTTATTCTCTTGTTTCACAGCAACCACTGGGTGGAAAAGCTCAATTTGGTGGACAGAGATTCGGAGAAATGGAAGTATGGGCTCTTGAAGCATATGGAGCTTCATATATGCTAAGAGAAATGTTGACTGTCAAATCTGATGATGTAGAAGGTAGGACCAAGATGTATGAAGCAATTATAAGAGATCAAAGTCCGACAGAACCGGGTATTCCAGAATCATTTAACGTTCTTGTGAATGAACTAAAAGGACTGTGTTTGAATATCGATTTTTTGAAAGAAAATAATTAAAAAAAGGGGAGGATTACATTGAAAAAAGTATTCCCAAAATCAACAAATGATTTCGATGCAATTAGGATATCTGTTGCATCTCCGGAGCAGATTAAATCCTGGTCCTATGGAGAAGTTACAGAACCTGAGACGATTAATTATAGAACTTTAAAACCTGAAAGAGATGGTTTATTTTGTGAAAGAATATTTGGACCTGTTAAGGACTATGAGTGTTCATGTGGAAAATATAAAAAGAAGAAAAACAGGGGTATAATTTGTGATAGATGTGGTGTGGAGGTAACAGAATCAAAGGTAAGACGTAAAAGAATGGGACACATTGACCTTGTCACACCGGTAGCTCATATATGGTTTTTTAAAAACCTGCCAAATAGATTGGGCCTCTTACTGGGATTAAAAAGTAAAAATGTTAAATCTATAATTTATTATGATAAATATTTTGTTACTGATCCGGGTGATGTTCCCGAACTGGTAGAATTTGAAACGGATCCAGAAACAGGAAAAATGAATCCAATAATGAAAAAGAGAATTCTTACAGAAAAAGAATATGAAGAATTAATAGAGAGATATGGAGAAGAATCTTTTGAAGCTGAAATGGGAGCTCCAGCGCTTAAGAAGGTTTTGGAAAAGTATGATCTTGAACATGAGTTTTTGGTAGAAAAACAAAAATTACAGGAAACCGGATCAAAACAGAAGAAAAAGAAGATTTTAAAAAGAATGCGTCTAATTAAGCAGTTAAAAGATGCAAATATAAAACCCAGCTGGATGATACTTGAGGTAGTGCCGGTAATACCGGCGGATTTAAGACCTCTTGTTCCGCTTGAAGGCGGGAAATTTGCAACCTCGGATCTCAACGATTTATATAGAAGAGTAATACACAGAAATAATAGATTAAAAAAATTGATGACATTGAATGCTCCAGAAATAATTTTAAAAAATGAAAGAAGAATGCTTCAGGAGTCAGTAGATGCTCTATTTGATAACAGTAGAAGGAAAAGACCTGTTACAGGTACTCAGAACAGACCTTTAAAATCATTATCTGATATGTTAAAAGGTAAACAGGGAAGATTTAGACAAAATCTTCTTGGAAAACGTGTTGATTATTCCGGAAGATCTGTAATAGTTGTTGATCCTAAATTAAAATTACATCAATGTGGAATTCCAAAAAAAATGGCATTAGAACTTTTTAAACCATTTCTTCTGAATAAAATTGAAGAAAATATGGTTGATACACTTAAAGGAGCAAGAAAAATTTTAGAACAGGCATCACCGGAAGTATGGAAGTATCTGGATGAAATAATTGAAGATCACCCTGTTTTACTTAATAGAGCTCCGACACTTCACAAATTAAGTATTCAGGCTTTCATGCCGCATTTGATAGAGGAAAAAGCTATTAAAATACATCCTCTTGTATGTCCTGGATATAATGCCGATTTTGATGGTGATCAGATGGGAGTTCACTTACCGCTTTCCAAAGAAGCTCAAATAGAAGCAAGAACTTTAATGCTGTCTAAGTATAATATTTTGAAACCTGCCCATGGTGAACCGGTTGCTACACCAACCCAGGACATGGTGCTTGGACTTTACTATATTACAAAAGAGAAAAAAGACCAAAAAGGTGAAGGAAAAATATTTAATTCCATGAAAGAGGTTATGATAGCATTTGAAAATAGAAGTCTTTCTATTCATGCTAAGATAAAAGTAAAAGGAATTAATAAGATAAAAGAAAGTGACAAGTGGAAATTAGAAGATATTAAGAATGTAGATAAGTGGAAAGATTATACAACAACAGGAAGGGTAATATTTAATTATAAAGTTTTACCCGAAGGGTTTAGATATATAAATGAAATTCTTGATAAAAAGACTATAAATAATGTATCTTCAGAACTTGTTAAGAATGTAAATAATAATACTCTTGCAGAAACACTTGATAACATGAAAGAGGTAGGGTTTAAGTATTCTACACTTTCTGGAACAACATTCTCAATGGATGATCTGGTAACACCGGATATCAAGAGTGAATTAATAGAAAAAACTCAGAAAAAAGTTGATAAATACTGGGATAATTATAGAAATGGATATATTACAGAAACAGAACGTTATAATATGATAATTGAAGAATGGACACATGCTGATGAAGAGCTTACAGATGAAATGATTGAAAAGATGGCAAATGATAAAAAAGGATTTAATCCAATCTACATGATGATGGATTCTGGAGCAAGGGGTTCAAGAACACAGATTTCTCAGTTAGCAGGTATGAGGGGATTGATGCAGAAACCACAGAAGAAGCTTACAGGTGGTGTAGGTGAGATTATTGAAAACCCAATACTTGCCAGTTTCAGAGAAGGACTGAGTGTTCTTCAGTATTTCATTTCATCTCACGGAGCAAGAAAAGGACTTGCTGATACAGCTCTTAAGACTGCTGATGCTGGATATCTTACAAGAAAACTTGTAGATGTTTCTCAGGAGATAGTAATTAGAGAAGATGACTGCGGAACTGTAAGAGGAATAGAAATTGGTGCATTAAAAGATGGTGAAGAAGTAATTATTCCAATATCTGAAAGAATTAAAGGAAGAATATCACTTCATGATATTGAAGACCCAGAAGAACCAAGTAAATATATTGTAAAATCCGGTGAAATTATTTCTGTTTCTGATGCTAAAAAGATTGAGGAAGTAGGAATTGAAACCGTTTATGTAAGGTCTGTACTTACATGTGAAAGTAAAAAAGGTGTTTGTGCCAGATGTTATGGACATGATTTAACAAGTAAAAAGGATGTTGAAGTTGGTCAGGCTGTTGGAATTCTGGCTGCTCAATCAATTGGAGAACCTGGAACTCAGTTAACACTAAGAACTTTCCACGTTGGAGGGTCTGCATCAAGAGTTGCAGAGGAATCTGAAGTATCTGCAAAAGTGACAGGACATGTAAAATTAAAAGATATATCAACTGTAAAAGATAAAAATGGAAATATTGTTGTTACAAATAGATCCGGTAAATTGTTCTTATATGATAAAAACAACAATAAAAGATCTCAATATGAGGTTCCATATGCAGCAAAACTTGAGGTAAAGGATGGAGATAAAGTTAAAAAGGGAGATGTATTATTTGAATGGGACCCATTTATTAGACCTATCATTGCAGAAAAAGATGGTAAAGTTGATTTCAAACATATAATTGAAGGAAAAACACTTGATGAGGTAATGGACTCATCTACAGCAACTATTCAGAGAGTTATAGTTGAGGATAAATCTAAAAAGTTACATCCAAGGGTTATTATTGAAAGTGAAGAGAAGAAGAGTAGAAAGAAAAAGAGTAAAAAGAAAAAAAATGATAAAGAAGATACCAAAAAGAGAAGTCTTTATTATTTACCTGTTGGAGCATACTTAATAGTTGATGAGGGTGATGAGATTAAAGCTGGAGATTTAATAGCAAAAACACCGCGACAGGTTGGTAAGACAAAAGATATTACAGGTGGTTTGCCACGTATTACAGAACTATTTGAAGCAAGAAAACCAAAAAGAAATGTTAAAGCATTTATTACTGAAATAGATGGTAGAGTAGAGTATGGAAAAATATCAAGAGGGAAAAGGATAATTACTGTTAAAAATGAGTTTGGAGACAAGAAAAAATATAAAATACCTCTAAGAAAACAGATCCTTGTAAACCCTGGAGATACAGTTAAATCTGGAGATAGATTAACATCAGGGAATATCAATCCTCATGATATATTAAAGGTTAAGGGATTGACTGCTGTTCAGAAATATCTACTAAATGAAATTCAGGAAGTATATAGAATCCAGGGTGTTGAAATTAATGATAAGCATATTGAACTTGTAATCAGGCAAATGACAAGAAAAGTTTCAATTAAGGATCCGGGAGATTCATATTTCATGCCTAAGGAATTAATAAATAGAAACAGCTACATGCAGGCAAATGAAAAATTAATATCTGAAGGTAAAGAACCCGCTACAGCTAAACCGGTACTTTTAGGTATAACAAAGGCATCTTTGAATACAGATTCTTTCTTATCGGATGCATCATTCCAGGAAACAACAAGAGTTTTAACTGATTCTGCACTTGAAGGAAAGATAGATTACCTTGAAGGATTAAAAGAGAATATAATTATCGGACATTTAATTCCTGCGGGAACTTATGCAAAACAAAATAGAAATATTGATGTTTTAATAAAGGATGATGAAATAGAAAAAATAGAAATGGATTTAGATGAATAAATAAACTAAGGGGAAAGTGTTACTTTCCCCTTATGAATAATTAAATAAATAAAAAACTTGACATTTAAAATATTAGTGTTAGTATTTTTTGCACGTAAAAAGGAGGACTTGATTATGCCAACAATTAATCAGTTAGTTAGAAAAGGTAGAAAAAAAGTTACTAAAAAAGGAAGGGCTCCAGCTTTAGAAGGAAGTCCACAAAAAAAAGGTGTATGTGTGAGAGTTTCTACAGCAACACCAAAAAAACCAAATTCTGCATTGAGAAAATATGCAAGAGTAAGACTTAGTAATGGAAAAGAAATATCTGCATATATTCCTGGAGAAGGACACAATTTACAGGAACACTCGATTGTTCTTGTAAGAGGTGGAAGAGTAAAAGATTTACCGGGAGTAAGGTATCACATTGTTAGAGGTGCTTATGATTGTGCAGGAGTTGAAGATAGAAAAACAAGTAGATCAAAATATGGTACCAGAAAGCAATAAGTATATTAATATAATTGGAGGAGAAGATGGCTAAAAAATACGCTGTAAGAAAAAAGTATGATAATTATGAAGAAATGGTTGTTGAAAAAACAATAAACAAAATTATGTGGGATGGCAAAAAAAGTTTAGCAAGAAGGATATTCAACCAGGCAGTTGATTATATTAAAGAAAATACAGGTGAAGATGGAGTTGCTACTTTTAAAAAGGCAGTTGATAATTTAAAACCGGATGTTGAAGTAAAATCAAAGAGAATTGGTGGAGCTAACTATCAGGTACCTGTAACAGTTACAAGTAAGAGACAAACATCTCTTGCTATTAGATGGCTTGTTGAATACTCGAGAAAAAGAAGCGATGAACATGATATGTATAAAAAATTTGCAAAAGAAATACTTGATGCGACCAAAAAACAGGGTGGCGCATACAGAAGAAAAGAAGAGATTCACAGAATGGCTGAAGCTAATAAGGCTTTTGCTTATTTTGGGTAATAATTAATTATAATGAGTTAGGAGATTTTTGTGTCAAGAAATTATAGTTTAAATAAACAAAGAAATATAGGGATGATGGCACATATTGATGCTGGAAAGACTACTACTACTGAAAGAATTCTTTTTTATACAGGTATTACCCATAAAATTGGCGAGGTACATGATGGAAATGCTGAAATGGATTGGATGGAGCAGGAAAAAGAGAGAGGTATTACAATTACTTCTGCATCAACTACCTGTTTCTGGAATGATCACAGGATAAGTATTATTGATACGCCAGGCCATGTTGATTTTACTGTTGAAGTTGAGAGGTCTTTGAGGGTGCTTGATGGTGCTGTAGGAATATTTTGTGCTGTTAATGGTGTCCAGTCTCAATCAGAAACAGTTTGGAGGCAGGCTGATAAATATAGTGTTCCAAAAATTGCCTTTGTTAATAAAATGGATAGAGTTGGTGCTGATTTTTATTCTGTTGTTAAAGATATTAAGGAAAAACTTGGTTCCACTGCTATACCTGTACAATATCCAATAGGTAAAGAAGATTATTTTAAAGGGATAGTAGATTTGGTAGAAGAAAAAGCTTATATATGGAGCGGAGAAGAACTGGGAGCAGAATTTGAAGTTGTTGAAGTTCCGGAAGATATCAAAGAGGATGTTGCAAAGAAGAGGAAAGAAATGGTTGAAAAGATAGTTGAGTTTGATGAGCATCTTTTTGAAAAATATCTGGAAGAAGAAAATATAGATATTCAAATATTAAAGGATACTATTAGAAATCTAACAATCGATAATAAAATAGTACCGGTATTGTGTGGAAGTGCATTTAAAAATAAGGGAGTTCAGCCTTTACTTGATGCAGTAATTAATTATCTTCCATCTCCTTTGGAAGTACCGCCTGTAGAGGGTAAAATTCCACGTACTGAGAAATGGCAAAAAAGAGAAGCAGATGATGATGCACCTTTTTCAGCTCTTGCGTTTAAGGTAAATGTTGATAAGTACGTGGGTAAACTGGTTTATGCAAGAGTTTATTCTGGATCTTTGGAAAAAGGTACTTATATATTAAATGTAAATAAAGAATCAAAGGAAAGAGTTGGCAGAATTGTTCAGATGCATGCTGATAAAAGACAGGAACGTGAAGAGTTGTTTGCAGGAGATATTGCTGCTTTTGTAGGATTGAAAAACGTTACAACTGGAGATACTTTGAGTGATTTGGATGATCCAATATTACTCGAAACAATGGAGTTTCCTGAACCGGTAATTTCTGTTGCAATTGAGCCAAAATCAAAAGCTGAAGAAGAAAAACTTTTTAATGCGATACAAAAGCTTTCAGATGAAGATCCAACCTTTAAAAAGAAAGTAGATGAAGAAACCGGTCAGACAATTATTTCAGGAATGGGTGAACTACACTTAGAAGTTTTAATCGATAGAATGAAAAGAGAGTTTAATGTTGAGGCAAATATTGGAGAACCTCAGGTATCATATAGAGAATCAGTATCAAGAAAAATAGAAATTGAAGGAAAATATATTAGACAGTCAGGTGGTAGAGGGCAGTACGGACACTGTATTTTACAAATCGAACCACTGCCAAGAGGAATGGGTTTCGAGTTTGAAGATAAAATTAAAGGTGGAGCTATTCCAAGAGAATACATACCATCTGTCGAACGTGGTGTTAAAGAAGCAATGGGTAGCGGAGTTTTAGCCGGATATCCTGTTGTAGATTTAAAAGTAACATTGTTAGATGGTTCATTTCATGAAGTTGATTCTTCTGAAATGGCATTTTCTATTGCAGCATCAAGGGCTTTTCAGGATGGTATGAGAAAAGCAAAACCCACTTTATTAGAACCAATTATGGATGTAGAAATTGTAACACCAAAAGAATACATGGGAGATGTAATTGGAGATATTAATGGTAGACGTGGGGCTGTAAAGAGTATGGATTCTAAAGAAAAAGTTCAGATTATAAATGCTGAGGTGCCGCTTTCAGAAATGTTTGGGTATGCTACAGCATTAAGAACTGTAACACAGGGTAGAGCAAACTATAGTATGGAATTTTCTTATTATGATGAAGTTCCAGAGAATATACGAACCGATATGATTGGTGAGTAAATAAACAAAAGGGAGGTAATAAAAATGGCTAAAGAAAAATTTGAAAGGACAAAGCCACACGTAAATGTAGGTACGATAGGACACGTAGATCATGGGAAGA
>Ga0209925_1001313_pt1 | contig 12549 bp, 10 predicted proteins | sample SalPonR2_A_D1_MG_FD_185702 | JGI IMG/M metagenome (GOLD analysis project Ga0209925, IMG submission 185702) | Salt pond soil microbial communities from South San Francisco under conditions of wetland restoration - Salt Pond MetaG R2_A_D1_MG... ...
CGCTGTTCGAAGCCACGCAAGTCTCTCTGATAGAGAGCGGTGGGTTCAGGCGCTAGGCCGTCGTCGGCGTTCGGGTGGGCGAGGAGCAGACGAAGGGTCGTCAGGAGCGTGGGGATGTTCAAGGATGGCGTCCATGCCCCCTGGGGCTGGGCCTTTAATGAATCGAGGCAGATGCGGCCTCTGTCGTCCACGTTTGGGTGGAAGACAGGGGTCAAGAAGCGGACGGTGGGCGGCTCAAAGGGGTAGCGCGGGGAGACCTCGAGCTCGAGCCTGAAGAGTCCGGCGGCATACGGCGTGGACTCTGGCCCTCGGATGCCTGGAATGTGCAAGGAAGAGGTGAAAATGCATAGGGTACATTTTCCGTACCAATTAAGAGACGACAACTCAAATGGGGAAAGTGACGAGAGCACGCTAAGTCTGCTTCACGATTGGAGCGATGACTTGCAGGATCTCCTCATCGAGTGGTGAGAAAACCATTTCCACACCCAAACCCAAGGCAATTCTAAAATTTGTATCCCCCGGCATTTAATCACAGATCATTACTCACTGGCATGAAAACGGGACAAATTTGCTTCATCCACGGGCCAGGCCGCCACGCCTGGGGGAGGGTCATTTCGAAGCAGCTCCAGCTCCCGTGCAAGCCGGCTAAAACGAGCCATAGGCATAAGCCTGCCGCTTAAAGGTACTGTTCGTGCTGTGGTCGGTTGTGGTGCCTGTTTGAGCGTGCGTAGGAGGTAAGAGATGTGTGTGCGGCGCTGCAGAAAATACGAAGAAGGCGGGGCGATGAGACAGAGTGTACTACCTCCAGCGACGAGCGACGTGCGCCGCTTCACGTGCTCGCTCTAAAAATGACCCACTGAGACACAGAATGAACGGAACCAATGGGGAAAACAAATGAACAAACCATGACAACGCTGCAATCTTTGCACACAGCCTGACAGGGAACGTACAAGCGCATGCCGTGGCTCTCGCCAGGTCGGCGCAGTGAGCTTTGTCACCCCCCTAAATAGCGTTGCAGTGGACTAAGGAAACGAAGCCATCTCTATGCCAGACGCATGGATCCGGCGACGATAAGGATTTCCGGTGCATTTAGTCGCCTTCTCGAGAGCTTCAGTGTGCCTTCGTCTGCACTTGCTCCGAGGCTGTCGATTTCCGCTCAGCGGGGCAAGCCCGCCTCTGACAACGTCGAGCCGGCCCTGCTCTTACGCCTCGATTACCTTTGGAAACAGGCCTTAAGTCACCTTCCCACCAATCAAACATATTCACGTGCGTTGTCTCGAAAATTTATTCGCCTGCGCGACTTGTTCTCCGCTCATGAAGTCCTACATCCACACTTGTCCGACTGCCTATGTCCTGTGTGCGGGGTGATCCTTTTTCCTGGTGTCACGGCTCGGACCCGCGTCCAACATGGGGCCAAGAGATCTCAGGCCAATGCCCGCCGTAAGTGGATGCGCCTTTCTAATCAAAACAGTGACCCGAGGAGTGGATATGCGGCCAACGTGCCCTGTTCGCTGAAGAACCGTGTGACCTACGCCTGTATGCTCTGCAATAGGGGTTCGCGCACGATGGACGGGGCGACAAGGCGGTCGGAAGATAAGCGGAGCACTCTAAGTGAGGCAAGAAAGGCTGAGACGAGCCTTCTTTGCCCTGGTGCCTCTGGGGAGCTCTCATCGTCTTCAAAGCAGCAAGTTCCAGACACGACGGAGGAGGAGGACTTCATTCCTCTGCAATCGAAAGGCTTCAGACAACTTCAAAAGCACCAGAAAACTTTAGCCCCGCCACGCTTGCTCCTGGACCCAAAGCCACGCAAACGAAAGCGCCAGGAAGAACCAAGCCGGGATGGTCAGAAGTCGGTGTCTCGGTCTCTAGGTCAGGTACGAGGATTTCTCGCGTCCTTCCAGAAAGGATGAGCATTTTTCTGGATGAAACCTGGTGCCTCTACTTTTGAGGTTGTTTCATACCTCCTTCTAGATTATGGAATACTTTGCCACAGGTATTATCGATAATTTAATCTGGCTCTAGATATATTGCATATATGTGGCCGACCGTCGATTGTAAATGCCTTCGTACATAGTGTGGGGCTAAAGAAGGTGTCATTTAACACATGACGAGAAATGAATTGGCCTATGAAAGAGAAACATTACAAGCAGAGGTTTACATTTTTAGAAGGAATAACTTTGTTATGTATGGAGAAGTGTCCTTCTCCCTTTAAAAAGTATTTTCAGAGATCTATGTCTATGCAGTCTTCGGCATTGATTTCCTTTGGGGGCTCATACTATCATTTGATTCTTTTATTCGTATCGCTTTACGCCTTTCTCCAAGTGAGGCCCAGGAATAGAATAGTTCTCATGTTAAAAAACAGTTGCAAGTTTCATGGAGACGCTTGTGTCCCCGGGTGACGGCTGAAAAATAGTAAAGCTCGTCTCAAACCCGAGAATGTGTCGAATACAATCGACAACATCAACAATAGGACTAAAAATGTATAATGCGGAATCCATACATGTACATGTTTCAAGCACAAACAGCCAAGCCTTTAGGCGGCAAAAACGGAGAGGCGGGGTGTTGACCAAGAATCGGGTAGCAATTGGAAACCAGTTTCCTATTCATCCACAATACTGCTCACCGTTAGCAGAATAAACTTATTCTCATCTATGAGCCGCGGTGAGCGCCGTTTTCGTCCGTTACGCTCTTTAAGTCGCTCTGAGTGGCGCATGGGCCGGGGCGAAGGACCTCCCTGCTTGTACATGGGGCAGGGCAGGCCATGCTACTTTTAAAACAACCGAATTGGAAGCCATTATCGTCGGTCATGCCATTCGATGTGAAGTTAACAACATTTTTGCTGTATTGACATTTCTGATTCTACTATCAAACAGGGCTTGGTCTTAGGCTGGCGCATATATACATAAGCCGTTAATCATTCCTACTTCCTGCAGCAGCGGCGTACAAGCCGTCTTATCAAAGCTATGTTTGGACAGAAAAAATTGACCCCCAAAGAGCAGCTCCGGGAGACAAAAAAGGAGATCAGACACAATGAACGGGACATGGACCGAGAGCTGCAGAATTTGGCAAGAGAAGAAGCAAAGCTCATCCATGACATTAAAAAAATGGCTGCAAACAATCAGCATGGACCCTTGAAAGTCATGGCGAAGAACCTGGTACAACTGCGGGCGCAAAAGGACAAGCTCATCACAATGAAGGCTACCATGACAGGTGTAGGGTACAAGGCATCATTAATGCATTCGCAGGCGGCTGTCGGCCAGGCAATGAGCAGGATGACCGGGGTACGTCGGTGGCGGACTTAGATATGGGGGGTGTCGTGTGGATGAAAGGACATGTGCGTTTTTGAGCTGCTTGCTGATTCTTACGAGTCCTTGGCTTCCAGAAGAACTTGCTATCAGATGCAGAAGATTTTTTCACCTTGATTTCGGTTTGGGTGTGGTGATTACGGACTTCAGATGAATGTCTTGTCCTCAAAGTTCGCGTTTCTTGTTCTCGAAAATGTATTTGTGTTTTCCGGTATTTTTTACTGGTATTAACTTAACTGTGCGTGTCGTGTGTGACGAGGCCTTCTTCTATTTGGGTAGCACGTGGTTGAAGCAACGCAGGCATTTAGCGATTTTCACAAGCATGTATTCTTCAAATTTTTGCAATAGTTGATTTTCTTCTTATTTCATCGCAACAGGTGATGGGTGATATGAACGAAATGATGGACGCTACAAAGACAAGCAAGGTTATGACAGAGTTTGCGCGACAGAACGAGTACATGAATGTAAAGGAGGATTTGCTGGACGACGCTTTGATGGATGCGGTAAGTTTGGCAGTCCGCGCAAGATTTGAAAAGAGAGAGATAAAAGAGGTCCAGTGGATACTTCTTCGACATCCTGTTCACGATGATTCTAACCTGCTGTCTGAGTAAGTCAAGGGTGTGAAGCTGTTCGACGTTTTGTGAAGACATTGGGGCCATAGCTACGTGTGCCCGGCTGGTTGCATATTAGCTACTGTGCACAAATTCCAAGCAAATGCCTTTCGCGCGGCCATGGCCCCGTCTCATGGCGTCTGTCTTATTCTCATTTTAGTTGTGCAGACATGGTATCATTGTCAGAGCGTCTGTATTATTTTCATTTTAGTAGTGCAGACTTGATATCAGTGTCAGGACATTTAAATTCCAATTCTTTATTGAAGATGTAGAATATTTCGATACACGTCGCAAAACTCAAGTTCATTATGCATGAAGCATCTTTGAGGGTGCAAGATGTAACGACATCACTTCAAGGATGATGCATGTCTTGAAGGGTGACTACTCTAATCTGTCTACCCTATTACTCACATACGGGATTTCAATCTACGATCAACAATTTTAATAGTACAGTTCGACGGAGATGGAGTGGAAGAAGAAGCAGAGTCCGTCGTCAACCAAGTGCTGGAGGAGATTGGGCTCGAACTTGGCAGTAAAATGGCCGATGTGCCTGTTGGCAAGCTTAGAGATGCTGTAGACAAGGAGGGCATTGAAGATAAGGCTGCTCTGGAGGCATTACATAAGGTTTTGCCAAGCTTGCCTTAAAGGTAATGGAAGAAATATATCAGGTACTGATAAAGGTTTGAAATGTCAAGAAGATTGCCAGGGATTGCATCGGTGGTGAACACCACTCATCTTTAGAATTCATCATTGCTGAATTTATAAGACCGTTGAAACGTTTATATTTTTCTTCCCAATCCTTTGCTGATTTTTGGGTGAGAAAGTGTCAGGAAAACTCGCGTGCGTCCGTCTTCCCCTTCCTCTGAGGGAGAGACGACACGAGAGACCCGGGCCGGGAGCGAGTATCTTCAGTGTTGCGCCAATCACTGACAGCGTGCTCACCAAAAAGCCCTTGTACGATCGCGTTTCATGCCCCGCTGAGGCATGGTCTCAAATTTGATGCCGAAGAACGGCGGGGCGGTAATTCAGTCGACGTGTCCGTGGCAGCCCCGGCCCATCTTCCGTGCCGTAATCGAAGCGAGCGAGTCGAGCCAATTTCATCGAGGCGAGAGCCGGGCGTCAGGCACATGTTCTGTTTGGCTCCCAGGTACGGGGAAAACTGGCCTTTTACACCGTTTGCGCTGTACAATGGACATCTGTGTACGCGTCTGTCCGCCGAGGCATGGTCTCACGTTTTTGTTACCCGTGGTGCGTTGGTCTATCTGAAAGCCCAGGTTGTCCTTGTCAGTACGGTGTACACTCCTCTAGTTGAGATACGCAGGAACTGCACTCTTTCTTTATGCGAGCCAACCTGCATAAACAAGCGAATGCGTCGTTACGTGCTTAAAATCGAAGTAGCTCATGATTGCGATAAAAACATGAGTGTAGTGTGCAAATAAGTTTCCTTGAAAGGAGCATGAGGCGAGGGGTAAAAGTAGGGAAGGAGCAGCCGGCACTCGGCCCGACTATCTTCCACAGATGATTCTTTGCTTGTTGATTCGTGCGACTTATTCCAGCAACGTGCTTGAAAATGGACAACACCAGCTTATTATGCTGTGAAGGGTACAACATTTCCCTGGGGCGTCTGATTTGTCTTTACTGTGCACCCTTCATTCTGTAAAATCAACCTTACAGCCAAAAGCAAGCCAACTTCAAGCTCTCTTGCAGCCCCTTCTTGCCTTCAAAACATGTCTGACGCTAAGCTGTCCCGAAAACTCAGCCGCACAAGTGACGAGCCCTACCTGTACGAGTCCTACTCGAAAGACAATGGTGAGTTGGATGGGGATGATTGTTCTGAACAATTTGAGAGAAATGAGCAAGTGGATATCGCGGCGGTGGTATCCTTGTGAATCCATTTGTTATTTTATGTCATGATATGATGGGCTTGACAGATACGAGATTTGATTATTTTTGGCTATGAAAATGCCTTCTGCAGGCGGATCGTAATTTATGGAGCTGAAATCGTCTTAAGGAGAGTGTGGAGGCCGTGGTAGCTTCCATAGTATTCATTTCGTGCCCCTTCCTTCTTCCCTCCCCTTCTCCCACAGAGGACGGGAAGTACACCAAGACGGACTGCCTTCGGCTGGCCAAAACCTTGACAGATCTATCACAAGTGCCTGCCCCATGTAAAGAGGTTGTGCAGAATGAGCAGGCCATGCGGAAGGCCTTCGAGGGCGCAACAGTGACTGATCGCGCCCGTCATGCCATCGCCGCGCGTAAGGGAACGATTTCGCACCACCAACTGCAGCGTCGCTTGACCTCCACATCAGAGACGATGGCCCGCTAAGGCTGATTCGCTACTGTAAGAGCGTAGGTGGGATGTGGTGGAGATCAAATCAAAGAGGAAGCGTGCACTTGGCCCTTCCTTAAGTTCTATACAAAAGCAGCTATGGCCGTCAGAAATATCTCTCGAGTAATGACATGAATGAAATGAGATCGTGTCCTACCCGCAATATGTTAAGTAATAAAAGAAAAAGAGGAAGGACTGAGATACATAGGGCATAAACAGGAAACTACGGGGCACGAAAGAATGCATCTTACGCCGTTAAACGAAGATGAGAAATCTGAGCTTGCATGGCTTCATTGTCACATGAAGAGAAAAAACAGTAGAAACTAAAAAGAGAAAGGAAAGGGAAGAGCGAAATTACGCGATTGAGCAAACGCAGTCGTCGTCTCCGATCTGGTGCGGAGTTTGACAGGGAGGTTGACCGGATCAATGAGAGGGAGGGCTCAGGCACGATCTCCACAGAGGGAAGGGAGTATGCAGGACGGAGAGTGGAGAGGAAAGACCAAAAGAGTTTGCGGAAAGAATTTGCGCCACCGAGCGCTCTTGGGATGTCCGTGTGGAGGCACTGTGGGACCAGGATGACCGCTTTTGGAGGGTCGACTAGCGCCCTGCCTGGGAGCGCTCAGTCAGTGGGTGTGTCACCAGACATGCCGATCTATCCTTGTATATGCTATTCCTTAGTTAGGGCGACAAGGCCCGGAAAAGAGACAACAAGCCTACGGAATGGTGAACCCGTAGAGGAGACCAGGAATGGAGGGTCCGGTAGAGTGGCGGGCAGCCATTTGACGAGCAAGGGAGTTTGAGAGGAGCCGCATTTTTTGAGGTTTCGAATGTCACCGTGTTGAACGTGCTTTGTCAACATGTGCTCATCTGGAGTGTTTCGGGGAGTTGTTGTGTGCCGTGGGATGAGGGCGACGTGGAATGTGGATGGAGCATGGAAAAAGAAGCAAGAGGAACTCCGACCGACTGTAAAGCGTTGATGACTTGACCACATCATCGATTTCTATGCTTTTTACGGAAAGGGATGGAGGACAAGCCGAATCACATACTTACGCTTGCCTTGTGCTCGATGGTTGAAGGAATCCCCGAATGCCGTGATATGTGATGATCCTTCGGAAGAGACCATTACCCGCACTTTTTCTCTACCCGCCGCGGAATACAGAGACGTCTCTGTGACCGACAGTATCGCTACTTATGGCAGACGATCGCTCGTCCTCATAGCTGTGAAATCTACGACTTGTGCCAGCACCAGCCCAAGAAAGTAAGGAGCAAATAATCTGCAGAGACCCGCCCCCCCCCTTTGCCCGATAATGACGATCATTTTACTCCGATTGAAAAATGTTCTGCACCGTCTCTCCTCTGCCCTTCGGCAGACTTCTCACCGCTCGGTCTAATGCCTCAACCTCTCCTGCCGACAAGCACCAATCAAGCGCAGCTGTCGCTTCTCTAGCTTGAGCGAGGCTCTTTAAACCTACGATTGGAATTGCGCCCTTCGCCCGACACCAATTTAGTGCAACCTGGGAGCATGTCACAGGCTCACTAACTGCTCCATACTTTTTGCGCGTGCGCTCGTTTACAATCTGATCCATGGTACCCAGCACGGGCGTCAGAGCAGGAAGAAGTTCTCTGAAAAGTAGGCGGCGCGGTCCCTCTGGCAGCTGTTGCCTTTCTAAATTGTAGCGCCCCGTCAGTATACCGAGTCCTAGGGGACTATAAGCGATAAGGCGCACTCCCTCATCGGCAGCTGTTTCGATCAAGCCGCTTCGCAGCGGTAGTGGAGAGACTAAAGAGAGTTGAACTTGGTTTGATGCAAGGCTGATACCGTGCTCACTCTTGAAAGTCTGAGCCGCTTCCCGCAGTTTTTTAGGCCCGTAGTTGCTCAGTCCAATAGCCTTTATATCCCCTTCCTGTTTGAGCTCCGCCAGTCCCGCCCAGTATGCTTTCTCTTGCCATCCTAACGGCGGGGCCCAATGCAGTTGGCCAATGTCCACTCCAGCTCTTCCCCTGTCGAGTCGTCGGCTTGAAGCGCGCATTGCAGCTTTGATGGATCCCTTACCCAGGCGGAAGGGGTAAGGTGCAATTTTGGTCGCCACAAAGACATCCTCAGCACTCTTTACGCTTGACCCGAGCTTATAGTCGTGCTCTCTTAAAAATTGACCCAACAAAATCTCACTCCTGCCTTCCAACCTTCCAGTCCCGTAAGAATCTGCAGAGTCAAACCAGTTTATTCCTTTGCTCAATACATAGTCGAATGTCTCTTGCAGAGACGAATCGGACTTTTGCGGAGAGTAACCCCATAGAAATTGATTTCCCCATGCCCACGTGCCCACACCCAGCGGACTTACACGAAGGTCTCCCAGCTTCACACGCTCACCAAGGCCACTACTGCTGCTTTTCTTGCCTTGGAAAATATTATCGAATAGACGACTCGCCTTTAGGGGACCCGCAAGTGGATGTCTTATGTTTCTTGCGGTAGGCATTACGAAGGCAAGAGCTGATCTGTTGCTGTTCAAGAGGCAACAGCATATTACGAAAATCAAAAAGATTCTGCTGCCATTTAAGTGACACATGTCACGCAGCAAATAATTTTCTCCTGTGAGCGGAGGTGATCGGTTTTATCTAGAATCAGTTGAAGCTTCTGAGGGTTACAAAGTGGAAAAGAAAGGCTTGAGGTAACTTCAAGCACGTTGTTAAATTAACCTCCTCTCCATTCCTCTCGGCACAGCGACTTTGAAAAAAAAATGTCCGTAATCTCTCATGACTTGAACTGATTCTTTGTACAATATCTACACTTGAATTTAATATCTTGCTTTGCACAGAAAAGGCCCAACGCTACCTCTTCTTGATCGGCCGCACCACTCCAAAAGCGGCCCTAAGCACAGCGAGCAAGGCGTCGGGAGGTGCTTCAATCAGAGAGGCCTCGGGTCCCAGGCCCCACTGGCTCATGATGCGGTCTACTTCCATACGCGCAAAGCCCCCGAAAGCCAAACCATGCACCCACGCGGAGCGATCCTTCTCTTGAGTCGCGTCACTCTGACCTCTCACCACCGATGCCGGAGAGAGCAGGCCCTCGTCAGCGAGCTTTTCTGCCGTGTAGGCGTTCGTTCCTCCCGCTAACTGAAGAAAGTGCTCATCTTCTGACACCATGGAGCTGGCCCATGGCAGGGCTTGGGATCGGAGCACGACTTGAGCGAATTTAACGGCACTCAAGGTGGTTCCGCGCCCGATGTCCCCGCTCATGGGCCTGCCGTCCGTCTGCCAGATGTGAAGGGGCCGCGGGGGTGGGGAGTCTCCGACACCGGCCAAGACCCCGGTGAAAGGACGCTCATCGTCCCGCCCAAAGCATCGGCCAAAGACGGCGTTGCGGGACTTGAGGAAAGCGGCGGTTCCCGCGGTTCCCATGAAGGGAAAGCTCACAGAGACAGCCCTTAGGCCTGAGGCCTGTGGTCGAATGCGCCGACAAAGGTCTTCGAAGGGGTCGCACCCCACGGAGGATGCCGAGGCGTTCGTGTGAATCTCCAGGGCATCGATGCGGCCCGCTAGAGAGGTGAGAACATCCGCCGCCTCCACCTGGTAGGGCACCGCCTCTATGAGCCCCAGCGGGCACACGCTCACGCAGCGCCCGCAGCCGTAGCAGCGCTCTGGGCTAGCCACACCCTCTCGCCTTCCCCGCGCCGACGGCAGCGGCGTCTCCACCTTGTCTAGTGGAGGGATTGCTTGGGTAGGGCAGATTGATTCACAGGGCCGAGGACAGTCGTGGGGGCAGCGCGTGGCGTCGAAAGCGGCCTTACGGAAGTGCAAATCCTGCTGGTCATTGATGCTCACCATCAGCCACGGCCGCCGAGGCAAAGCTTTACCCAGCACTTGTTCAGCCAAGAGCATGGCAGCCCCGACGCCTTCTTCTGCTGCCGTCACAACCGCTTGGCTTGCCGACATGTCGATGCAGTCCACGCCCGCTAGGGTGTAAGCAAAGCAGAGGGCTTTCACCCGCGGTAGGTCCTGATACGAAGCCCCACAGATAAGCTTCACCCATCGTCCTTCCGACAGCGCGCTCTTCGGATCGTCGCTCATAAGCTCTACCGCCTCGGTTAAGAGCGATCTAAGGCCTGTCAGGTCTGTCAGGTCCCTCGAGTTTTGTTGAGTTGAGGCACAAAGCAGGGGCATGGCTCTTGATTTTGAGAATGGTAACAGGCTTGACCGCATGTAATTCGCTTTAGAAAAGGAATGCAAAAAGGTTGGGCGGCTCAAGACTAGAAAAGGTAGCCATACGATCCAAAGACTCCATTTGAGCATCCTCTGTGTGGTAAGAGCGTGATTGAGTGTGAGAGGAGCAAGGCCGGGGGGCGGGGAGCTCGGCGTTGAAGAACAAAGAGCCGCTTCGTCTCGCTGTAAGCGACGCCGAGTAGTTTAGTTTAGGATGTTAGCTGCCCGGCACCTCCCAAACACTTGAAAATGGCATGATGCTTGTACTTGGGTAAGAGTGTGGACAAGCCTATAGCAAGGACCGAGCATAGTTTGACGTTACTCCTGGACGTGATAAAGCCGGGTAAAACCTCCTAACGGCAGCCTCCTCCCTCAACTTGGTGGTAGTAGCAATTTTTTGGAAATGACTTGTCATTCCGGACTCTGACCATGACAGTCCCTCCACTCATGTTTTGGAAAATTTCTCAGTCTTTGTCAGATGTCCCGTCCCGTTGCAAGGAAGGGCATTGCGAACGGCGAAATCATTGGCCCATCTTCCCGGGCGGAGCATGCCTTCGTCACCCTCCTTACGACGGATTCTTTCGGCCCGGGAGCCCAGGTCTTACTTCACTCACTGAGAACTAGCATATCAGCCAAAGATAAAGATGTTGCAATCAGACCTGTCGTCGTAGTTCTCGTTACACCCGAAATATCAGAGCGAACGCGGAAGGGCTTGGAGGGTTTCTGCGATGAACTGCTAACAGTGGAGCCCATTGCCAACCCGTACGCCGAAAATTCCCACGTATCCGGGTGGGTTGATTCTGGTTTTACGAAACTTCAAATATGGGGCCTGACTCAATTTGAGCGGGTTGTATACCTCGATGCGGACTGCCTAGTGGTAGAAGATATACAGGAGCTCTTTTCTGCCGATGTGGATTTCGCTGCAGCACCAGACATTTTCCCTCCGGATCGCTTCAATGCTGGTGTGATGCTAGTACGGCCAAATCTTGATGTGTATGAAGACATGCTAAGGGCAGTAGAGGCTGGAGCGTTGCCCTCGTATGACGGCGGAGACACGGGGTTTTTGAATGCCTTTTTCCCCAAGTGGTACTCCTCTCCGCTTGTTCGAACGGGCTCGACATCGTCCTCTTTTTCGACCTGTGGGGGCAAGACAATGCCGCAAAAAGTTTCCATGGCCCGTCTTCCTTTTATTTGGAACGCGCAACGCACGCTGCACTGGATGACGCATGCCGTAGCTCCCGGATACTGGGGGGCCGTGGCCACGCACGTGAAAATCCTCCATTTCTCGTCCAGCCCCAAGCCCTGGGAGCCGGAGGGCGTACGAAAGAAAGGAGAATTAGAAGTGAAATGGTGGACTACGTTCGTTGAAATGCACATGGCAAAAAATGTCACCTAAAATGACGGTTACGTGGGATGCTTTATATTTGTTTCTTTTCAGACGATGGTCGATTCGACACAGACAGATGAATACACGAAAACTCTCTCCTGTTTTCTGTTACCTTTCTCAATCAAAGAGGAGATAGGTGATGTGACACAAAAAGCGAGCCGGTGACCGCCACTGAAGAATTCCTTTCGCGGCCTCGATCCCATGCCTGTTCACCCTCTCCCACCACGTTCTCCCACCGCGCTGTCGGATGCCACGCAAAGTGACCACATCTCTGCCAGTGCTGGTGCCGACTCTTTGCCTGTCCCTTGTCTTTCTCTTGCATCTCCGTGTCGCGCCATCAACGCCTGCAATCGTGACTTGTACGCACTCAAGCGACTGCTTCTCCGGCTCCTACCGCCTTTACTTCTCTTCTTACCTCCTCGCCCGTCCTTCCTTATGAATAACGTTCCACCACAGGACGGCTTTCAACCTTCCGTCGATATTTCCATCCTCTTCTCCCACTTCTCCCCCGCGACCCGCTACGACATGGCACACACCGCGGCGGCACCCCCGGTGAGAGCGGCCGCCATGAGCAAGGGCCTGGAGGATCTGATCGCCCCACTGGTCGCTTGGCCAGGCGCTGGGTCGGGGTTTATTGCCGTTCCGGGCTTGGGGGCGATCGAGAAGGTCTTGGTGGAGGACTGGACGAGGAAAAAGGTCTGCACGTTCGCGTTGTCC
>Ga0209925_1001324_pt1 | contig 12483 bp, 11 predicted proteins | sample SalPonR2_A_D1_MG_FD_185702 | JGI IMG/M metagenome (GOLD analysis project Ga0209925, IMG submission 185702) | Salt pond soil microbial communities from South San Francisco under conditions of wetland restoration - Salt Pond MetaG R2_A_D1_MG... ...
GAAAGAGTCAATGAAAATGTGGAATTTCCGGACGGATATAATATCAGGTACGGAGGACAGTTCCAGGATTTACAGCAGTCCTTTAACGATCTATTTTATGCATTTTTACTGGCTATTGTGTTAGTCTATATGGTAATGGCCTCCCAGTTTGAATCACTGGTTCATCCCCTGGTAATTATGTTTACAGTGCCCCTGGCTGTGGTCGGTGTTATCTTCGGTTTATATATTACTAATACGACGATCTCAGTACCGGCCTTAATTGGTATAATTACCCTGACCGGTATAGTTGTAAACAATGCGATTGTACTTGTTGATTATATAAATAGGTTAAGAGATGAAGGCAAAACGAAGATAGAATCAATTTTGGAAGCAGGACCGATCAGGTTGAGACCAATTATGATGACTGCTTTAACTACTGTCTTAGCGCTAGTACCTCTAGGATTAGGAATTGGAGAAGGTTCAGAATTAGAACAGCCGTTGGCCATTGTGGTAATTAGTGGACTTCTATTCTCTACATTCTTGACCCTATATGTAATTCCGGTATTTTACTCACTGTTTACAGATATCAGTGATAAAATTAAGGAAAAGTTACGAAAGGTAGTTTAAATAAGCTAAATATTTAGTAAATAATAACAAAAAGGGGGTTGATTTAATACAAACAACTCCCCTCTTTGTTTAACTCTTACAAAAAATCCATTAAATCTACTTAATATATTGTATTTTTACCATCATTATGTTAAAATGTAAAAGTGCTGAGGAATGAATAGCGAAATAATAATTGTTGGGGGTGACCTATAGTGTTTGCACTAAAAATCTTTCACTTAATAGTTGCGATAGCAGTAATAGTAGGTGTCTTACTTCAATCAGGAAAAAGTGCTGGTATGTCCGGTGTTATTGACGGTGGAGCCAGTCAATTTTTCGGTAAAAAGAATAAAGGTTTGGATGAAAAATTAAGTAAGTTTACAACAGTAGCTGCTATAGTGTTTATGTTAACTTCATTAATCATTGCATTTATCTAAAAAATCAAATATAGACATGGGGGTGTTCGAAAGATGAATTTTATAACTCCTGCTGCAGGAGTGATTGCACTATTATTCGCATTATATATGGCCTCAAAAGTAAAGAAAGCTGATGTGGGAACCGATAGAATGAAAGAACTATCAAGATCCATTAACGAAGGAGCAATGGCTTTTTTAGGCCGTGAATATAGAATATTAGTGTTTTTTGTTTTAATTGTAGCAGTAATAATGAGTTTTACAGGTAATTTAGGCTGGCAGACCGCTGTTTCATTTATATTAGGAGCAATTTTTTCTGGATTGGCTGGATTTATCGGGATGCAGATTGCTACCCAGGCCAATGCCAGAACCACCAATGCTGCTCAGAGCAGCTTAAATAAGGCCTTGCAGATTGCATTTTCTGGTGGATCAGTAATGGGAATGTCAGTTGTAGGTTTAGGTACACTTGGACTAGGAATTTTATACATCTTTTTTACTAAAAATATTGATTATATTAGAGGTTTTGCTTTTGGAGCCAGTTCTATAGCTCTTTTTGCACGTGTAGGCGGAGGAATTTATACCAAGGCTGCCGATGTAGGAGCTGATCTAGTAGGTAAGGTCGAAGCTGGTATTCCGGAAGATGATCCCAGAAACCCGGCTGTAATTGCTGATAATGTAGGAGACAATGTCGGCGATGTAGCTGGAATGGGAGCAGACCTTTTTGAATCATATGTCGGTTCTATTGTCGCAGCAATGACATTAGGAACCGTAATGAGTGTTAACCATGTGGTTACACCATTATTACTGGCAGCATTAGGAATCGTGTCTGCCATTATAGGTAGTCAGTTTATTAAATTAAAGGAAGGCGGTAACCCTGCTAAGGCACTGGAAAAAGGTACAATCGGTAGTGCTATATTAATGGTTATCGGAGCTTTCTTTTTAATTAGATATATGATTGGAGATATCGGAGTATTCTATGCTGTAGTAGCCGGTCTTGTTGCCGGAATTTTAATTGGCAGGATTACAGAATACTATACATCCGAACATTTTGGGCCCGTTAAATATATTGCAGAACAGTCTGAATCTGGCACTGCAACTAATATTATCAGCGGTCTATCAGTAGGGATGAGAAGTACCTTATTCCCGATCTTAGTAATTGCTGTTGTTATCTTTATTGCTTATCATTTTGCAGGACTTTACGGTATTGCAATGGCTGCCGTCGGTATGTTAGCTACAACCGGTGTTACTCTCTCAATTGATGCCTATGGACCAATTGCTGATAACGCTGGTGGAATTGCCGAGATGGCAGAATTACCAGCAGAAGTTCGCGAAAGAACAGATAAATTAGATTCAGTCGGAAATACAACAGCTGCTATTGGTAAGGGTTTTGCAATCGGTTCAGCTGCCTTAACAGCTTTATCATTATTTGCAGCTTTTTCTTCAGCCGTAAATCTAGATGGAATTAGTCTTACTAATCCTAATGTTATTATTGGGCTATTCATTGGTGCTATGTTACCATTCCTCTTTTCATCACTAACAATGGATGCTGTAGGAAAAGCAGCCTTCCAGATGATCGCTGAAGTAAGAAGACAGTTTAAAGAAATTCCCGGTATTATGGAGGGAGAAGGGACACCCGATTATAAGAAGTGTGTTGATATCTCAACAGCAGCTGCTTTAAAACAGATGGTAGTACCCGGACTTCTCGCCGTTATTGTACCCGTTGTAGTTGGCTTATGGAACGTACATGCTCTAGGCGGCCTTTTGGCCGGTGCCCTAAGTTCGGGCGTTCTCTTAGCGATTATGATGGCAAATGCAGGCGGAGCCTGGGACAATGCTAAAAAATATATCGAAGCAGGCAATTTCGGCGGTAAAGGTACCGATACTCATGCCGCTTCCGTTGTTGGAGATACAGTTGGTGATCCGTTCAAGGATACAGCTGGTCCAGCACTTAATATTTTAATTAAGTTAATGACAATAGTTTCATTAGTATTCGCACCATTATTTATCTAAGAGATTAAAATAAAAGAACTTCTAATATTAAGATATAAAAAGGGCAATTATCTTCTGTAACAGGGGGTTTTTGCCTTTTTTTTAATTTTACCCAAGAGGTGATATAATGGATTTAGGAAACGATAATATGTGTTTTGCCTGTGGAGAGGATAATCCAATCTCTCTCGGCTTGAAGTTTACAAAGATAGGAGATAAAAAAGTCAAGGCAGCTTTTACCCCAGAAGAAGTTCACCAAGGTTATGACGGAATTATGCACGGCGGCTTGATCACCACCCTATTAGATGAAGCAATGGCTAAGGTATTATCATTAAATAATATCCCGGCCTTAACCGCCCGCATGAATATTAGATTTAAGCATCCCCTGCCCATTGGGACGGAGTTAGTAGTCACAGCTGAAATAATCAAGAATAAAACAGGATTATACTTTACTGAGGCAGAAGTAAGAAGTACAGAAGGTAAATTATATGCAAGTGCAGAAGCAAAATTTATGCAGGTAAAGGAGGCAAAATAAAATGGAAAGAGAAGAAGCATATCAATTAGTAAAAGAAAACATAAGCCAGGATAATTTAGTAAAACACTGTCTGGCTGTAGAAGCCGTAATGAGAAGGTTGGCGGAGTATTTTGATAAGGATAAAGAGAAATGGGGATTAACCGGATTACTGCATGATATCGACTATGAAGAAACAGCCGATGATCCCGAGCAGCACAGTATTGTAGGAGCAGAGATGCTAAAAGAGATGGGTATGGGTGATGATATAGTCTATGCTGTTAAGGTTCATAACCATGAACACGGCTTTGAAAGGAAGTCACTCATGGATAAGGCCCTTTATGCTAGCGATCCCCTGACAGGTTTAATCGTAGCTTCCGCTTTGATCCACCCCGAAAAAAGCTTAGAAGCGGTTGACACCGAATTTGTTATGAACAGGTATTCCGAGAGTTCCTTTGCCAAGGGGGCTGACCGAGACGTGATAGCTTCCTGTAAAGAGATGGATTTAAGTTTAGAAGAGTTTATTGGACTCGCTTTAGAAGGAATGAAGTCTATTTCTGATGATTTAGGCCTCTAGTTGTATTGGACTCCGGTGAATTGAAGGGAAGCGATTACTATGATTTTAGTAACCGGGGCAACAGGACATTTAGGCAACGTTTTAGTAAGAAAACTTTTAAAAGAAACCAAAGAGAATATAAGGGTATTAGTACTGCCGGGTGAAGATTACAGTATCTTAGAAGATTTCGATATTGAAATCATAGTAGGGGATATCTGTGATTTAAATTCCTTGTTACCTGTTTTTGAAGGGGTTGATCTGGTCTATCACCTGGCAGGCAGAGTATCTATAAAAGATTTTGACCCTGCCCTGAAAGCAATTAATCTGGATGGTACCAAGAATGTAATTAAAGCCTGTTTGGATAACCAGGTTAAAAGACTTCTTTATGTAAGTACCGTCCATGTATTTGTACCAGAGGTGATCAGTGAGATAACCGAAGAAAACCCCATTGTTATTCAGGAATTAAGAGGCGAATATTCTAAAACAAAGGCCATGGCTACCCTGGAAGTTATGAGGGCTTCCCATTGGGACTTAGATGCTGTAATTGTCTATCCCAGCGGTATAATAGGTCCTTATGATTATCGGATTTCTCCCATGAGCCGCTTAATAATAGATCACATAAAAGGTAAGTTTATGTGTTCAGTAGAAGGTTCTTATGATTTTGTTGATGTAAGAGATGTAGCTGATGGAATAATTAAAGCTGCTCAGCACGGCAAAAAAGGGGAAGGCTATATCCTGTCCGGTAAGAACATATCGATCAATGAAATTTTCAAAATAATAGATGGTTTAAAAAAACCATTTTTTAAAACTTTTAATCTGCCCTTGTGGATGGCTAAAATCGGTATCCCATTTTCTCATACCTATAATAAGATAGTAGGCTGTGAGAACTTATTAACCCGCTATGCCCTCTATACATTAAATACTCATACTAAGTTTTCCAATAAAAAAGCAAAGGTTAATCTGGGCTTTAAACCTAGACCGATAAAGATCACACTGGCAGATACTATAGAATGGTTAGAAGAGCATGGCTTAATTAAAGAGGAGGTCTATCGATGAGTGCACGGTCAAAACTGCTTGATTTTTTAGAGGAAGCATATAGACCAATGACAAAAGAAGAATTAATGGAAGAGTTTGAGATTTCATCTCAACAAAAACAGCATTTCGAAGACTTATTAAAACAACTGCAGAAAGATGGTTTAATCTACAAAAGCAAACAGGACAAGTACGGTCTGCCCGAAAAGTTTGATCTGGTAGCGGGCCGGATAGATAAAAACCCGCGTGGTTTTGGATTTTTAATTCCAGAAGAACCGGGCCATGAAGATATTTTTATCAACCCTACCAATCTCAATGGAGCCATGCACAATGATAAGGTCTATGTCAAGAAGGTGCCGGGTAGTTCAGGTAAAAAGGCCGAAGGTGAAGTTGTTGAAATCATTGAAAGGGCCAATACCCAGATTGTCGGTCGGTTTGAAAAGGTTAAAAACTACGGCTTTGTAGTTGCTGATAATAAGAGGATAAGTTATGATATATTTATTCCGGGTGCCCATATAAATGATGCTAAAAACAACCAGAAAGTAGTAGCTGAGATTACGGAATGGCCTAAGAAAAATAGAAATCCAGAAGGTAAGATAACTGAAATTTTGGGTTATCAGGATGAAAAGGGCGTCGATATCGAGGCCATTATCCGCCAGTTAGAACTACCGGGTGATTTTCCCGGGCGAGTTAAGAATGAACTGGGCAGAATTCCAGAGACCATTCCGGCTGAAGAGATTGAAAAACGCAGAGATCTTAGAGATCTTCCCATGGTTACTATTGACGGGGAAGATGCCAAGGACTTTGATGATGCAGTTTCTATCGAAAAATTATCTGATAATAAGGTGCGGTTGGGAGTGCATATCGCAGATGTAACTTACTATGTTCAGGAGGATACGAACCTGGATGAAGAAGCCTTGCATCGGGGAACCAGTATCTACCTGGTAGATAGGGTAATTCCGATGTTACCGCAGAAGTTATCAAATAATCTCTGCAGCCTGCGTCCGAATGAAGACAGGCTTTCGATGTCGGTCTTAATGGATATCAAGTTAAATCCCTTATCTTTAGAGAGTTATGATATAACACCTTCCATTATAAATTCAAACCATAGAATGACATATAATGAAGTGCAGAGTATTTTGGTTCATGAAAATAGGGAACTGAGAGAACTTTATGACGACTTCGTTGACCAATTAGAACTTATGAATAAATTAAGAGATAAATTAAGAACCAAGAGATTTAATGAGGGAAGTATAGATTTTGAAAGAACTGAAGTTAAAGTTATTTTAGATGACACGGGTAAACCGATTGATATCCAGGAGGAAAGACACGGTGTGGCCGAACAGTTAATTGAAGAATTTATGATCATGGCTAATAAAGTTGTAGCAGAAGATATGTACTGGCGGGATGTACCCTTTATCTATAGGATCCATGAACCACCCGATCAAGAAAGGCTTAAGGAGTTTAATGAGTTCATCCATAACTTCGGCTACCATGTTAAGGGAATTGAAAGTGAGGTTCATTCCAGTGCCCTTCAGGATGTCTTAAATCAGGTAGAAGATGAACCAGAAGAAAATTTAATCAATACCGTCTTGCTCAGGACCATGAAAAAAGCGATCTATTCCCAGCATAATATCGGACACTATGGTCTGGGCTTAGATTACTATACTCACTTTACTTCCCCGATCAGAAGGTATCCCGACTTGATGATCCATAGGATTATAAAGGAAGTTTTAAAACATGGTAAGTTATCAAATAATAGATTTAATGAATTAGAAGAAAGAATCCCCAGTATAGCTGACCACAGTTCCCTACAGGAGAGAAGGGCTATGGAAGCTGAACGGGATTCAGTTGAACTGAAAAAGATTGAATATATGCAGGATAAGGTCGGTGAAGAATTTGAAGGTTTAGTCAGTGGCATTACTAGCTTTGGCTTTTTCGTCGAATTAGAAAATACGGTAGAAGGATTAGTCCATGTGGAAGACCTAAAAGATGACTACTACCATATCAGGGAGGACATCCATGCCCTGGTAGGTGAGAGAACCAATAAAAGATATAGATTAGGTGACGAAGTCAAAGTAAAAGTGATCCGGGTCGACCCGGAAGAAAGAGAGATTGACTTTATCCTGGTTGATTGAGGTAAGGAGTGGTAAGATGAGTGATGATATAAAAGTGATAGCAAGAAATAAAAAAGCAAAACATGACTACCATATTGAGGAGACTTATGAGGCCGGAATTATATTAAAAGGTACCGAGATTAAGTCGATAAGGAATAGAAATGTAAACTTAAAAGACAGTTTTGCTATGGTAGAAAACGGAGAAGTTTTCTTATATAATATGCATATAAGCCCCTATAAACAGGGCAACCGCTATAACCATGATCCAGAAAGAAAGAGAAAACTTCTATTACACAAAAATGAGATTAGAAAACTAATCGGTTATACTAAAAGAAAAGGCTATACTTTAATTGCTTTAAGTGTTTATTTAAAGAACAACCTGGCCAAAGTTGAGCTTGCCTTGGCCAAGGGTAAAAATGTGCGTGATAAACGGAGAGATATTGCTAAAAAGACAGCTGAAAGAGATATTGAACGTGCTTATCGCAGGCGACTAAAAGGTAAAGACTATTAATCTTAAGCGGGGCTTGCCCCGTTTAATTTTTACTTTAAATAATGAGGAGGGTTGTAAATCTTGTCTGAAACAGAATATTATTCAGAGAATTTAAGACCGCAAATACACTTTTCACCCCCGAAAAACTGGATGAATGATCCCAATGGCCTTGTGTATTACAAGGGTGAGTATCACCTCTTTTACCAGCATAATCCAACTGAAACCAGATGGGGGAATATCCACTGGGGACACGCTGTAAGTAAAGACCTTCTGCACTGGGAACATCTTGATATAGCCCTGAAACCCGATGAATATGGTTTGATGTTTTCGGGTAGTGCTGTAGTTGATAAAGATGACACTAGTGGTTTTTTTGATGGTGAGGACGGACTGGTAGCGATCTATACGACTGCCCTGCCTCAGAAAAACAAAGATTTTTACCTCCAACAGCAGTGTATTGCCTATAGTAAAGATAAAGGCCGGACCTGGCATAAGTATGAAGGTAATCCCGTTCTCGAGAACGAGAACTGGCAGAACTTCCGTGACCCAAAAGTATTCTGGCATGATGAAACAGACAGCTGGGTTATGGTTGTAACACAAGGTAAAAAGGTTAATTTCTATCGTTCTGATGATTTAAAGAACTGGGATTTTGTCAGCGACTTTTCCTGTAACGCCTTCTATTTTGAAGGGGTCTGGGAATGTCCGGATTTAATAAAATTACCGGTGGAAAATGAAGATGAAGCCAAATGGCTGCTTCAGGTCGGTGTTCAGGATAACAGCCGGGCCGGTGGTTCCGGTGTCCAGTACTTTGTAGGAGAGTTTGACGGCTATGAATTTACAAATTTAAATCCTGACCAGAAGACCTTCTGGGTTGACTATGGACAGGATTTTTATGCGGTTCAATCCTGGTTTAACTTACCAACTGAACAAAACAGAGAGATCTGGATTGCCTGGATGAACAATTTAGCATATTCGGGAGCCATTCCCACCAATGACTGGCGGGGTGTCCTTTCAGTACCGCGTGAGATCGATCTTAAAAAATTCAATAACGAATACTATCTAAAACAAAAACCGATTAAAGAACTTGATAATCTCAAAGAGAGGGAAGACAGTATTTTAGAACACGACCTGGTTAATGACTTCACCTGTAAACTGGACTTTGACCCTTTTGAGGTTAACTTCCAGGCCACCATAGATTCCAAGGACAAGTTAAATGTTAACTTGATTAGAGGTAATAATTTAAAGATAAATTTACTTTATGATAGAAAGAATAGGGAAGTAGTATTGCGAAGATCCTTTAGAATTGATAAAAAGATGGGTCAGTTTTTTAATGATACCCATACCTCTTTAATTGAAGAGGATAAGGAAAAGGTAGATATCCAGTTAATCATGGACCGTTCCACAATAGAGATCTTTATTAATGGCGGCGAAATTGTCTTTAGTGACCTGATCTTCCCGGAAGAGGATGGTAGTACAATCTTTTCTATCATAACCGACAGCAAACAGGGTAAAGTCTATGATTTAAAAATTAATAAGTTAGAGAGTATCTGGAGTTAAAAATATAAAGGGGGTCAAAATGAAAATATATACAAGAAGTGGAGATAAGGGGAATACAAGTCTTTTTGATAATTCAAGAGTACCAAAGGATTCAATCCGGGTAGAAAGCTATGGAACTTTAGATGAATTAAATTCCCAGTTGGGGATGGCCCGCAGTATGTTAAAAAACAAGGAAATAGCCGGAACCATAAAAAAAATACAGCGTCAACTATTCAATGTAGCCGGTGAACTGGCTACACCCAATAGTGAAGATTTTCCAGAAAGGGTTAAGCCGGAAGATATTGAAGAATTAGAGGGAATTATTGATAATCTTTTAGATAAGATGAATAAAGAACAGCTTTCAAAGTTTATCATCCCCGGTAGTAATAGATGTTCGGCCGCCCTGCATGTAGCCCGTACCATCTGTCGGAGGGCAGAGAGAAGGATTATTACTTTAGCCCGAGAGGAAGAGATTAGAGAAGAGCTGCTTAAGTATGTAAACAGGCTTTCTGATGTCATTTACTCATTGGCCCGTTATGTGGAAAGTGAACTTGATTACGTAGATTTCAAAAAAGAGTAATTTAAAAGGGTGGATAAGATGCGTTTTGATGAAAGAGATATTATGTTTGCTCGGATAAACTATGAACCGGGCACTAAGATATATGAAGAGTACTATGAGAAAAATCCAGAGAAAAAAGAGTTTGATGACTTTTTAAGGTCTCTACCCGGTTTTATGGTCGAAGAGGCATTTTCATTTGACCCTCTCAACTCCGGGCTGGTAAATGGGACCTATAACTTTTTAAGTGATTTAAAAAAGCAGGCTGAAGGAGAAGCAAGTGAAAACACTTATCAGGTAGAGCAAGATGAAATAAGTAAAAAGTTAAAACAGATTGCCAAATACTACGGGGCTGACTTGGTTGGTATAACTGAAATGAAAGACGAGTTCTATTATAACCACCGGGGTCGGGAAAAAGCTCACCACGGTAAAAAAGTTACCAACAAACACAAATACGGTATTGTGTTTGCCGTTGAACTAGAGAAAGATATGGTCAATAGGGCTCCCCGTCTGGGACAGTCCTTAGAGACTTCGAAAGGATATGTAAAGGCCGGTATCATTGGCATGATCTTAAGTTATTATTTGAGAGAATTAGGCTATGAGGCTAGAAATCACATGGACGGCAACTATCTCCTCATGGCACCTTTCACGGCAGAGGCAGCCGGACTGGGTGAAATCGGCCGGATGGGTATTTTAGTAACAAAAGAATACGGCCCCCGGATTAGACTGGGAGTTGTTACGACTGACCTTAAATTAAATACAGACCAAAGGGATCCCTTCGGCATGAAAGAATTCTGTAAGATTTGTAATAAGTGTGCGGATAACTGTCCTTCTGATGCAATTGATTCAGGCTCCCCCGGCCAGTTGAATGGGGAAGCCAGATGGAAGACCGAAGTTGAAAAATGCTTTAAAGTATGGCAGATGTCAGGCACGGACTGCGGCATCTGTATTGCGAGCTGTCCTTTTTCTCAAAATCTAGATTTTGATAAGATCAATAAGATGAAGGATAATCCCAAAGTTATGAGAGATATTTTGAGGAAGTATAATCAAGAACACGAGGAACGCCCTTATAATGAAAGCGAACATGAATGGCTATAAGAACTTAACAAGCTAATTGAGAGTGAGTGGATATTCGTGAAAAAACCAGGCTATATTTTTTTAATATTTTTAATTATCTTACCCGTATTTATTTTCAATGTACAGGCAGCTGAAATTAATTTTATTAAAAAGGACAAACTGATAACTGAACTTAATCTAGATAGAAATATTGAAATCATTGATAAAAGATTTATTGATTTAACAGGTGATGGGATAAAGGAACAGGTATTTTTAATTGGTCAAAGGCCGGCCGGGCCCGATTCCTTATTTTATGCACCTCTGAAAGTGATTGTTTATGATATTTATAAAAAAGAATTCTATGTGAACTCATATGACAACTTTAACGGCTATGAACCCCAAATGGCCTTTTATGATTTTACGGGTGACCAAATAAAAGATATCTTTATTGAAGCAAATACAGGCGGCAGCGGCGGTATCTATAAACATTTAATCGCTACTGTTTTGGATAATGATTTAAAGATAATATTTAATGAAAGCCATAATAAGCCGCTCCATATGGCAGGTAATTATGAAGATAACTTTAAAACTATCCTTAGAATCAATGAAATAGATAAGAACTTAAGATTAGATTTATCTTTTAATAGAAATAAATATGTCCAGGAAGGTATTTATAATTCAAATGGTACTTTGCAAAGAGAAATACAACCTTATACCTATCCTTTTGGTCAGTTAAAACCGGTTGACTATGATTTAGATCAAACCATGGAACTCAAGGGAATCCAGAGGATTGTTGGAGCCTATGGAGCTGATACAATCGGCCATCTGGAAACTATTTTAAATTATGACGGCAGCTGGGAGATACTTGAAGTTCAAATCAGTACCTATCTAAAAAAATATGACCCGAGCCGCAGTGGATCCAACGGTGAGGTTAGTTATAAAATAAAACAAAATGCAATAACAAGTGGGATTAAAGAAATCTACTATCCCCAGATTACTGACTTACCCAAAGATGTAAATTCAGTCTATATCAACAAACAGCTACATGATATAGTAAAACCTTTCTTGGCTGAAAGTAATGAAATGAGTATCGATTATGATTTCACTGTAAAGAATAAAAAATTATTCAGTGTTAAATTCAGCGGTTATCAAAAACATGAGGGCGGCCAGTATGAGATTCTAAAATCATTTAACTATGATATAAAAAATAATAGAAGGTTGACTCTATCCAATATTTTAAAAGATGAAACACATGATAAAGATAAGGTAAACCAAATTATTAAAGATAATATTGAAGACAAAGATTTAAGAGATACTTTTCCCGGCCTGTCAGACTGGATGGGCTTTTATCTGACAAACAGTGATTTGGTCTTATACTATCTGAGAGATGATTTTGAAACCAAATTTAATAAGATCAGAGTCCCCTTAAGAAAATTAAGGCAATATTTAAGTTTTGAAGTTGATATTCAAAGGGATGAAACAGAAATATTTATAATAGAGGTTGATTAAGATGGGAAACAATAAAATTGATAAGATTAAAGAATACATTGATAAAAACCAAAAGCTAAATTTGGAGGAAGTATTATCAGAGTTTGAGGAAGAAACCACTCCCATTATGGATAAAAGAGAAGATAAATATCTATTATCTTTT
>Ga0209925_1001327_pt1 | contig 12463 bp, 9 predicted proteins | sample SalPonR2_A_D1_MG_FD_185702 | JGI IMG/M metagenome (GOLD analysis project Ga0209925, IMG submission 185702) | Salt pond soil microbial communities from South San Francisco under conditions of wetland restoration - Salt Pond MetaG R2_A_D1_MG... ...
TTTTTCTTTTCCACAGGCGAAAAACAAACTGGTTACAAGAACAATTAATAATGCTTTTTTCATAATTTCGGAGTTTTTTATCTTAATTGCAAAACTAAATATTTTTGTTGAAATGCAATGATATATCAAAAAAATGTAAATGGTGAAACTGAACCAACCAATCATTTTTGTACATTTATAGATGTTATAAACCTAAAAACAAATAATTATGACTGAAAGAAGAATTTTAGGAGTACACATAACCGATCGTAAACAAGAAGCCGGTGCAGTTCAAAAAGTGTTAACTCAATATGGATGTTCCATAAAAACCCGGCTTGGCTTACATGAAGTAACACAAGATCATTGTAGTACAGAGGGCTTAATTATTCTTGAGCTTATAGGAGATGTCGATGAAATGGGTAAATTGGAAGAATCTTTGGAGAAGGTCCCTGGTACTCAAACGAAAAAAATGGTATTTAATGGTTAAAACAAGGTAAACTACAATTAATAATTATAAAAATATTCACTATGATTTATTACGATAATGACCAGGAAAAGAAAAGCTTGCCCATGTTGGGAGAGCGATTCCCTGAGATTCATGTACAAACCACACATGGAGCAAAAGTTTTGCCACGGGATTACAAAGAGAAATGGGTTGTTCTTTTTAGTCATCCGGCTGATTTTACTCCTGTTTGTACTACTGAATTCATTGCTTTTGCAAAAAAAGATGAGGAATTTAAAAAACTGAATACCCAACTTGTGGGTCTTTCAATGGACCAGGTTTTTTCTCATATAAAGTGGGTAGACTGGATCAGCGAAAAGATGAATGTGGAAATTCCTTTCCCAATCATTGCAGATGAAAATGGAGAGGTTGCCAAACATCTGGGGATGTTGCATCCCGGAAAAGGCAGCAATACAGTTCGCGCTGTTTTTATTATTGATCCCAATGGATTTGTTCGCCTGATACTGTATTATCCTCAAGAGATAGGAAGAAAAATTGATGAGATTGTTCGGATTTTAAAAGCCTTGCAGGTTTCAGATGAAAAAGGAGTTGCTTTACCTGCTGATTGGCCCGATAATGAGATAATCCAGGACAGAGGCATTGTTCCTCCTGCCACTGATGTGAAAACAGCAGATGAAAGGAGGGATGATAAAGATTGTTTTGACTGGTGGTTCTGCCATAAAGAAATCAAATAAATAACTTAACGTGAAACTCGATGTAGCAAAGCACCCTTTTATCTGACTGATATTCAGATAACCCCAACTTTTAAGTTGGGGTTACAGGTCTCTTAGGAAAAAGATTTTTGAAAATTTTGTACATTAAATTACAAAATTTTCAAAAATCAACATAACTCGTACCTAACAAACCCCAGTCTAAAGGCTAGGTCTATCTGAATGCCTGTGGTTTAGGTGTTATACTTATATCGAACTCAAGTTAACTTATTATTTTTACTTTCTAAAAGCAGTATTGAAAGCAACTTAAACAAAGGAGGTTGTCTCAAAAGCATTTTAATGAGGCCTTATTAATTAAAGCTAAGTCAAAAAACAAAGATAACCAAGAATAAAGGTCTTATAATTAGTCCTTTAGTATCTTTTGGAATCGGTCTGAGGCCTTTATAATGATAAATTTATCTCTGCTTTTGAAACAGCCTCTTTTCATTACCTGATGATATTGCCGTAAAAAATAGCATTCAAAAATAATTTATTTGTACCGTACCAGTATCCTCTGAAATTGGGATTGTCAACAAATGAAATAATCTTTCCCTTTCCTTTTTTACCAACCAGGCACCAGGCGGTGTTTTCTACTTTCTCTTTGTTTTCTTTTGAAAGATATCCTGTCAGCAAAGGCTTCTCTTTGACCGTTACAGGTGTGGCATAAGGATCACTGGATTTTTTTATAAATGAGTTGTTGTTTTTTAAAACCGGCATCTGATTTTTATCTATCCCAAAAGCAACCGGATGAGTAGGATCAATAGCGGCCTCCAGAATAACTCCGCTTATTGAGTTAATGCGTCTCCTTTTTCTGCGGTTTCCGTATGGCAATGTGGATGAAGAATTTTCATCCGGAGTTTCTTTCTTCTGCCAGGATATCCAATCTTCTTTTCGGAGCCATTGGTTGGCATTTTCCAGTGCAACCATAACACCTCCCTCTTCAAGCCAGAATTTAATTTTCTTCGTAGTTTCCTCATTGTAATTGTACCTGCCGTTTGGTAAAATTAATGTATTGAAGTCAAATAAGTTGATCCTGCTCAGATGTTCAGGTTTAATTAAAACGACTGAGATATTCATTCTATGATCCAGCAAATGCCATATCTCTCCTGCTGAGCGACTGCTTACTCCTTCGCCTGCGACTAAGAGAATCTCTGGCTTTTTCACCGGAACAAAATACCTGCTGCCCAGGTCTATGCCTTTATCTGTCAGGGAAGAGGGCATTCCAACCAAATTTATTCCATACTTTGTACTTAGTTTTTCTAAATATTCATGTAATTGATCAGGTTTTATTTTTTGCTTATTCACAGGAATAAATATGCTTCCATTGGAAAAATGATATTCTTTTGAATAAATTCTTGTTGAAAATTCTTTTGTAGCTACTTTGGCTAGCAATCCTTTTTTCTTTAGTTGATATAACAAGGCATGAATGTTATAATTATTCCCGTTTGCTATATATCCTACATTGCTTGCTTTTCCATAAATTTTTCCTTCAGGCATCCGGAGTTCTTCTAATTTTGATCCTTTGTGTGTCATCAACCTTTGATTATTAACTGGAGTAAAGGGAATATCAAAAGCCAGCGGCATTGTCCATGATGAAACATCATAAAACACACTGTCTTCAAACGAAGTTCTTTTTTCAAAAATACTTTTAATCAAACGGTACTGATCTTGCTGGGTGGGAACCAGGTAAGAGCTTCCTGACTTAAATATTTTTCCATTGATTCTTATATTTTTTTTCAGACCGTAAATTTCAATTTCATGTTTTTCTAACATTTTCAGAAAATGGTAAACTTTTACCTTACCATTTTCATCGCCGAAAATGTACCCTTTTACTTGATCCTTTTCAGCCAGCTTATTAGCTTTACTATAAAACTGCTGTTGGTAGCTGAAAAGTTCAGTTTTCATATTTATAGCCGCTCTGATGGTTGATAATGAAACGGTGTAATGATTGTTAATTGCATCAGCAAAAGACAATTCGCCGTGTTCGTTCTTAATAACCTGTCCCATTACTCTTGATTGTTCGAACAGAATTCCTATAGATCCATTTACATCGGGGTAGGTGGAACCTTTTCCATAATAAAAGTCATCAAAGCTTTCTTCGCTGAAATAAAGGGTACCTGTTTTATCCAGCGCTTTTGCATGGTATGAGGCAATTTCCTTAGTTAGTTTGATGTTTCTTTCAGGAGTGCGGGGATTCATTCTTTCAGGGACACCAGGCTGAAAGAAGAAAGTTGAATTTGAACCCATTTCGTGGTGGTCAGTGACTATATGGGGTTTCCATTTATGAAACATTTCCAGTCGGGCTTGAGATTCGGGATGCTGCGCGGGGAGCCAGTCTCTGTTAAGATCAAACCAGTAGTGATTTGTTCTTCCGCCTGGCCAGTCCTCTCTGAATTGCCTGTCGTAAGGGGTTTTAACTGTTGTATTATGAATATGCATGTTGCTCCAGTTTGCCGCCCTTGTGAAACCATCAGGATTGAGGCACGGATCGATAAGAATAACGCTGTGATTCAGAATACGTTTAACCTCTTTGCTCTTTGTGGCCGCAAGATGGTAAGCTGTTAAAATGGACGCATTTCCCGGACTTGATTCGTTTCCGTGGACACTGTATCCTAACCATATAAAAACCGGATCTTCCTTAGGATTTTGTGCCAGTTTATTTTGAACATGATTCAGATGGCGCGACCTTAAATTTTCCAGTTTTTCCTGGTTGTCAGGTGAAGTAATTGCCAAGAGGTATAGCGGTCTGTTTTCATGTGTTTCCCCATATTTCCACATGGTCACTCTTTCTGACTTATCTGACAGTTCCTGCAGATAATTTATTAGTTGATCGTGAGAAAAATGCCACTCACCAAATGTATAACCCTGTAAATCACCCGGAAAAGGAAGGTCTTTTGATAATTCCAATTCATCGGGGAGGAAAAAGGATTTATATGATTGCGAAAAGACAGAACTATATACTAAAACCGTTAAAGTAAGGAGAATAATCTTTTTCATAGAAGATGATGTTTGGATTTTATTTTTGGATGCTATTTATCCTGAAATGGTTTAAACCGGGTTCTTGTATTGATCTTATGGATCTGTTATCTTTTTCCTGTATTTCCCATTCCTTGTCGCCATAGATCCTTTTTTATATTTATTTCAGTTTCCTGTTCTACTGGTTCTCCAATGGGTTCTATCAAATCTCTTCCTTCGGCTTTAGGGTTTTTTATTTTCGATGAAACCGGGTATGCATTTAAATACTCAGAAGGATAGGGCGCTAGTAGTTTAAGTATCTCATCCAGAGAGATATCTTTAGTTAGCCATTTCTTTTCGTCTTCTTTATTTAAAATAACCGGAGATCGATGATGAGGTAATTTCCGGATGAGCTCATTGGGAGTTGTAGTAATGATAGAGAACGATTTTAAAATCTCGCCGGTATCTTTGTTAGTCCATTGGTCCCAAATTCCTGCAAAAGCAAAGGGTCTTTTTTTATTTCTGAGATATATAACGAATGGTTTGTTTAATCCTTCTTTTGTGGTTCCTTCAATAAAGGCATCAGCTATAACAAGGCATCTTTGGGAGCGGACGGGTTTGCGGAATGCCGGTTTTCTGAAAATTTCCCTGCTTCCTTTATAATTTGGATCGTTTGACTTGTTTTTGTCTCCTTCAGCCCTGGCATTGAAGAGGTACATGGGTTTTTTTGACCAGAATGGAGTAAGACCAAATTGAAAAAGCTGCAATGTATCGGGATTTTCATTGGTTATTACCGGAGCCATCTGGCCAGGGGATATGTTATAACTGGGCTGGAATTCAAAGTCTGAAGCTGCCTGTACATTGAACCGTTTTTCAATGATTTCTGTTTTTTGGACTTCAATATATCTGCCACACATAAAAAAATTTTTTATACCGGAAAGTTAGGAAAACCTTTTGGTTTTTGCAATACTCAGAAGGAAACTGTTTGCTTGTATTTGTCTTAATTACAGGTTGTTAAGTTTCTTATGTTTAATTGGCCTGATTGCCTATTAATTGCAGGGAAATAAAAAATGTATAGCCATAAAATATTGATTTCTCTGGATTTTTATTATTTTTACCTAATAATATTTTTACCAAACCCATATAAAATTTTACTTTGAGATGAGAAGAAAAACTATTCTTATTGGACTGATATCAGTATTTGTTATTATAAGCCTGCGTTGTAAAAACAGCAATTTAGATAAGAAGAATGCAGTTTGTATTTGGGACAGAGGAACAGTTAGGGAACAACCTAAGCAAAATGCTGAGATTTTTTCAACAATGTCATTAGGTGAGAAGGTTACTTACCTTGGCATAACCAAAATAGATTCTGCCAATAATAAAAAGAAATATTATAAGATAGAACTATCTGATAACAAAGAGGGATGGTCTTCCGGAAGTGTAATAGTCATCGATGCAGAACCCGGAGTAATTAAGAAAGAAACAAATATTTATAAGAGGCCGAATTTTTTAACGGAAACCAGTCATAAACTTGATAAAATGGATATTGTTGCTGTAAAAAGACAAAAGAATGGTTGGAAACAAATAATAGGTGGGAAAAAGAAGAAAAAAGGCTGGATTAAGGCTGATTTGATATCAATGGATCAGAAAGATATTGCTGTGGGCCTTCTGGCTGGAAAAGCTTATAAAATCAGGAATAAATCCAGGAGAATGGAGAAACTTAAAAATATTGTTGATAATTCAGCTTTTAGTAAATCTGTTTTTATTGAAGAAATATATAAGAAAGTCTATGGTGAAGTTACCGGCGACAAAGCTGAAAAGGGAGTTAATTCAAAAAAACCAGATATATCGGTACATCCCGTAAAAGAGAATAACAAAACAAAAGCCAGGAATACAGAAAAAACAGATACAACGCGGGTAGTTCACCAGATGGATACTATACAAAAATCTTCTTCCCAGGATTCAATTGGTAATTCTGTTGCATCTGTTGAAAATACACTAAATCAGCAAGATTCTGATACGTTTTTTCATAGCACAGAAGAAAATGATTGAAGTAAATGGCTGGCGACTTTATTTATTTTCTCCAGAATGCAGGTGAGAAAAGAACAAGAATGGTGAAAAGTTCAAGTCTGCCCAAAAGCATGAGGAACGACAGGAACCATTTGCCAAAACCCGGCAAATGAGCATAGTTTTCCACTGGGCCAACTGCGCCAATTCCCGGGCCAATATTCCCTAAACTGGCAGCTACTGCACCAAGAGAAGAATTAAGATCATATCCCATTGAAGATACCACGATGGTGCTTATTCCTGTTATGGTCATGTATATCACAACAAATGCCAGCACATTCGTTATTATTTGCTGATCAATGCTTTTTTTATTCATTCTTACAGGAATGATGGCATTAGGGTGGAGTAATCGTTTCAGTTCCAGGTAGCTGTTTTTTATAAGCAAGCCGATTCTTATAATTTTAATTCCTCCTCCTGTTGACCCTGCAGACCCCCCGATAAACATGAGCATAAAAATAATAACTGTTAGAAATGGAGTCCATTGAAGATAATCGCTGGTTACATAACCTGTGGTGGTTGTAATCGATACAACCTGGAAAACTGCATGTCTGAAGGAACTCTCTATTGCAAATTTATCGCCAATCCAGAGGAAAAGTGCGATGATAATTGTGAATCCAAGTAGAAATGTAACATAGAATCTGAATTCTTCATTTTTAAATACTTTATTAAATTTGAAATGCAGGGCATAATAGGAGAGAGCAAAGTTTGTTCCTGCCAGAAACATAAAGATTGTAATGACATATTGAACATAAGGAGAGAAATGAGCAATACTGGCTTGTTTGGTAGAGTATCCACCCGTAGCCATAGTGGTAAAGGCATGACAAACGGAGTCAAAAAGTCCTACATCACCCAGCCAGAGCAATAGTATTTCAGCAAGAGTAAAAAGCAGGTAAATGCCCCAAAGTCTTTTGGCCGTTTCTTTTACCCGTGGGTGAAATTTATCAGGTGTGGGCCCCGGAACTTCGGCAATAAAAAGCTGCATACCTCCAATACCGAATATAGGAAGAATAGCAAGGGATAACACAATGATTCCCATGCCTCCAAGCCATTGTGTCATGCTTCGCCAAAAAAGCAAACCATGCGGAAGCCTTTCAATGTCATTTAGAATGGAAGCTCCTGTGGTTGTGAAGCCGGAAATGGTTTCGAAAAATGCATCGGTGTAGGATTCAATATAGCCGCTTATTACAAATGGAAGCGATCCAAAAAGTGAGAAAATGATCCATACAAGACTGACAATGATGTATCCTTCTTTTTTTCCGATTGATTTATTTCCCCGTCGTGTGGAATACCACATTAATGCCCCGGCAAAAATTGTTAAACCAGAAGAAAGAAAAAGGGCAAAAATATCTGGCTCGTTATAATATAGACTCACTCCCAGGGGCAGAAGCATAGAAATGCCCTCAATTAAAAGTAAGAGCCCCAGTATGTTAAATATCACACGAAATTTCATCAGGATAAAGTTTAATTAAAAAAGGTTTCTACTTTTTTAACAGCCGACGGTAAGGCAAATACAACCACACGGTCGTTGGGGAGTATTTCTGTGTTTCCTACTGCAATGAAGCTTCTGTTATCTCTAATAATACCTCCTACAATAGCTTCTTTTGGGAAATTTAAATCTTTCAGCTTCTTATGCAGAATTTTTGATTTGGGTTTGGCAACAAACTCCAATACTTCAGCATCGGAACCAGTGAGACAGCGCATAGTAGATACTTCTGCGCTCATTGTAAACCTGAATATCCGGCTTGCAGTCACCAGTTTTTTATTGATGATCGTATCAATGCCCATATTTTCACTCAGGTTGATGTAATCCATATTTTCTATTTCAGCAATGGTCTTTTTTACACCCATTTTTTTTGCAAGTAAGCACGAGAGGAGGTTTGTTTCTGAATTGCCTGTAACAGCAATAAAGGTGTCCATTTTTTCCATTCCTTCTTCTTTAAGCAATTCAACATCTCTGCCGTCACCATTAATCACCAATGAGTTGGTAAGTTCGTCTGCTAAATATTTGCATTTATCCAGGTTTTTTTCAATCAGTTTAACATTCATTCTGTTTTCGAGTGACTGGGCTGTTCTTTTTCCAATCCGGCTGCCACCAAGAATCATTACATTTTTAATCTCAACTTTTTTCTTGCCGGAATATTTCATGACATTGCTTATACCTGCTTTATTGGTGACAACATAAACAAGATCATTCACCTTAAAAGAATCGAGTCCTCTTGGTATTATTGTTTGTCCATTTCGGGTAATTGCTACAGCCCTGAAATCAAAATCTTCAATTTCTTCGGTAACTTCATTTAATGTTTTCCCAATGACAGGAGCATTTTCTTCCAGCCGAAGAACATATAAGGACAATTTTCCCCCCGTAAAATCTACTATTTCTGATGTACCTGCTTGTCCAACCATACTGACTATTTCTTTAGCTGTAATCCGTTCCGGATAGATCATATAATCAATTCCAAGAGAAGTAAAGTGGTTTTTATTAACCGGTCTGATATATTCCGGATTATCAACTCTTGCTATGGTTTGTTTCACTCCAAGTTTTTTAGCAAGAATAGCTCCAGTAATGTTGGTCTCTTCTGAATTTGTTACAGCAATGAAAAGATCCGACTTTTTTATGTTGGCTTCTTTCAGGGTTTCGAAAGATGTGGCAGAGCCTGTGATGGTAAGAATATCAAGAGTAGAGTCAATTCCTTTGAGTGAATTTTCATTCTCATCGATGATAATGATGTCGTGAAGCTCACTACTCAGCATTTTTGCCAAATGGGATCCTACATCTCCTGCTCCTGCAATAATAATTTTCATCAGTTCCTATTTTTACTTTGCTGATGCAAATAAACATTATGTTTCAAAATTAACCAATTTTTTTTGGCTTTTATTGAAGTTTTTTGATGAATGCGCCTTGTTCGGGTATAGAATAGAATTCTATATCATTTTTACGAAGTAATTCTTTCCATTTTTGATGGTCGTAATAGTTCAAATTTCCGTCCAGGATGATTTTCTTGAAAGAAAAGGCTTGCATAATAGTTTGCATAGGAACATTGCAATTGTTCGTAATAAGAAGATAATCTATGTAGATTTTTTTTCCGGGAATTTTATCTTTTAGGAAAGAAGAATCTGCTAGCATTATTATTTTTTTGTTTCTGCATTGAATAAAATAGTCTTTTCTTAAGAATGAGGGGTTTAATTGATTATTGGCTTTTCCAGAGCCCAGCGTGATGTATTTAGCAGGATCTGTTCTTCTTTTTAGAGAGTGTTTTTTTGTGTAATATTCAGTAGATTCCTTGATACCTGAGTCGTTGGTAAAAACATAATTGTGTTTTCCATTAATAAAGTTTATGGTGCTAATTTCCTGGGTATTATAGATAATTAATTCTTTTTTATCTCTTTGTGAATATTTGTGAAAGATATCAAAGGTGAGCCATATAATAATTATATAGAGAACATATTTGAAATACTCCTTTTTTCTGAAAACAAGGAAGAAAGCAAAAACGATTAAAGCCGCATAAATTAAAGCCATGTGTATTTTACCAATCCATAGATTTTCTGTTACAGAGCAGGGGAGACTCTCTATAAAACTTAAAGAATTATTTAGGGCAGAAAGAATTTCATTCAGGAGGCTTCCGAGAATTTTTCCTAAATTTTGAGATATCGGATAAACAAGAAGAGTAAAAAACCCAGAAATGATGATTAAGGCGGCTGCTGGTATAGCTATAAAATTAGTCAGCCAGAAATAGTTGGGAAATTGATTAAAATAATGTATGACAATCGGGGCCGTACCAATCTGGGCGGCTACAGCTACAGTGAACCACTGCCATAGTTTGTCGGGGAGGTAGGGAAGTGAAATCAAACGATACAGTTTTGGTTGAAAGAAGACGATGCTAAGCACTGCACTATAAGATAATTGAAAACTTACCGAAAAAAGAAGCAGGGGATTTAGGCATAACAGAATAAAAGCCGAAAAAGCCAGACTGTTATACACAGGACTTTTTCTTCGAAACTGTGAACCGACTGCAATTACAGAGAACATCAGGGTAGCCCTTGTGACGGAAGGAGAGAGACCTGTTAAAAAAGCATACCCCCAGAGAATAATCAGAATAATTATAATTTTTACAAGCTTTCCGTATTTTATTTTATTAAGAAAAAAAAGCAGGTAATTAAACAGCATAAATACTATTCCAACATGTAAACCACTTACAGCCAGAATATGCATAGCCCCTGAGGAAGAAAATTTTTCCCGTGTTTCTTCTGATAAATACTCTTTATACCCCAAAAGTAATGCCGTGGCTACACTCCTGTTCTCCTGTTCCAGTTTTGTCTTTTTGAGCAGTTTTATAAGCTTTAACCTGAACTTGTTAGAAAAGGCTGTTAATGATGCACTTGATTGGTTATTCATTGTTTTCCATTGATCTTTCTGTATATAGGTCTGATAGTAAACACGATGTACAGAAAGGTACTTTTTGTAATCGAATTCTCCTGGATTACCCAGGTTACGTATCGGATTAAGATATCCCCTGAAGAGGAGAAATGTTCCTGGTTGCATTTCTTTTATTGAGTCATCTTTTTCAAAATAGACCAGTATTTTTTTGTTGCTGCGAATCCACAACGAATCATTAAAATAACCTTTTAATTTTAACACAGTTTTGTATGAATTCTCCTTTTCAGAAGGAATATCAATCACCTCTCCTATAAAAGTGTGCTGACCTTCTGGTGCTTTTGGTACCCCTGAATTTTGCTTCATAATCAGCATTCCTGTTCCGGTTATTAGGAAACCAATCATCAAACCACGAAGTGATTCGGCAAAAAATTGTTGACCTGAGGATAAAAGGGGAAATAATAGCAAAATAATAAATCCTGAAGCAATCAAACTGACAATGAATATGTTCTCAAGAAACAGGTAATACTGAAGCATAATTCCTGTTATCAGAAATAGCAATATGCGTATGAAAGGATATTTTTTTAGCATAATTGGTAAAACATAGATAGCCAGTTGATTATATTCCTAAAAAATAAAAAACAAACTTGGCTTATAACTGTAATTAATTTAATATCAATTATTTGTATTTAGACTCTTTGGTGTAAATGTTTTTAAAGATGCAAAAAAAAAATGGAAAAGAGAAAATAATCGTTTTCTCTTTTCCATTTTATTAGCGGTTACCTGAGAATAATTTTGAACTTATTCATACCTTAAAGAACGGGCCGGATTAGCGTTGGCTCCTTTTATAGCTTTGTATGTTATTGTAAAAATGGCAATTAAAACAGCTATAAGAACAGCGCTTGCAAAATAGTACCAACTGAGAGAGATTTTGTAGGCAAAATTATTCAGCCACTGGTTCATGTAGAAATAGGCAATCGGAATTCCAATAATACTGGCAATAAGTATTAGGTTAACAAAATCTTTAATTACCAGTTTAACTATTTGACTTGTATTAGAACCAAAAACTTTACGAATAGCTATTTCTTTTGTTCTTTGAGTAACCACAAAAGAAATCAGTCCGAAAAGCCCCAGGCAACTAATAAAAATGCACAACATAGCAAATATCCCAAATATTTTAGTTGTATTCATTTCGTTGGCATAAAGATTTTCATACCGGTCGTCCATAAAAAATCCGTTAAACGGTGTGTTAGGGAATAAGCTGTTCCATGTATCTTTTATTTCTTCAACTGTACCTTTTAAATTTGCAGTATTGAGCTTCAGGTTTATATTTCGAAGATTTTCCGGGATGTAATAATAAGCAGCCGGTTCAATAGGAGTGCGCAGGGAATAATAGTTATAATCTTTAATTACTCCAATAACTGTACAATTTGTAGAGTCATGGCCCCTCGGAAGAAACTGTTTGCCCACGGGATTTTTCCAGCCCAGTTTTTTTACTGCTATCTCATTTAGAATAATTCCGTTATATTTATCTGTTTCACGATCTTCACTGAAATTTCTGCCTTCTACAATATCAATTTCCATTTGTGGCAGGTAGTGAGGGTCAATATAACCGAACCTTACCATGAGTTTTGTTTCAGCAGAATCAGCCACGTAGATTCCACCCTGTCCGCCACTTACACCGGTTGACGACGAACTGGCGCTTACGGCTGAAATGTTTGGATTGTTTTTAAATTCATTTTTCAGCAGGTTAATGTTTTGCATCATATCATCATCTGGAAATCTCAGAGGTATTGAATATACAGCTTCATCATTGTATCCTTTATCTTTTGTCTGGAAAAATCGCACCTGGCTTATAGCAATGATTGTTGCTATGAT
>Ga0209925_1001330_pt1 | contig 12458 bp, 10 predicted proteins | sample SalPonR2_A_D1_MG_FD_185702 | JGI IMG/M metagenome (GOLD analysis project Ga0209925, IMG submission 185702) | Salt pond soil microbial communities from South San Francisco under conditions of wetland restoration - Salt Pond MetaG R2_A_D1_MG... ...
GGGGCCCGGCGGCGCCATTGCCGACTCTGCGGCGCGCTACGATTGGGCGACGCTCTGGGCCGAGCGGCCGGTGCTCGACGCGCGGATCGCGGCATGGGCGTGGATGGTGATGCCGGACGAACTCGCGGGCGAATTGCGGTGGCATTCCTTTGCGCTGGGGCGCGATATGGCCAAGCCCTACGCGCTTTGCGTGACGCATTTTTTCAATCATCAGACCCATCACCGCGGGCAAGTCCACGCGATGCTGACCGCAGCGGGCGCAAGGCCCGATGACACCGATCTTCCCTTCATGCCCGAGGAGGTCCCTGAATGGCGCTGATGTCTCCTTCCCGGCGCCTCCGCCGCACGCCGTTCTCGGAGGGCGTGGAAGCTGCGGGCGTGAGCGCCTACACCGTCTACAACCACATGCTGCTACCGACGGTCTTCCGCTCGCTGGAGGAGGATTACCACCACCTCAAACACGCCGTGCAGCTCTGGGACGTATCCTGCGAACGGCAGGTGGAAATCCGCGGGCCAGACGCCGCGCGGCTGGTGCAGATGCTGACCCCCCGCGACCTGCGCGGCATGTTGCCGGGGCAGTGCTATTACGTGCCGATGGTCGACGAAACGGGGGGCATGCTGAATGATCCGGTGGCGGTGAAACTGGCCGAGGATCGATGGTGGATTTCCATTTCGGACAGTGACTTGCTGCTCTGGGTTAAAGCGATGGCGAATGGCTACAGGCTCGACGTGCTGGTCGATGAGCCCGACGTCTCGCCGCTGGCCGTGCAGGGGCCGCACTCGGACGATCTGATGGCGCGGGTCTTCGGCGACAACATCCGGCAGCTGCGCTTCTTCCGCTTCGGCCATTTCGACTTTCAGGGCCGCGACATCGTCATCGCGCGGTCGGGTTATTCCAGGCAGGGCGGTTTCGAGATCTACGTGGAGGGCGCCGATATCGGCATGCCGTTGTGGAACGCGCTGATGGAGGCGGGGCGCGATCTGGATGTGCGCGCGGGCTGTCCAAACGCCATCGAGCGGATCGAGGGTGGGCTGTTGAGCTACGGCAACGACATGACACGAGAAAACACGCCCCATGAATGCGGGCTCGGCCGGTTCTGCAACACCGCGACGGCTATCGGCTGCGTCGGGCGCGACGCTCTTCTGCGCGTGGCCAAGGAAGGGCCGGTCAAGCAGATCCGCGCCATCGAGATCGAGACCCACTCCCTGCCGCCCTGCGACAGGATGTGGCCGCTGATGGCCGGCAAGAAACAGGTAGGCATCGTGACCTCGGCCGCGCAATCGCCGGATTTCGGCTGCGGCGTGGCGATCGGGATGGTACGCATGACCCATTGGGACGAGGGCGCCGAACTCAGGGTGCAGACGCAGGATGGTGTGCTTCCGGCAACGGTGCATGAAGAGTTCTGGCACAGGAAACAGGATGTTGCGGCGTGACTTTCGCGCAACACGAATAAGGGGAGACCGGCATGACTTTTCGCGCATTGGTGGTGGAAGAGGAAGAACAGGGCCAGAAATCGGCCAGCGTGCAGACGCTCGAGGATGACCGGCTGCCCGAGGGTGACGTGACGGTCGCCGTTGAGTACTCGACGCTGAACTACAAGGACGGCCTCTGCCTCGGCTCCGGCGGCGGGCTGGTGCGCAGGTATCCTCACGTCCCCGGCATCGATTTCGCCGGCACCGTCGAGGCCAGCGACGACGACCGCTACAGGCCCGGCGACAAGGTGGTGCTGACCGGCTGGCGCGTGGGCGAGGCTCACTGGGGCGGTTATGCCGAGAAGGCGCGGGTCAAGGCCGATTGGCTGGTTCCACTGCCCGACGGGCTGACCACGCGGGTTGCGATGGCGGTTGGCACGGCGGGTTTCACCGCGATGCTGGCGATCATGGCGCTTGAAGATCACGGGCTAAGCCCTTCGAAAGGCGAGGTTCTTGTGACAGGTGCAGCCGGTGGCGTCGGCTCCGTCGCCACGGCCGCGCTGGCCACTCTGGGCTACGAGGTCGCAGCGGTCACCGGACGGCCGGAGCAGGAGGATTACCTCAAGGGCCTCGGCGCCGCCCGGATCGTGCCGCGCGCGGACCTGGCCGAGACGGTGAAGCGCCCGCTGGAGGCCGAGACCTGGGCGGGCTGCGTGGATGCCGTGGGCGGCGCGATGCTGGCCCGCGTGCTGGGGCAGATGAAATACGGCTGCAGCGTCGCGGCTGTGGGCCTTGCCGGCGGCGCGCAATTGCCGGCGACGGTGGTTCCCTTCCTGCTGAGGGGCGTGAACCTTCTGGGGATCGACAGCGTCATGCAGCCCTACGAGAGCCGCCTGCGCGCATGGGAGCGTGTCGCGCGCGACGTCCCGCAGGACAAGCTCGAGGCGATGATCGAGCCCGCGGGCCTTGGCGATCTGCCGGAACTGGGTGCCGCGATCCTCAAGGGCGGCGTGCGCGGCCGCGTCGTGGTGGACGTGCGCTCCTGAGGGGGGCATGCCAGGGGGCTCTGCCCCCACGCCCTGCGGGCGCCCCCCGGAGTTTTCGGCCAGGATGAAGGGTGGGCCGAGCGCGCCTGCCTTGACGAGTGTTACCGTGGTGTTACTTGCGTCGAAGCGGTTTGAGGGGCGACGCGGTCACGCATGACAGAAACACCGATCCTGTACTGGACGCGGCGGGATTTTCGCATCGCGGACAACCCGGCGCTTTGCGCGGCGGCCGCGCGCGGCCCGATCATTCCGGTCTTCATCGTCGACGAGGTGGTCGAGAGCCACGGGGCCGCGCCGAAATGGCGTCTGGGGCTTGGTGCGGAGGCTTTCGAGTGCGCGCTGCGCCAGGCGGGCTCGGACCTGATCGTGCGACGTGGCGCTGCGCTTGACGTCTTGCGTGCGCTTGTCGACGAAACGGGCGCGCGGGAGGTGCACTGGAACCGGCTTTACGATCCGGCATCGCGCGCGCGGGACGAGGCGGTGAAGGCGGCGCTGAAGGCGGACGGCGTCGTGGCGCAGAGCCATGCGGGCCATGTTCTTTTCGAGCCCTGGACCGTGGAGACGGGATCGGGCGGGTACTACCGGGTCTACACACCCTTCTGGAAGGCCGTCCGGGGCCGCGATCCGGGAGAGCCGCTGGCGACCCCGACGCTGCGTGGGCCTGCGGCATGGCCGGCGTCGGAGACCCTTTCCACGATGGGGCTGGAGCGTGCCATGAACCGTGGCGCCGAGGTGGTGCGCCCGCATCTGGCCGTGGGCGAGACCGCGGCGCAGGGGCGGCTTGGTGCCTTCATCGCCCATGGCATCGCGGATTATGCCCAGGCGCGGGATGATCTGGCACGCGACGGCACCTCGCACCTGTCGGAAAACCTCACTTACGGGGAGATTTCCGCGCGCACCTGCTGGTGGGCAGGTCAGCGCGCGATGGAGGAGGACAAGGCAGGGGCCGAAACCTTCCTCAAGGAACTCGTGTGGCGCGACTTTGCCTATCATCTCGTCTTTCACACGCCCCATATCGTGGAGCGCAATTGGCGCGAGGCGTGGGACGCGTTTCCGTGGAACGAGGACGAGCGGTTGAAGGAGGTGCGCGACTGGAAACGCGGCCGCACCGGCATGGAGGTGGTCGATGCCGCGATGCGCGAGATGTATGTCACGGGGCGGATGCACAACCGCGCGCGGATGCTGGTGGCGTCCTACCTGACCAAGCATCTTCTGAGCCATTGGAAGATCGGCATGGACTGGTTCGAGGAGTGCCTCGTGGACTGGGACCCGGCCTCGAACGCCATGGGCTGGCAGTGGTCGGCGGGATCCGGGCCGGATGCGACGCCGTATTTCCGGGTCTTCAACCCCGAGACCCAGGCCGAGAAATTCGACCCCCATGGCCGTTATCGCCGCAGATGGGTGGCGGAGCTTTCGTCGGACCCGCCGGAAACGGCGTTGAGCTATTTCGACGCCATTCCGCGCAGCTGGGGCATGTCGCCGGATGACGGCTATCCGGCGGCGCCGTTGGTGGATGCGGCAAGCGGGCGCAAGCGCGCACTGGAAGCCTATGAAAACCGCGGGTTCTGACGGGGCGGAGTTGGCGCCGAGGATGGGGCGGGGCTTGTATCCCGGCACCGACTGCGGACAAGATACGTGAAACAGGAAAGACCATGACGATAAAGACAACGACCCACGGGGAAACCGGGCTGCCGCGCTACTTTCAGGCGGTTTTCGACCAGGCCAGCCGCATGGAACACGGGCGGCTCGACATGGTGCTGCCCGATGGCCGCGTCTTCCGCACGGAAGGGCCCAAGCCCGGCCCGGTGGCGGAGCTGCATATCCACAACACCGACATCTTCGCGCGACTGATCCGCGAGGGCGATCTGGGCTTTTGCGAGGCCTATCTCGACGGCTGGTGGACCACGCCCGACCTGCAGGCCTTCATGGACCTCGTCCATGCCGACAACGAGGAGGTCTATGACGGCTTTCTCGGCATCAAGCTGGTGCGCGCCTACGAGAGGCTGCGCTTCTGGCTGCAGTCGAATTCCCGGCGGCAGGCGAAAAAGAACATCTCCTACCACTACGATCTCGGGAATGAGTTCTATGGGCTCTGGCTCGACGACACGATGACCTATTCCTCGGCGAAGTTCGACACCGGGCAGGAAAGCCTGGAGGCCGCGCAGCTCGCCAAATACGCCTCGATGGTCGATCAGATGGGCGCGCGCCCCGGGGACCATGTGCTCGAGATCGGCTGTGGCTGGGGCGGGTTCGCCGAATATGCCGCGAAGGAGCGGGGGCTGCGCGTCACGGGTCTCACGATTTCGCGGGAACAGCACGATTACGCTGTGGCGCGTATCGCCAGGGCGGGGCTGTCGGACCGGGTCGAGATCAAGCTGCAGGATTATCGCGACGAGCGCGGGCTCTACGACGGCATCGCGTCCATCGAGATGTTCGAGGCCGTGGGCGAAAAATACTGGCCCGTCTATTTCGACACCCTGCGCGAGCGGCTCAAACCCGGTCGGCAGGCGACGCTTCAGATCATCACCGTGCAGGACAAGCGGTGGGAGATCTACAAGCGCGGCGTGGATTTCATCCAGAAGTACATCTTTCCCGGCGGCATGCTGCCCGCGCCCAAGGTCCTGCGCCAGCAGGTCGACCGCGCGGGGCTGGAGCTCGCGGGGTCCATCGGGTTTGGCGAAAGCTATTCCCAGACCCTTCGGCGCTGGCACGACACGTTCGATGCCCGCTGGGACGAGGTCGCGCGCCTGGGCTTCGACGACCGGTTCCGGCGGATGTGGGATTTCTACCTGTGCTCCTGCGCCGCTGCCTTCCGCTTCGGCGTGACCGACGTGATCCAGATCACCGTGCGCAAACCGGTCTGAAGAGATCGGTAACACGGCGGGCATCGCCTGCGGAAATCCACGGATGCTGCCCGGTTTGGCCATAAATGGGCCAAATTCGGATTGTTTCCTGCTCGCCATGTTCTTTCCGCCGCAGACACAATCCGGCGCTCCCAAGGCGCAGATGCCCACAGCCGCCAAGCTGGTGGCAGCGATCCTGTTTTTCCTCGTGGGATGGCAGGCGGCGGTCTACACGTTGCTGACCTTCCCGCCCGAGATGGCGGCGACCTATTTCCCGCTCACCATCGGGCTTATCGGCCTTTGGCAGGGCTGGATGGTGTCGGGCTCGCGCGCGGGGCAGGGGATCGGCGTGGCTTTCGGCAACGGTATTCGCTGTTCGGTTCAGATCGCGTTCTTCGGCATTCTGCTGTTCGCGCTAAGGACCATGTTCAGCCGCGCCTCCAACCTGCGCTACGATGCCCCGTGGGAGGCCGTGGTGGCCACCTTCGACATCTCCATCGAGTACTTCCTGCAATCCCTGACCATCCCCGTCTGGGGCACGCTCTTGATCGGCGGCGCGCTTTGCGGCTTGGTGGTCGAAGCGGCAGGCAGGTTGTGGCGATAGGCCAGGTGACGGAAACACAGATCTTTCTTTTCGGAACGTTGCGATACGATCCCCTTCTTCGGTTGGTGGCGGGGCAATCGCTGTCGTGCGTATCCGCGACGATGCCCGGTGCGCGCTGCGAGCGCGCGGCCTTCGGCGACTGGCCGGTGCTTGTGGATGACGGGCGGGCCGAGGTCGAGGGGCTGCTGGTGGCGTGCGATCCGGAAACGCTCGCGCGGGTGGATGCCTATGAGGCGGTGTTCGGATATCATCGGCACGACGTCGCGGTAATCACGGAGAACGGGACCATTGCCGCGCAGGTCTGGCGACCCGATCACGACGACCCCGGCAGTGGTGTGCCATGGAGCCTTGCACACTGGGCCGAGACGTGGGGGGCGGTGACGCTGGAGGCCGCCGAGGACATCGTGCGGCAGCTCGAACATCGCTCACCCCAAGAGGTCGGCCGCGTGGTCCATGTGATCCGCTCTCGGGCCGATGCCGTGCTGCGCAGCCGTGCGTGGCGGCGCCCGGGCCTCGTCGGACGGGGCTTCGCGGCCGATGACGTCGAGATCGTCGAACGCCGCCATCCCTATGACGGGTTCTTCTCGGTCGAGGAGGTGACGGCGCGGTTCCGCCGCTTCGACGGCGCCGACCGGTCGGAAGTGCTGCGCGCCGTCTTCCGCGTCACCGATGCCGCCACGGTGCTGCCCTATGACCCGGTGCGTGACCGGATCCTGCTGGTCGAGCAGGTCCGCTTCGGCCCGCTGGCGCAGGGCGATCCCTCACCATGGCTGCTGGAACCGGTCGCGGGCTTTATCGACGCGGGCGAAAACCCCGAGACCTCCGCCCGGCGGGAGGCCGCCGAAGAGGCGGGGCTGGCCATCGGAGAGCTCCATTTCGTGTCGCGCTACTATCCCACGCCAGGCGGCGTCTCGCAGGTTCTTTTTTCCTATGTCGGTATCGCCGATCTGCCCGACGAAGCAGCAGGGCTTGGCGGTCACGCCGAAGAACACGAGGATATCCTCGGCCACGTCATCGGATTCGACCGGGCGATGGAGCTGATGGAGGCGGGCGATCTGGTCAACGCGCCCGCGATCATCTCGCTGCAATGGCTGGCGATGCACCGCCACCGGTTACGCGCCACCGCCGGCCTCTCTTGAGTTCGGGCGATTGGGCTTCTATCCCTGTGGGTCCCACCCCCTGTGCGAAAGACCCCGCCCCATGTCGTTTCACGCCGATCTAGCCGCCGCCGTCGGGAATACGCCGCTGATCCGGCTCAACAAGGTCAGCGAGGCGACTGGCTGCGAGATTCTCGGCAAGGCGGAATTCCTGAACCCCGGCCAGTCGGTCAAGGACCGCGCCGCGCTTTTCATCATCCGCGACGCTATGGCCAAGGGCACGCTTCGGCCCGGCGGCACCATCGTCGAGGGCACGGCCGGGAACACTGGCATCGGCCTTGCGCTGGTGGGCGCCTCGATGGGGTTCCGCACGGTGATCGTGATCCCCGAGACCCAGAGCCAGGAAAAGAAGGACATGATCCGGCTGGCCGGCGCGGAGCTGGTCGAGGTGCCGGCGGTGCCTTACGCCGATCCCAACAACTACGTGCGCTATTCGGGGCGTCTGGCCGAGCGGATGGCACAGTCCGAGCCCAACGGCGCGATCTGGGCCAATCAGTTCGACAACGTGGCCAACAGGCAGGCCCATGTGGAGACGACCGGCCCCGAGATCTGGAACGACACCGGGGGCGAGCTGCACGGTTTCACCTGCGCCGTCGGCTCGGGCGGGACCATCGCGGGCGTGGCGCAGGTGCTGCAGCCCAAGGGCGTGAAGGTGGCGCTGTCCGATCCAGAGGGGTCGGGACTCTACAAGCTTTATACGGGCAAGGAGGCCGGGGGCAATTCGATCACCGAGGGCATCGGGCAGGGGCGCATCACCGCCAATCTCGAAGGCTTCACCCCCGACGACGCCTACAAGATCCCCGACAGCGAGGCCTTGCCCATCGTCTTCGATCTTCTGGCCGAGGAGGGGCTTTGCCTTGGGGGGTCTTCGGGCATCAACGTGGCGGGCGCGGTGCGCATGGCGCGCGACATGGGACCCGGGCACCGCATCGTGACGATCCTGTGCGACTACGGAACCCGCTACCAGTCCAAGCTCTTCAACCCCGCGTTCCTGAGGGAAAAGGGCCTGCCGGTGCCGCCCTGGATGACGGGGGCCGGTCGTGATCTGCCGAGTGTCTTCGAGACATGATACGCAGTCTTTTCTCCCTGCTGATCGCGCTGATCCTTGTGTTCGGTGCGGTCCCTGCCACCGCGCAGACCGGCGACACCTCAGGCCAGGCTGAGGCTGGGGTTGGGGCTGAGGTTGAGGCTCAGACCGAAGTCGAGTCCATCGATATCGCAGAGTGGGAGGCCGAGGCCGAGCGCATAGAAAACCTGCTCGAAGCGGGCACGGCCTCCACTTCCTTCTTCCAGAATTTGCGCGCAACGCTGGTGGACTGGCGTGCGAGGTTCCTCGCCGGCCAGGGCGTCAACGCGTCCCGGATCGGCACGCTCGAGGCCCAGCTCGACGCGCTCGGCCCGGCGCCGGAGGATGGCAGCCCCGAACCCGACGCCATCGCGGAACGGCGCGCGCAACTGGACGCCCGGCTGGCCGAAGCGCGTGTTCCTCAGGTCAACGCGGCGGCGGCCTTCACGCGGGCTGACGGGCTGATCGCCGAGATCGACATGCTGCTGCGCGAACGCCAGCAGCAGCAGCTTCTGCAACTGGACCCCAGCCCGCTCAACCCCGTGAACTGGGCCATTGCCCTGACCGCCATGCGGGATCTCGCGGTGACGATCCAGAGGCAGATCGTCAACCGTATTTCCGACCCCGTGCGGCGCGACGAGCTGGTCGACAACGCGCCAGGGATCGCTTTGCTGGCGTTTCTGGGTCTTCTGGCCATCTTTCGCGGCCGACGCTGGACCGAACGGCTGACCGAACGACTACAGCGGCGCGCACGCACGCGCGGCCGGACCGCTGTCGCTTTTCTTGTGTCGCTTCTTCAGATCACAGTGCCGTTGGCCGGGGTGATCCTTTTCCTCGCGGCCGTGATCAGCTCGGGCATGGTGGGGCCGCAGGCGACCGCGATCCTTGAATCGTTCGCGCGCCTTGCAGTCGCGGTCTATGTCTCGCTCTGGCTGGCGGGCCGGCTTTTCCGGGACGACGGCGACGCCGTGTTCGTCAACCTGAGGGCCGAGCCGGGCATGGCCATGGCCGCGCGCAGGGTGGTCGTGTCCGTCGGCGTGACCGTGGGCCTCGCGCTCGTGATGGAGACGATCGCCGGTCTCGACCAGGTGCCGCCGGCCGCCCACGGCGTGCTGCTGCTGCCGGTCTACGTGCTGATGGCTTACCTGTTCTGGCGGACCTCCCGGCTCCTGCGGGCCGATGTAGCCGAGGACAGTCAGGACGACCTTCCCGGGTTCTCGGCGCGCGCGCTGACGCTCGTGGCGAATATCCTCGTTGTTCTGGCGGTAATAGGGCCGTTGCTGGGGGCCATCGGTTACGTCAACGCGACGCAGGCGATCATGGTGCCGGCCGCGCTCAGCCTCGGGCTGATCGGATTGCTGCTGACATTGCAGCCGGTGGTGCGCGACCTCTACGCCGTCGTGCTGCGCACAACGCCCGAAGCCGCCGGCGAGGCGCTGATCCCGGTTCTGGTGAACTTCCTGCTGGTCTTCGGTGCCCTGCCGCTCTTCGTGCTGATCTGGGGCGCGCGTCCCGAGACACTGGGAGATGTCTACGCCCGCTTCTGGGAGGGGCTGTCGATCGGCGACGCCCGGATCACGCCCTCGAGCATCCTCGCCGTGGCGGTGATCTTCGGTCTGGGCGTGCTGGCGACCCGTCTGTTGCAGGGCGCGCTGAAATCGACCGTCCTGCCGCGCACGCGGCTGGATACCGGTGCACGAACGGCGCTGACCTCGGGGGTGGGCTATATCGGCATCGGACTTGCGGCGGTGATCGCGATCACGGCGGGCGGCATCGACCTGACCGCGCTCGGGGTGGTGCTGGGTGCGCTGTCGGTCGGTATCGGTTTCGGCCTGCAGAACGTGGTCAACAACTTCGTCTCGGGCATCATACTTCTGATCGAGCGTCCGATTTCCGAGGGGGACTGGATCGAGGTCAACGGCACAATGGGGATCGTCAAGGACATCTCCGTTCGCTCGACCCGGATCGAAACCTTCGACCGCACGGACGTGATCGTGCCCAATGCCGATTTCATTTCGGGCACCGTCACCAACTGGACACGCGGCAACACCGTCGGCCGCGCGGTCATGACCGTCGGCGTGGCCTATGGCACCGATACAAGACGCGTGCAGGACATCCTGACCGAAGTCGCGCGCGAGCACCCGGTGATCGCGGCCTTTCCCGAACCGGGGGTGGATTTCCTCGGCTTCGGTGCGGACAGCCTCGATTTCCGCATCCGCGTTATCCTGCGCGACGTGAACCAACTGCTTGCCGTCAAGACCGAGATACATCACCGCATCGCCGAGCGCTTCGCGGAGGAGGGGATCGAGATCCCCTTCGCGCAGCGCGACATCTGGCTCAGGAATCCCGAGGCACTGCGGCCCGATGCGCAGGTCGGGAAACTGCCCGACAGCACCGAAAAGGGACCTGATCCCGACGCGAGCGGACCTACCGGAGCCACCTCATGACAGAACAGCTTTTCCTTGCCGACGCGTATCGCAAATCCGCGTCGGGACGGGTCGTTGCCCATACGGACGAAGGCGGGATCGTCCTCGACCGGACGATTTTCTACGCCCGTGGCGGCGGTCAGCCGGGCGACAGCGGCACGCTGGACTGGTCCGGCGGCCGCATCGCCATCGCCACGGCCGTGAAGGGAGAGGAGGGCGCGATCGTCCTCGTGCCGGCGGAACCCGGCGGCCTGCCGCCCGTGGGGGCCACGGTCGACCAGAGGCTCGACTGGGACCGCCGCCATGGCCACATGCGCATTCACACCGCGTTGCACCTGCTGTCGGTTGTGATTCCGCTTCCGGTCACGGGCGGCGCCGTCGGGGCCGAGAAGGGGCGGCTCGACTTCGACATGCCCGAGGCCCCGCAGGATCGCGAGGTGCTGGAGGGACAGCTGAACGCGCTCGTCACGCGCGACCTGCCGGTCACGGAGATGTGGATCACCGACGCCGAACTCGACGCCAACCCGGGCCTCGTCAAGACGCTGTCGGTGCAGCCGCCGCGCGGGGCGGGCCGCATCCGGCTCGTGCAGATCGGCGAGGGCGACGGAGCGATCGATCTGCAACCCTGCGGCGGTACCCATGTGGCGCGCACCGGTGAGATCGGCAAACTCAGGATCGCGAAGATCGAGAAGAAAGGCCGCCAGAACCGGCGCGTCACGATCGAGACGATCTGAGCCCATCCGAACCGGCTGCCCGTTCTCATGGCGGCGTTCTGCATGTTTGGAACCGCTTTCGAGAATTTCAGGCCTTGCGCGCAGGTGACACGCTGCGCTATCGGAAGCCCGCCGGAGAGGTGGCCGAGTGGTCGAAGGCGCACGCCTGGAACGCGTGTAGGCGGGTAACCGTCTCCAGGGTTCGAATCCCTGTCTCTCCGCCAGCCACCCCTGTCTCTGCCTGCGCAGTCGTTTCCTCCCTGTTTTCCCTTGATTTTTCCTGGACTTGGCTAGAGCCTTCTGCGGGGGAGACGACAGCCAGTCCCTGTATCACCTCGATTTCCCTGCGCCGTCTCCGGAGGCAGCATCACGCGCTTCGGTTGGGCCCGGATTTCCCTGCAAACAGGGAATTTGCAGGGAATTTTTCCGGAATCCGGCCTTTGGCCCTGAATCAGGCGCTGAATCCGCGAGCTTTATCAGAGGCTTACAGGAAAATTCCCTACGCAAGATAACAGGGAACATTTCCGAGATTATCAGGGACGTTTTTCGCAGGAACAGTGAACGCCGCCCGCAGATCAGGGATGCCGTGCGCCGCGCCCAAACCCGTAGAGCTTCGCTTGGATGTCCCAGTCGAGGGGCACCGGTTTCCGGATGATCCGTTCGAGCGTCAGGTCGGCCGGCTGGCGCCCGTCGAGGATGGCGCCCTGGATCGCGGGCGCAAGGTAGGCCAGTTGCGCCCGGGTGCGGATGTAGGACTCGGAGTGCCCGGTTGAGGCCGCGATGTCGCCCAGAGGCTTGCCCTTGCGAAGATCGGCCACCCAGGCGTGCGCCTGGGCAAGGGCGCGCAGCAGCGTGCGATCAGGGTTTGGCTCCCGGTCCCCGACGACGATCTTGCCCTCCACACCCCGACGCCGCAGGGCGAAGGGCGCGTCGATGGTGAGCACGGATGGTTCGATTACATCGGGCTGGAGATCCAGCGCGTCGCCGAGAACCTTGGCCTGCAGCCGCAGAACGATGCGGTGCTTTTCAATGTGCCCCTCTGCCAGAAGCGCGGAGAGCAGGTCGGGCGTGCCGGCTGTGAGCCGATCGGCAGGTGTTGTCAGAAGGATTATGGTTGAGACGGGCAGGGCGGCCTCGTAGCGTCGGATCATGATTAGATCTGACCCGTTCAAGGGCTTTCACAGCAGCCC
>Ga0209925_1001338_pt1 | contig 12426 bp, 8 predicted proteins | sample SalPonR2_A_D1_MG_FD_185702 | JGI IMG/M metagenome (GOLD analysis project Ga0209925, IMG submission 185702) | Salt pond soil microbial communities from South San Francisco under conditions of wetland restoration - Salt Pond MetaG R2_A_D1_MG... ...
TATATTAAGAGGATTCTCGGCTAAAGACAAAATAAATAGTTTAAAACAGGAATAAATGTAATAAAATGGTTAAAAAGTTGTCGTTTGAAAACTCCAAACTAAATTTAATAATTTCTATAAAATCTCAGGTTAAAAATGGGCGCACTTCTCCCCGGGACCTGTAAGCTAGTTTTTGAGACTAGCTTTAGAATAACTCAGTAAAAAGAATTTGATTATGCTGCTCTGTAATTAAACCAGTCAGTAAGCCATTCTTCTGGAGATATATCTGATTCTTTAATCCAGGTATTGGCATGCATAACAGCATCTCGCATTATTATCCTGATAAGCCAGCGAGATTTAGAGCGGACATTATCATTTTCTAAATCATAATCTGTTCTGACCCGGCTGTTGCGTCTTTCAGAAGAAGTTCTCTTTTTCATCGTGTTTTTCCACTTTCTTGAATCACGGGGAGTAATGGTAAATATACGATTATCCCATTCAGGTTTGGTATGGACAGTACGACCATAATCAGAGTTTGAGCAGTTAAAAATAGGACAATTACAGCTTTTACGAGTAACATGAGGACATCTCCATTTATGACGATGCAATTTTTTATCTAGGCCCCAGTTGGCCATAAGAAAACCACCTTTACAGATCGGAACACCTTTATCATTAACTTTAAGAGGTGGATCATATTTAAAATTACCTTTGTTATTTTCATTAAGATCAATAAAAGCTTCTATCTTCCAGTATTCAAGTAAATCATAGGTGGCATAATTATCATGAGCGCTATCAAGGATGTCTTTATTTAGGTTAAATTCCGAATAAAGAGTTATCATTTTATATAAAGCTGAGGTATGAGACACACTGTCATGTCTTGCAGCCTGATTTAATACAGAAAAGACAGGCAGATCATAGGGGCTGTCAGCAGCGGTAAAAGTATAGTTACTATAGCCGTAGACATATTTTCCACGATAGCTATCCCAACCCCAGTTGGCAGTGGGATCACTAAAACGTCGTGGACAGTCGCAATTAAAGATACCATTTTGACGGCAGTCACAATCTCTGGTGCCCATTGGTGAAGCACCAGTTTGAAAGATCATGCCGTCACCGGAAACAGCCAGGTTAGCAGTATCTCCAAGGAGACCTTTTTTAGCAGAAGGCATGACAAAACATTCCTTAAAGATTTGCTGTAGAGAACTGTCAGATCTCTCGGGTTGAGTTTTGTTTTCATCTCTAAGGATACGATTAACCAGCTTCTGTACGATATTCTTGTGTTTAGGCGGTTGTTTCTGGTTTTTTTTCAGTTTCTTTTTAGGCTTTGAAAGGGGTTTATGCATTTTAGTGCATCTTTGAACACGATGGCCGGTATCAAAATCGCAGAGCCTATCTTCGAAATCATAAAAAGTACCGACACCAGGGGTATTACCCGGATTAAAACCGGAAACGATAGCCCAGAAGGGTTCACTTTTTAGTTTTTGAACCCAGCGGGTAATGGAACCTCCGTTACCATACTGACACATTAGCCAGTAGGAGCGGAAAAGGCATGCTGGATCCCAGGGTTTTTCACCTCGAGGATGATAAGTAGAAAAAAGAATATCTCTGACAGGAATAAGGTCGGTTAAAAAAACCTTAAAGACAACGAGAGCATTTGAAACAACTGTTTTAAAAAAGTGTTCATTACCAAAGTAAACATTAAGCAGAAAGACCAGATGACTTTGAAACTCTTTATGAGTGTGTTCTGATTTAAACATAGATAACACCATCCTAATTAATATTTAGGGTAAAAATATGTCCCTATATTTAATTATGGAGGATGTGGAAAATGACTAAAATGAAAAAGTCAAGTCTGAAAAACAAAGATAAATAGCAGTAAGTGGCTATGACATTAATATATTGAAAAGATAGTATAAAAATCGCAGTATAGCTTTTATTTAAGAGGCTTAATAAAAATAGAAATTATTGGTTTTGTGTGGAGTGAAAAGAATCATTGAGGGTTAGCAACCCTTAGGAATAAAGGGCTTATTTAGCCGAAAATCTTAATTAAGAGGATTCTCGGCTAAAGACAAAATAAATAGTTTAAAACAGGAATAAATGTAATAAAATGGTTAAAAAGTTGTCGTTTGAAAACTCCAAACTAAATTTAATAATTTCTATAAAATCTCAGGTTAAAAATGGGCGCACTTCTCCCCGGGACCTGTAAGCTAGTTTTTGAGACTAGCTTTAGAATAACTCAGTAAAAAGAATTTGATTATGCTGCTCTGTAATTAAACCAGTCAGTAAGCCATTCTTCTGGAGATATATCTGATTCTTTAATCCAGGTATTGGCATGCATAACAGCATCTCGCATTATTATCCTGATAAGCCAGCGAGATTTAGAGCGGACATTATCATTTTCTAAATCATAATCTGTTCTGACCCGGCTGTTGCGTCTTTCAGAAGAAGTTCTCTTTTTCATCGTGTTTTTCCACTTTCTTGAATCACGGGGAGTAATGGTAAATATACGATTATCCCATTCAGGTTTGGTATGGACAGTACGACCATAATCAGAGTTTGAGCAGTTAAAAATAGGACAATTACAGCTTTTACGAGTAACATGAGGACATCTCCATTTATGACGATGCAATTTTTTATCTAGGCCCCAGTTGGCCATAAGAAAACCACCTTTACAGATCGGAACACCTTTATCATTAACTTTAAGAGGTGGATCATATTTAAAATTACCTTTGTTATTTTCATTAAGATCAATAAAAGCTTCTATCTTCCAGTATTCAAGTAAATCATAGGTGGCATAATTATCATGAGCGCTATCAAGGATGTCTTTATTTAGGTTAAATTCCGAATAAAGAGTTATCATTTTATATAAAGCTGAGGTATGAGACACACTGTCATGTCTTGCAGCCTGATTTAATACAGAAAAGACAGGCAGATCATAGGGGCTGTCAGCAGCGGTAAAAGTATAGTTACTATAGCCGTAGACATATTTTCCACGATAGCTATCCCAACCCCAGTTGGCAGTGGGATCACTAAAACGTCGTGGACAGTCGCAATTAAAGATACCATTTTGACGGCAGTCACAATCTCTGGTGCCCATTGGTGAAGCACCAGTTTGAAAGATCATGCCGTCACCGGAAACAGCCAGGTTAGCAGTATCTCCAAGGAGACCTTTTTTAGCAGAAGGCATGACAAAACATTCCTTAAAGATTTGCTGTAGAGAACTGTCAGATCTCTCGGGTTGAGTTTTGTTTTCATCTCTAAGGATACGATTAACCAGCTTCTGTACGATATTCTTGTGTTTAGGCGGTTGTTTCTGGTTTTTTTTCAGTTTCTTTTTAGGCTTTGAAAGGGGTTTATGCATTTTAGTGCATCTTTGAACACGATGGCCGGTATCAAAATCGCAGAGCCTATCTTCGAAATCATAAAAAGTACCGACACCAGGGGTATTACCCGGATTAAAACCGGAAACGATAGCCCAGAAGGGTTCACTTTTTAGTTTTTGAACCCAGCGGGTAATGGAACCTCCGTTACCATACTGACACATTAGCCAGTAGGAGCGGAAAAGGCATGCTGGATCCCAGGGTTTTTCACCTCGAGGATGATAAGTAGAAAAAAGAATATCTCTGACAGGAATAAGGTCGGTTAAAAAAACCTTAAAGACAACGAGAGCATTTGAAACAACTGTTTTAAAAAAGTGTTCATTACCAAAGTAAACATTAAGCAGAAAGACCAGATGACTTTGAAACTCTTTATGAGTGTGTTCTGATTTAAACATAGATAACACCATCCTAATTAATATTTAGGGTAAAAATATGTCCCTATATTTAATTATGGAGGATGTGGAAAATGACTAAAATGAAAAAGTCAAGTCTGAAAAACAAAGATAAATAGCAGTAAGTGGCTATGACATTAATATATTGAAAAGATAGTATAAAAATCGCAGTATAGCTTTTATTTAAGAGGCTTAATAAAAATAGAAATTATTGGTTTTGTGTGGAGTGAAAAGAATCATTGAGGGTTAGCAACCCTTAGGAATAAAGGGCTTATTTAGCCGAAAATCTTAATTAATTAGAAAGGAGTGGGAATATGCCGCCTAAGAAAAAGTATTCAAGGCAACAAATTGTGGATACTGCATTTGAATTGGCTAAACTTGAGGGTATAGAAGGTCTTACAGCAAGGAAAGTAGCTGATGAATTGGGAAGTTCAGTAGCACCCATATATGTAAATTTTGATGATATAAAAGATTTAAAAAAGGCTGTAGCAAATAAAACTTTCAAAGTTAGTCGTGAGCTGTCAAAAACAGAAGTTACAGGTGATAGATTTTTAGACATAGGTATAGCAAGTCTACGTTTTGCTAAAGAATATAGTATATTATTCCAGGAATTAGTATTAAAAAAGAATGATTACATGGAAGACTATGACGAGCAACTTGGAAATGAAATTATACAGGAGATGAAAGATGATAAAGAATTAGGAGATTTTAATGATGAAGAATTAATGATGATTTTATTAAAAATGCGAATTTTTCAGTTGGGTCTTTCTGTTATGGTTGCTAATGATTTACTTCCTGAAGATTTTGATGAAGAGGCTCAAATAGAACTTTTAGAAAGTATGGGGACAGATGTCATTACTTCGTCTCGTCTCAATAAAAAAGATAAATAGGGATTATAACTTATTATCGGGATGACAAACATTAAGGAGGTTTATATGAAGAAGTTAGTTATTATAGGTGGAGGCATTGCAGGATTAACAGCAGGGATTTTTGCTCAAAAGAATGGGTTTGAAAGCATTATACTTGAAAAACACCACACTTTAGGTGGGGAGTGCACAGGCTGGGACCGTCAGGGCTATCATATAGATGGATGTATACATTGGCTTGTGGGTACAAAAGAAGAGACCCCTATTAGAACTCTTTGGGAGACCGTTGGTGCTCTTGATGATATAGAGATTTATGAACCTAAGAGCTTTATGGCAGTTGAGTATGAGGATGTTACAGTACATTTTTATCGGGATCTGGAAAAACTTAAAAAAAGCTGGTTGAAAATATCACCTGAAGATAAAAATATGATAGAAGACTTTTGTAAAGACATCAAAAAATTACATACATTTTCTGTTCCTGTGGGAAAACCATTTGATATGATGAATATTTTTGAAAAATTTAAATATATGTTCTCTATGAAAAATGTTGGCCCGATAATGAATAAATATAACAAAATCAGTGTACAGGATTTTGCCCAAAAGTTTAAACATCCGGCACTAAGGACAGCCATTTCTTCTTTCCTACCAGAAGGAGATTATAGTGCTGTGTCAGTTATATTTCCCCTTGGAACCTTTACAGGGGGACAATCTTCTATTCCAATGGGAGGTTCTAAAGCATTAGCTATGCGTATGGCAGATAGATACCTATCATTAGGAGGTAAAGTAGAAACCTCCAGTGAAGTAGTAGGAATTGATATTGAAGAAAAAACAGTAAAGGAAATCAAGTGTAAAAATGGTAATTATTATGAAGCTGATTATTTTATTGCAGCCACTGATGCCAATGTATTGTATGAGCATTTACTGGACGGGAAATACCCCGACCAGCAATTTCAAAAGAGATATGATAATACAAAAGATTATCCCTTAGCTTCAAATATCTATATAGGAATTGGTTATAAAGGTTCAATGGATAATATTACGCGAACACTTAAATTTCCTGTAGAGTCAATAGATATTAAACAAAATGAAAAACCGATAGAATATCTGCAAATGACACATTATGCATATGAACCTAATTTTGCTCCAGAAGGCCATACAGTTATAACATTTGCTATTAATCAATTTGAACCTGAATTGGATTGGTGGGAAGAACTTATAAATGATAAAGAGACATACAATAAGGAGAAAACACGTATAGGAATGAGTGTAATTAAGGCAATGGAAACTCGTTTTCCTTACATGCAGGGAAAGCTAAAATTACTTGATGTTGCTAGTCCTCAAACATATGCAAAATATTGTAATGCATATCGTGGCGCTTTTATGGGCTTTTGGCCAACATTACAGGGGAAAGAATTGCGACATAATGGGTATATTAAGGATTTGAATAATATCTTTCTTAGTGGCCAATGGCTGCAACCTCCAGGCGGTCTTCCTACATCTTTAGTTACAGGTAAAGATACAATAATGAGGTTATGTAAAAAGGAAAGAAGAGAGTTTATAGCTGTATAGATAAATAGTAAGGTGTATTATTTGAGTAAAAAATTAACTAAAAATGATAGAGAGATGTGATACAAGTGAATAAGGAAAAGGCAAAAAAAACAATCGAAAAATTATTTAAAAAGACTGTAAATAAGTCTTCCAAACAAAATAGTATACATTTATTAATTAATTCGGAAAGATTAGATTTTAATATGGATTTGGCAGGGAGTTCTAAAGATAATATTCATATAGACTCTGAGCAGCCTTATTATATTGCTAGTGTCGGAAAATTATTTACATCTATTTTAGTTGGTATATTGTATGAAAATGGAAAATTAAATTTTAATGATAACATAAGTAAGTTTTTAGATGATAAATTGTTAAAAAACCTACATATTTACAAAGGAAAAGATTATTCTGAAGAGATTAAAATTAAACATTTATTAAATCATACGTCAGGTTTATATGACCATTGGGATCCACTCTTAGAAAATCTTTTTGAAAATCCGGATGTTATTATGTCACCAAAAAAGATCATTGCATGGTCAAAAGAAAATTTAAAAACACATTGTCCTCCTGGGGAAGGATTTAATTATTCTGATACAAATTATCACCTATTAGGTTTGATAATTGAGGAAATAACTGCAACGCCTTTTCATGAAGCATTAAAAGAATATATTTTTAAACCCCTTAAGATGAAGCAATCTTCAATGCTTCATTATTCTAAACCAATTGAGGAAAACAAATATCCAATGGCAGACTTTTACATTAAAAATGCTAAATTAACTAATTATCCTGCTTATGCTAATATTGATTATGCGGGAGGAGGGATAGTCGCACCTGCTAAAGATTTATTAGAATTTATGAAAGCAGTTGTTAAACATCAAATCATTCAAAAAGAAACCTTCGAAAAGATGAAAGATTGGACTAAATATTCACTCGGTATTGATTATGGCTATGGGTTGATGAATTTTAAAACCATTCCCTTATTAATGCCTAAGAAGTATAATATGTGGGGACATGCTGGAGCTACCGGTGCCTTTATGTTTTATCATCCAGAATTAGACACCTATTTAATCGGCACTTTTAATGATTTTAGATTTGAGAAAAAATCTATTAGATTTTTATTTAAGGTTATAAATAAATTGTATAAAGAAATATAGTTAAGTTGATTATATTTGTGGTTTATTTGGAATGAATTCGGATGAGATAATAAAAAATAGTTACTATGATAAATATGTAAGTTGACACGGTTATAATGGCAAAATTGAGCTAAGACAAGTTTAAAAAATGATTCTGAAAGCTAAATTCATAGGATGGGAATTTGGTAATGTTTGGGAGATTGATTAGGTAATAAGTAATACATATTTGAGGAATAATAAACAGACCCCAGCAGCTAATCTACAATAATTGTAATTAAATTTGTTCTAGCCACTCGCCGTCCGAATTATATAAAAACCTGAAAAAAATAACAAAACCGGAAGTGTAGACTTCCGGTTGATTTCTTATATTTACTTTTATGTAATATAATCTGACAGTATATGGTATATAAAATATAAAAATGGTGCCGAAGGTGGGATTCGAACCCGCACAGGCAAGATGCCCACAGCGCCCTCAACGCTGCGCGTCTGCCAATTCCGCCACTTCGGCACGAATTATATATTATCATATTATTATTGAAATTGTCAAGCAATTAACATATATTATATTTTCTATATATTATTATATAAACAAGATGTAAATATAGCAAAAAAAATATTTTGATTTTAATAATATTCTTAATAAAATTATCAAGTATGAGGAGGTAAAAAAATGAAAGCGGAAGGTAAAAATGTTGCTATTTTTGTAGCGAATGAATATGAAGATTTAGAAGCTTGGTATCCTTATTTGAGGTTAAAAGAAGCCGGTGTAAATGTAACAATAATTGCTTCGGATAATGTTGAGGGTAATGTAGTAAAGAGTAAACATGGTTATCCAATCAAAATAGATAAAAAAGCTAAAGATGTAGATCCAAATAAATTTGATGGAGTCATTATTCCAGGTGGATACGCGCCAGATACATTGAGAAGATGTAATAATACATTAAAGTTCGTCAAAAACATGAAGGAAAATAACAAGCTAATTGCTTCAATCTGTCATGGAGGTTGGGTATTAGCCTCTGCTGGCGTTATTGAGGGTAAAACATTGACTTCTACCCCTGCTATTAAGGATGATCTAATTAATGCTGGTGCAGTATGGGTGGATGAAGAAGTAGTTGTAGATCAAAAATTAGTCACATCTAGATCTCCTAAAGATTTACCTGCCTTTCTAAAAGAAATTTTACAGGAATTAAAAAGTCTTTAAATTAAATATAATATAGATTATTAAATAAAATGAGGTAGAGGGGCATATGCCCCTCTATTATTTTTGACAGGGGAATAGAATAATGATATAATTCCGAGTAGAGTAGTCAACATTAAATTTTAGTAAATTGTTATATACAAAAGGAGGTTTTTTTATGTCTGTAAGAAAAGTAAAAGAAGATGTTTATTCAGTTGGTGTAATTGACTGGGATAGAAGGCTTTTTGATGAATTAATTCCTTTACCAGATGGAACAAGTTATAATTCCTATCTGGTTAAAGGTACAACTAAAAATGCTTTAATTGATACAGTTGAACCTGAGTTTGCAGGTGAATTAATAAAAAATTTACGTGCAAGTGATGTTACTAATATAGATTATATCATCTCAAATCATGCAGAACAGGATCATTCTGGTTCAATTCCTCAGATTTTAGATGTCTATCCTACAGCTACAGTTTTAACAAGTGAAAAAGGTAAAGATATGTTATTGGATTTATTAGAAATAGACGAAAATAAAATAAAAGTTGTTTCTCATGAAGATACAGTATCATTAGGTGACAAGACATTAGAATTTATTGATACCCCTTGGGTCCATTGGCCTGAGACGATGTCAACATTTTTAAAAGAAGATAATATACTCTTTTCTTGTGACTTTTTTGGTTCCCATCTAGCTACTAGTGATTTATTTGTTGAAGATGAAAATGAGGTTTATCAGGCAGCCAAAAGATATTATGCAGAAATAATGATGCCTTTTAGAAAAGTAATCAAATCAAATCTAGTGAAAGTTAATAATTATGATATAGATATTATTGCTCCTAGTCATGGGCCAATTTATGATGATCCAGAATTTATCCTAGATGCTTATAAAAATTGGACTAGTGATCAGGTTAAACCAGAAGTAGTTGTTCCCTATGTATCTATGCACGGCAGCACTGAAGACATGATAGATTATTTTGTGAAGAAATTAATTGAAAAAGATATTAAGGTAAAACCATTTAATTTAACCAAAATGGATTTAGGAGAACTTGCAATTTCACTAGTAGATGCTTCTACAATTGTTCTAGGTTCTCCAACTGTATTAACAGGTCCACACCCCTTAGCAGTTTATGTAACTTATTTAGCAAATGCATTGCGACCTAAGACCAAATATGCATCAATAATAGGTTCTTATGGGTGGGCAGGTAATATGGTTGATGATGTAGTTGGCATGTTAGATAAGCTAAATGTAGAGTTATTAGAACCTGTTGTTTCAAAAGGAACAGCAAAAGAAAAAGATTATAATGATATAGATCGATTGGTTGAAGAAATAGCTGAAAGAATAAAATAAATAAGTTAAAACAGCACAATTATTTGGAGCCGAGTAAAATCGGTTCTTTTTTTTGTCAAAAAATATGCTTTAATCCTTATATATAGTAAATTAATGGTATTAGTAAGCAGGAATTGTTTTACAAGATATAGAATAATTAATATTAGTATCTTATTTATTGGAGGGACATTACATAATGAGTGAGGATAAAGAAGATAGTAGAAATACAAACAAATGGATTATTATATTAACTATTTTGATTTTAGCATTTCTTGGATTTTACTTTTATAATCAATATGGTTATCTTTTATTAGAACCAAAACAAGAATCTTTAGAGGTAAGTAACAATCAACAGGATATTGATCAAACAGAAGAAAATAGTAATAATAGTGTTGATCATGAGGAAAGTGAAGCATCTATTAATGGAGATAATAATAAAACAAACGGAACAAGTTCAAATCAAGATAGCCAAGTTACAGATTCGGATTTAAGTAAAGAAGAAACTGAAAATGGCGTAATGGATTTAGAAGATAATAACCAAAATAGTGAAGAAAAAATTACAGAAAAATCTTCAGATGAAAAAACAGATGTAAACCAAAAAAATAATGGAGATACTAATAATGTTATTGAACAAAATGATCAGGAAGATTCTACACAAGTTACATCAACTCAAGATATAAATAATAATGAGCAAATAAGAGATTCAAACGGTAATTTGGCTAGAGAAATTGATTTATTAATAATAGGTCAGGATAAAAAGGAAAATGTAGAAGAAGGCAAAGTACAATCTGATTCAATTATATTAGCGAATTTAAAACCCAATAGAAAGATTTTAAGTCTCACCGCAGTTCCTTCTCATAAAGAATATCAAGGACATAAATTACAATATTATAATAAAGACCAGTTAATGAATATTATGTATGAGATTACTGGTATAAATCCAGATTACTATTTTGTAATAGATTATGAAGGTTTTAAAAATATAGTAAATCTGATAAGTGGTGTAGAAGTAAATATTAATAAAGAATTTGAAGTACCAGAATTAGGATTATATTTAAAAGAAGGTAATAATTTATTATCAGGACAAGAAGCTTTAAACTATGCAAGATACTATGACCCAAATGAAAATGAACTTACAAGGATAAAAAGGCAAAAACAAGTAATGCAAGGGTTCGCTAATAAGATATTTCAAAAAAATACACTATTAGATATTCCACGATTATATAAAACAATTGTACAGACCATAAGAAATGTAAAGACTAATTTTGATTATGACCTTGCTATTGAATCTTATAACTTCATTAGAAACAGTAGTGATTTCAAGATAAATTATGATGTTTTGGAAATATATGATAAATGATAATAAAAATATATAAATCGAAGTATTAACTAGTATTAAAGAGTATGATATAATATATATGAGTTAATCTTAAATAATAATAGCAAAATACTTTGACTTCATATTATCTTTTGTGTATACTATTTATTGCTGGATGTGAAAATCCTATGCAATTTTTACAATAAGGGCGAATAGCTCAGCTGGGAGAGCACCTGCCTTACAAGCAGGGGGTCACAGGTTCGAGCCCTGTTTCGCCCACCATTGAAACGGAGGCGTAGCGAAGTGGTTGAACGCGCCGGCCTGTCACGCCGGAGATCGCGGGTTCAAATCCCGTCGCCTCCGCCATTTGTTGTGGTGGGGTAGCTCAGGTGGTAGAGCAGTGGACTGAAAATCCTCGTGTCGCCAGTTCGACTCTGGCTCCCACCACCATTTTTAATAATAATAATATAAAATGCGGAAGTAGCTCAGCTGGTAGAGCATCTCGTTGCCAACGAGAAGGTCGCGGGTTCGAGTCCCGTTTTCCGCTCCATTATGGCGGCATAGCCAAGTGGTAAGGCAGAGGACTGCAAATCCTTTATTCGACGGTTCAAATCCGTCTGCCGCCTCCATACATTTTTTATCAAAACTGTATGGATGCTGTCATAACAAAGTTAAACACAAATATATTAATGTCAATAATTGAATAAAAGTTTTCCTTATATTAGAAAGCAAGGCAAAGGATTTTTACCGGTTTTTAGGTAAGTCCTATGCTTTGCTTTTTTGTATTTCAGGGGTTATTTTTTGAAATAAATCTAGGGAGAATTTAAAATGGAGAGGTTAAAAATTATCAGAGATAACTCGCTGACATTGAAAGAAGCTTTTGAGAAATTCATTAGAAATTGTAAAATTAAGGATTTATCAGAATATACAATAATCTATTATAAAAAATCGTATAATTATCTTACCAAGTATCTGAAAAGTGAGTATGATAATCCGGAGAATATAACAATAAAATATTTGAGCAAAGAGGTTGTTGATGAATTTATCTATTGGCTGAAGGATAACTATAATATGAAAAATGTCACAATTAATACTCGGTTAAGAGGTATTAGAGCGTTTTTATATTATCTTATGGAACAAAAGTATTTTGAAAGATTACACCAAGATTAAATATCGGGAGGGGAATGATACTGTGAAGGCTTTCTACGAAGATAGAATAAGAGAAGCCTCGGAGGAATATTTACCTAAATCCGATGTTCATGACGTCTACAAAGAATACTGCCAAAAACTCGGTATGGATCATGTCAGT
>Ga0209925_1001340_pt1 | contig 12418 bp, 18 predicted proteins | sample SalPonR2_A_D1_MG_FD_185702 | JGI IMG/M metagenome (GOLD analysis project Ga0209925, IMG submission 185702) | Salt pond soil microbial communities from South San Francisco under conditions of wetland restoration - Salt Pond MetaG R2_A_D1_MG... ...
AACATTCTGCAGAGCAGATAGATAAAATTGCAAGCAGTATAAAAAACTTCGGATTTGTTCAGCCTATAGTTATTGACGGGGAGAAGGAAGTTATAATCGGGCATGGGCGGCTTGTTGCAGCAAAGAAGCTGGGCTTGAAAAAAGTTCCTGTAATGGTCAAAGACGATTTAACGCCTTCCCAGATAAGGCAGCTGAGGTTGGCTGACAATAGGGTGGCTGAAAGCCCCTGGGATGAAGAGATGCTGGCTGTTGAGCTGGAAGTACTGATGGAAGAAGAGGCTGATTTAAGTTTAACCGGATTTGAAGAGGATCAGATTAATTCTATTCTTGATTTGAACAGCAATGAAGTTGAAGAAGATAGCTTTGATTATGAGGGAGCAGAGAGCAGGGCAAAGTCCAATACAATAACATTGCCGGGAGATATTTGGTTTTTGGGTAGGCATAAATTAATTTGCGGGGACAGCACTTCTTCGGAAGCTTATAACAAAATATTTGAGGATGAAAGGGCGGATCTAATTATAACGGATCCGCCTTATAACGTTAATTATGGAGATAAGGCAAATATGCTCAATAAGTATCAGAAAGGGCATAGGATAACAGACCACATTAAAAATGACAACATGGAAGATGCTGACTTTGCAAAGTTTCTTTTTGAATCCTATTCCTGCATGTATGAGAACATAAAAGAAGGCGGCTGTATTTATGTATTCCATGCTGACACCGAGGGGATTAATTTCAGAACTGAATTTAAGAATGCAGGGTTTAAGCTCCATCAAGTTATAGTTTGGTGTAAGAATACTTTAGTAATTGGCCGCCAGGATTATCAGTGGAAACATGAGCCTATTTTATACGGTTGGAAACCTGGAGCCGGGCATTACTGGAATGGAGGAAGGAAGCAGACTACTGTTTTGCAGGAAGCTCCTGGTGTAAGGGTGGAGAAGGTAGGTGAATACTATCATATAACCTTTGATTTAGGAATCCATGATGTGGTTATTAAAGTGCCGGAATATGAACTAATCAGTGGTGGTACAGATGCGGGCAAAACCACCTGGTTTTTTGATAAACCGAGGTCCAATAGTGTCCATCCTACCATGAAGCCGGTTGAAATATTAGCTCGAGCAATAAAAAATTCGAGCAAAAAAGACGAATTAGTTTTGGATCCTTTTGCTGGAAGTGGCTCAACCTTGATTGCGGCAGAGCAGACCGGGTGCAGGTCCTATAATATAGAATTGGATGCTGTTTATTGTGATGTGATAGTTGAGAGGTATAGAAATTATAAAAATAACGACTCTGGGATCTATCTTATTCGGGATGGAGAAACCTCTAAATATTCCGATTTGAAAGTTAAGAGTAAGGTAATATAAAGCCTGTTATGTTAGGGTTTATTAAGATAGAAAAATAGTTTTACAACCCCTTGACAAAGTACTACAACCAAGCTAATATACAACAAACATGATAAGAAAGAAGCTGATTTGAATGGGTCTTTTTAAAGAATTAAAGAAGTTGGAAACTGATGATTATCAAAACAGAAACGGTGCATATCCTAAAAGTGGCATCCCCGATTCAATAAGAGTTAATAAAAGAGGAAATAATATCATAGTCAGTATAGAATTTAAAAACACTTCTGCGGATCAAGCAAAAAAATGGTTTGGCAGAAATTTTGAAATTAGTCAAGACGAAATACTAAATATAAACACACAGCAAACCGGCGACTATTGGGATGATTGGGTAACTATAAATGTAATACTCAAAGGGGATGAATAAAAATGTCTACAAGGGCACAGATTGGAATCAGAGGCTATAATGTTTATCTGTATAAAAATCGTGATGGTTATCCTTCAGCAGTGATCCCGATCCTTCAAAAAACAGTTAGAAGGTATTGTGAGGAAAGAGGTCCACGTGATTATGATTTCTTATTAGCAAATATCTTAAGGTCCTTTGAAAGAAGTATGGAAGAAGAACGCAAAGAAATGCAAGAAAAATCAATTGTTAAAGATAATTTTAGGAACCCAGATTTAATGAGTTTTGGTATCGGAACCGAACTACTTCCGGGAATTAATTACTATTATGAAGTTAACCTTAGAGATGAAGTTATTGAAGTTTATGAGAACAACAGTTTTGAAATAGTGGGTTTTTCAATTAGTGAAATGGATAAGATTAAAGTTTATGAAATTGGAGTTCATGTGAAATGATTAAAAACATACTTGAAGATGAGTTGACAGAAATAAGCCAGAAGCTGGAAGAAAAGTCACATCAGATTCCAAGTGGGTTAAATGAAGAAGAATTAAAGGAAGTTAAATCCAGGATAAATAATTGCTTGGATTTAGTTCGACAGCTGTAGGAGGTTATTAAAATGGGCAGTATGATTCAGGTCCGGCTCTCAGATAAGATGAAAGAAAAGATTGAAAAGAGGGCAAAAGAAAAGGGTTTTATTAAACCGAGTGGCAGTTCCAATATAAGTGCATATATCAGATCCTTAATAGTTATGGATCTAGACGGCCAGTGATGGTCGTTTTTCTTTTTGGAGGTGAAAAGTAATGCGAGGCAGAAAGCCGAAACCAACTAACTTAAAAATATTGAATGGTAATCCGGGCAAAAGGCCTTTAAACAAAAAAGAGCCCAAGCCCAAAGTAAAACCGAGCGGTCCTTACTGCCCTCGCTGGCTGGAAGGATATGCAAAGGAAGAGTGGCAGCGGATTTCAAAAGAATTAAAAATTCTGGGTTTATTAACTGATATTGATGTTACTGCCATGTCTGCCTACTGTCAGACTTATAAAAGGTGGCGGGAAGCGGAAGAAAAACTGCAGAAGCTGGGTTTAGTATATAAGCCCAATGCCGAAAGCAACTATCTTCAGAAAAACCCTTATTTAACTATTGCTGATAAAGCCTTGGATCAGATGCATAAATACTTGACCGAGTTCGGAATGACCCCCAGTTCACGGACTCGGATCTCTGTTAATAAAAAAGATAATGATATTCCCTCTGCTGAGGATATATTAAATGCATCCCACAACTGAGTATGCAGTTGCGGTTGTTGAGGGGGAAAAAACAGCCGGTAAATATGTTATCTGGGCCTGCCAGCGGCATCTGGATGACCTAGAAAGGGATGATGTTTATTTTGATGAGCAGGCTGCCAACCGGATTATAAACTTTTATAAATTAGTGAACCATGTTAAGGGTGAATGGGCAGGCAAACCCATTGAATTAGAACCCTGGCAGAAGTTTATTGTGGGATCTCTCTTTGGCTGGAAGAAAAGTTTAGACCAGACTAGAAAATACCGGGAAGGCTTTATTGAAGTAGCAAGAAAAAATGGCAAGACTACACTTATGGCACCGATTGGTGTTTATGGTTTGAAGTTTGATTCTGAACCTGGGGCAGAGATCTATTCTGCTGCTACTACCCGGGATCAGGCAAAGGAGATCTTTAGCCCGGCCAAAAGGATGGTTCAGGATTCGTTTTATATAAAAGATATTGAAGTTTTCAAAAATAACTTGTCACATATTGAAAGTTTTTCTAAGTTTGAACCTCTTTCAAGCGATTATGACACTCTGGAAGGAAAGAATATTCACTTTGGTTTAGTGGATGAGTTGCACGCCCATCCCGATTCTGGGGTATGGGATGTTTTGGCAGATGGGACCGGTTCAAGGAGGCAGCCCTTGATGCTTGCTATTACTACAGCCGGTTTTGACAGAGAATCCTTTTGTCATACCTACCGGGATTACTGTATTGATATTTTAGACCCGAATAAGCCTGATTATTATGAGGACTCACAGTTTGCTTATATTGCGGAATTGGATTCGGAAGATGATTGGCAGGATGAAAGTAATTGGATCAAGTCAAACCCCAATTTAGGGGTTAGTGTTTATAAAGAAAACTTAAAAAGAAGGATCGACAAAGCCAAGCGGATTCCCTTCCAGAGAAATAGAATAATCTGTAAGCGGCTTAATATCTGGACCAACGCAGAAAGCCGTTGGATGGATATGGGAGTCTGGGATGAGTCAGCTGGTTTTGATTTAGAAGAGTTTGAAGAAATAAAAGAAAGCCTTAAAGGTCAACCCTGTTATGCTGGTCTTGACTTATCTAATAAAATTGATGTTACTGCTTATGTAAAATTGTTTAAAAAAGATGATCTATTTATTGTCATCCCAGAGTTTTTTATTCCGGAAGATACTATTATGAAAAGAAGCCGGGAAGATGGGGTTCCCTATAATATCTGGGCGGAACAGGGGTTTATTAATACCACGGCTGGCAATGTGGTTCATTACGGTGCAATTGAAAACATGATCTTGTCTGATTATGAGGTATATAATATCAAAGAAGTGGCTCATGACCGATGGGGAGCCACCATGCTTGCCCAGAATTTAGATGATGCCGGGATTACTATGGTTCCACTGGGTCAGGGTTATAAATCCATGTCTGACCCGATGAAAGAAGTCGAGAAATTAATTCTTGAGAAGAAGTTAGCTCACTTTGGCCACCCGGTCCTTCGTTGGATGGTTGACAATACAGTTGCAAAAACAGATCCAGCCGAGAATATAAAGCCTGATAAGGCAAAATCTAAAGAAAGAATTGATGGTATTGTAGCTTTAATAATGGCCCTCGACCGCATTATGAGGAATGAGGGGAAAGGTAAATCAATTTATGAAGAAAGAGGGATTAAAGTTCTTTAAAAAAGGAGAAAATATATTTATATTGAAATATAACCAGAAGCTCAACAATAATAAAGGGGGGATTATTATCAAAAGGGTTATTCTTTTAATACTTATAGGGGTATTAATTTTAACATTTGCTGGTTGCGATAATACTTCTATAGAAGAATACAATACATTAAGTGGGAAACCAGAAGTTATTATTGAAGGGGTTGATAAAAGAACTGTAGTTAATAAGTTAAATGATGAGATGATAAATAGAGGATATAATATTAATGAAACTAGTGAATATAAATTAGTATATGGTAAAGATACAGAATCAATATTAACATCCATGTTTTTTGGTTCAGAATATGATGCTATACCAGAAACTCGTATAACAATAAATATTGTTGAATATGAAGACATAAAACAGCTGAGGTTAATCGCAACTTTAGAAGTTGTAACTAATCCGGGCTCAGCCTTTGAAAGAACGACAGATTTCACCAACTCAGAAGAAGGGAGAAAATATTTCAAAACTTTAAGAGAAATCAAAGAAGAAATAGAGTAAAGACAATTATAGTTTTAAAAATATTTAATGTTTAATTATATTTGAGAGTCCACGATTTATTTTAGAACTTTTTAGGAAGTGATTATAGTGTGAAAATAACTTTTGATGATATAATATTTTTTATTGGTTTGGGATTAATTACAACTGGATTATGGATGTATTCACCCTCTGTCAGCCTGACGGTGACAGGGGGTTTTTTAATGCTTATAACTTTTTTAAGAGCTGGAGGTGATAAGGGATAATGGGATTTTTATCTAAAATAAAAGAGAACCGTTTTGAAACCAGTGGTCTTGCGAATCCGAAGCAGTGGCTCATTGATTTAATAGGTGGATCTCAAAGCATTAGCGGTGTTAAAGTTACCGAAGAGAACGCAATGACCTTTTCAGCGGTCTATGCCGCAGTTAGAATAATTGCAGAAACAATCGCATCCCTTCCTTTGAATGTTTATCGGGAGATGCCGGATGGGGGCAAAGAAAAGGCAAAGAGCAATTACTTATATCCTCTACTTCACAATAAGCCCAATTCACTGATGACTTCTTTCACCTGGCGGGAGATGTTATTGGCTCATTTACTTCACTGGGGCAATCATTATTCCCAGATTGAGCTAGATAATTCGGGCCGGGTTATTGGTCTTTGGCCTCTTTTGCCGAATCAGGTTGAGGTAAAGTTAAAAAATAAGAAGCTATATTATGTTTATTCCAATGAGTCTGGCAAACAAACTGTTTATGCATCCAACGAGATCTTACACATTCCCGGTTTGGGGTTTAACGGTTATGTGGGTTTTTCTGTTATTCGCATGGCGAGAGAAGCTATTGCCCTGGGATTGGCAGCCGAGCAGTTTGGGTCCAGGTTCTTTGGCCAGGGAGCTCAGCCGGGTGGAATTATAGAATATCCAGGCCAGATGACCGAAGAAGCCTACCAGAGGTATAAAAGCGATGTGAACAAAAAGTATGGAGGCCTGGGCAATTCTCATAAGATCATGGTATTAGAAGAAGGCCTTAAATACCATCAGACCGGTATCCCACCCAATGACGCCCAGTTCCTTGAGACCAGGAAGTTTCAAATTCAAGAGATTGCCAGGATCTTTAGGGTGCCGCCCCATATGTTGGCTGATCTGGAAAGGGCGACCTTTTCTAATATTGAGCAGCAGTCTATTGATTTTATTATTTACACCATAAGGCCCTGGTTGGTTCGTATCGAACAGGCCCTTAATGATAAACTGATCAGTTCTAAAAACAACACCAATTATATTAAGTTTGTAGTCGAAGGAATGTTAAGGGGCGATGCTGAAAGCAGGTCCAGTTTTTATAACTCTATGTTCAATTTGGGAGCAATGAGTCCCAATGATATTAGAGAAAAAGAAGAAATGAACCCGGTTCCCGGTGGGGACCAGAGATTCGTACCCCTTAATATGATTCCCCTAGAGGAAGCACAGCTGATTATTGACCAGGATCCTGATGGATCTGAAGATAATGATGCAAAATATATTCGGGCCAAGCGAAGTGCGGGCCGCAGAATAAATATTAGGAAACGATATCATAGGCTTATTAAAAATAAAGCCGAGGAAATTGTGCAGAGAGAAGTCAACAAAATAAGGGATCTACTTAACAAAGAATTAAAGTCAGAAAAAAGGAACGAGAGAAACTTCCGGGATGCATTAGTTAAATTTTACGATGATAAGTTCCCGGCTGAAATTAAAAAAACTATGACAGCTGTTATTCGAGATTTAGCTGATGCGGTTGCAAAGGAAGCGGCAAAAGAAGCCGGTTTAAAAGATTATAATATTGATGATTTTTTTAATGAATATATAACAGCTATGTCGCAGCGGTATGCTGGCTATAGTCGGGGCCAGTTATTAGCTTTGATTAATGAAGCCGGTGATCCGGATGAAGCTATTGAATATGTCGAGCAGAGGTTGGCTGAATGGGAAGAAAAAAAGGCAGAATCTATTGCGGCAGAACAGGCGGTTAAAGCCGAAGGTGCTTTTACTAGAAATGTTTACGGTATAGCAGGTGTTGCTGAATTAGTCTGGATTGCCGGTCCAAATGCCTGCGAAATATGCCAGGAATTAGATGGGAGGGTTGTCGGTATTGAGCAGGTTTTTGTTGAAGAAGGTGACCGTATTTCTGATTTCAAAGCCGGCGGGGCAAAACTGCATCCGCCCCTGCATGAAGGATGTGAGTGTTCTATTGGCCTGGCATAATAAAATATTATTTTTTTAAGCACCCGGGAGGGTGTTTTTTTAGTTGAGAAAGGTGGTGAGTATATGGAGAAGGATAAGAAAAAACTTGAAGGAAAAGAAGAAAGATCTTTTAGAACTATGGAAATAAGGGATGAAGATGAAGATAAGCAAATATTTGGATATGCCGCACTCTTTGATGATCCGGCTGATGAGATAAATGGTTTTATCGAACGAGTTGCCCCAGGGGCTTTTACAGAAACATTAAAAAGTTCTGATCCCAGGGCCTTAATAAATCACGAAGCGGGGAAGTTGTTGGGGCGTTTTAGTAAAGGCACCCTTAAATTAAAAGAAGATAAAAAGGGTTTGTATTATGAAATAAATCCACCAGAGACTAGTTATGCTAATGATCTCCTTGAGTTATTAAAAAGGGGCGATATTGATCAGTCCTCTTTTCAGTTTACGGTTGATAAGGAAGAATGGGATGAGTCGGGCGAGGTGCCGGTTAGGACTATTGTTAAGGTGGCAGAACTTTTTGATGTAAGCCCGGTGACTTTCCCCTGGTATAAAAACACAGTTGCGGGTGTTAAATCCAGGGCAGAGGTGTTTGAAGAATATCGGAGAAGGCAGCAAAAGTTTGCAAAAGATAAATTAGATCTATATAAAAAGAAAATAAAATTACATGAAAGGGATGATTTAAATGGATAAGATTACCGAACTGATGCAGGAGAGGGCGGAGGCTATTGCCAAGCAGAGGAAGCTTGTCGATACCGCTGAAGCCGAGGACAGGGGTTTAAACCCTGATGAAAGAGTTAAGTTTAATAACATGGAGACTGAAATTGATGCTCTGGAAGCAAGAATTGCTGATCTAAAAAAAGTTGAAGAAAAAGAAAAGAAAGCGGTCCTTAAAAGCCACAAGGTTGAGACCAAAGAAGGTGAAAAAGATATCGAATACCGCGATGCCTTCTTTAAGCTTTTAAGAAGGGGCAGAGGCAACTTAGAAGTTCCCGAGATCAGGGCTTTACAGGTTGCTACTGACAGTGAAGGTGGTTATTTAGTGCCGACCACTTTTGCCAATTCCTTATTGCAGGGTTTGGAAGAAAGGAATATCATGAGGCAGCTCTGCACAGTGAGCTCTACTTCCAGCGAGAAAAAGATCCCTGTTGCCCAGGATACCGGTGTTGCGACCTGGGTTGCTGAAGAGGGGGCCTATATCGAAGGGGACCCGACTTTCTCACAAAAAACAGTTGATGCCTACAAGGCGGGAACCATTATTAAAGTTTCCGAAGAACTCTTGGCAGATAACACTTATAACCTCGAGGGATATATCAAAACCCGCTTTGTGAGAAGAATCGGTGACTTAGAAGAAACTGCTTATATCTCTGGTGATGGTTCCGGTAAACCTAGAGGGTTCCTGCTTGATGCACAGGCCGCTTTTACTGCAGCTGCCGCCGCCGCAATAACAGCTGATGAACTAATTGATGCTTATCATGCTTTGGGAAGGCCTTACCGTAAGAAAGCCAACTGGTTGTTTAATGATAATACTGCCAAGGGGATTAGAAAGTTAAAAGATACTCAGGGCAATTATCTCTGGCAGCCCGGCTTACAAGCTGGCCAGCCTGATGCCTTATTAGGAAAGAGTGTCCAAATTGCAAGTGATATGCCTGACATGTCTGCCAGCAATAAAGCAATTGCTTTTGGCGATTTCAGCTACTATGAAATCTTTGACAGGGAAGGTATCTACATTCAGGTCTTGAGGGAATTATATGCCACAACCGGCCAGATTGGTTTTAAGGCCTATAAGAGAATGGATGGACTGCTCTTACTGCCGGAAGCAGTTAAAGTTGTTACTATGGCTGCTGCCTAAAAAGTTAGGAGGGGATTATGAAGATAAGAATTAAAGTTCCCCTGGCTGGCCCAGTGGAAAGTTATCAAATAGGGGATGTAGTAAAGCTGCCGGCTGGTCAGGCTGTTAGATTAATTGAAAAAGATATTGCGGAACCGCTGAAATTAAAGGAAATTGAAAAAGCGGTTAAGGCGGGAAGTGAAAAAGCTGTATTAAAATTAGAAGATCTAAAACAGAAGGGCAGCTACTATTACTTCCCAGATGGTTCTTTTGTCCAGGGCAGGGAAGAGGCTCATAAGCTGTTAGAAAAGGTTAATGAAGAAGGTGATTAAATGGGACTTAAGGTTATTAATGCCCCACCAGTGGAACCAGTTACTTTAGATGAGTTAAAAGATCACTTAAAAATTATAAATGATTATGAAGATAGCATTTTAGAATCTTTAATTAAAGCAGCCCGGGAGGTTATTGAAAAAGAAACCAACCGGTCCTTTGTTCAGCAAACTCTATTACTTACTTTTGATACTTGGCCTGTTTTTCCTATTGAGTTAAAAAAGCCACCTTTAGTGGCTGTCACTAAAATAGAATATAAAACTAAGGAAGGATCTCTTTTGGAATGGGATCCTTTTAATTATTTAACAGATGATTACTCTTTTATCCCTAAAATTTATTTGTCCAGCCAGGGAGCTTTCCCGGGTGATGAACTCTATCCTGCCAATGCTGTCCAGGTGACTTATTCAGCCGGGTATGAAACGGTGGGAAGTGATTATACATCTAATATTCCCGAGATATATAAGCACGCTATCAAGCTTTTGGCGGGCGAATGGTATGGGATTAGAGAGGAAGTTGTGATCGGTAATAAACCGAACCGGATTCCAGATGGTATTAAAAGATTGTTGGCCTTCGAGAGGGTGATTCCTACATGATCCCGGCCGGTAAGTTAAATAAAAAACTGGAGTTTCAGAAGCCGGTGGAGCTGGTTGATAGTTCAGGCGGCCCCTATACCGAATATGAGAAAGACTTTGAGTGTTGGGGATCTGTTATTGCAAATAACGGGCAGAAGGTTTTTAGGTCTAATAAGTATGATGATCAGGTTGATGGTCTGGTTGAAATAAGGTTCAGTGATAATATAACAGCCGATTATAGAATTAAGATTTTGGGGGAAGAACGGATCTTAAAAATAAAAGGTATTTATGATCCGAACGGTTTAAAAGAAAGACTGCATTTAGTTTATTTTGAGGTGAGTTAAGTGGCTAATAAAGTAAATATTAAAATTGAAGGATTAAAAGAGTTAGAGAAGGATTTTAAAAGATTAACTAAGGGATTTAAGCCGGCCGAAGTTCAAAAGGCAGCGGTTGATTCTGCAGAAATTATAAGAGCTGATGCTGAAAGAAGGGCCCCGCTAGGCCCTACTGGTAATCTTAAAAAATCAAATATTGTAAAAACATTAGACCGAAATAAAAAGCGACCTTCAGCTATTGCCGCGGTTGACAGAAAGGTTGCCCCTCATGCTCATTTATTAGAGTTTGGGACCTCTAAAATGGCAGCCAACCCTTTTTTTAGACCGGCTGTTGAGTCACAAGGTAATAGAGCTGCTGAAAACTTTAGGACGGGTTTAGAAAAATTAGTCAAAAAAGCGGTGAAGTCTAAATGAGTTTTAGAGAGGCTTTTTATTCATTTTTAAGTGCCAGTTTAACTAAACCGGGGGCGGTTACTTCTAATATGGGGAGTGTTCAAAGCGGCTATCTTGTCTATCAAAGAATTGTTACCACTCAGGAATATGCACACGATGGTCATCTTGGTTTAATCACAGCCCGCTATCAGTTTGACGCTTACGCTGATAAAAAACAGGATGCGGTGGCTATAATTGATGAATTGAAAAATATTCTTGATGGTTTTATTGGGTTTATAGGCAGCACCCACATCCAGGGTGTTTTTATTGTAAACGAATTTGACACCTTTGATTCTGGTTCTGATTTATTTAGAGAAGAAATTGAATTTAACATTCAATATTATAAGTAAAGGGAGTGGTATAAATGACTCAAGCACAATGGGCGATCGGAACTCAATTGCAGAGGGGTGATGGGGCGGATCCTGAAAATTTCGCAACTGTTGCCAAGATTAATAATATTTCGGGTCCCAATTTTAGTTTGGATATAGATGACACAACCGATTTGGACAGTCCGGGTGGTTGGGAGGAAGTTATTCCCACTATCTTGAGATCGGGGGAAGTGGCTTTAGAAGTTAGTTTCCTACCAGATAACACCTCACAGCTTGGGCTTATTGAAGACATGTTCGGCAGGGTTTTGAGAAACTTTCAGATGATCTTTCCCGATACCGCAGCTACCACTTGGACTTTTTCTGCTTATGTGGTCGGTTTTGAACTGGATGTGCCGACCGAAAGCAAACTGGGGGCGGCTGTCACATTGAAGATCACCGGCCAGCCTACTATTGCTGGGGTAAGTGTTTAGGGGGGATTAGATGAACAGCAAGACTACTTTAGCTCTTGATAAAAAAAGAGCCTATGATATTAACCTTAACGCCCTGATTAATTTTGAAGAAGCAACCGGCAAGAGTCTAATGAAAATGAAAGCCGGGGATGAATTTTCTTTAAAGGACATCAGGGCCTTGCTTTGGGCTGGTTTAAATGAGTTCGAAGAGATTTCTTTAGAAGAAGCCGGTAGACTGGTTAATATCCATAATATCGAAGAGGTAAGCAAAAAGATCATGGAAGTTTACGAGAATGCTATACCTGAACCTAAAGGCAGCGAAGGGGCAAAAAACAAGAGCCGCCCGGTTGGATAGAACTTTGGGCGATCGGGCGGAACGATTTGAACTTATCGGAAGAAGAGTTTTGGAAACTGAACTTAAAGAAGTTGGATGCTTTAATTGCAAGAAAAAATAATGCTGATCAGAAGTTGAAAAAAGAAGCGGATTTCAGGGCGGGGGTTATTGCATCGGTTTATGCCAATGTTCATCGAGATAAAAAGAAAAAAACTGCCCCTTATAAACCACAGGATTTTATGCCGGTTGAGAAAAAGCCGGAACAAAATTGGAAGACTCAATTAAAAATTGTCGAAATGTTAAATGTGGCCTTCGGGGGTTGTGATAAGAGAGGGGGTGGCAAATAATGTCCACAGATACCTTATCAAAATTGTTTGTTAGAATCGGGGCCGATGCCTCGGGCTTTGAAAAA
>Ga0209925_1001343_pt1 | contig 12406 bp, 8 predicted proteins | sample SalPonR2_A_D1_MG_FD_185702 | JGI IMG/M metagenome (GOLD analysis project Ga0209925, IMG submission 185702) | Salt pond soil microbial communities from South San Francisco under conditions of wetland restoration - Salt Pond MetaG R2_A_D1_MG... ...
GGCATAAGTGTTTCCCAGGTCTTTTCTTTCAAATAAAGAAAACAGAGATAATGGAGTAAAATACTTTTGATCGTGCATTTGCATTTCGGGGTGGATAAAAAGAAGCCAAACCGATTTTACTGCATCAGCCAGCAGCATGGAAAACTGTGCGGTTAACACAATCAGGAATATCATCCCGAAATCGGATTTTATATTTAACACATGGTTAACTCCCCTTTGGATTATTTTAGCGATTATATAGATTTTTATATATTCATACAGCGGAGAAATAAAATACATGATAGTAGTAAAAACGCGATAAATTTTAATCGTTTTCGGGCTATCACCAACATAAGCAACAGGGTTAGCAATTACATCATATAGCAAATATAAAAACAGCACGTTAAACAGGGCATACACTAAAAAATAATCTCGTTTGTTAATGGTTTGCAGGCTTAGGAAAAATGCTTTCATCGTTTGTTCCATTTGTTCTATTTACTGTTTTCAATAAACTGCTGTTCAATATCTTTTTCTTTACTCATTAGCTGCATTGCCTTACTTACCTCCTCCTGGGTGTATAGCACATTAAAATTATCCCAAAATGCCTGGTTATAGGTAAATTTCTGCTTATACAATATATCATTTTCCTTTTCCTTTTCACGCCATTTTATCCGGTCATAATCTCTGCGTTTGGGAATTATTTCATTTATCATGATAAAACTATGACGAAAATAGTTATGACTTTTATTAGGTGTGTACCCCTGATCCTTTATCCCGGAAAAATATTCAATTAAAAAAGGATAATAATTATGTTCAATTTTATGATATAACTTAATTTTTCTAAATCCTAATGATTCTTTTACACCCAAAACTTCCTGAAATAATGGTTCCAAATCTACCTTAAAATCTTCTTTTAAGATGGCATAATCTTTTGTATTAATGTATAAACGATGAGAATAAATAAATCCCGAATTTTTTTTAATTTTATCAAATTTCAATACAAAAACAGCATTTGTATCCAAATACTCAATTCGTTCCAATTCTGCTGAATGCTCTTCCAAAAACGATTTAAAATAACCTTTCCGGTTAATGTTATATTTGTTATACATCTCAATAATTGGATTTTTCAATCCATCAAATAAAACTTTTTTCAGCCATTCCATTTTATAATCCGTTTCGATGAAATTTTGGGAATTCCGCATTTCGTCCACTCTGAATTTTACATCTCGTGAAGTGTGCACCCCATATTCCTGCAAAGTAATGGCCGCCTCGGTTATCCGGGCCACCTCGCGCGGAGCATTTACCGCGTAATTGTATACTATATCCTGGAAAAAAGCTTTTGCCTGGTAACCTGTACGTGAGTATTTTTTCCCGTAATTCCTTATGACACGTTTAATAATTTCTTCTGCTGTAGGTGCATTATTGATAATTACAGCTGCTTTTAGCTCATATCTTGCTTCTTCGAGAAAAAACAGGCTGTCAGACAGGCTTACCCCAGCTCCGGTAAAAGTATAATTATTATATCCAATACCGGAAATAACAAGCGTATCGTTTAAATACACAGAATCGAGCTTAAACTGAAAATAGCCGTTTTCGTTGGTACAGGTGCCAATCGGTTTGTTTTTCAAGGCTACATGAGCAAACCGAACTGCTGATGAATCGCCGGCGGTTAATACATACCCCTCTATGTTTAGTTGGGCAAACAGGGTGAAAGGGAAGAAAAAAAATACAAATACTATAATTCTTATTTTCATGGTCAAATTTTATCTTTATTAAAAAAAGAGCTATCCTAAAAAAGTTATCAGATTAAAAAATATCATAAAATGATCACTCCTTTAAAACAACTCTTTTATTATTAAAAAATTACTTACATACAATGCTCATAATATAACATACCAACATAACCTCCAATTGGTGAGTCCAGGGAGTTAATAAAAGCCGGTCCGCCTAAACCATCAATAGCATTACACCAGTCTTGTGTTCCATCACCGCCTTGCAGTGTTTCCATTTGATTGAAATCTAATGTTTTCATAATAAATAAATTTTTAGTTAATAAATTAATAAAATATCAAAACAAAGTTTAGTATAACGTTTTAAATATGCAAGCAATGGTTAATCGACTTTGTAAAGCGTATGGTTTTGTGAATGAGTGGTATGGTTTTATGAATAAACGAAATCTGTTTTGGTGGATTTTTTTATTTTTGGGAGACTGGCCAGTAATTTTCCGGGTAAAATGATAGAATAAATTAGGGAGCAGCGGCAGGAGGCAGTTGCAGTTGACAGTTGACAGGAAGCAGTGGCAGTTGGCAGCGGCAGGAGGCAGGAGCAGTTGGCAGTTGGCAGTTGGCAGTTGCAGTTGCAGTTGCAGTGGCAGTTGCAGTTGGCAGGAGGCAGGAGCAGTTGGCAGTTGGCAGTGGCAGTAGAGTCAAAAGATAATCAACCTTAAATCCCCCAATAAACATTTAAACAAATAAACTAATTTACAAATTACATTTTTACAATTTTACTAATTTACAATTCTACACCCTACCCGCTAAACAACACTTTCTTTAATTTGGTAATCTGTTCCGGATTTCCCAGCACAAAAATCTGGTCCTTTTCGGTAATTTTTACATCAGGGGTTGGATTAACAATATATTTATTATCAGAAGTTTTTATACCAATGATATTAGCGCCTGTGGTTGACCGGATAGTCCACTCACCAATAGATTTTTCAGTAAACGAAGCCACTATCCCTTTACAATTTACTTCTTCGATATGCACCCCCTCGCTTTCACGCAACATCACATACTCAATAAAATCAATCACATCGGGTTGTGCTACCAGTTTAGCCATTCGCTGGCCACCAATCTTATCGGGCATAATTACATTGGTTGCTCCTGCGCTTCGCAATTTTTTATCCGAATTAAAATTTGAAGCCCGGCTGATAATCGTAATATCAGGATTCATGGAACGAGCCGTAAGCACTACAAATAAGTTATCAGCGTCTTCGGGTAAGGCTGTAATTAAAGCTTTAGCTGTTGAAATTCTGGCATTCATAAGCGTTTCATCCTCTGTGGCATTACCCTCAATATACAACAATTCTGCTTTTTCTCTTATTTCCTGGATAATCGATTCGTTATTATCCACAATAACAATAGGGAACTTATGCCTTTTTAACTCCTCGATGGACTGCCGGCCATTACGGCCATAGCCAACAACAATTACATGATTCTTAAGTTTTTCGATTTTTGTTTTCACTTTATTATCTTTTAAATAGTTTCTAAAAACTCCATCCACAATATACCGGGTAAGGGTTGTTACAGCATACGCAAAGATACCTATACTAAAAATAATCAAAAACACAGTAAAAAGCTGTCCCATCTCTGATAATGGTTTCACTTCGCGAAAACCTACCGTAGAGATGGTTATGATAGTCATAAAAAAGGCTTCGATAAAAGTAAAATCCTCAATGATGATATAACCTACTGTACCAGTAGTTATGATCAACATCAACAAAATGATGGCAAAATAAACAGACTTAAAATTTTCTTTTCTCAGTGACGCTGTTCTCATTGGGTATTTTTAATAATATAATTTCCTATTTCACACTGCAAACACTTTTTAAAGGTACAATAATTATTTTTTAATTGAATCAATGCCTGGGTATCAAATGCACTTTGAGGTTCTACGCCAACTTTTTTCCATGATGAAATAATAGAGTTTTTCTCGGGCTTTATTTGAGATAAAAATTTCACGGCTCTCTCGCAAAATTCTTCTTTGCCCGTATGTTTTCCATAAACAAATAAAAAAGGAACCACCGTATTAATTAATAAGATATCTACACCAGAAATACCTAATGCTTTAGGTTTTTCTACCGAGATTTTATTGAACTGGTAGTGTGTATTCCAATAGGATGAGGGAATTACATGTAACATCTTTTTCAGCTTCGCGATCTCATTTTCTTCAATGATTCTCGAAAACAAACTTTTCGAATGATAGATAAGCATAGCAAACTGGGCTATACGGACTGTCGGGAAATTACCCGGCCGGGTACGTAAAAATTTCCACAAGTGCTTTGCAAGGGGTTTAAGATGGTACTTGTGCTGCAAAAAACGATACTCTTTTTGCAGGTGAGCGTAATAATCATCTCCTGCTGCTTCTTCTAAAAACCCTGCCTGTCCAAATAAAAGGGCTTCAACCTGCATCAGGTTATTTTTATGTTTAGTTAGTATCTTTAGAGGTAATGATTTTGCCAATAACTCAAAAGGTTCTTTATTTAATTTAAATCCAAAGTTACCTGCTATTTTATAATAAAATATTTCTTCCCAGTTGTTTTGTGTTTTTTTTAAATGTGCCTTAATTCCATGAGCTTTATCCCCCAGCCTTTCTATAGCAAGGGCTTCAATCCACTTTAAAACTAAAAAATTATCCACCGTATTAAAATCTTTAGCACAGGCAATCCACGATTCGCTGTCAATCAGCTGCGTATAATTCTTAAGTAACACCTCATCAAATTGAATTGCCATGGTAGGGATTAGCGTATTGTTGGTTGAGTAAACTTCTTTATCATGCTGAAGTACTACCTGCAAAATCACATTATCATAGGCTTTGTCTTGATGATGATTATGATGGTACCAGTCGGATGATTTCAAGTGAATTTCAAGGTTCCCGGCCCAGGTAGTATCCCCGATTTTTATTTTGGCATTAAAAAAATCGGGACCCGAGTCTTTATTATGCATTCCAGGATGAACAACTTCAACTTTTTCATTGGTTTGTGTTTGAAGGTTCGATGTATTAAATAATTTATATTTCCACAAATAATGCAAAAATTCCTCTTTCATAAAAAAACAAGATGAGTAAGTATATGGATAAAAATAATAAAAGTAACAGAAATAACAATAGAATCAAACAATCCCTTTTTGTTGAAGGAGTTTTTGCATTTCCTGCTGCATTTCCCGTGCTTTCACTCCGGCTACTTTGGCAAAATCGTGTGCCTGTCCGGCATAAATAATTGAGCGTGCTGAATTGACAATCAACCCGCAATGCTCATTCATTCCATATCGGGCAACATCTTGAAGATTACCACCTTGTGCCCCTACGCCGGGAATCAATAAAAAATGTTCGGGGATATATTCCCGTATTTTTTTAAGTTTTTTTGCCTGAGTAGCACCGACAACATACATCATATTGTCTTTTGTTCCCCAGGGTTTTGATTTTAGCAGCACTTCTTCAAAAAGATATTTATCATTTTGTTTATTTTCAATAAATTGAAAATCCGGGGCACTGTCATTAGATGTAAGTGCTAATAAAATCACCCAATGGTTTTTAAATTCCAAAAAAGGAACTACAGAATCCTTTCCCATATAGGGAGCAACGGTAACAGCATCGCAATTAAATTTATCGAAAAAAGCGCGGGCATACATCTTAGATGTATTGCCTATATCGCCTCGTTTAGCATCGGCAATAATAAAAATATCCGGGTGTAGCAGGTTGATGTAATTAATCGTTTTTTCCAGGGTTTTCCAGCCGGAAACGCCATCAGCCTCATAAAAAGCTATATTGGGCTTATATGCAATAACATATGGAGAAGTAGCATCAACAATCTGTTTATTAAACTCAAAAACAGGGTCTTCGGTATCGAGTAAAAATTGAGGTATTTTAGTAATATCAGTATCTAAACCAACACATAGAAAACTTCTTTTCTTTTTTATTTGCTCAACGATTTGAAGATAGTCCATAGTCTTTCTCTTTACTCCACACCGGCTTCTTTTAATCTCTCGGCATTTTCAGCCATCTGTAACTGTTCAATAATATCCTGAATATCCCCATCTATAATGGCATTTAAATTATACATGGTCAAATTTATCCGATGGTCAGTAACCCGTCCCTGCGGATAATTATAGGTTCGGATTTTTGCTGAACGATCGCCGGTAGAAACCATGGTTTTTCGTTTAGACGATATTTCGTCTAGATATTTCTGATACTCAAGGTTGTATAGCCTTGTTCTTAACTCAGCCATCGCTTTATCTAAGTTCTTAAGCTGCGATTTTTCATCCTGGCAGGTAACCACAATTCCTGATGGAATATGCGTTAAACGAATAGCGGAATACGTAGTATTTACCGACTGTCCGCCGGGGCCCGAAGAACAGTAAGTATCTTTACGGATATCTTCCTGTCGCAGGTCAATATCAAAATCTTCGGCCTCGGGTAAAACAGCAACTGTAGCTGCTGATGTGTGTACCCTTCCCTGTGTTTCAGTCTGCGGAACCCGCTGTACACGATGAACTCCCGATTCATATTTCAGGATTCCATAAACGCCGTCTCCGGAGACTTTCATTACAATTTCTTTATATCCACCAACGGTTCCTTCGTTAAGGTGAGTAACCTCCACTTTCCATTTTTTACGTTCGCAATATTTTAAATACATCCGGTACAAATCCCCGGCAAAAATACTGGCTTCGTCTCCTCCGGTTCCGGCACGTATTTCTAATATGGCATTCTTTTCATCTTCCGGATCCTTAGGTAATAATAGAAGCTTGATTTTCTCTTCTAAAGGGCCAATTTTTTCTTCCAGCTCAATTAGCTCCATCTTGGCCATTTCACGCATCTCTTCATCTTTCTCTTTTGCCAGGATATCTTTTGCTGTTTGTATATTGCTTAAAATATTTTTGTACTCTTTGTATGCTTCAATAATGGGTTCCAGATCACGATATTCTTTGTTCAGCTTCACATACCTTTTCATATCGGCAATAATGTCCGGATCAGTGATCAACTGGCCAACTTCTTCAAATCTTAATTTAATCCCCTCCAGTTTATCTAAAATAATATTATTACTCATAATTCTCCTTTTTACAATCGGTGCAAAATTAACAATTTATTCGAAAACATGTTCATCTTATTTGTAATGGAATGTTCCAAACTCACTTTGGATGGTAAGTGCTTTTGATTCTGCTTTCTCACAACGTCCAACCACCTGTGCATCAATTCCAAACTCTTTAGCAATTTCAATAAGTTTATTAGCAACGGCAGGATTGGTATAAATTTCCATTCGATGGCCCATATTAAACACTTTATACATCTCTTCCCAGCCGGTTCCCGATTCTTGTTGAATAATTTTAAACAGCTCGGGAACTTCAAACATGTTATCTTTAACAACATGAAGTCCATTCACAAAATTTAAAACTTTTGTTTGTGCTCCCCCCGAGCAATGGATCAATCCGTTTATTGCGGTCCGATAATTCTCAAATATTTTTTTCATCACCGGTGCGTAAGTTCTGGTAGGCGACAACACTAATTTACCGGCATCTACTCCAAGCTTTTCAATAGTATCCGTTAATTTATACCCCCCGGAATAAACAACACTATCGGGTATAGCAGCATCATAACTTTCGGGATATTTTTGTGCCAGGTAATGATGAAATACATCATGCCGAGCAGAAGTTAACCCGTTACTTCCCATTCCGCTATTATAATCTTTTTCGTAGGTAGCTTTTCCTGAAGAACTTAGTCCAACAATAACATCTCCATCGCTGATATTTTGGTTGTCAATCACCAAATCCCGTTTCATTCGGGTGGTAACAGTCGAATCGACAATAATGGTCCGCACCAAATCGCCCACATCGGCAGTTTCACCTCCGGTTGAATATATTGATATCCCAAGCTCTCTGAGTTCCTGCAACAACTCTTCAGTTCCATTAATAATGGCTGCAATCACTTCCCCGGGTATCAAATTTTTATTCCTGCCAATGGTTGATGACAATAAAATATTATCGGTAGCACCCACACAAAGCAGATCATCAAGGTTCATCACTACAGCATCTTTTGCTATTCCTTTCCAAACAGACAAGTCTCCGGTTTCTTTCCAATACATGTAGGCCAATGATGATTTTGTACCTGCACCATCGGCATGCATAATATTACAATAAGAGTTATCACCACTTAAAATATCGGGAATAATTTTACAAAAAGCGTTAGGATATAATCCTTTGTCAATATCTTTTATAGCATGGTGTACATCTTCTTTTGATGCAGATACTCCTCTGAGGTTATAGCGCGAATCTTTAGCCATAGTATTACAAATAAAATTTAGATTGCAAAATTAGCAATTAGTTCTCAACAATTAAAATTTCCAAGCAAAATGGTAAAAAAAAGAATTCCTGCGTCAACAGGAATTCTTTTGGATAATATTTTTTACTAAAGGTTACTCTTGAGGTTCATAATTTGTAGAAATAACCTGGAACTCAGTTCTACGATTTATCTGATGAGCAATCTCCTGCTGTTCTTCCGTTTCGAGGTTTTCAATAAACTCAGGGGTTAATTCAGTCCCTTCGGAAAGGAAATCGTACTGTTCTGCTAATTTAGCATCTACTACTTTAGGCATAGTTGCAGCATATCCTTTAGCACGTAGCCTTGCAGGCTCAATTCCTTTTTCAATCAAATAATTAACAACCGACTGAGCTCTTTTCTGTGATAGTTCTACATTAGTAACCGCACTACCACGAGCATCGGTATGTGAACGCAATTCAATAACCACATTGGGGTTATCATTCAGGGTTTCTACCAGCTTATCTAAAGCTACCATAGACTCGGGACGCAGATCCCATTTAGCAAAATCGTAGAAAATATTCGGCAACTCAATAGGTTCAGCAATAGAGGATAGTCTTATTTCAATATCAAAATCTTTACTTTCGGTTAACCCTTTTGTTGTTTCCTTTTCTTTACCGGTAAGAAAACCTTTTTTCGATGCAATAAATACATAATCGGTATTGGGCCTTAGCATAAACTTAAAGGAACCTTTACTATCTGTTTCATCGGTCAATGTCATTCCATCACTGCCTACTAATTTAATCGTTGCGTCAGTTAAAGGATCGTCGGTTTTATCGTTCCGCACAACGCCTTCGACACTAAATTTCAACGGTGGCAATACAAAAGAATAGATATTATCTACTCCGCGGTCTCGGGATGAGCTAAAATAGCCACGTTCTTTTTCATTTTCTATAATAATACCAAAATCATCATAGGTTGAATTAACAGGATATCTCATATTTTCTATTTCCCATCGCCCGTTCTCATTTTTTGTAGCTTTAAAGATATCTAAACCTCCCATTCCCGGGTGATAATCGGATGAAAAATATAAGGTTCCATCGCTGTGCATGTAGGGAAACATCTCATTTCCGGGAGTATTAATTTCCTCCCCTAAATTTACTGGATCACCCCATTGTGCATCTGCTGAGCTTCGGCTTAATTTCCAAATGTCTTTTTTTCCGATGCCTCCGGGCATATCCGAAACAAAATACAACTCCAATTCGTCTTTAGAAACAGAAGGGTGTGCAACAACAATACTATCGGTTGCAATATCGAGAGGTTCTGGGTTACTCCAGTCTTCTCCGCTACGTTTAGCAACCAAAATCTGACATCCCAGATTATCCCGTTTATGCATTTCACAACGTGTAAAAAACATGGTATTATAATCTTTACTTAAAGAAACAGCTCCTTCTTCAAACTCTGTATTTATATTTTCGTCTAAAGGCACCGGTGTACTCCAGTTTCCTTTCATATCTTTTTTAGATGTAAAAATATCAGAGAAGTTATAGCCTGTGGCTCCATGTATCTCATCCCCGGTAGCTTCATCGCGTGATGAAGTAAAATATATCTCATCATATTCGGCTTTTGCATAAGCCGGGCCATAATCACTTTCGCGTGAATTGAAAAATTTCATTTCAGCAACTTTATAACCGTTTGGATTCTCCAGCCACTTTCTGGCAAGTTCGCATGATTTAATACCGATATCCCCACGTGGGTCATTAGGTACCAATTTTTTATACTGTCTGTAATTTTCTTCGGCCTCATCAAATTTTTCATTCACTTTTAAAGCATCGGCATAATAAAGATAAATTAACGGATTGGGATATTCCTTCTGGATGGATCGCTTAAACCACATCTCTGCTTTTCTGGGTTGATGAGTTTTTCGATAACACTCGGCTACCTGAAAAGTAATCTCATCTTTTAGATCATTATCCGTAACCTTACTATATGCATCTCTTAATCTATCAATAGCCTCATAATACTGACCATTTTCATAATACTCATTAGCTTGCTGATATACACTTGTTTGTCCAAAAACTGTTGATTGAGCAATAAAGCCTAAAATAGCGATAAAAAATATACGTTTGATATTCATATTTTTTCAAATTACGACATGATGTAAAGTGTAAAAGTAAAACTTTTTACACAAAATAAAAAGATGCATTAAGAATTGCATTTTTTGTTTCTTTTTAAATGGATGTCGAAGATACTATTTTTTATTGTCTCAGCATTATCTATCATAACACGCAAAAAATACTACAGAACAATATTTATCTGGTAAATAACAACTCCCTGTATTTTGGAAACGGCCACAACTCATCATCAACTATCAATTCCAGTTTATCGACATGGTAACGGATTTTTTCAAAAAAGGGAACCACTTTTCCGGAATAATCAGGTGCCTTTTTTCTGATGTCCTCAATTTTATTTGCTTTCTTTCGAGCTTCAACTAACTGTTCGGTCAAATCCTGTATTATTCCTATCCGTTCAGATATTTCACTAATGGTAGTAAGCTGCGATTTAGCCATATGCTCATAAATATTTTGAGGATAAAGCGCTTTAATTCCCTGAACATTCTCAATTAAAACATTTTGATACTTCAAAACGGTTGGGATGATGTGATTTCGCACCAAATCACCCAATACTCTTGCCTCTATTTGCACTTTTTTAACAAATATTTCCAATCTGATATCATAACGTGCTTCCAATTCGCGAGCACTTAACACGGAAGCTTTTCCAAAAACATCTTTGGTTTTATTGCTGATAAAAGCCATTAAAGCCTCAGGCACATCACTAATATTTGACAACCCTCTTTCTTTGGCTTCATCAATCCAATCGGTACTATATCCATTTCCTTCGAATCTTATTTTTTTCGATTGCCCGATATATTTCTTTAATACCTGAAAAATTGCTTCGTCTTTTTTTATGCCTTTTTCAATAATTGCATCCACTTCATTCTTAAATTCATTCAATTGATTCGCAACAACTGTATTAAGTGTAATCATAGGAGAAGCAACATTGGCAGAAGATCCTACAGCACGAAATTCAAAGCGGTTTCCGGTAAAAGCAAATGGGGATGTTCGATTACGATCAGTATTATCGAGCAGGATTTCCGGAATTTTTCCAATATCCAGCTTTAATTCTGTTTTTTCGTCCGGAGTCATTTTTTTATCTGTAACTCTTTTCTCTAACTGGTCGAGCATATTAGTTAATTGCGAACCAATAAAAACAGACATAATAGCCGGTGGGGCTTCGTGTGCACCCAATCGATGTTCGTTACCGGCAATAGCAATACTTGCTCTTATAATTTCGGCATAATCATGTACAGCTTTTATCGTATTAATAAGAAAGGTTAAAAATTGCAGATTGTTTTTAGGTGTTTTACCGGGTGATAATAAATTTTTCCCGTTATTTGATTGTAAAGACCAGTTGTTATGTTTTCCTGAACCATTAATTCCTTTAAATGGTTTTTCGTGATACAGCACCCTGAAATTATGTTTGCGGGCAATTTTATCCATCAGTGTCATCAATATTTGATTATGATCGGTTGCCAGATTTGCCTCTTCGTAGATAGGAGCGCATTCAAACTGATTTGGAGCCACCTCGTTATGCCTTGTTTTTATGGGTATACCTAATTTATAGGCCTCCACTTCAAATTCACACATAAAATTCCTCACCCGTTCAGATATTGAACCAAAGTAGTGATCACTGAGCTGCTGGTCTTTAGCTGAAGCATGGCCTATGAGCGTGCGACCTGTCAGGTAAAGATCCGGACGGGCATTAAATAATGCACTATCCACCAAAAAATATTCTTGTTCCCAACCCAAGGTTACATTCACTTTAGATATGTCCTTATCAAAATATTGACAAACATTCATTGCTGCTTTATCGATATAGTTCAATGACTTTAATAATGGTGTTTTATAATCTAAAGCCTCACCGGTGTATGATACAAATATCGTTGGAATACACAATGTCTTATCAAAAACAAAAGCAGGAGAAGACGGATCCCATGCAGTATATCCGCGGGCTTCAAATGTATTTCTTAATCCGCCACTCGGAAAACTCGAGGCATCAGGTTCTTGCTGCACCAACATATCTCCCTGAAAATTCTCGACCACTCCTCCATTATCAGCAGGCTCAAAAAATGCATCGTGCTTTTCGGCTGTTGTTCCATTTAGCGGATGAAACCAATGGGTATAGTGAGTTGCTCCACGATCTATAGCCCAGGCTTTCATCCCGGTAGCTACCTGATTAGCTATTTTACGATCGATACGCCCCCCCTGATCGATTGCTTCCATTACTTTTTTGTAGGCTTCGCCAGATAAATACTCTTGCATTTTTCGGCTATCAAATACAT
>Ga0209925_1001348_pt1 | contig 12391 bp, 11 predicted proteins | sample SalPonR2_A_D1_MG_FD_185702 | JGI IMG/M metagenome (GOLD analysis project Ga0209925, IMG submission 185702) | Salt pond soil microbial communities from South San Francisco under conditions of wetland restoration - Salt Pond MetaG R2_A_D1_MG... ...
CCCAGACCGGACTAAGGCCCTACCCGGCAGGTCGAGCAGTTGAATCTTGGTGTCGTTGTAGATGATGTTGCCCGGTATGCACGTGAGCGTGGTGAACTCGTAGGCGGCGGCTTGAGATTCTGAAGATAGAAAGAAATTCGACCGGAAGGGAAGGAAAGGGGTGGATGCCGGTGAACAGAGGGGAGAAGCAGGGCAAAGGGGGGATGGGGGACAGAGGGAGAGCAGGACCCAGGACGGGACGACAAGAGAGGGAGCCTGTGTACAACGCAAAAAAGCCAACACTTATGCGGCAGGCCTTTTCCCCTTGTACGGTCGTCAGAGAGAGAGATGGGTCCGCGACGGGCTTCTACGCGCAGCATCCATCGCCTCCACCCTTCCCTCTCCATTCCTACACCATCGGTCCACTTGCTCCAAAATGACGCGAGCAACGGCGTCCTACTGTCTGCAAGCCCCTCCCTCCCTCCCTCTTGCACGCTCTCCCTCCCGCCTCCACCCACCCGTGTCGGTCAAGGTATTCAAAAGGGAGGACTTCCCCACGGAGGGGAAGCCGATCAACGCCACACGACCGTCCCCACTCCTGGCCACTTCAAACCCGGTACCAGCGCCCCCAGGTCCTTTGCTCCCAGTTTCCAACAAGAGCTCTGACCGAAGCTTCGCCAAACGGGCCTTCAGGGCGCCCAGATGGTGCTCCGTGGCTTTATTTTTCTGGGTCCGGGCCATCTCCTCCTGGGAAGGCGGCATAGACCACGGGGTGCACGCGCACAAGACGTAGGACCATAGAGATACAGGAGAAAATAGCGTCAAGAATATTTGATTTTTCACTCTGGCTTTTCAACAAAATTATTTCCACAAAACTACGTCAGATTTGACTGATACAAGCCTTTTCACCCCTGTTGCATGACCTGCTTCCCTCTTTCGTATACCTCGATTTCCTTTATCCTGTCTACAATCCCCATAGTGCTGAGTATGCGCCCACTTGCCTATATTTGAGATGATACATGCCAGTGTTAAACGTCTAAAGCGCGAAGTTCCCTCAAAACTGCAGATAAGAAACTGTAGTACAAGTGGAGCCCTCGCAATGCAAAAGGCACTATATGATACGTCTGACCAACAGCAACCCCGCATTTGGTTTCAAATTTGTCAATCGAAATGCATGCATCACTTTCGGTCGAACATGAATGTAGCCCCTTAAATCAGGTGACTGGGCACCATCATGACTCCCAAAGCCGTGCTCGTGTCTGACCATCGTGCCTCCTCGTCAATGATAAAAAAAGGGGCATGGAACTCACCGATACGTGCAGTAGACCGAAACAAAGACGCGCCTTGCAATACCTGTGAATGGAATGCGAAAAGTTGCGAAGGATTTCTGTAATTCATCGTTGCGGGCGGCGCCTCTGGTAGAGAGGAGCATTTGCTACTAGCTTACTTTGTAAGACTCGCTGAAGGCCAGCTAGACGCAAGCATGTCATATTCGGGGGGTGCATGAGACACCGGGAAAAGCACTTTTCACGAATACATGACCTGCACCATCCCACTGACAGATACGACTCCGTGTGCATTCCCACGTCAACCAATATGCTGTCCGTCTTTTCTCGCGTGCGTCGCCCCACCAACCTCCCCTCCTTTCTGGCCCTGACAACACGTGGCATCAACACCGGTTCCAAAGTTCCCACTCTTCCGCTCAAGGAGGTAAGTGTCCAACTATGGTGCTACCACTATTTTCACGGGCAGCGCCTGCATCAGGGTTCACGAGAATTGGCTCTGCAAGGCAAACAACCAGCACGGAATCTGCCGAAGTTTCCCTCAATTAGCACGACTGCGGACGCACTTACTGACAAGGCAAGTCAAATACGGTTTTTCACAGGTGACAGGCGATACTGTTTCTGATGTGTCGAGCAACGACTTTTTCAGAGGGAAGGTGGTGTTAATTGGCCTTCCAGCGGCGTTTTCCCCCACGTGCTCCGAAAAACATGTTCCAGGATATCTTGCGCATGCGCGGGACTTCAAACAAAAGGGCGTCGATAAAATTGCGGTCCTGGCAGTGAATGATTTCTTTACTATGAAGGCTTGGGCCAAAGCCCAAGGTATAGGCGATGAAATAAGTTTTGTAGCAGATGGAAACGGGGAGCTAACCAATGCCCTTGGCTTAGAATTAGATTTGACGAAAGCTGTCCTAGGGAAGCGATGTAAGCGTTTCTCGATGGTCTTAGAGGATGGAATTGTAAAATCTTTATCAATAGAGCCGGACGGGATAGGATATACCGTTAGCTCTGCAGAAAGTACGCTGAAGCACGTTTGATGAAGTTTGTCTGCTTCTTTGCAACGAATGACATGAATGGGACTGAATAGGACCAAAAGACTCCCCCATTCTACGTGATACGAGTTGTCCAGTATATGTGATCAATTTTGAATCGTATGATATGACCCTATGTAGGTGCAGCCTTTGCGACTAGTTGACTTCTACGGAAGAACGGATGAGAAATGAGTTCTAAATTTTCCTAAAACTTTCTGAGGTCCACAGCTTTGATTTTTGCTATGGCAACAGCAACAAGCATTGAGGGGTCAACCTTGCTTGGAAAATGAGAGCATATTCGTCTAGTGACAGATGTTCTTTCTCATATTTTCAAAAACTTTGGCCGCTTTCGACCTACTATATACATAAACAAATTAAGAAATCATTCTTGGAAAGATATCAATACGTGATTATTCACTGTGATTGTACTGTATATCTTTTGGTAAATATGCTGCTACATGTGTGCATGTCATTCATGAATAGAGTTTTTTGATGTTGAAATACAATATCCATGCCCAACAGACTAGTTCGCTTAAGACTGTGGATGATAAGCATTAAAGTACTACAAATGCTAGCAAGCGCCATTAGAATTATGCAGCACATGTTGACAAAAAAAAATGGCGACATTAGCCACTAGTGCTACCGCGTTTCTTACAGAAAAACAGCGAACACGCACATGGAAATGATTTGAAATTTGAACTGTCTTCTCGGCCGGACATATACATGTGCATGTGTATATAACATGCCAGCGCCTCGCAGATGCATCCGTCAGTTCTCTGCGGCCAGACGCTGGTAATTTGTGAAATGATGTTAGGCCACCATCCTGGGGTCCACGTTCCCGTGCACAAGAAAGGCTTTCTTCGGACAGAGTCTCGCCAAGCCTTCCTTGGATGCATTCCAATCTGGACACCATATTAACAAACAATGCTTGCACCCAGCGACTGACCGTTCTGTTCCCATGATTTTCCACAAACGTCTGTATAAAAAAGAAAACGTGCCGTCGTCAACGGGAAGTCGTGGGGAGGGCAATTGGAGCTACATCAGCTATCACAGACGCCGATTAGGACCAACAGGCGGGAGGCTTGAGTACGTTGTACCATCTCCAGAAAGAAGCACGCAACGCCAAAACAGTAGCCGCAAAGAAAAGGAGGGGGTGTTTAAGTTACTTGACTTGGGCAGGGAGGACCCCTCGACAAATTCAGGCAATTCTAGCGGGAAGTATACTCTGCTGCCTACAGCTGGTGAGTCTCGTTTGCATTCCTTCGATCCGATGCCCTCTTCCCGTATTCTTCTGATGTTTCTCGGGTGGAAGAAATGTCTACGGCAATCAATCAGTCATGCAGGGTCAGGATTCGGATGACTTTCTTCCTCTATTTCTTATGTGTCCTGTATTTTCTTCCCATCTGGAACCTGAGACGAGGCGCCCAGAATGAGCCATTCCTTCAGACATTGGTTCGGGAGCAGTACCGGACATCGTCTAAATTCTAGCGTTCGAACCGCTTTTCTATTCATCGTCGGGGCCTTGGCCTTGGTTATATCCGTCAACTACGTCTTCGGCCGGGAGCCATTGGTGCTCCGCGCCTCCTCTTCCCACGTCCGCGGGGGAGATGAAGGAGGAAACGGAGGGATGCAAATGCTGCAGCACGACGGTCGACAGGTGGAGAGTCATAAGGCAGTGCTGGTCTCTGAGGAGCTGCGGAGAACGATCAAAGAAGAAGTCCGTGCGGAGATTTTGGCGGCCATGGCCGAAGAGGAAAAAAAGCGAAGACAGGAAGCCCCACATGCCCGGCCCGGGACACACGGGGACGGAGAGCGGACGGTAAGCCGACAGGAGCAGCTAGGACAGCTCTACCCGCCTACGGCGACCCTGAGCGAGGGCCAGCGGAGGCGGATCCTTGTGACGGGGGGGGCGGGCTTTGTGGGCTCCCATCTGGTCGACCGCCTGATGGCCGAGGGTCACGAGGTGATCGTGGTGGACAACATGTTCACGGGGCGGAAAAAGAATGTGGCGCACTGGATCGGGCACCCCCACTTCATGCTCATCGTGCACGACGTGGTAGAGCCCATCCTCCTGGAGGTGGACCAGATCTACCACCTGGCGTGCCCCGCCTCCCCCCCCCACTACCAGTACAACCCGATCAAGACGATCAAGACCAGCACCATGGGCACCTTGAACATGCTCGGCCTCGCCAAGCGGGTCCGGGCCCGCATGCTCCTGACCTCCACCAGCGAGGTGTATGGCGACCCGCAAATCCACCCCCAGCCCGAGTCCTATTGGGGCAACGTGAACCCTATCGGGCCCCGGGCGTGCTACGACGAGGGAAAGCGGGTGGCGGAGACGATGATGTACGCGTACAGGTCACAGGGCGGGGAGGGGGACTCGAGCATGGAGGTGCGGGTCGCCAGGATTTTCAACACGTTTGGACCGCGGATGCATCCCAACGACGGACGGGTGGTCAGGTACGGAGGGAGACCGGGACGAAGATGGGAGGGAAGGAGGTGGAGAGGGCCATCAGGGGAGGGAGGGCGCCAGACCGTTTCGTCAATTCTTCTCGAGATGGAGTGGTCGTGTCTCACGTCTTGTCGGTCGTGCCCATGATTGTTTTCCACCCCTTTCCTCTGGCTCGGACGCGATGCCTCTGCAGCAATTTTATTATCCAGGCGCTTCAAGGGAAGAACATCACCATCTACGGCAAAGGAAGGCAGACACGGTCTTTCCAGTATGTGGACGACCTGGTCTCGGGCCTCATGAAGCTCATGAACAGGTAAGGACGTAGACAGAGGAGGGGAGCGGAGAAGGGGGCATGGAGGAGAGGACAAGGGCGGTCCCACAGGCGGCAAGGAGAGAGAGAGTGCGCCGTCGGATTACGACGCTGTCAACCCCACTGGTATTGACCTCCACCTCTTTGCCTATCTCCCGTGTTTCTCGTACGTCGTATTTCTCCCTGGCAGCGACTACGAACTGCCCGTCAACCTCGGGAACCCCGACGAATACTCCGTCAAGGACTTCGCCTTGCTTGTGCGGGTGAGTGAGGAGGGGAGACGAGGAGGGAAAAGGGAGGGAGGGAGGGAAGGTGGGTGTCAAGATGGGTGCTCACCAGGGAGAATCTACAGACCTCAAGAGTCTAAAAGAATCGTGCCCATTCCGAAAGCCAAAACCACGTTCTCAACGTTCCTCTTCGGCCTCCATCAGCATCTCATCTTTCCCCATTCTGTCTCTTCAAACCACAGGAGCTGGTCAGGAACACGGACAGCCAAATAGTGCACTTACCGGCGACCAAAGATGACCCCGCGAAGCGCAAACCTGACATCACTATCGCCAAGAAAGAATTAGGTTGGGAACCAACGGTGTCGGTGCGGGACGGCTTGGCCAAGACCATCGAGTATTTCCGAAAAGAACTGGAAGAAACGGTACGTCGACCACCATGCCTGCTCGCTCGAATCACTTTGTGTCCGGGTAGTGTATTTTAGACGGCTTAGCAGCTTGACAGAGACGGCCTTGAATGCTCGCAGGCTTATCGAATCCGAAAAGCTTCCAAACCTATGTCGAGGCACGACGCTTCAGTAACGCCCTTTCCTTTTCCTTTTCGCCATTTCGTGGAAATTTGACAGGGCGAGATCACGCCGACGGGACCCGAGGCCGCAAGACCACAGCCGCATGTAGAGGAGAGCAACAGGAGTTGAGGCAGGCAAAGGGCCCGATCGGGTGACGAATAGCAGGAAAGGGGGAACTGTGTGGGAAATAAGGACGCGCGGGACGTTGCGTAGGTTGTGTATTTGAGCAATAGAGGCCAGCGATAGTTTCATGTCATAAGCTGAAGGTCGGGCGATATCTGGCTTGTGGTGCTCTTTACGAAGAATCTACTCCAGTGACAGGAGGTAAAGAACAAAATCCAGGAATGTCGCATGCCGCGCAGACCTGGGACTTTTCGGAGCGTTTTCTCCCATGAAGCACGAGTCACAAATCATACCACTCAGTGCTTGCTTCTTTTCTCTGGCATTGTTGTTCTTTCCCTTTTGACTTCGACGAGGCTTGCTTTTTTTTCTTTGACAGTGATTCACGTCGCATACGCTTGTACGAATTGGATACGGAGATTCATGCGCGCGGTATTTCAAATTATAGGGTTTCACCCTGTCCGTGTGCGCGCTCATCCAAGCCCTGATTTATAATCCAACAAGCCAGAGAGGACTTCTTTTACTGCGAAACAGCACACGCGCGAGGTCGCAACACAAAGAATGCTAGGTGTTACATGCTACGTACGCCCACTACCCAAAACTGTGGAAGCGGCCCATGCAGCGATTCCTCTGATCACTTTTATCACGGCGTTTCCTTTGTCGCAAAAGAAAATCAAGTCGAAAACCTCCCGATCTACGGACAACGCCGACCCGAGTGTCTTCGCGATTTTCGCTCCACTATTAGAAAATTGACGCTGTCGATCGAACACCACTATTCGTAGCAGAACATTCATACACCATCCAATCATGGCACTTATTTGGTCCCGGACTAGGAAAAGACGCGTTGTGTGCCAGCGAGGTACGGCGAGCCTAAGCCGGTGTCTTGTCGACACCCGCTACTGCCTCCTTGCCAGATAAAAAGTGTATGTTTGGACGTTCTTTCGTTTATCTTCACCCTGCACCGCAATGGCTGTAGAGATTCTAGATTTTGGATATGAGCTCGTGACCTCTTTTATCTCGCCTCCCCTTTTCATGCGTAAAACTCAACCAAAACGTGACAGGCCACGGGCAGCGTCATCCTATCGCCCGATACTACGACGTACACATAAGTATGCGGCTTTCGACTCTCAGCGTCTTGGGCCCTGCACTAGGATGCGCCTTCCTACTATTCGATTCAAGCCTGGCATATCTACCGAGCTATATGCGTGGGTCTAAGGTGAGAATCTTCTGCTTGTGTTTTTTCATTTTCCAGTCTCTTGAGGAGGTACTACCTAATAGATGCTTGAGCCGCCGTCAAAGTACATCCATCAAGGCCTCATGTCCACCAAAAAGCCTCCCCATGACCAGAATGTACTATTTTGATCCTTTTCTACCTGTTCGTTTCTAGATATTGCCATTTTGGAGAAAGATTGGAGTTGCCAACTGCCTCACCAATGTCCTACATATTTTCATCGCATTCATCCGCTCTCCTCGACCTGTCTCCACACGGTCAATGTCCTCTCCCTTTCCATGATTAGGGACAAATCTATATGAAGGAAAAAAGTCAGCGTGTCGTCGTAACGGGTCTTGGACCCATATCCGCTGTGGGTATTGGGAAAGATGCCTTCTGGAAAGCGCTGTTGGAAGGGAAAAGTGGTATCGATCGAATCAGCGGCTTTGACCCCTCCGGCCTCACTTGCCAGATTGGCGCCGAAGTAAAAGATTTCGATGCCAAGCCTTATTTCAAGGATAGGAAGAGCGCAGTTCGTAACGACAGGGTGACCTTGATGGGAGTGGCCGCCTCGCGCATTGCTGTGGACGATGCCAAGCTGGATTTATCGTCGGTGGAGGGGGAACGCTTCGGGGTTGTGGTAGGGTCCGCGTTCGGAGGGCTTCAAACGCTTGAGACCCAGATTCAGACCATGAACGAAAAGGGTCCGGGCTCCGTGTCTCCCTTCGCCGTGCCAAGTTTGTTGTCCAACTTGATTTCGGGGGTGATTGCGTTGGAAAATGGCGCGAAAGGTGAGGAATCAGATCGGAAACGGCCTTAGGTCTAAATGATTCGCTCAGCATGCCTGCCATATCACGTTATGGAAGGGGTGAGTCCTCGTACAGTCCGACTCATCCGCCTTCCATTCCTCCCGTTTCTTCCTCCCAGGCCCCAACTACGTCGTGAACAGCGCCTGTGCCGCGTCCACCCACGCCCTGGGGCTGGCCTACGCACACATTGCCCACGGAGAGGCGGACGTGTGCCTGGCGGGCGGGTCGGAAGCGGCTGTGACCCCGTTCGGATTCGCGGGCTTTTGCTCGATGAAAGGTATTTGTCAAGGGGAAGACCGGAGGGGGACATGACGCGCGATGGGGTCCATGTACGTGATATCGATGCCCGATTTCCTTGCTCTTTTCCACCACAGCCATGGCCACAAAGTACAACGACAACCCCAGCCAAGGATCCCGACCTTTCGATAAGGACCGTTGCGGTTTTGTCATGGGAGAGGGGGCCGGGATGGTGGTGCTGGAAAGCTTGGAGCATGCGCAGAAACGGGGTGCGCATATTTACGCCGAGGTGGCGGGCTTTGGGCAGGCGTGCGACGCCCACCATATCACCACTCCGCACCCTGAGGGAGCGGGCTTGGCCCAGGCAATCACGTTGGCATTGGAGGACGCGGGTATGGCGAAAGAGGACTTGACCTACATTAATGCCCATGGCACCAGCACCGCCTACAATGACAAATTCGAGACGCTGGCGGTCAAGAAGGCCTTGGGAGAGGAGGTGGCCAAAAAGATGTACTTGTCGTCGACCAAGGGATCGACGGGCCACACGCTGGGAGCGGCGGGTGGACTGGAAGCAATCGCGACAGTCCTGGCCATAGAGACGAAGACACTGCCGCCTACGATCAATTACGAGACGCCTGACCCGGTGGGTGGCATAAGAGAGAAAGGAGACATGCGGGAGGGTGGGAAAATTTCCACAGAGACTCTCATTGCATGGAATACCTGTGCGGGAGATCCCTGTCCTCTGTGTGTCTCCTCACGAATGCTCTGCTTTCTTTGTCCCCTTTTTCTGGCCGTTTCACACGTCTGCACAGGATTGCGACCTAAACGTAGTGCCGAACAAGCCCATCACCCTGAATGAGATCACAGGGGCCGCCTCTCAGTCCGCTGGCTTCGGCGGGCATGACTCGGTGGTGGTGTTCAAACCATTCAAATAAAAAATCAAAGCCGTGCATGAATGCGAGGGAGACAGCCACCTAGAGGGAACGTGGGGAGGAGGCATTTTTTTTGGTTTGTGATCTGTGTCCTTTGATACTGTACTTGTGCGCGTGATTCGTCTCTCCTCTGAAAGATCTGGGTGGTAGTGTTGGGAAAGAGACGACGGATCTGTAAGGGGCAACGCATGCGGGCTCCGTCTGTGCAATTAAGATGCAAAGAAGCGATGATTCGAGCGATAAACATCTCCTCCTTTTTGTGTCCTTTTTCTTCTTGTCACCGATTTCTGCCTCTTTGCCTCGAACCCCACCGGCGGAGAGAAAAGACATCCTAGGCACATCTTTCTTCGCGCACTCCAGGCGTCAGGTGGGCTGAAGAACAGGAAAGGACACCAATCCCCCCATAATCATCCGCAAAATTCCCCCTCCTCTTGCTACTTTTCTCCGTCTAAGTGTTCGTAAACCCCGTTGCCCACTCTGTAAAGCACAGGCATCCACATACTTGCCTTCCCCTTCGTCCGTTTCCACCGTCTCCAGGGATGCTTTCTGCTTCAGTTCCTCGCACTTACCCCAATGGCACAGACCCTCTCCGCCCCCCTCTCGCCGCCTTTCAAATCGGTCCTGCCTCAATTATCTGGTAGCCTTTTTGCTTCGGACATAAATTATATTGTGGTATGTCATAATGTCGCCAGGCAGCTGTCTCTACTTCAATATCATTTTACCTTTTTTTTTTAAGTTCTCATGTTTCTTTCTCCTCGGTAGCAGCTGATCCAGCCCAAAATTGTGCATGATACGTGTGACTCCACTTTGAAAGTCGTTCCGATCGCTTGTTCCACTTGGTCTAACGCTTCCCTTACACCCTCCGTAAGCCACGTCTTCCCCACAATATCGCCCTCTTATCCGAATCTATATCGGCTCTCTAGGCCGCCAATTGTTCCGCTGCGTTCCCATTCTTTCCCTTCTTCACTCCATAGATATCCTGTAGCGCAGGGCGGTCCTCTGTCTTCCACCCCTTGGTCACTGACTCTTGTCCGAGAGACGGGAAGGAGTCAACCTGATGCACGTGTCGCCAAAGACCCAAAAATGGGGGCAAAGGAGATTGAGAAGATGTTTAAATGTGAGTAATCTGGTATTTGATTTCCTACACCGCCGCCCGCAGATATACAGAGGCTCGGTAATGCCCGCAGATATACAGGCGCTCGGTAATGTCCGTGCTGCTCATTAGACAAGCTCCCTGCCCTCCATCATCCTACCTGGATAATAATCTCACGGGCCGCCTCCACCTCGTCGATCAGCTTCTGCTCCTCGGCAGTGGCAGTGCGCTTCTCCTTTCGAAGCTTCGTGTAGATCTCGTCAACCTACAACACGGATTCGACGGACCGGAGGGGAAAGCAAGTGAGAGAGAGTGAAATGGATGTAGGCGCCTGCATATCTCATTTTACATGAACATGCCCCATTGTCCGCTAGGAAATAGGAACCAATACGGGACTCGAGCCGAAGAAAAATCGCGAGCAACGCACCTTGACGGCCTTAGGAAGTGTTGCGTTCAGCAGGGCCACGCGGTCGTTCAGGTCCTTGTGCACGTAAATGTCCTGCGAGAGCAGGTCACGCACCCCTAAAGCCCCCAGAAAGAACCAGAAACAGAGCAGACGCGACATGAGAAGAAATAATTTGCACATGTCCACCATATGTCCTAAACCGCCTCCTCCCTCCCTTGTCTTTCCTCACCAGACGGCTTGCTGATCAGCTGCGCCACCTGCGTGGTGAGCTTGTCCGAGGGACGGACGTAGGTCTTGCCCGTGGGGAAGGTCAGGGCGTGGATTGCCCAGCCCACGGGGCGGATCGGGTAGTTCTCCGCAATGCCGTAGAAAGCGTCCTGGAACGAGATCACCAAGGACCGCGATGGGGATGGGGTTGGCAATGAAAGGAGTCAAAACCGCCGGCAGGGCAACTTCTCACGGACAATAAGGCCCTTGAATACTGATATATGCATTTCTATGCTTCCCCTCCCGTCTCTATCTCCCTAAACCCACCTGGATGTCCACCAAAATATTATCCAATGCCCAAGCCGCCACCGCCTCCGACCCCTGCGCGGGGTACTTGCTGTGGAACCAGAGCGTGGCGTATCCAAGGTAGAGGTTGGACAGGACGTCGGCATATCGCCCCGACAGGGACTCGGCGAATTTGATCTTCCCACCCATAGTCAAGGAAAGATCAGAAGCAATAGCAAAGGCAGCGGCGAGGCGACCAAGCTGCAAAAGACCCAGGATGGAAAATATTTGAGGGATGTATGTTTAGTCTTCAAACGTTTCATAAAATTCCGATCGAGACAGGCACACGGCGCCTGCATGCGACAAGAGAAGGGGCGCGAGGGACAAGGAGAAAGAAGACCCTACCTGCGACTCGTAGTACCCCTCAAAGTTGGACTTGGAGCGAGAACGGATGAACGCCTTGGAGAAAGAGCGGGTGGCATTCACCGCCCCGTGCGAGAACATCCCCGCCAGGCCCTTGTTGAACCCCTGAAGATCGTCACCCTTCTGGACGGCCTGCACGACCGACAGGAGGTGGGGATGGGCGCGCATCAGGCCTTGGCCAAACTGGATCAGGGATCGGGTCAGAGTGTTGGCGCCCTCCACTGTGATGGCGATGGGTGTGGCCATGTAGTTCGCCCCCATGAAGTTGTTGGGGCCCATGCAGATCCCCGCGCCGCCCAGGACGTCCATCGCGTCGTTCACGATTTGCCGGCCCCGGCTGGTGCACTGCTGCTTCATGATGGCGGAGATGACTGCCGGTTGCTCGTGCTGGTTCAGCATGGAATTCGTCAGGCTCTGAGCCGCCGTGATCACATAGGTATGCCCGGCGATCCTGGCCAAATGCTCCTGCACCCCCTCCAATTCGGCAATGGGCACTTTGAACTGCTTGCGAATGCGGGCGTAGGCCCCCACCGCCGTCACCGACAGCTTGCCTATGGCGATGGCGCCCGCAGGCAAGGAGATGGCGCGGCCCTCAGCCAGACAATCCATCAACATGTTCCAGCCATACCCTGCCCGCTCCTGGCCTCCCAGGAGCTTGTCGATGGGAATGAAGACATTCTCTCCCTCCACCGTCCCGTTCATAAAGAAGGCCGACAGCGGGTCGTGGCGGGGGCCCATACGGAGCCCGGGCAGATCCCGTTCCAGCAAAAAGATGGAGATGCCCTCTTTTCCTTTCCCCTTTAGGAGGCCATTCGGGTCCT
>Ga0209925_1001349_pt1 | contig 12388 bp, 7 predicted proteins | sample SalPonR2_A_D1_MG_FD_185702 | JGI IMG/M metagenome (GOLD analysis project Ga0209925, IMG submission 185702) | Salt pond soil microbial communities from South San Francisco under conditions of wetland restoration - Salt Pond MetaG R2_A_D1_MG... ...
TGAAAGCATCTAAGCATGAAACTCACCCCGAGACGAGGCATCATAGAACTCGAATAAAAGATTCGTTTGATAGAGTTAGGGTGTACGCACAAAGCTTCGGCGATGTGTTTAGCCCGTAACTACTAATCGTTCATTTAACTGGCTCAATCGTTAGACAGGTTATGTGTGTTAATTTATTTCATATGTTGATGGTTTGACGGCCAAAGCGGTAAGGAAACACCCGGTCTCATTTCGAACCCGGCAGTAAAGCTTACCTGCGTAATCCTCGTTACTATGGTGCGAGAGCCCATGGGAAGATTACCCCCCCGAGGGGGCTGGAACTTCTGAGCTAGGTGGAGAGCCTTGATTTACTCCTTCGGGAGTTTTTTGAGGTAAACTTCACTGTTTGAAACTCAGTCGTTCTTGGTACGCTGTCAAACCATCCTAATTTTCACTATTTAGTGATTTTTGGGTGGTTTTTCATTTTCTTTCGTTTTTTTGTTGGATTATATTTTTTTTTAAAGGTTGTAATAATGATTTTTTTTGGTTTTAGAATTCGTTTTTCTTCTATTTGGTTTTATAGATATTTTATGTTATTAGTTTAGGTTACGTATATTTCAAAAATTTTTTGTGTTACTTTTTTTCAGTTAAAAAAATAATTTTTTTTAATGATTGCATATAAAAATAAGATACTTGGTCCTAGAATCCATGCAGAAAATAGGAACATGCCGTTGAATCCTAATGTTGTGATTGCTGGTCCACTGATAAATTCTCCTGTTAGTTCTCCTGCGTTCATTAAGCTAATGAGAATGGAGAATTGAAATGCACTTATTTTTGCATTTGTGATGTCCATTGATGATGCTAAAAGCACAGTGAATAATCCACCGTTGAGAAATCCTATTATTGAATAAATGAGTATCATTGTAATCCAATTGTTGACTATGATTAGAGAACTAGTAAATACGATTGTGAAACTTATGATAAAAAATAGGGTTTTTTGTCTACTAAGTTTGTCTGATATTGATCCTCCTGTTAATGCTCCTATTACTCGGGCTATGGTAAAAACGGTGGTAATTAGTCCGATGTGAGTAATTGTAAGATTTAGTTTTATGTTCATGAAAATAGGAGCTGCGAGTGTGATGATTCCACTATTTATTGAAATAATTGGAAGAAGTATTGCTAATGAGAGTGTTGTTTTTTTTCTGAATTCTTTTAAAACTAGTTTGGTTATTGTTTTTTGTTTTTTTTGTTGAACTGGTTTTTTTGTTATACTTGGAATCGTCATTAATGAGAGAATTATTATTCCAGCTGCTACAAATGCTAGTGGGAAGCTTGTTTGATCTGCTATGAATGTTAGAATGGAGGATCCAAATGCAGTTCCACTGAAGAAACCGGCCATCATGAATCCATTTATTTTTCCTCGTTCCTTTTTGTTTGTTTCCGTTATTGCCCATGCATCCATGGATACATCTAATATTCCGATGCCGCATTGTGCTGTGAAAAGGATGAGAATGAACGTGAATATGTTTGAGGAGGGATTAATTATTGCTAAGATGATGAGTGCTAAAGCTGATATTAATCCGCCGATTAGGGTGTATTGTTTTTTGTTTATTTTTCTGTGTGAATCTACGATCCATCCAAAAATAAATTTGAGTGCCCATGGAACCATGATGGTGCTGGCTGCAATTGTGGTGATTGCTGGTGAAATATTTTCATTTAATAGAAATAAAGGAACAAGAATGGTGGTGATGGCTAGTTGTATTCCTTCTGCAAAATAAAGGCTTGTGAATAATATAAATTTTGCTAGTTGATTTTTTTGTAAATCTATCATTTGTTTCTAGTGCCACCGGAACGAGGTATTTTTTAGTAAATTTATTTAATAATAATTATAAACTTTAAAATATAAAAAGTTATTACTTTTTTTAAAAACGTTTTTTTTAAGAAGTTACACTATTAATATTTGGGAATAAACCATTTTTTATCTTTTCTATTTTGCTTTGCGAGCGTAAAAGATGCATTTATTATGCATGTAATTGAGTGAATATATCTTGGTGTCATAATTTAATTTTTTGAAAAATTTTTCCACTGGGATTATATCCCAGTTCACATATTTTTTTGATTCAAAAAAAATAAGTTTTCCTTCTGGTTTTAATACTCGATTAATTTCTTGTAATACTTTTTCTCTTTTTTGTTGGGGGATGCAGTACAAAAATTGACTTGAAAGAATCATGTGAAAAGATTGATTGGAGAAGGGAAAATATCTTTTTAAATCTGATTTTACAAGTGCGATACTGTCTAGTTGTTTTTCAATAGATGCATTTTTTTTCGCGCGGTTAAGTGTATTACCGAAAAAGTTGATTTTTAATTCTTCAAAAAAATTATTTCCAAGAATTGAAGTGCTTTGATCATATTTATCTACACCAACGACAAATCCAGAATCTAACTGTTTAGCAAATCCTATTGATACATAACCGGCTCCAGTTCCTAAATCAAGTATCAACTCTGATCCCTTTGGATGTGCTAAGGATTTCATATCGTTTAGGATTTTTCCTCGTAAATTTGAAAATTTCTGTTTGAACTGAAAAATAAATTTGTACCAAAAAAGAATTGTGAAACAACATAAAATTATGATACCTATAATTGACTTTGTTAAAATAAATAAGAATGATACTAAGATGAGAAAAATTAATCCGCAGATTTGAAAGAAAACACTTGAAATTGGGAAGCCATACATTTTATGTTTGGTCATAATCCTTCGAGAGTCCTTAGGGTGTGTAATGGTCTATATTCTTGAATGTAATGAGTATTTCAAATTTTATAATTATGATTCTTTACTGTAGTTAATATTCTTTTTTAACAATCTAATTTTCTGGTTATCAAAATAGTGAACTGGATGATGAGTAATGAATTTATCGAAAATAAATTGATTATGAATAATTTTGATTGCAAAAATATCTGATGAATACGGTGATGATTGAACAATTTCCATATTCCATTTTTTTTTGTATTTGTATAATCCATCATCGATAAATGGTTGAGAGGTACCAAAATCTATGAATTTGCAATTTCTTTTCTTTGCGATGGTAATAAGATAATAATAAGATAGGGCCATGATGCCGTTATGTAAATGGCTGAACTTATTCTTCTTTAAACCGGCATAATATGTTCTCATAATATTTTTTTCCTTATGAAAGATGCCGCCAAAAATATACTCTTTATCATTTTTTATAATGAGTAATTCTGCTCCTTGTGCTTGGAGATGAATGATAGTAGCATATGACGCGATTCGATCTGATTTTTTGTGTTTCCATTGAGTATATGGAAGATACATTTGGAAATAAAAAAAATCAAATGTTTCTCTATCACTATGAACTTCAAATGAATAATTTGTATGTTGTGCTTTCTTAATGTCTTTTTGTGTATCTATGGAAACATTATTGATAATATGTTCTATTGATCTGGTAGTGTCTAGGAGAAAAGTAACATATTCTGGGATTATAATATGTCCCTTCTTTTGTAAATATGATTGATAAAACATATCTGATTTTATTATGAATACATCTGGTTTTTCTTTGTAATTGTTTTCTTTCTTTTTACAAATTTTTTTCCCTTGTCTTTTACTTAATCTTTTTATTTTATATGAATTCTGATAAACCCTGTTAGTAATGAATTTAAAAGAAGAGGGATTTCCCTTATAAAGAATCTTTATTTTTTTTGTCGACTGTTTTTCAATTCCTTCAAGAAGATAATATGGGGAAAAAAGTGTTGATAAAACATGAAAAAATCTGAAGATTAATAATCCAATCCGATCAATTATCTTAATGAAATATTTATTGAATGGAAACGGTAAATGATTACAAATTTTTACTGGCACCCATAAGATTTTTTCAAAAACGGATCTGTTGTGTCGATCAAACCACCATTTGTGAAGTAAATTATCTTTAATTTCTCTTAGGGTTACGTTCATTATATCGTCTCATTCGATCGTGTTAATGTTTTTTTTTCAATGATAATGAAAACAGCTTAATGAATAGAATTGTTATCAACTTTTCTTAAAACCAAACAAACCTTTTCGAAAAAAAGAGTCTAAATGTTGTACTATCTATGGCATACTTGGGTTTTGTGCGGGTGTTGGATCAAAAACAGTTGAAGGATATCCTAAGTTAAGGATAAGAATACATTTGAATAATTTAAATGCTATTCCTCTTGAAACATCTAATGTAAAAAGAGTGATAGGTCCTTTTAATGTGTTAATGGCATGGGGTTCATTCAGTTCTTTATTCCAGTAATTATCATGAATCTCATTGAGTTTAGTGTTTATGAGTTGAAGATGATCATTAAAAAATATTGATTGATTATCTCTTTTGTTTTCAGTGTTTTTGATAAAGGTATTATTGAAAATGTAATTATGAATACTTCCTTTGATCACGATTCCACTATCCCTTTGGTTTTCTATTCGATTGTGTGAAATGATATTGTTGCAGGTAACAATAACTTTAGTTGGAAGTAATCCGCCAAGATCATTGATGACTCCTATTCCATGATTATTGTTAATGATCCAATTTTTATCAATTGTGTTACGGATTGAATTTGTTAGTAAAATACCAAAATCACCTGATCCATTGATGATATTATTTTTTATGAGATTCCCATTAAAGGTTGGTAAAATATGAATTAATGCATTAGGTGTAATTGTTGATGATGCATCCCATTTTATAGTTAGATTTTGAATAATTGTGGAGTGACAGGATAATTGAAGCAGTGATTTATTTTTGTTCTCTTTGTTTGAAATGATGACTTTTGGTTTATTCACACCTTTTAAAGTGAGGGTTTTGTTAATAATCAGGTGTTCTTTATATATGCCTTTGTTGATGATGATGGTGCCTTGATGAACGCTTTTATTGATTGCTGCTTGGATGCTATTAAAAATAGTTATGTTCCATCCGGGTGTTTTTTTGGTGTAGTCATTATCAACAAAAATAGTAGACGGTTCGCTTGAATTTTTTGTTCTTTTTAAAAAAATAGGAGTTTCTGGATCACCAAGCAAATTAATTGTATAAAAACACCATCGATATTGACGTTGTATCGCTGAAATATCTTTAAAATATTCTTTTGCTTTCTGCACACTTTTTCCAAGATGTTGATTTGAATTATTAAACATCTTTTTAAAAATTTGTTCAAAAAATTCTGCTGAATATGCACCTGCATCATCACGTGAAATACATCCCACCTCGGTATTTCCAATGCATGCGCTTGGACCACCATTTCTAGTAAGAAGAAGTTCTTCAGCTAAGCATTCATTTTCACTAAAATCACTCGTTAAACAAGATATTGAAATGTGGATTGGATAAAATGAATTTGAAAGACTTCCTGCATCTAACACATTGAACTTCACTCGTTTTTGTCCATCCCACGATAGTTGATACCATGAGTATAATCCATCATTATATCCATTTCCAACATGAAATATAATAAGTTTTTCTGGATTTGAAAATGATTCTTTCCATTTATTCACCGAAACTTTTTTATTTTTTTCATACAAGGTGAATAAATTATATTCTTGCGGAATCCATTGCTGACACAAATTGGTGACCTTTGTTGTATCGGGAATATGTTGGGGATTGGTGTAGGATTGATGAAATTGGACGTTTTGTGGTTTGTTACTTGTTTCGTATGAAATTACTTTGTGAACAAAAATGTTAACCTCATGAGCATCATTTACTGGTGCTCTTCCAATGACTACTTCTGATGAAAAATCTGCTTCATCATCAGTAGAAAATGATGGTTCCTCTCCAAATCTATCATCAAAATCATTGTTCCATGTTCCATTTAACGCTGAATAATAATGATCTGAAACGATAAGTGCTTGTATTGGTTTGACTATGCGTCCTGCCGACCAGTTGGGAATGTAACCATAAAAACTTCTGTATGGTACAAATTCAGTATCTCCTCCTAAAAGCACGTATTCAGTTTTCCAATTATAATGGGCAAACCTGATAAAATTTCTGATTTTGGCTGCTGAATCATTAAAAAATGAAAAATTTTTGGTCACCTGCATATCAATTGAGATATAGGGATTTCCATTTGTTTTATTGGTTCCATCTCCGTATTTTCCTTGTATCCAGAAACTTTTGTTTTCTATGATTTCTTCAATAGTTATTATTTTTGAGGAGATATATTGTGATTTGTGCTCAATTAGTGATTGGAAATTTTGAACAAATCGTTTTGGAGTAATAATTATATAAGTGATGTATGGGTTTGAAAGATTGTTTGTATTTTTTGAAGAGATTTTTTGCATCGTTTTTTTGTACTCTGTTGTTTTATAATTGAATTGATTATTGTTTTCAAGATTATTTTCATTTAAGAGTATTGATGCAAGAGAGGTTTGAAGACTAGTTACTACTAATATGAAGGAAAGTATTAAAATCAAAGAAGTAATTTTTTTATTGGACATCTTATTCATTTCCGGTTAAACATTTTTATTAGATTTGCTAAACAATGTAATATTATAAAATATAATTTATTATTTTATTAACATTACCATATCTTATTGTTTAGGGATGTAAACCATTTTATGTTTAATCGGGTCGTGGACGAAATTGTAACAATTAATATCCTCGGGGAATTTTTCTGAGAGATCATCCATCACACTTCGAAGGTGATCTAAATTTTTAAGATGAAAATCAAGTTCAAGATCATAAAATCCAATTGCCTTATCAATCATAATTAAGTGTGGATTATATTTGATATAATTAATGATCTTCCCTCTTTTAGAATAGTTGTTTAGTGTTAGATTGACCTTAAAAAGATGATAATCTAATTTTCCGTAATCAATGTTAACTCTGTAAGCCTGGATGATATCTAACGATTCAAGATTTTGGATCCTATTTAGTATGGTGTCAACGGTCATCTCTAATTCTTCGGCTATTCTTACCGTTGGAATTCTAGCATTTTTTGCTAATAATGATAAGATTTCAAAATCTGTTTCATCAGTTTTTATTTTTTTCCCACCGCCGGTAATCTCAAATTTTTTCCGGTCTTCTTTATCGTACTCGTCTATCATTAAAAAACTATGTCGAAACTGTCTGAGTTGTTCGTAAAGTGAAAACATTTGTTGCTTGAAATATCTATGGTATTTTTTTAGGGTCGTTTCCCAGAAACTGTAAAATTCCTGTAAATCTTTTATCCAAACTACGACAGCAAGATCATATTCACCTTCAAATGATCCAACCCACCAAGTAAATTTATTTTCAACAAAATGAGAAATTATTTCCTCTCTAATTGATGGGGTGGTATTTTGATATACTAAATAAAATCGGAGACTATTATATCCAAGTTTGAATGTATCGATAACTGTATAAAAATCCTTGATGATTCCTTTGTCTTGCAATCGTTTAATTCGGTAATTAACAACATTTTTATGTAGACCTACTCTTTTTCCAATCTGGGTGAAGGATTCCCTAGAATTTCGATCTAATTCGTAAAGAATTCGTCGGTCTTTCAAATCCACATTTTCCATTATTTGTTCATATGCCTCCTTCAATTAAAAATTTTTCCTATTTTGAACATATTTTCATTCATACGTTTTATAAATAAATAGTGCAATATTTGATATAGATGAAAAAAGGGAAGGTTATGATTAGAAATTGCGATAAAAATTCAAATCTTCCTAATGTGGGACAAATAAAACACTCTGCGGGTTCCGGCTTCAACAACCTCTTACGAATTATTTTTGCCTCCTTTAAGTTACCCTTTTTTCATTTAGATGCCGGAACCCCTACTCCTTATTACAATCGTTTTCTGTGACCCTATATCTATGATCAAAAATATGATCTTTATCTAATCTTGAAAAATAATAAGATTGAAAAATAGAAAAAGAGGTAAAAACGATATGAAAAAGATTTTGACATTAATGGTAATGTTGTCTTTATTTTGTACTGCTACATCTGGGGCAATAATTTATGAAAATGACTGGGAAGTTAAAGGTTCTCCCGCAATCTCTACAAATCAAATTTGTATAGATAATGAGTTTTCTCAATTGCCCTCTATCTTTTCAAAGTATATTGTGGATTCTAATCAAAAGGATATAACGGAAATAACTCTTCCGTGGATTAATAAACAATCTGATATATTGGAATGGTGGATTCGCATAGAGTATAATGATGAACTTTTTGAAAAAAAGGTTCCAGTTAATATTTCAGATTTTAAAGATAAATTTTTGAAACATCCTGAATATGGCGAACGAATATCATTTAATATTGATGCGGATGCTGAAAATGATGTTGAAGTAATCGCTGGTTTTTATTGGTCAGTTATTAAAGATGAGGGGGGAAATGATGTTAAATCTTTGGAGAAACGGATTCGAGTTCGGCAATTGGAATCGGGAGATTATGTCCAAGATCAGGATGGCGACATGCAAGTATGGTCTGAGTTGCATGTGAATTATGGTTTAATCAAGAAAGAAGTACATAGTGTATCATTAATTGAGGTTATGCAAAATAGATTACAACAATTTTCTAATTTACCTGTTAAATTCCATCAAATCATGAATCGTTTAACTAGTTTTCAGGAGTTATTATCTTGTTTTTCAAAAAATGAACATCATACGGTTTCTGCTGCGGATTCTGATCATTTCGTTCTTGGTGCAGGTTATAGATCTCCAATTGGAGAAGATATTCCGCGTTATGCTGAAAAACGTTTTTCTTTTGCGAGAACTGAATTATTTGGCCCTAGCCTTTTTCAACATCAAATGGATCCAGGTTCTTCAAAGGGAAAGGGGGCATTTGAAGTATTATATGGTTTTTCAGCATTTAGACAGGGTTCAACAAATCCAACATACGATATTGCTTTTTCAATCGAGTTTAATCCTGCTGTATCTCTAAGAACCAAGTATATTCCATCTGGTGGGCAATTGTATTATTATTTTGATGAAGCAAGTCAGCAAAGTAGTGAGACTGCAGTTACTTTTACATCTAATATTTTATCTGGAATAGCTGAAGACATTGAATTAACTTTAGTCTTTGATGAAATTGATGAGACTCTTGGTAGGACAGGCAGATGGATGAAATTTGATACTGAGATTATTGGTGATCATGAGTTATTAGGTGGTAAGTTTGAATACGAATCAAGTCATATTTTTGATGTTGGCATTATTGTAAATTCTCCTCTTTTTGAAGAAAAAATCGAACTTGTTCATCTTCCAAAACAGATTGATATTTCATGGAATTTGAATTTTTCAGTTATGGCCACTCCGTTATTTTATGCACATGCGGATGGATTTATTAATCTTTCAATGAGTTCTTCATTAGGTGGAATAAATGTGTTTTTTCCAAAAACCGGGGATGAACTACAAGATCAAATCTTTATTGATGTTTCTCAAGGATTACCTGCAGATATTCGAATAGATGCAGAAGCCACTCTTAATGTAGATTTATCAGATTTACAAAATCCTAATAATTATGTGTATGGGGATATTCAGCATACTTGTAGTGATGATATAGATTGTATTAGTGCGTTTTTACCGAGTGATACTATGCCTATTATACAGGTGACTGAAATACCTGCAGATTCAGAAGTACAGGGGAGATTATATTGGAATAAACTTGAAGGGTATGTTGAGATGTGGAGGGGTTCTTTAGGACCAGCTGATCCCGTAGAAATCAACCTTGAATATAAAGGATTTTCAATTCATGATGTGTTAACAATACGAAATGGTCACATCAACACTCGTTTTAGATTATCTGAGAACGGGCATTTCTTTTTTGATACTACTGAAGGAATATTTGGTAATGATCTTACTGTGAGTAATACTGTCTCTGGTGATGGATTATCATTGTTTGTAAATGAGATTTCAGCGGATAATTTACAAGCAGATTGGAATATTGATACCAGTGGAGATTCTTTAAAAATTAATGATCTTCATCTTGGAGGAATGATTGATATTATGGACGGATTAATCCTGAATTTACATTATCAAGGAAAATCAACTTCATTGAATATGGATTGGTATATTGGGCAAACTGGTAGTTTCCAAGTTCAACTCGATCAGGAAGATGATTTATCTATTGATTTCAATGATTTTGCGTTGAATAGTACTGATTTTGACTTTGGTGGCGGTATCACCATTTCAGATACTATCAAGTTTGATATGAGTTGGAATTTAAAACAAGGATTGGGATCAGATCAAGGAAGTGTTGATCCAGGTTATTTTGCTGTAAATAAGAATAATGATGATGCAATCTTAAAAGATTTTAGTTTTTATGTGACATATCAAGATCAGTATGGAATTAATATTACGCTGAGTAATCTTCAGTTTTATCTTAATCTTGAATGGTGGAAGGGTGATCGCTTACTTCCATATATTTGGCTTGATTATGAAGTAAGTGCTGATGATTTTGATATTGATTTGCTTTGGACGAATCAAAACGAGGAAACCCGATGGTATGAACATGTGGAGGAATGGTAAATTGAATAAAATAAAAAAAATACGTGTTTTACAACTGGTTTCATATGTGGTACTTGTATTATTACTTCTTTCAACGGTACAAACGATTTCAATTTCTACAAATAAATTGAATGATGATGTTCGGATTTCATTTGATACCGTTTCAGTAGATGAAAATTATTACACGTGGGAGGATACTTTTGATAATGCCCAAAAAATAGATGATAGTTATTCTGATCAATATATTGTGGAAGAGGGAAAAGCAGAAATGTATGCAACGTTTCCACAATGGACGGATGCTGCATGGTCTCGAATGAAAATTTTTTCAATTTCTAGTGAAACCACTATGAATCATGCGGTCGTTAAAATGATTGTTGAATACGATAGTGATATGAGATCAGATTATGGAGATTTACGATTTAAATTCAATACTGATGATTATTGGCTTCCGTATTGGATTGAAGAAAAAAATCCTCAGCCAAATGATCCATATGCCATAGTATGGCTTCGTATCGCGTCTCTTCCTGAAGGACAAAGTAATGTAAGTGTGTTTTATGGAAATCCTGATGCTACTGATGAAAGTGAATATTGGTCCGTTTTTGATGAGAACAGTTGGCAAAAATATTATGCTCATGATCATAAAATATCGTATCATATGGAGAATGAAGGAGCTTGGGATCCTGATGTGAGTTGGGGGGATGATACGTTTTTTGTGAGTTGGGAAGAAGGAACTCCTCGTTATCTGCCATTTGGTATGATTTACCGGCAACAAATTCGTGGTTGCTTTTATTCTGAAGAAGGTGAACTAATTGGTAATAGATTTGACATCACAGCATGGAATGATAATCCAACCGCTTCTTTTCGATGTGAAAACCCTGCAACGGCATATGGGGAAAGCGGTTCAAATAAAATCTTTTTTGTTGCTTATGAGTATTATAACACTCCCTCTGATGAGATTAGCAGAGATATTAAAGGAGCATTAGTTGCTGCTGATGCGACTAGTATCTATGATGTAGAATATTTTGATATCTGCGTTGAATCTGGGAATCAAGCTGATCCTGTTGTTACGTATGATGATCAAAATAATCGTTTTTTTGTGATTTGGGAAGATGGCCGTGAAGGAACCAGTAACTATGATGTTTATGGAAAATTCTTTGATATAAATGGGGATCCAGTTGGTTCTGAAAAAATGATTGCAAGTGGGCCGAATTCTCAATGTGAACCGTGGATCACTTTTGATAATATTAATAATCATTACATGATTGTGTGGGAGGAAGGAATTGATCCGGAAGTTGGTCCTTTTGAAGTATGGGGTCAACTTTTCACGATGAACGGGGATTCGTTAGGTGATGCAACTCGTATTTCTCCACAGGGTTCATCTGTTGTTGATTATAATTTTCCCTGTGTTGCTTTTTGTGATCTTACTGAACGTTTTTTAATTACCTGGCAAGAAGACGATATTAGTAATAATGAATGGTATGGTCATATTTGGGGAAAACTTCTAGATGAAAACGGAAATACAGTTGTTGACACATTTAAAATAGCACATGGCGCGTTTGAACGGACAAATGTGGTTCCTCATCTAAGCTCTTCTTTTTTTGTTGTGTATGATGGTGGTGGCGATATTTGGGGTAAACTTGTTTCTTCTGCGGGTAATGTTAATCAGTATGTTCTTCAGTTAAGCGATTCAGAATCCGATCCAGCTGACTGGGCAAACATTGATTCAAGTGGTGATCATATTTTTGTTTCCTGGGAGGATACGCGTGTGGAGTATCCTGATCCATATGATGGATTGGATCTTCCAGATGTTTATTCAAATACGTGGTCATTTAATACCCCAAGTGGATCTGAAATAACATATAATAGTAGCGGAGAGCATAGTCTTGTATTAACAAGTCATATTACATCAGAACCTATCACTCCATCAAATTTAGAATCATGGCATATGTTTGAAGTAGAAGAACA
>Ga0209925_1001350_pt1 | contig 12388 bp, 6 predicted proteins | sample SalPonR2_A_D1_MG_FD_185702 | JGI IMG/M metagenome (GOLD analysis project Ga0209925, IMG submission 185702) | Salt pond soil microbial communities from South San Francisco under conditions of wetland restoration - Salt Pond MetaG R2_A_D1_MG... ...
CCGGATTGAGCTTAAACAAAAAATTGAAGGCGCCTTGGAGCGGCTGGAAAAAGAAACCCTGATCAACCGGAACGGGGATCTCTACTTTTTCCTGACCAATGAGGAACGCGAGGTCTCCCGCGAGATCAAAAATGTTGAGATCGCCGCCACGTCAGAAACCCAGCTATTGGGCGACATCATCTTTGAGGACATTTTAAAGGGCAAAACCAAACACAAATACGCGGATTATAACCGGGACTATCCCTTAAACCGCATCTGTGACGACAAATACTGGGGCAAACCCCTGGACAATGAACTGGGCATTGAAATCCTAAGTCCCTTACATGATGAGTATGAATTTTTTATCCCCGCCAAGTGTAACCTATACAGCGCCAACCATGACACAAACCTCATCGTCAAGGTGGATGCGGATAAATCCATGACCGATGAAATCCGGCTCTACTTGCAGGTCAATAAATACATCCAGGATAAAAGCGATGCCACGGCATCCAGCAGCTTAAAGCAAATCCTCCGGGACCGGGCGGATGAAAACCGGGAGCGAAAAAACCGGTTGATTGAAAAAGTGGATGGGTTGCTCACCAACGCGGAATTTTATGCCCTCGGCAAAAAGTTGGACATTGACGCCGCATCCACCAATAAGGCCATTAATGACGGGCTGGATTACCTGGTTAAAAACATATTCAGCAAATTCGGGTATCTCTCCTATGTGGCCAGTGACCCGATAAAGGAGATCCGGCAGATACTCATGTCCGATGATGTAGCCCAGCATCAGCTCACGCTGGATTTAAATGAACAGGAACCGCCGGATATCCGGGAGGTTATGGCCTATATCACGGATAAGACCGCTATCAATCACCCGATAATTTTAAACGAACTGGTATCGCATTTTGCCAAGCGCCCCTATGGATGGGGGGAGTTTCAGACCGTGATCCTTGTGGCAAAGCTCTTTATGGCGCAGCGCTTGTCCCTGGTGGTTGAGGGATCAAAGGTGAAACCCAAGGATGCGATTGCACCGCTGTCTAAAACCGCCCAGTGGAAAACCGTCAAGATTGTCAAAACCTCACCACCGGATAAAAAAGAGATTGAAAAGGCAAAATCACTGGCAAAGGAACTGTTTACCAAAATGCCGCCGGAGAGCCCTGAGAAGCTGGGTGAATGCATCAGAGACGGGCTGGCGGAATGGGAGAAGCGGTTTGAAAAATTTAAAACCCTGGCAGATACAGGCAGCTACCCGGGTAAACCAGAAATTGATGCCAGTCTTGGCATTATCCAGAGCTTAACCAAAATCCATGATGCCTTTGAGCGGATCAAAGCGTTTAATGAGAGAAAAGACGATCTCTTGGATACGTCCGAGGATTTGGACCAGCTATCTGATTTTTACAACAACCAGCGGCCGACCTGGGATAAGCTTAAAGAGGCATTAACCCGCTTTAAACCCAACCAGTCCCAGCTTGAAAAAGATCCGGATGCGGCCAAGGCATTGAAACGCATGATGGAAATCGCAGACGCGCCCAATCCTTACCCCATGATCAAGGAAATTGAGGGGCTGATTGCAAAGGTTGAAACCGTCAATAATGCCTTGATTGAGAGAAACAAAGAAAAGGCAACCGAGGATGTGGATGCCAGAATCAGCCAGTTGACGGAGCTGCTGGATAAACACAATGCAGACGGGGATTTCAGGAATAAGACTCTATACCCCATTCAGCAGATTAAAAAGAAGATACAGAAGGAATACAGCATCCCACAAATCATCACCTATGATGTCTCGGAATCCCAGGAAGCCTATGAAGAGGCTTTAAATAAAATTGAAGAGAAAGTTAAACCACCAGATGACCCAGGACCCAAGAAACCCAAAAAAGAAACCAGGGTGGTGAAACCGTCTGCTTACAACTCAAAACTCTATCTTGATACCGAGGAAGAAGCGGATGAGTTCGTCAATAAACTCCGGGAATCCATTGTTGGCGCTATAAAGGATAACTACCGGGTCAAAATTCAATGAGTAGTTAGCGAATCATTGCTTTTAGGTGGATATGCAAAAAGAAGATAAAGAATATTTTGGATCAATTCTAAAACAAATAAAATCGAAGTTCAATCGGTGCTTCTGGCCGGATGGTTCCTGTACTGATAAAGCGATCAATGCCCATTCTATTCAGAATTCAGTAGTCCTTGATCTGCTTTGTGATGATAGCAACCATATAATAATGCCACAAATGGAACTTGACCTTAATACCGGGCCAAAGTTTTATTTTGACAAAGTAGGTAGAAATAGGGCTACAACATTTAACGGGCTTTGTGACAAACATGATGCTCAGTTATTTGAACCAATAGATAAATATACGTTTTCACCTGATGACCAAGAACAGTTGTTTTTAATAGCCTACCGCTCTGTCCTCAGAGAATTGCATACCAAAATGAAGGGTGCTGTAGATATTCAAAGCCAATATATGAAGGGCGTTGATTTAGGTAGATTCAGCACAGAGGGCTTCGATGAACCATCAGCTATAGCGACAGTGAATTTAATGGAAGCCTACATGTTCTACCAATATAAATTTGAATTTGACCAGATTTATTTAAATGAAGATTATGGTCAAATTATGCATAAAATTGATTTCATTGAAAATGTCAAGCCGACAATTGCTGTAAGTTCAGTATATAGTTTAATTGACAATATAAAGCTACCTGGAGATAGGGAGGACCCGAAATCTATTATATTGAATGTTTTTCCTTATGATACAGGTTTGTACATGATTTTTTCTTTTAAGAAGAGGCAAAAACAGCATTTTTTCTCGCACGTAGAAATGATATTACATGCGGAAAGATACTATAAGCTATATTTGCTATCTAAATTGGTTTTAATGCATTGCGAAAATTTCGTTATTTCTCCAGAAGTTTTCAATTCTTTTTCAGTTGAGAAGATCGAATTAATTAAGAAGTTTTTCATGGAAAATATTTATGCCGAAAAAAAAGACGATGACAATAAGGATTTATATTTATTCCACAGTGAATGCTAAAGGTAATCAATGGACACCTCACGAATCAAAGCATATGCCACGCAAGCTCGTCGGGATTTTTTAAAGGCCGTCACCGAGCGCGCAAACCATTACGGAATATTTGGAGACGACAATATCGAATCCATGACGTTCAAGGGGGATGTTGCCCTTATCGGCAATCAGGCCCTTACGGAAAAAGAAGGTAAGCTCCGGGAGCGGCTGGTTGAGCGGGTAAAAAAAGACGGGTTTGAAATGACCATGCGAAAATCCGCCTATACCTGGTTTAACCGGTTTGTGGCGCTCCGCTATATGGAACTGCATGACTTTTTGGGGCATGGCTATCGGGTGCTTAGCAGTCCGGATGCCTCCGGCAATTCAAACGGTCATCCCGAGATCTTGTCCCATGCCGCAGACATCGATCTGCCGGGTTTAAAGAAAGAGCAGGTGGTGGATCTGCGCCTGGCCGGGGACAAAGACAATGAATTGTATCGCCTGCTACTGATTGCCCAGTGCAATGCCCTGCACCGGTCCATGCCGTTTTTGTTTGAACCCATAGACAGTGAAACCGAGTTGCTGCTGCCGGGCAACCTGCTGCATTCCGACTCGCCCATTCGCAAGCTGGTAACGGAAATCCCGGAATCCGACTGGCAGGACGTGGAGATCATCGGTTGGATCTACCAGTTCTATATTTCCGAGAAAAAAGACCAGGTCATCGGCAAGGTGGTTAAAAGCGAAGATATCCCGGCTGCCACCCAGCTCTTTACCCCCAACTGGATCGTTAAATACATGGTCCAGAATACCCTGGGGCGGATGTGGCTGGCCACCTATCCGGAGTCCGCCCTGCGGGACAAGATGGATTATTATATTGAACCGGCCGAGCAGGAACCTGAAGTGCAGCAAAAGCTGGATGAAATTACACCGACGGAGCTTAACCCGGAAGAGATCACCTTCATGGACCCTGCCTGCGGCTCCGGCCATATCCTGGTGGAAGCCTATGATGTGTTAAAGGAGATCTATCTTGAACGCGGCTATCGGACCCGGGAAATCCCCCGGTTGATTTTAGAAAAGAACCTTTACGGACTGGATATTGATGACCGGGCTGCTCAGTTGGCGGGGTTCGCCGTATTGATGCGGGCAAGAAAAGATGACCGGAAGGTACTGTCACGCGATGACTTGAAGTTAAATATCATGGCCATCCATAGCAGCGCGCATATGAAGGCGCAGGAGGTGGCAAAGGCAGTTACCGAAGGGACGGATGTTAAGGCTGATGTGGTTGTTGAACTCATCAAGCTTTTTGAGAATGCCAAGACCTTCGGGTCCTTGATTTCAGTGCCGGACCATATTGCGAGGGAGATTGAGAATATCAGCACTATTATAGATGAGAAGCTGAGAGGCGGGGATTTATTTGCGCCTAAGGCGGCCCGGCAATTATCGCCGGTTGTACAACAGGCGGCGATGCTTGCGAAAAAATATGATTGTGTGGTGACGAATCCGCCGTATATGGGCAACAAGTATTTGAATTCGGATTTAAAGCTGTTTTTGAAGGATAACTATATAGAGGTTAAGTCTGATTTATTTTCAACATTTATCGTTAGGAATTCTGAACTTGCTTTGCAAAATGGCCGACTCGGATTCATGTCACCTTACGTGTGGATGTTTATTTCAGCCTATGAACAGCTTCGTAATTTTTTAATTGGACAAAAAATTATTACATCTTTGATTCAACTTGAATATAACGCCTCGGGTGATGTCAGGGTGCCCTTGTGTAGTTTTACACTTCAAAATAAATATTTTTCTAATTATTCGGGAATATACATAAAGCTTACCGATTTCCCAGGATATAATATCCAGGCAAAAAAAACTTATGAAGCGATTAATAATCCAAATTGTAAATGGCGCTATCTATCGACATCTAATGATTTTAAAAAAATACCAGGAAGCCCCATTTCCTATTCATTAAGTCCAAAAATTCGAGATGCTTTTATAAAAAATCCGCCGCTTCGGACAATAATGCCATTCAAAAGAGGCATGGCTACGGGAGATAATGATAGATTTTTAAGGTTTTGGCACGAGGTTACATTCGAAAAAACTTCTTGTGGGGCGGCTCAAAGTGAAAACAAATGGCAACCATATAATAAAGGAGGAAATTATCGTAAATGGTACGGTAATAGAGAATATGTTATTGATTGGGAAAAAGAGGGCTCTCATATAAAAAATTTTAAGGATAAAAATGGCCGACTAAAATCACGGCCTCAAAATATTGAACACAATTATAAACCAGCGATAAGTTATAGCTCACTGACTTCTGGAAAACCTTCTATGAGGTTTTATAAAGGCTTTATCCATGATCAGGCTGGAAATTTTTTACCCAAAAAAGAACCTGATATTATTTCATTAATTTCATATTTGAACTCATCTGTTGCACTCAACTTTCTTTCATTGTTGAGTCCTACCTTAAATATTCTTACCGATGATTTAAATCGTCTTCCTGTGCCTAAAAATTGGCAGAATTTCGATACGCATCTAACTAAAGAATTATTAGACATTCATGAAAAAGATTGGAATTTCTTTGAGACATCATGGGAGTTTAGCATCCTTCCTATATTTAATCATAATGTCCATGAGTCTTCAATAGAGTCATCTTATAATTATATTCGAGCTAATTGGTATGATTTAATACTAAAAGCTCAAAAATACGAAGTAGAAAACAACCGAATCTTCATCGAAGCATACAGCCTACAGGATGAACTCCCCCACGAAGTACCCCTTTCCGAAATCACCCTGACCTGCAATCCCTATTACCGTTACGGTGCCAACAAAACCGAAGAAGAACTGGAAGCGCTTCAACAAAAGGACACCATGAAGGAGCTCATCTCTTATGCTATCGGATGCATGATGGGTCGTTACAGCCTGGATGAACCCGGACTTATTTATGCCCACAGCGGCAACGAAGGCTTTGATCCGTTAAAATACAAAACATTCCCGGCAGATGACGACGGCATTATTCCCATCATGGACATGGACTGGTTCCCCGATGACGCCACCAACCGGTTTGTCGAGTTCCTCAAAATCGCCTGGTCGCCGGAAACCCTTAATGAAAACCTTAAATTCATTGCAGACAGCTTAAAGCCCAAGCGAAACGAAGATCCCAAAGATACCATCCGACGCTACCTGAGCACCTCATTTTTTAAAGACCACATGCGCATGTACAAAAAACGGCCGATATACTGGCTGTTTTCCAGCGGCAAGCAAAAGGCCTTTGAATGCCTGGTCTACCTGCACCGATATAATGAAACCACCCTGTCCCGCATGCGAAGCTCCTATGTCACACCGCTTCAGGGCAATATCCGCGCCCGGATTGAATTTCTGCAACATGAAAAAGACGCCGCCACATCTGCATCAGATCAGCGGAAAATCCAAAAGGAGCTGGAAACCCTTAAAAAGAAACAGGCCGAACTGTCCAAGTTCGACGATGAACTCCGCCACTATGCAGATATGCGAATCTCGCTTGATTTGGACGACGGAGTGAAGGTGAATTATGGGAAGTTTGGAGGGCTGTTGGCTGAGACGAAGGCAATTACGGGGAAGTAAGATGAGGAAATTGGAAATTGGAAATTGGAAATTGGGATGCGGAAACCTGGATTTTTCCCCTAATTTCCAGTTTCCAATTTCTAATTTCATTAATCCTGGATGATGGGGTGAAGGCCAATTACGGGAAGTTTGGCAATCTTCTGGCTGAAACCAAGGCAATTGCAGGAGAAAAATAGACGGTTTTGGAAAAATGCTGGGCATCTAAATATAGTCCTTGTGGTAATAAAATTTCTCGGGAGCACCTCCTTACAAGAGGAGTGTTTGCAAATAATTTTACGCGGGTGCAGGGCTTCCCATGGTGCCGTGATGGAGAGGTTGAGATAGGCTTAAATTCATTAACGGCTAAAATTTTATGCAACGACCATAATAATGCTTTGTCCCCTTTAGATGACATTGGCATTGAAGCTACCAAGATTTTTTATAACTCTTCTTTTCTAGACAAGGAGCAAATCAGCCCGAATTCAATAATAGGCACACTCGATGGGCATTTATTCGAAAGGTGGTTTTTAAAGACGGCTATAAATCTTAGCTATAAATCGAACTTACATATAGGGTTTGGCTTACCCGGCTCAGTAAAAGGAGAACCAGCTAATCATTTACTCTCAGTGGTTTTTGGTGACATACAATTTAATAATAAAATGGGATTGTATCTTTTAAATCCAAAACGATCGTATCTATTTCAGCCGGGAATTATTAAGTTTACCCCAATCTATAAAGATGAAAGTATCGGAGGATTCTGGTTTCATGTTCATGGTTACGATTTTTTCCTATCACTTTTTCCAGGGCATGCGCCACCCACTTTTGGCGATTTAGGCTTAAATAAGTTCCCGGATTATTTGATGGATGCCACGCCTATATATAGACCTCAAGAACTGGATTCAAAGACTGAAAAACAACTCAAATGCAAAATTCTATTTCAGTGGTGAACAGTGAACCTCAAAAAACTCCAAAGACTTATATCCCAAGGCGAATCCGACCAGCTGGAATTTAAAAACACCACCGGCCAGCGGACAGCAGCCATGAAGACCGTCTGCGCAATGTTAAACGGCCTGGGCGGTATCGTTTTGTTTGGTGTCTCTGATAAAGGCGAACTTAAGGGGCAGGACTTAAACACCGGCACAATGGAAAGCCTGAATGCTGAAATCAACCGCATTGACCCGCCGGCGTTTCCCGAGATAGAAACCATCCCGCTGGAAAACGGAAAAACCGTTATCGCATTAAGAGTAACCGGGGGCGCCGGTTTATACACTTATAATGATCGCCCTTATATCCGGACCGGGCCCACCACCCGCGTTATGCCAAAGGCAGAATATGAACGGCGCTTGATGGAGCGGCTGCACTCCACCCGGCGATGGGAAAATGAGGCAGCCCCGAAAGATATTTCAATCAAGGACCTGGATGAAGATGAAATCCAGATGACCTTATCCAGTGCCATGGATGCCGGCCGGATTGACAAACCCCGGAAAACAGACGCAAAGTCCATCTTGACAGGGCTTGGGTTGATTATTGACGGCACCATCACCAATGCCGCTGTTGTCTTATACGGAAAGAGCAAACGACTGGAATCGCTTTACCCCCAATGCGCCATTCATATGGCCAGGTTCCGGGGCAAAGACCGCCTGGCTGATTTTTCAGACAATCGCCAATACTGGGGGCATGCCTTTACCCTGCTGCAGCGGGCAGAGGCGTTTATTCGAGACCATATGCCGATTTCCGGTAAAGTGGTGCCCGGCAAAATGAAACGCGAGGATCATCCCCTGTATCCGCCCCGTGCCATACGAGAGGCACTGGCAAATGCCATCTGCCATCGGGATTATGCCATGCCTGGGGCATCTGTATCGGTTGCCATTTATGATGATCGGATGGAGATCATCAACCCCGGTTCATTGCGCTTTGGGATTACCCCGGAGGTTTTGTATCAGCCACACGAGTCAAAGCCGTGGAATCCAATCATTGCCAATGTCTTTTACCGGGCAGGTTTTATTGAACAATGGGGAACCGGCACCTTAAATATGATTGATTGGTGTCATGAAAACGGCAATCCACCGCCGGAATGGGAGGTTCGCTCCGGGTCTGTTGTGCTGACCTTCAAACCATTGCCTGACGCGATGGTTAAACAGCTAGAGCCGCAGCTAGAGTCACAGCTAGAGTTGCAGCAAGGGTCGTTGCGCGACAAGGTGATATATCTTCTCTCAAAAGACATACTGTCAAAATCGGAAATATCGGCAAAGTTAGGCCAGAAAGGCACCTCCGGTCAGCTAAATAAAGTAATCAAAGAACTGCTTGAAGCGGGTTACATCGCTTATACGATCCCGGAAAAACCGTCAAGCGGCCGTCAACAATACAAATTAATCAAAACGCCGGATAAAAGGCCATCTAAAGAGAAATGATACTATAGAGATGGAGCTTTCAGTCAATGTTCCATTTAATGTCCCCGGAACATTGAACGGAACATTAAAAATAGGCTGAACGGGTTAAAACAGCTATAGCCGCGGCTAGAGTGGCAGCAAGGGTCAATATCCAAAAACAACCCACGAGACAATCGCCATATGGATATCCAACAAATCAACATCACCTTAAACCAGATATTTACGGAAAAGAATAAGCAGGTCATCTTCTGGTACGATGCGGACAAGGAGTTCGAGGAGATCCTGCCGGCCCTGGAATTGGATGGAGCCCAGGTATTACGCCTGGATGAAATGAGCGCCCTTGAGCTTAAGATCAAACTCGAACTTGAAGAACCCAATGGCAAATACGTTTTGTATGCCCCCTGGGCGGAACCGGCGCCGGAAAATGACTGGCTGTTTGATATAAAACTTTATTCCTACCTCTTTCAGGCCGACCCGGCCAGCATGGCTTTAAAGGAACTGGGCATTGATCGCCATGGACTGATTCCCTATATCCGCAGCCGCATAGCCTTTTTCAAAAATAAGGACCGTCTGAACCGCTTGAAGAAATGGGTTAACAGCGAAGATCATGAGGATGATATTGATTTAAAGCTGCTGACCGTTGTCACCCGCGCGGACCAGCCGGAGCCGTTTTCCATCCTCATGAAACTGGTCGATTCATTCTGCAAATCCGGCAAATATGACGATTCCGAGCCGTCCAAACAATGGATGGAAATGGAAAAACTGGATTTAATGCCGGTGTTCTGGAAAATGCTTAAAAAAACCTTTGGGTATGCAAAAGAGGACGCCCCCGGGTTGACGGATTTTCTGCTCCGCGTATTTGTGACGGATTTTGCAAACACCACCCAGGCGGATCTTCCGGCATCGCTGTCGCATTTTATGATGCCAAACCCTTCGCAAACCATGAATGCTTCTGTATTTCTATCCCAATGGCGCAGTCATACCGGGCATTTTCATAATTACAAACAGGTATCCCGCTTTATTGCCCAAAAGCTGAAGATAGAAGATCATCTGAAGGATTATGCGGTTGAATCCATCATTGACGTAATGACCTTTGAAGCGGTTGAGCGCGAGATCATTCGGTCAATTCGGGATGCGATCATCAACATCTTGGATAACGGCTTTGATGATAACCGGGAACTCATCAAACGACGACTGGACGGATATTGGACCACCACCGCGTTTACTGATGAGGATGCGGTGAATCTATACAAGACAGTTTATCAGGCGCTTTTAACCGCCATTGATCTTTTTGAAATCCGGCAGGCCTATGATGCCGGGTTCTCCTACCCGTCTGCGGATGCCATGTTCACTGCCTATACAAAGGAAATCTTTTTATTTGACCAGCGATACCGCAATTTCAATGAACTGGCGGATAAGGCGGAACTTGCGGGCTGGGATGTGTTAAAGACCCTGCGGGATAAGATTGAAGATGTCTACAGCGGCTGGTTTATGACCCAGTTGTCATTAAAATGGGGGGATTTTCTGGAATCCGATCATCCGGAGAATTTATTGAATCGCTGGCGCTTCTCCCGCGTGATGAATCAATATGATTTTTTTAACCGGCATGTGCAGCCCCTTTTAAAAGCATCCCCCAGGAACCGCTTGTTCGTGGTTGTCAGTGATGCCTTCCGGTATGAAGCGGCAGAAGAGCTGACCCGCATCATTAACGGCAAATACCGGTTAAGTGCGGAGATCCATCCGATGCTGGGGGTGCTGCCCAGCTATACGGCTTTAGGGATGGCTGCCCTTTTGCCCCATCAAAAATTGACATTCAAACAAGACACCAGTGGAAATGTTCTGATTGACGAACAATCCGCCGCCTCTACCGATCAACGGGCGGCAATACTTTCAAAATACAATGGCACCGCGATTAAATCCGAAGACCTGATGGCCATGAGCAAGGATAAGGGCCGGGAATTTGTAAAATCCCATCGGGTTATCTTTATCTATCATGACCATATTGATGCCATTGGCGATAAGCAGGCGTCTGAGAGCAACACATTCGACGCAGTCAGAAAGACCATTGAAGACCTCTATTCAGTGGTCAGCTTCATCATTAACAGCTTAAATGGGACCCATGTGCTTATAACCGCGGATCATGGGTTTATTTACCAGGAGAAACCCCCGGAGCCGATTGATAAAAGCCATATACAGGCAGAGATCAACCATGCGGTTAAAACGCATAAACGGTTTGTGATGGGACAAGACCTGAAACAAAAGGCAGATAACCTGGGTCATGTCTTTTTGGGCAATACGCGGGTAACGGCAAAGACGGAAGATGACATGGATGCGGTTTTTCCCAAGGGAACCAACCGGTTTAATTTTCAGGGTGGCGCCCGTTTCTTTCACGGCGGTCCTATGCTTCAGGAGGTAGTTGTGCCGGTTGTCTCCATCTCTGAAATGAAGGGCAAGCACCTTGAAAAATCCGAGGTCCGGCATGTGGGGGTGTCTTTACTTGGGACCCATAAAAAGATTTTAACCAACCGGCCGATGTTTAAATTCATTCAGACGGACCCGGTATCCGAGCGGATGAAGCCGCTGACCTTGAGAATTTCCCTGCGTGATGGAAACGATCTTATCAGCAATGAAGAAACCGTGACGTTTGACAGCACTTCGACTTCATTGGATGAACGCCAAAAATCCGTCAAATTGCACCTAAAGACCGGATCATATGACAATAAGAAGGAATACGCCCTGGTCATGCGCAATGTGGATGATACGGAATATGAGCGCATTCCAATTATCATCGACATTGCCATTGCAAACGATTTTTAAAAGGACCCTGCCATGGAATCTGAAACAGGCACAGAAGCAAGTCCGACAGCCAGCATCGACACCCTATTAAACATTCACTTTGCAGGGCGGGTGGTGAGAAAAGACCTTACCAAATTGCTCAAGGAAGGGGCCAATGTCCCGGTCTACGTCCTTGAATACCTGCTTGGCATGTATTGCGCGGTGGATGATGAGGACGAAATTAGTGAAGGTCTGAAAACAGTAAAAGATATCCTTTCGCAAAACTATGTCCGGCCGGATGAAGCGGAGAAGATCAAGTCCAAGATCAAGGAACAGGGCACCTTTAAAATCATTGATAAGGTCAGGGCCCGCCTTAATGAAAAAAAAGACCGGTATGAAGCCAGTCTTTTTAACCTGGGGGTCAAAGAGATTGAAATATCCAGCGATACCATCCGGAAATATGAAAAGCTCCTGGCTGGCGGTATATGGTGCATCCTCACCCTGACCTATTTTTATGATGAGGGGGGTAAGTCCACCCCGTTTCTCTTGGATGAGCTGAAACCTATCCAGATGCCAAATCTTGACATTGAAGCCCTTTTTGAAGGCCGCCGGGCGTTTACCGAGGAGCAATGGATTGATGTGCTGCTGCGTTCCACCGGACTG
>Ga0209925_1001352_pt1 | contig 12373 bp, 15 predicted proteins | sample SalPonR2_A_D1_MG_FD_185702 | JGI IMG/M metagenome (GOLD analysis project Ga0209925, IMG submission 185702) | Salt pond soil microbial communities from South San Francisco under conditions of wetland restoration - Salt Pond MetaG R2_A_D1_MG... ...
CGTGCAGCATGTCAACGGCGGAGCAAAAACCGGCCACGTGGCAGCGCAAAACCAGGCCAGTGGCGGTGTCCCAAGCGCCATGGCGCGCGTGCTCCCCAGATAGCTGGCGCGTGCCATGGCGCATTGGCCCATAGGGCCAATCCTGTGACGAGTGATCAGGTTGGAACTTCGGCCTTTCGGGCGCGGCTTTGGCCGAGCCGGTAACTGTCGCCGTTCATCTCGAGGATGTTGACGTGGTGCGTCAGCCGATCGAGTAGGGCGCCGGTCAGGCGTTCGGTGCCGAAGGTTTCGGTCCATTCATCGAAGGGAAGGTTGCTGGTGATCATCGTGGACCCGCGCTCGTAGCGCTGCGAGATCAGTTCGAACAGGAGTTCGGCGCCGGTCTTGGACAGCGGCACGAAGCCCAACTCGTCGATGATGAGCAGCTTGACGGCGGCCAGCTGCTTTTGCAGGCGGAGCAGGCGGCGCTCGTCGCGCGCCTCCATGAGTTCGTTGACCAGCGCGGCGGCGGTGATGAAGGCGACCGCCATGCCCTTCTGGCAGGCGGCCAGCCCCAGCCCAAGGGCCACGTGGGTCTTGCCCGTGCCGCTGGGCCCCAAGGCGATGACGTTCTCGCGGCGGTCAATCCATTCGCAGCGGGCCAGTTCCAGCACCTGCATCTTGTTGAGCTTGGGGATCGCCTTGAAGTCGAAGCTGTCCAGGCTCTTGGTGGCCGGGAACTTCGCAGCCTTGATGCGGCGCTCTATCATCCTGCGCTCGCGGTCGATCAACTCGAGCTCGACCAGACGCGCGAGGAACTGGACATGGTCCTGACCTTCGGTCGCACATTGCCGGGCGAGCTTGTTGTATTCCCGCAGGAAGGTGGGCAGCTTCAGCGTCTTGAGATGATCCGCGAGCAGGATCTCAGGGGTGTCGGTCATGCCGCATCCCCCGACAGCAGGGACATGTAGCTGGCCGCCGACGTGGTCCCGACATTCGCGCGCGGCAGGTAGGGATAGATGTCCAGGTCGAGCTTCGGCGGCCGCCTTTCGACCTGGCAGAGAACAAGGTGCTTCACGGCATCGAAGCCGACCGCCCCCAATTGCAGGGCCTTCTTCACGGCGGCATGAAGGTCGTCGATGTCGAAGGTCTCGAGCAAGCGCAGAACCTGAACATATTCCCGGCGTCCGGCCTTGATCATCCGCGCTTCCATCAACCGGCGCAGGGTAGCGAACTCGGGCGGCAGGTCCCATTCCGCCAGAGGCGCCGCCTGGTCCAGGGCGTTGATCTTCTGCTCGATCAGCGGGAGGTAGTGGATCGGATCGAAGACCAGGTCCTCGCGGTCGTAGCAGCGCGGATGGCGTGCAATGACTTCGCCGCCGCAGCCGATCACGACCTCGCCGACATAGCCCCTGATCCAGACGTCGCGGTGGCCGTAGGCGACGGGCACCGAGTAGTCGTTGGTCTTGTAGCGCACCAGCGCCTGAGAGCTGACCCGTCCGGTGGCCTGGTCGCAGGCATCGAACGGCGCCGCAGGGAGGTCGGACATCGCGGCCAGATCCCGTGCGAGGCGCTGCCCGATCGTCTCGGACCGGCCGCGCAGAACATCGGTCTGACGCTTGCGGCACTGCTCCTCCAGATAGGCGTTGAACGCATCCCAGGTCGCGAACCGCGGGACCGGCACCATGAAGTTGCGGCGGGAATAGCCGACCAATCCCTCCGCGTTGCCCTTGTCGTTCCCCTTGCCGGGCCGCCCGTAGCGGTCACGGAACAGGTAATGCGACAGGAACCCGCTGAAGAGCGTGGCTCGCTGGCGCGTCCCGTCCGGCAGGATCTTCGCCACCAGGCAGCGGTCGTTGTCATAGAGGACCGATGCGGGCACCTTGCCGAAGAACGCGAAGGCGTGGACGTGGCCGTCAATCCAAGCCTCCGCGGTCGCCGCCGGATAGGCCCTGACATAACAGGCATCGCTGTGCGGCAGGTCCATGACGAAGAAATGCGCCTTCTGCTCGACGCCGCCGATGACGACCACTGCCTCGCCGAAGTCGGCCTGGGCATGGCCGGGCGGATGCGCCAGCGGCACGAACATCTCGCGGCCGCGCCGTTCGCGCTCCCGCATATAGTCCTTCACGATCGTGTAGCCGCCGCTGAAGCCATGCTCATCGCGCAGCCGCTCAAACACGCGCTTCGCCGTATGGCGCTGCTTGCGATGGACCTCGCGATCACCCTCCAGCCAATTATCGATGATCCCGGTGAAGGCATCCAGCTTCGGCCGCTTCACGGGGGCCGTCCGCCGGTATCCAGGCGGAACCGAGAATGCCATCATCTTGGCTACGCTGTCGCGCGAGATGTTGAAATACCGCGCCGCCTCGCGCTGGCTCATCCCCTCGGCACAGGCCAGTCGCACTCTCCGATACAAGTCCACGGTGAAAATCCTCCCGCCCTCCCTGTCGCCAGAAAGGGTAAAGGTGGCCGACTATTACGCCGCCCGCAGCAGGCTCATCCCGCCGCTACCGTGGCAGACTTTTGCACCGCCGTTCTCACCCTCAATGAGAAATCCGCCGGCATAGAGGTTCGGTTCGAGGAGCGGACGTTTCCGGAGGTGTCGTGGCGCCAGTTGCTCAGAACGGGTGGAAACCTGGCGGGGCTCTAGTCGTTTTTCCGTCACGGCAAACTTGGCCCGTGGTATACGAAGCACTTACACTAGGGTGGTCTGTAGGGTGGATCAATGCGCCCACAAAACCATAACATTCTAAAATATATTAATTTTTTGGCATAGCGTGGTGCCGCAGGGGAGGATTGAACTCCCGACCTCACCCTTACCAAGGGTGCGCTCTACCACTGAGCTACTGCGGCCCGCCGGATGTGGCCGGTGGATTAGACCCTATCCCCGAATGACGCAAGCGCATTCTGGACCCTTCCCGCGTCGCGCTGTATGAGGGCGGCCATGAAGGAGAAGGCGGATAACGGCACGACGCGACGGGCCGAGAAACCGGGCGCGAAATCCGACCGCGAGGCGCGGCTGAAATCGGCGCTGAAGGCCAATATGGCGAAACGCAAGGCGCAGGCGCGCAAACGGGCGGCCCCGAACGAGACCGATCGCGAAACCGGGCGCGACTGAGCCGCCGGGGCCCGCCTTGTCGCGGGCAAAAAAAGGCGAGGGCAGAGAATTGGACAAGATCGTCGTTACGGGCAACGGCCCGCTGAAGGGGCAGATCCCCATCGCTGGCGCGAAGAACGCCTGCCTCACGCTGATGCCTGCCACGCTTCTGTCCGACGAGCCGCTGACGCTGACCAACGCGCCGCGGCTGTCGGACATCCGGACCATGTCGACGCTGCTGCAATCGCTGGGGGCCGAGGTATCGTCGCTCAACGAGGGGCGGGTTCTGGCGCTGTCGTCCCACGGGCTCGACAATCACACCGCCGATTACGACATCGTGCGCAAGATGCGCGCCTCGATCCTCGTGCTCGGGCCGATGCTGGCGCGGGAGGGGCGGGCCGTCGTGTCGCTTCCCGGGGGCTGCGCCATCGGTGCGCGCCCGGTCGACCTGCATTTGAAGGCGCTGGAGGCCATGGGCGCGGAGCTGGAGCTGCGCGACGGCTATGTCCATGCCGAGGCGCGCGGTGGTCTGAAGGGCGCGGTGTTCGAGTTTCCCATCGTCTCGGTCGGGGCCACCGAGAACGCGCTGATGGCGGCGACGCTGGCCAAGGGGACGACGGTCCTCAAGAACCCCGCGCGCGAACCCGAGATCGTCGATCTGGCGCGCTGCCTTCAGGCGATGGGCGCGCAGATCGAGGGGGCCGGCACCGAGCGTATCACCATCGAGGGCGTCGACCGCCTGCATGGCGCGACGCATCCTGTGGTGATCGACCGGATCGAGCTGGGCACCTACATGCTGGCGCCGGCTATTGCGGGCGGCTCGGTCGAGCTTCCGGGCGGGCGTATCGAGCTGATCGGGGCTTTTGTCGAGAAGCTCCGTGCGACGGGCGTGACGGTGACCGAGACGCCCGACGGCCTGAAGGTGGCGCGTGACGGCGATGGCATCCGGGCGGTGGACGTCGTGACGGAGCCTTTCCCCGGCTTCCCCACGGACCTGCAGGCGCAGATGATGGCGCTTCTGTGCACCGCAGGCGGGACCAGTGTTCTGGAGGAGCGTATCTTCGAGAACCGCTTCATGCATGCGCCTGAACTCATCCGCATGGGCGCGCGCATCGATGTGCATGGCGGCACGGCCACCGTGACGGGGGTCGAGCGGTTGAAGGGCGCGCCGGTGATGGCCACGGATCTGCGCGCTTCGGTCAGCCTGATCCTCGCGGGGCTCGCGGCGGAGGGAGACACGGTCGTCAGTCGCGTGTATCATCTCGACCGTGGCTACGAGCGGGTCGAGGACAAGCTGTCGGCCGTGGGCGCAAGGATCGAACGGGTGCCGGACGATGACTAAGGACGCACGTTTCGAGGACGCGGACGAGGCGCCGATCGCCTTGCGGGCCCTGGACGAGGGCGATCTCAAGGTGCTGGCCGCGCTGGTCCAGGATGCGGTGTTCCCGGCCGCCGAGATGACATGGGACCGTCGGCGCCGCCGCTTCGCCATTCTGCTCAACCGCTTCCGCTGGGAGGAGATCGGCCGCCGCCCGCCGGAGCGTGTGCAAGCCGTTCTTGTGATCGAGGATGCGATGAGGGTCGCCAGTCAGGGCATCGCCCGCGACGATCCGGACCTCGTGCTGTCGCTTCTGACACTGACATGGCTGCCGGACGAGGAAGGGGCCGGGCGCATCGAGTTGGTGCTCGCCGGAGACGGTGCCGTGGCGATTGATGTCGAGGCGCTGGAAGTGACGCTCAAGGACGTCACGACGCCCTATGTCGCGGCGTCCGGCAAGTCGCCCGATCATCCCGACTGATCTGGTTGCCCCCGGCCGGAGGACCCGGCCAGGGGCGCTTAGAGCCTGGACCCAATTCCGGCCAGCTCCGGCCTTGACGGGGAGTCCTTTAGACCGGCGACTGTCCGTGCATGGGTCCTGGCCCTAATCACTGCTGGATCGCCTGGATATGCTCCGCCAGCGCCAGAATGCGGCCACGGATCAGCAGCTCCGCCCCGTATTCCCCGGTTTCCGGTTCCATCTCCGCCTGGTAGCGGCTGCCCCAGACGGGCATCTCGCTGCCATGGCCCCTGATCCCGGTGCGGCCGTCTATGACCATGATGACGTAAAGCATCGGAAACGTGCCGTCGTTTTCCATGGCCAGTCGGGTAAGGTCGGGTACCTCGGCCGTCATGTACTCCGCCAGCGGACCGTCGCCCTGTCCGGTAAGCCCATGACAGCTGGCGCAGGCCTCCACGTATTCCTGCAGGCCCGCATTCGATTGGGCGAATGCGCCCGTAGCCGAAAGGCTCAACGCCGCCGCCATTGCCAGAAGTTTCAGTTTGAACATGGCTCCCTCCATTTTCTGCCGAGTTCACAGAGCCACGCCCGACCACCCGGTCTCCAGCCGAACGTCGCAGGCGGATAATACAGCGGGGGGCAACGTTCTCTCTTAACCGAAATCAATGCTCGCGCTTGTGTCGGACTTGCGCTGGTCCCATGGCGGCGCAATGCCCGCTTCACCCTCCCCGCCCAAGCGGTTAGATGGGGCGAGGCTAGGTTTCGGGCCCCGGGCGGGGCGGAAAAGGTGGGCATGCCGGTATTTCTGAACACGACCGACGCGGATTTCGAGATGCGCTTCACGGCGCTTGTGTCGATGAAGCGCGAGGATGCGCCCGAGGTGGACGAGGTGGTCGCCGCCATCATCGCCGACGTGCGGGCGCGCGGCGATGCAGCGGTGATCGAGTTGACGGAGCGGTTCGACCGCCTGACGCTCTCGCCTGACCGGCTGGCCTTCACGGCGGACGAGATCGACACGGCGATCGCCGAGGTTCCAGCCGAGGAGCGCGAGGCGCTGGAGACCGCCGTCGCGCGCATCCGCGCCTATCACGAGCGCCAACTGCCCGCCGACGCGCGCTGGACCGACGAGGCGGGCGCGACGCTGGGCTGGCGCTGGTCGGCGGTCTCGGCGGCGGGCCTCTACGTGCCCGGTGGGCTGGCGAGCTACCCGTCCTCGGTTCTGATGAACGCGATCCCGGCGCAGGTGGCGGGCGTGGAGCGGCTGGTTGTCTGTGCCCCGACACCCGATGGTGTGGCCAATCCGCTCGTCCTGCTGGCCGCGCGGCTGTCGGGTGTCGATACCGTCTATCGCATCGGCGGCGCCCAGGCGGTTGCGGCCATGGCCTACGGGACCGAAACCATCGCGCCTGTCGTCAAGATCACCGGCCCCGGCAACGCCTATGTGGCGGCGGCCAAGCGCCGGGTCTTCGGCAAGGTGGGTATCGACATGATCGCGGGTCCCTCGGAGATCCTGGTGATCGCCGATGCCGACAATGATCCCGACTGGATCGCCGTCGATCTGCTGAGCCAGGCCGAGCATGACGAAAGCGCGCAATCGATCCTGATCACGGACGACGCCGGTTTCGGTCAGGCCGTGGCCGATGCGGTGGAGGCGCGGCTGCAGACGCTGGAGCGCCGCGCCATTGCGGGCCCGTCCTGGCGCGACTACGGCGCCATTGTCGTGGTGCGCGATCTTGCGGAGGCCGCGATGCTGTCGGACCGGATCGCGCCGGAACACCTCGAGCTTTGCGTGGCCGACCCCGAGGCGCTTTTCGACCGGATCACCCATGCGGGCGCCGTTTTTCTGGGCCAGTGGACGCCGGAGGCCATCGGCGATTACGTGGGCGGGCCGAACCACGTTCTGCCCACCGCGCGCTCGGCGCGATTTTCCTCGGGCCTGTCGGTGCTCGATTTCATGAAGCGCACGACGCTCGCGCAGATGAGCCCCGAGGCGCTGCGCGCCATCGGTCCGGCCGCCGAGACCCTGGCTCGGTCCGAAAGCCTCGAGGCGCACGGGCTTTCGGTGCGCGCACGTCTGGACCGATTGAACCGCTAGCCCGGATCGTGCATCCATGACGCTGGCCGGGGGCCTGGAAGACGCGATGACAATGAAAATCTGCCAGATCGACATAGACACCAGCGGCATGGCCGCGCCGACGCCCGAGATCGAACAGGAGCGCAGCGTCGCAGTGTTCGACCTTCTCGAGCAGAACACCTTCGTTCTGCCACAGCGCGAGGGCCGCGCGGCCCCGGCCGGACCGTATCGCCTGACGCTGGCCATCCGCGAGAAACGGCTGGTCTTCGATGTCGATACCGAAGCCGGGGACGACGCAGCCGAATTCCACCTCTCGCTCAGCCCGTTCCGGCAGGTGGTCAAGGATTACTGGCAAATCTGCGAAAGCTATTACGACGCCGTCAAGAACCTGCCGCCGTCGAAGATCGAGGCCATCGACATGGCGCGGCGCGGGATCCACAACGAGGGCGCGCGCATCCTCGAGGAACGGCTCGAGGGCAAGGCCGAAGTCGATACCGACACCGCGCGGCGCCTCTTCACCCTCATCTGCGTGCTGCATTTCGGGGGCTGAGAGGGCAGGTGGCGCAGAACTTTCCGCAATCCGTCTTGTTCTGCTGCGATCACAACGCGACCCGATCCCCCATGGCCGAAGGCCTGATGAAACGATTCTACGGCCACCGCGCCTATGTGCAATCGGCGGGCGTCAAAAGCGATCTGGAGATCGACGGCTTTGCCGTTGCCGTCTGCGCCGAGATGGACGTGGCGCTGGAACGCCACCGGGTGCGCAGTTTCGACGAGATGCAGGAATGGGGCGACGATATCTCGGGCTTCGACCTGATCGTGGCGCTCAGCCCCGCCAGCCAGCGTCGCGCGCTGGACCTGACGCGGCATTCCCATCTCGACGTCGAATACTGGCCCATCCTCGATCCCACGGGCCTCGGCGAGACGCGTGAGGCCAAGCTTGCCGCCTACCGGCAGGCGCGCGACCAGATCGTCGCACGGATGACAGAGCGGTTCGGGCAGCCGACAAATGAGGGAGAGGCGTCTTGAGCGACGAAATGGAAACCGCCCGCGCTCTGGTTGCGCGTTACTACGATGCCTTCAACGCGAGCGACGTCGACGGAATGCTTGACTGCCTCTCCGACGAGGTGGCCCATCACGTCAACGAAGGCGCGATCCGAGTGGGCAAGCCCGCCTTCGCCGAATTCTGCGCCCATATGAACCGCTGCTACCGGGAACGGTTGACCGATATCGTGGTGATGGCCAGCCCCGACGGCACCCGCGCGGCGGCAGAATTCACCGTGAACGGGACATACCTTGAGACCGACGCGGGCCTGCCCGCGGCGTCGGCGCAGACCTATATCCTGCCGGCCGGCGGTTTCTTCAGCATCGAGGACGGGCGTATCGCGCGCGTCGTGACCTATTACAACCTTGCCGACTGGCTTCGGCAGGTCTCGGCGTGAGCCTCATCTTCCGGGAGTATCTGGGCGAAGGAATTGCCGGCGTTCTCGACGACCTCGCGCGATTGCGCGTAACGGTGTTCCGCGACTGGCCCTATCTCTACGACGGGGATCGAGGCTACGAGCGCGGATACCTCGCCCGTTACGCAAAGGGCGACAGCATCGTGGTGGCGGCCTTCGCGGGGGATGAAATGGTCGGCGCGGCGACGGGCATGCCGCTTGCCGATCATGCCGACGACTTCGCAGCGGCATTCGAAGGGACCGGTATCGACATGAAGGACGTCTTCTACTGTGCTGAATCCGTTCTGCTTCCCGGTTGCAGGGGGCAGGGGGCGGGGCATGCGTTCTTCGACCGGCGGGAGGCGCATGCGAAACGCCTCGGGCTCGGTAAGGTCGCCTTCTGCGGCGTTGTCCGGCCAGAGGATCATGCCGACAGGCCCGAGGGCTACCGCCCGCTCGACGCGTTCTGGCGCGCGCGCGGTTATGCGCCGCTCGACGGGGTCGTGGCGCATTTCGGATGGCGCGACATCGGCGCGGAGCACGAGACCGACAAGCCCCTGCAATTCTGGATGAGGACATTGCCGTGAGGATCGCCGCCGCAGCTTATCCGCTGGATTTTCTTTCCGACTGGGACGCCTATGCCCGCAAGACCCGCGCCTGGGTCGAGGAGGCCGTGGGGCAGGGCGCCGACGTGCTGGTTTTCCCCGAATACGGGCGGATGGAACTGGCCACACTCGACGGGGCCGAAGCCGCGGGCGATCTGGAGGGTAGCCTCCATGCCGCCTCGCGCTGGACGGCGGAGGCGGATGCGCTGACCGACAGCCTCGCCCGCGCGCACGGTGTCCACATCCTCGCGCCCTCCGGGCCGGTTTTCGACGACAGCACGGGCGGCGGCACGCGGCCCGTCAACCGGGCGGGCCTCTTCGGCCCCGACGGGCCGCTTGGGGTTCAGGACAAGCAGGTCATGACCCGCTTCGAGCGCGAGGAATGGGACGTGGTGCCCGGCGGGCCCTTGCGCGTCTTCGACACGGGTCTCGGGCCCATGGGTGTGCTGATCTGCTATGATGCCGAATTCCCGCTTCTGGGCCGCGCGCTGATGGAGGCGGGCGTCGAGATCCTGCTCGTGCCGTCCTGCACCGAGGCGATGGCGGGCTATTCCCGTGTCCGCGTCGGCGCCATGGCCCGCGCGCTCGAGGGGCAATGCGTCGTCGTCCATGCGCCCACGGTTGGCCTGGCGGACTGGTCGCCTGCGGTGGACATGAACACGGGCGCCGCGGCGATCTACGGTCCGCCCGATCTTGGCTTTCCCGAAACCGGTGTGCTCGCGCAGGGCGGTCTCAACGCGCCCGGCTGGGTGATGGCCGATGTGGATCGCGCCGCGATCGCCCGGGTGCGCCGGGACGGCGCGGTTCTGGGCCACGCCCACTGGCCGGAAAGCGCCAGCCGCGTGCGGGTTTCCGGGCGCCCGGCAGAATCCCCTTGAAAAAAGGGCGCGCCGCGCGCATTTAGCGCCCACCCGCGCCAACAGGCGCAGCAATGAAGGAGTGACCATGGCCAAGGAAGAAATGCTCGAATTCCCTGGTGTCGTGAAGGAACTCCTGCCCAACGCGACGTTCCGGGTCGAGCTTGAAAACGGCCATGAGATCATCGCGCATACGGCAGGAAAGATGCGCAAGAACCGCATCCGCGTTCTGGCAGGCGACAAGGTTCAGGTGGAAATGACCCCCTATGACCTGACCAAGGGACGCATCAACTATCGCTTCAAGTAGGGCGACATCTTGATGTCGCGGCCCGGCACCCGGTCGCGGATCAAGGCACGCACATGACCCGAACCCATCGCCCAAGGCTCATTCTCGGCTCCGGCAGCCCGCGGCGACTGGAACTGCTGGCCGTCCTCGGCATCACGCCCGACGCCGTGCGCCCACCCGACATCGACGAGGACCCCGCCAAGGGGGAGCTTCCGCGCCCCTATTGCGCGCGCATCGCCGCCGAGAAGGTCGCGGCGGTCGAGGCGGAGGCCGATGATATCGTGCTTTGCGCCGACACGACCGTGGCGCTGGGCCGGCGCATCCTCGGCAAACCCGCCGACGCGGCGGAGGCCGAGGCGTTTCTAAAATCGCTCTCGGGTCGCAGGCATCGCGTCCATACCGCCGTGGCGGTGCGGCGCGGCGACAGGATGTGGGAGCGGGTGGTGGAAAGCCGGGTCAGGATGAAACAGCTCTCCAAGACCGAGATCGACGGCTACCTCGCCACAGGCGACTGGCAGGGCAAGGCGGGCGGTTATTCCATCCAGGGGCCTGCCGGGGCGTTCATCCCGTGGATCTCGGGCAGCCATTCGGCCATCGTGGGCCTGCCACTGGCCGAGACGGCGAGCCTGCTTGCGGCGGCCGGGTGGCCGGTCTGGGGCACGTCATGAAGGGGCGCATCGTTCTTCTGGATGAGGTGCAGGGCCGCAAGGCGGCGGCGCTGATGGTCGATGGGTGGCTTCAGGATATCCTGATCGACGCCCCGGATGACACGCCCCAGCCGGGCGCCATCCACCGGGCCGTGGCCGAACGGCCGATGAAGGGGCAGGGCGGTCTGACCCTGACGCTGGGCGAGGGGGCCAAGGGCTACCTGCGCCAAGCCAAGGGCATTGCCCCGGGGACCGCTCTGATCGTGCAGGTTTCGGGCAACGCCGAGCCGGGCAAGGCCGCGCCGGTCACGCCCAAACCGCTTTTCAAGAGCCGTTACGCCATCGTCACGCCCGGTGCGCCGGGGCTCAACATCTCGCGCAGCATCCGCGAAGAGGCGGAACGCGACCGGCTGCTGGAGATCGCCCACGCGGCGATGGAGGGTGCGGCGGAAGGCCATGGCCTGATCGTGCGCAGTGCCGCCGAAGGCGTCGACGCGGAGGTCCTTGCCGACGACATCGCCACCATGCGCGATCTGGCGGGCGCGGTCATGTCGGACACCGGGTCCTGGGCGGAGTGCCTTCTGGACGCGCCCGACGCGCATCTGCTGGCCTGGCGCGACTGGTCCGAACCCGACCCGGACCAGGTGATCGACGCCTCGGGCTCTTTCGCCGATCACGGCGTGCCGGAGGCGGTGGATGCGGTTCTCGCGCCGCGTGTCGATCTGGCCGGCGGTGCCTCGGCTTTCGTGGAGCCCACGCGCGCGCTTGTGGCGGTGGACGTGAACACCGGGCGCGACATGTCGCTGGCCGCCGGGCTGAAGGCCAATCTCGCGCTCGCCCGCGAGTTGCCGCGCCAGCTGCGCCTGCGGGGGCTGGGCGGGCAGATTGTCCTCGATCTCGCGCCGATGCCCAAGAAGGAGCGGCGCGGCTTCGAGACCGCGCTCTCGCGCGCGTTCCGGCAGGACGGGGCCGAGGTCGTGCTGGCCGGCTGGACGCCGCTGGGTCATTTCGAAATCCAGAAGAAACGCGATCGGCGGCCGCTGGCGCAGCTCTGGCCGAAGGACCTCTAGCGCAGCATCGCAAGCAGCTCGGGCGAGGCGACGCCCGTCACGGGCAGCCCGCGCGCCTGCTGGAAGGCGCGGATCGCGGCCTCGGTCCTTCGTCCGAACACGCCGTCGGGGGTTCCGGTATCGAACCCGGCATCGCTGAGGCGCTGCTGCAATTCCCGCCGCTGGTCCTGCGTCAGCCCCGTCTCGTCCGGCCCGAACCCGCGCGACAGCGGCCCGCCCCCGGCCAGCCGGTCGGCCATGTGGCCGATCCCGATCCCGTAGTTCGTGGAGGGGTTGTAGCGCAGGATCGCGTCGAAATTCCGGTAGAGGATCCATGCCGGCCCCGTCGGCCCCGCGGGCGCATGGATCGCCGCCGCGCCATGGTCCGGCAGCGGCCCGCCCGAGGCCGTCCGCACGCCTGCCGCGCGCCAGCCGGCCACGGACCGCCTGTTGCGCCGCCCCGTTGCCGATGTGTCGAAGCCTTGCGGAAGATGCACTTCCATCCCCCACGCCTCGCCCCGCCGCCAGTTGTAGCGCACGAGGTAATTGGCGGTGGAGG
>Ga0209925_1001353_pt1 | contig 12369 bp, 8 predicted proteins | sample SalPonR2_A_D1_MG_FD_185702 | JGI IMG/M metagenome (GOLD analysis project Ga0209925, IMG submission 185702) | Salt pond soil microbial communities from South San Francisco under conditions of wetland restoration - Salt Pond MetaG R2_A_D1_MG... ...
GAACCATCTGTATGAAAGATTACTTTCACATGTGGTGCCAGCTCCTTAATATGTGTTATTATTTCCGCTTCGCGCGGCATTATAAATTCCCGCCACATCTCCGGAGACATGAGAAGAGAATTCTGCGTCCCAAAATCGTCGGTAAGATAGAGGGTCTGTATAAATTCACCAACCTCTTTCATGTAGTTTGTGTACATTGCCTTATATATACCGGTCACCTTATCTAACAAGGCATGTGCAAAGTCTGGGTCAAGCACCAAATCCATAAAGAACTGGTCATACCCTGCCAACTCCAAAGAGGTTTGCATAACTCCTCCTTTTATACCGTCAGCACCAATAACATAATCAGTATTCTTATGCCAATACTCGGCCTGTTCTCGCAACCCTTTAAATTGCGCAACATCATCAACCGCCGGCCACTCATGGGAAGCGAGGCCATCCATTCCCTTCCCTTTTAGAGGGGAATCTGCAACTGCAAAATAATCTCCCGAATCCTTGAACAGAGTCCCGAAGGTGTTGCGATAATACTGAGAATCAATCTCGGTCACATTCGTCCAAGTCGGTATCAACCACCTAAAATCAATACCCCACAGTTCCAGTAAATCTTCGTCGGTCACCACACATTGGCTCATCCTGTCTAAAATTTTGAATTCCTTTTTTTCCGGCAGGCCAAACTCTTTTCTAATTGGATTATAATTATACTTATGTATAGAGCTGACCTGTTTTCCATGGTCTACTAAAAGGCGCTCCGCTTCTTGATGGTTCATTGTCAAATTAAAAATTTCTCTACGATTCATTTCTCTCTCCTGTATCTGCCTTCGATTGTATTATTGAATATTCGTCATCAGTTACCGTCTTGTACCCTGGTATAGGAAAAGCCTGAAAACCACGCCCCCCATCATTGTAGATAGATTGTCCAAAAATAAAATCTGAATCTTTAGATGCCAGGAAAACAGCAAAGCGGCCACACTCTTCAATGGTTCCAACTCTACCGATGGGAGTTCTAGATATTACCGTGTTGTATAACTGGGGATTTTTACCTACCCGGCGCATAAGCTCAGTATCGATCGGGCCAGGTGCCATTGCATTCACTTTAATATTGTGTTCGGCCAAGGCGACTGCCTGAACCTTTGTAAGCTGTTGCACCCCTCCCTTACTTGTGGTATATACCATCTGGCTATCCAAGGCGAGATAGGCATTTACAGAAGAAACGTTAATTATCACGCCTCCTTCCCCCTGCTTTACCATTTGACGAGCAGCACACTGATCACCGAAAAACATTGCCCGCAGGTTTATATCCATTATTTTGTCATACGACTCCGGGGTAATATCTAAATAGTGAGTCGCACTCGGATCATTAATACCCGCGTTTGCTACATAAATATCTAAACGCCCGAACTGAGAAACTGCTTCATCTACAATCCTTTGGAGTTCGTCAAGGTTTGACACATCAGCCTGCGTGAAGACAACATGAGGGCTTATTTTTTTAAGCTCATCTTCAGCTTTTTTGCCTCCCGCGGAGTTTCTTCCACAAATCAATACCTTCGCGCCCTCTCTCAGAAACTCCTGTGAAATACCGTAACCAATCCCCTTTGTCCCTCCGGTTACTAGAGCGACTTTACCGCTTAGCCTCTTTTCCATCTCATCCCTCTCTTATAGATTCTCTATTTTTGTTCCTCAAGTATAAAAGCCACATTTAACTCTTGAGCTAACTTCCTTAAATCTGTAAGTAGATCCTCAGGGAGAGGAATCCCTTCAGCGCGGCGTTGTATCTCTGTTTTATACTCCAGTTCACCCGGAATTAATTGGCGGGCCCCCTCTTCAACCATAGGTGTAGCATGTATCGAACCGGCCCAACTCCTCATTCTGGAATCGAATTCTGCCCTTGGCATCAATATCTCAGGCTGAATTGCATGAAAACAATGGGTAGTCTCACTGGTATCCTTAGGATGCTTATACATGCTCTTCAAATCTCTGTTAAAAGATCCTCCCGAGAGCACCCCTGTGATGATATCCACAAATAAAGCTAAACCGAATCCTTTATGTAAACCAAAGGGGAGAAGAAACCCATCAAACCCCTCCTTTGGATCATCTGTTTCATAGCCATCCGATGTTACCGCCCAGTCTTTCGGTATTTTCTCGCCCTTTTTTGCAGCTAACAGCAATTTGCCCCCAGCTACCGAGCTCATTGAAATGTCTAAGCAAAAGGGATATTCCTCAAATAATGGAGCCGCCATCGCCACAGGGTTGTTACCTATAGCCGGTTTCTTGTTTCCCTTCATCCCGATATTTGGAATCACGTTGGTACAGGCGATACCTATTAAGCCTTGTTCAGCAGCCATACGGGCAAACAAAGCAGCTGCACCAAAATGGTTGCTGTTCCTTACCAATACTGTACCGGTACCAAACTTATGCGCCTTCTCGATGGCCCTCTGCATTCCATCACGACCTGTTACATACCCTAACCCTGCATCACCATCAACAACCTCAATAGCAAATTGACTGCCACCGGCTGTTGTGTGGTAGTTCGGTGACGGGTTAACCACTGAATCCCTTATACGGTTAATATAAACTGGTGCACGTAGGACTCCATGAGAATCAACTCCCCAAAGATTTGTTTTTACCATGCAGGTAGAAGAAAACTCTGCATCTGATTGCGATAAACCAGCAGCAGAATAAAGATTTTCTAAGAACTCAGTTAACGGCTGCACGCCGATTCTTTTTAGTTTATCCATAATAATACTCTTAATCTTAGATTTGGCTATGTATACATATTCTTGTGTTGTGAATTATATATTCAGTATATTGTTGTTGTCAAACCAATTTTTAATGTTTTTATTTTAATTTTAGAGTTAATTTATATATTTTTGCGTTAATTTGCATATTATGCTTTTTTATAAGTATATTTTTCTTTTATTATTTACTCAATTTTCAACTCGCGCATCCGCCTCCAGAGAGTTACCCGGCTGATTCCGAGCAAGCCGGCGGCAAAGCAGAACAGACATCAAAGTCCGCTTATCCTAAGGCAGGGTTCAGAATAATCAATCGTGGGCTGTCTTTCACCTCTCCAATGCTTTCCCTTCCCAGCTCCAGAGCCGAGCGACCCCGCTTTTCTACCATTTCCGGAGGAAACCGGTCGGAAAGGACATCTACCGGGAGCATGAAAAACTCCGGACCCGGTATGCGGTAGTGCATGGGAATGACTATTGCAGGCTGGACAGCATCTATCACCTGCAAAAGGTCATCGGTTTCGATAACCGGAGGACCTCCTGCCAGAGCGAACAGAATGTCCGTGCCTTGCATGAAGTCTATCTGCCTCTCCGATAGCGGATTGCCCACATCGCCCATATGGGTAATCGATATCCCTTCCAGGGAAAATCTGTACATGCCGTTGTCGCCGGGATCCTCCTTGTGGATTAGGCTTTCCCGGGCAAGAGCAAAGGAAAAGTCCACTCCCTCTGCCTCTACAGAACCGAAATCCGGGTTCACATGCTCAGTTGCCGTAAGAAGGCGGTACCCCGGGGGAATAAAATCGATACAGGAGTGGGCCCGGTCGTCATCTGAGCTGCGGACCACAATATCAGCTGCAATATCTACCGGATGAATTTTTAGAATTTCCGGGTCGTAGGGATCGGTGATAATCCGTTTCCCATCTCCCTCCACCAGAAAGGATGCATGTCCAAGCCATGTTATCTTCATATCATAACCTCAGATGATGTGTTTTGATTTCACAGGGGCCAAAAGAAATATCACTCAAACCCCTCTGCGCCCCCTGAGGTTTGTCCCTGCCAAGGGGTCGTTCCATAAGATCGGTCTCTTCAAGCTTCTGCACCGGAGCATTCAAGGTAATTCCACCCTTCACTTCGCAACCTGTAGCCTCATAGGTTCTCATCACAAACCCGTCCCCGGATTCCGCTTCCTTCAATGTTTCCATAATGAGGTTGGGTTGATCTATCTGGAGCAGTGAAAATTCCGTATCCAGCTCTCGTTCCTCCAATGCGTGCATCGGTGCTGTCACTACCGGGATATTATACTCGTATCCTCTCCGGCAGGTTCCTCCATACTCCCAGCTGTTTTCATGGGGGTACAGGGCATAGGAGAACAGGTGTTCCCCCAAATCACTGTTTCCATCCGGACGAATAGGGCTGCGCACCAGAGAAAGCCGAATGGTACTGTCTATTATATCACATCCATACTTGCAGTCATTAAGAATGGTCACACCGTAATCGGGCCGGCTTATGTCGGCCCAGTAATGCATGACTATTTCGTATTTTGCCTGTTCCCAGCTGGTATTTCGGTGGGTATTGCGGCCTATTGCACCAAAGGGCAGATGGGTAGTTGCCTGTCCGGCTTGCATAGCCAGGGGGAAAGCAACTTTGAGAAGCTTGCATGAATCATTCCATATAACCTTGGTCTTGAAGTCGATAAGCCGGTCCTTACGATAGAGGACCATTTTCTGCTCTATGGAAGAGTTCAGAACTTCCCACTTCATGATAAATACCGCAAAAAGAGGCCCGATAGTCTCACATTCCCAGTTCCCACACGGATTAACCGGAATAGGGTGTTCCTCTACATGGTAGGGGATATCCCAGGCACTGAACTTTTCCCCCGGGTCGTCATCAAACACCTGCATGCAATTTGCAGGACCGGAGACAAGTTCCCTGTCGGCGGTACGGTCAAAGATACTGACCAGATTACCGCTACTGTCCCAGGTAATATGGTAATAAGGCGTTTCTATTCTTCCCTCATCCTGGTTGTACCGGCACCAGCTTCTCTCTTTTTTATTTGCTGCAGCAGGTTCCGCCGGGGCAGTCGCATCCCACAAAAGGCTTGTCCATCCGGCCGAAGGGATCTCCGGTACCCAAACCCACCATTTACCTTCGAAGAACTGAGAATCAAGCCGGTTGCCTCGCCAGTCTTTTGCAGAGATGGAGTCAGGCTCTCGGTTGGTCTTTTCTGTTAAAGAAAATGGAATAAGAGCTGCCCGGGGCCAGGATAGCGAGTTGAACAGCGCATAGCCGCTTCCTTTCTGTTCAGGCAATTTAATTCGGTCAGCTATCCACCGGAGAGAACGATTCAGCAGTCCGGTCCCAATCTGCCGAGCTTCCGCGTACGCTGCATCAATCTGTTCATGCGCTGCTGGGACATGGGTACCGGTGATGGTGTCATGAAACTGATTCAGTAACAGCAGCTTCCATCCCCGGTTCAGTTCGGGTTGAAATGGGGGTGCACCGAAAAACCTGCTTATACTGCCGAAAACCTCGGTGTTCCGATAAAGCGCTTCAAGAGTTCGGTTAGTCTTTTTTAAGGAGCCTCTGGTGGTATAGGTCCCTCTATGGGCCTCCAGATAGAGCTCGCCGTCCCAGACCGGCAGCTCCTTATAATCACATGACAGTGAATCAAAAAATGTATCTACCCTTCCGATCTTCGTTTCCGGGAGCCCGGGAAATCCTTTTGCAGAGCTTACAGTGCAGCTCATCGCCGCCATTTCACGGGTAGGCCCGCCCCCTCCGTCGGCAGGACCGTACACATAGAGCGTTTCTCCGAGCCGGTATTTGTCGCGAAAATCACGCCAGTGTCTTCGCAGATTACCCAGGGTAAAATCTTGGCCGAAGTGGGTCGGCGGGGCATGCACAAGAATTTCACTTCCATCAGGGCCTTTCCAGCGGAAGGTATCGAAGGGAAACTCATTGGTATCGTTCCATATATTCAGCTTTACCGTGGAAAAGTTCTCTATCCCGCACTTTTTCATAATCTGCGGCATGGTATACATAAGCCCAAAGACATCGGGAAGCCAGCAACTTTTGACATCAATACCGAACTCTTCAAGAAAAAACTGCCGGCCGGAGAGAATCTGCCGCACATTACTTTCCGCACCTGGAATATTGACATCAGGTTCCACATACATGGCGCCTACAATTTCCCAGCGTCCTTCCTGTATCCGTACTTTTACTTCTTCATACAGCTCAGGATAATATTTTTTGAGCTGTTCATAGAGCCAGGGCTGACTCCAGGCAAAGCGGTAATCCTTGAACTCCCGCATCAGACTCAGGGTGTTCGAAACGGTTCGGCTGTTCTTTCGTAAGGTTTCCTTTAATGGCCAGAGATAAAGAATATCAAGGTGAGAATGGGCACAGATTGTGATGTTTCCCGGATGCCGAAAATAGGGACTCTTCAAAACCGTAGAACGAAGCAAGGCATGGGCCTCTTCAACTCTTTTCCATTCCTCCAGGCAGCTCTTCTCAACCAGCGTTGGGGGGCCTAACAGCGAAAACACCGCCTCCAGCCGGTTCAGGAGAAAGGCCTCCAGTTCGGGGTCGCCATCGCTCTCCCAAAGATCCCGATACGCATCTACCGCCAGGGAAGCATCATTTAGAAACCCTTCAAGCTTCCGGTTAATGCGCAGCAGCCGGGCAGTACGGAAGAGGTGAAACGGACGTTCATCTTTACGGCGGGCATCGTAGGGATAATTGATTACAAAGGCTTCAATCTCAAGAGTAAGCTTTGAATCCTTCTGCGCCAGCGGGAACAGGGGAGCAATACTGCGGTTCCAGTCCAGCCCCTGCCAGGCTTGGCCGTTTATTGTTAACAGGGCCTCCCCGCCGTCAAGGTCAATCTGCAGTGCAGCATCCTCGCCTCGGTGGCTATCAGGAACAGTCAGGGAAGTGCGGAAAAAGCTGGTCACATCTTCACCGCCCCAGGTATCTCCCGGACTGATTTTCGTCCACTGCTCATCGATATACTCATACTTGTCGGGCAGATGATATTTGGCTCGTCTCTGCTCCCATCCCTCTATGGGGATAGGATCATAAAAACGCAAATTCTGCAGACGATGAAGAATCCTTTCCATCCGGTTAATTGGAAGATCGGCACTCCGTTCCGGGTCTTTCGGTTTACGTTTGGGCATCATTCTCACCTTTACTGCTTTACCGCACCGCTGGTAAGCCCGGCGATAAAGTAACGCTGAAATACCGTAAACAGGATGAGTACCGGCAGGCTGGCCAATAAAGCGGCAGCTGCGATTAAATGCCACGAACCACTCCCGTATTCCCCAAAGAAGTTAAAGAGGCCTACCGTATAGGGAAGGGTCTCCTGACCCCGGCTCAAGGCAAGCACAATCATGAACTCATTCCAGGCTCTTGTAAAAGCAAAGATTGCAACCGTTGCAAGGCCGGGAGTTGCCAGGGGCAGCATTATTTTAAGAAAGGTCGCCAGATGGCCCGCCCCATCTATCCGTGCGGACTCCAGAAGCTCCCGGGGCATAATCGAAAAATAGCCCATCATGAGCCAGGTGCTGAAGGGAGTAACAAACACAATTAATGCGAGGTTTAGTCCGGTAAAAGTAAAGGCGAGACGAAAACTGGCCAGAACCAGAAAAAGAGGCACAATCATTAAGACGATTGGTATCTGCTGGGCGAGTAACACAAATACTCTGAAGAAACCCCGCAGGGGAAACTCAAATAGTGCCAGAACATAGCCTGCCATAGTACTGATAATCAGCGAAGCAAGCGTGGTAGCCACTCCGAGGCGAATACTGTTCCAGAAGGGCCTAAACCCGGGGGGCATTGGGGGGCTTTGAACTGAAAATTGACCTATGCCGATCTGTATTCTGAACTCCTCCCCGCCTCCGAAACCGCGGCTCTCAAGGACGCGTCCAAAGTTCTGAAGAGTAAAGGTTTCCGGAATAATCGTAGGAGGATAAGACCCCGCTTCTTCCGGTGTTTTTACCGATGCACCAACCAGCCAAAGCAGGGGAGCTATTGAAAACAGAAGCCAAATGAGAATGAAAGTGTAAGTAATTGCTTTCCAGGGCGCAGGGATTCGAGTCATAGCATACACTCCTTATGAATTACCGGGCCTCATCGCGAAACCAACGGAGAAAAATAAAGGTGAGAACAAGGTTAAATGCCAGCAGCAGTATAGAGATGGCCGACCCGTAACCAAACCGGCCGAGAATAAACGCCTGTTCATACATATAAAGTCCGGCAACCGAGCTGTTATGCAGAGGCCCGCCGCCGGTCATGATAAAAATAAGATCAAACACATTCAGAGTTGCCATGGTGGCGTATAAAAGGTTGATAAGGGTAAAACGTCTCAAAAGGGGCAAGGTAATCATGTGTATAGTTTGCAGGGTACCGGCTCCATCAATGGAGGCGGCCTCATACAGTTCATCGGGAATACTCTGCAAGCCGGAAGACTGAACCAGCATCGAAAATGCGGTTCCCCTCCACACATTGGCAATAACCACCGCCGGCATTACCAGGGACCGGCTTGAAAGGATGGAAACCGGATCCATGCCTGACTCCAGGAGAAAACGATTTATCAGCCCCACTCTGCTGTCATAGATAAAAACCCAAGAATAGGCTACCACTACATTGGCGGTTACCCATGGCAGCAAAACCAGCGAGCGCATGATCCGCCTTCCCAGGACAAAGCGCTGATTAATAAGAATTGCAAGCGCTGTTCCAAATCCTATCTGCAGAGTAACCGAACCTGCAACAAAAACAATAGTATTGGGAACAACTTTGCTCCAGAATGTACGGTCGCTGAATAGATCCTGAAAATTTTTGAGCCCGATAAAGGGAGATGGCTTGCCTCCGGCAAGACGAGCAAGGCTGATATCCTGCATGCTCCACACTATTCCACGAAGCAGTGGGTAAAACATCAGCATTACATAGAGAATGATAAGTGGCGCCAGGAAGGCATAAGAGAAGGCAACCTGATTGAATCTGTCATTGTTACGCATGTTTTTCACAAGCCTTTACTCCTTACAGAAATTATGGAGCCCCGGCTTTCCAGCGAAAGTTCCGGGGCCATTCACTTTATTCACATATTAGGTTTTATGATTTTAGTTACAATCGACCTGTGTGTTAAACTCGGTTGCGGCCTCATCTAGAGCCTCTTTCACTTCCATCTCTCCAGCCATAATGGACTGAAGGGCGGTCTGGAGCTGGGAGCTTAACTGAGGGTATTCTGGAATAGCCGGTCTTGTCTTTGCCAAAGGGAGCAGGTCTTCGAGGGCTGCATAGAAGGGAATTGCCTGGGCAAAGGCATCATCAGAAGCAAGACTCTCTCTTACCGGAACATAGGCGCGGGAAAGTGCCCAGGTGCGATGGTTTTCCTTGTTCATAGCGATGGAGATGAATTCCCAGGCCAGATCTTTATTGCGAGAACCATCAGGAAGCGCAACAGTCCAGCCTCCGGCACCGGAAGGACTAATCGACCCGTCCGGACTCGGCACAAAGGATACACCAAAGGTTTCATTGAACTTCTCGGGAGTATCAATTCCGGCTTCTTTTGCATAGTTGTAGAACCATGAACCCACAACGCCCATCGCATAGGACCCAGAGGCAAGACCGCGATCGTTATCGTCGGCGGATGCGCTTAATACATCAATAGGCGTAAGACCTTCTTCAATCAGCCGCTTATAAACTTCTGCTGCCGCAATTCCTGCTTGGCTGTTAAAGGCTGCACACCCTTTTTCATCAAGCAATGAGCCGCCGGCCCCTCGTAAAAATGAGTACCAGCGATGGGGTAAGTGTTCTGAGCTTCCCCCAGGAACCATCATTCCATATACCCGGGGAGGATTGTTTGCCGCAGAAGCAAACTTGAACAGTTCATCCCAGGTCTTCGGAGGTTGATCGGGGTCAAGTCCAGCAGATTTGAAGATTTGCTTGTTCCATACAAAAATTCTCAAATCGGTGTTCATAAAAACCCCGTAAGGATTGCCTTCCCAGGAACCGGCTTCACGGAAATTGGGTAGAATATCTTCCCACCCATTCCAACTGGACACGTAGGGACCAAGATCGGTGAGTAGGCCGGCATCGACCATTTCACCAAGGGCCACCGAGTCGACCATTGCCACATCGGGAGCCTGACCGGCTGCGGCAGAGCTGAGAAACTTTGATTTGACGTTTCCCCCTCCCTGCTGTACATCGAAGACAACTGTTACATTAGGATACCTGGATTCAATTTCTTTTTTGGCTGCCTCGAAAGGGGAATCATCAGATCCTACAGTCCAATGACCTACAAGAACATTAAGGGTAACGTCCTCGGCAGTTTTGTCGGCCTCTTGCGCTCCGCCTGCCCAGATGGTTCCAAAGCAGACAAAAAAGAGTACACTTGCAATTAAAATAACTCTTTTCATGAGATTTCCTCCTCATATTTGTTATAATTAGCATATCATTAATTAAGTTTTTGTAAATAGAAAATTTAAAATGTTTTTATTTATCTATAATATATATAATTAAAGTATCTTTTTCCATTAATAATATGATATATCATTTATTGACAAACTTCTTCTCCTATCATATACTGCTTGGTATGGAGAAAAAAGCGCCCCTGTACAAAACCATCTACAATGAGCTGCTGCAAAAGATTGAAACCGGAGAATATAAGAAGGGTGATAGAATTCCTACCGAAGCAGAGTGGGCAGAGCTGTATAATGTCAGCCGTATCACTTCCAAGAAAGCCCTGGATATGGCCGCAGAAAACCATATCATTGTGAAATATCCCGGCAAGGGTTCCTTCATAAGTTCGGAGTCAAAAAAAATGATAGGCCGGAAGGCTTCAGAAAACAAGAAGATAGTCGGCATCATTCAACACGACCTGTCGGACAGCTTTGGCCTGGAAATCTTCAAAACACTTCAGACGCTGACCCAGGATGCCGGAATGCTTGCCCTTACCGGCATCTCCAACGATGATACCGCCACAGAAAAAAAGCTTATTTCCAGCTTTCTGGACTTTGGTGTGGACGGACTTATTATTAAGCCGGTTCACAACGAAACCTTCAACAATGAGATACTCAAACTTATTATAGATAATTTTCCCGTAGTACTGATTGACCGCTACCTAAAGGATGTCTCCTGCCCTAATGTGGTATCCAATAACTTCAAAGGGGCAATGGACGGAATGAAATATCTCTACTCTCTGGGGCATAAGAAGATCGGCATTTTTTCCCGACCTATTGGAAGCACCACTACCCTGATGGAGCGGGAAAAGGGAATTATGCAGGCAATTATGGAAAGCAAATATCCCTTTCGGCCGGAATGGCGATGCACCGACCTGGAAGGCTTGGATAAAAAAGACAAAACGTGCTTGAAAGAAGTGAAAAAGCGGGTTCGCTCTTTTCTTCAGAAAAACAGGGATATAACTGCAATCTTCGGACTGAAGTATTCAGTTATCCCGGTTGTAGAAGAAGTTGCCTTCGAACTAGGCATAAGAATACCTGAAGATCTGAGTCTGATCTGTTTTGATGTCCCCGATAATCTGGTCAGTCATATAAAGCCATTAACCCACCTCCGCCAGAACGAAGCGGAAATGGCTCGCCGCGCCTTCGATTCGGTTCTACTGAGAATGGAGAAGCAGCCCCCTGTGTACCGCCAGGAAGTTGAGGTTGATCTGGTAGTTGGAAGCACCACTGCACAGGTCAGAACAGAGCATCCGGCCTAACCTTCAACCTTTAAGCAAGAACGACCGAAACAAAAATAACCGGGTCGAAGACAGCGGTGTATAGTCAACCGCTGTAGCTCTATATAAAATCGCTCTGCCTTTTACCCACTCTATCCTCGATCTGTCCCGGCCTCGCGTACCACCTCGGCCAGGCGCTTGACTCCGCTTTGCAGCCGGTTCACCTCATTGTACGAAATACTCAGACGCAGGTAGTTTCGAAAGGAACCGCTGGGCGATGCGCTGCTGCCGGGGATGAAATTCACTTTGTGCCGGCGGGCCGGCTTCTTCAACTCGCGACTGTCGGCCGTTTCCGGCAGTTTGACCCACACAAAATAGCCCCCGCCGGGATTGTCGACCTCTGCCAGCCCCCCGAGCTCCGCTGTGATACTCTCTACTACCGCATCCATCCGCCGGCGGTACTCGCCGATCAGATGGTCGAGGTGCCGCGCCATGTCCCCGGACTGAAACATGCTGCGCACAAGCGTGGAGGTGAAGGGGTTCAACCCGCCGCCGCTGTCCAGCATACCGCAGCCGGTAATCTTTTGCAGGTTCTTTTCATCGGTCTGCAGCCAACCGAGCCGCAGTCCCGGCCCCAGAATCTTGGAAAACGAGCCCAGCGAGATAACTTGTGTCGACCCGCCCGCGGCCATCGACGCCTGAGGAGAACCGCTCGCGGCTAAAGAGCTTGAAGCAGCGGCAGCCGCAGAAGCTAAGGGGACCGGCGGAGCATCTCGATAACTCAGAAGCTGGTACGCCTCGTCGGCCACAACCAGCAGGCCATACTTTTCTGCAATCTCGATCAGCCGCCCCCGGCGGTCCTGAGAAACCGTCCGGCCGGTGGGGTTCTGAAATACAGGAATAGTATACAAAAAGCGCGGCATTCGGCTCTGGCCGCCGCCCTGCCCACTGCCGGCCACC
>Ga0209925_1001355_pt1 | contig 12340 bp, 5 predicted proteins | sample SalPonR2_A_D1_MG_FD_185702 | JGI IMG/M metagenome (GOLD analysis project Ga0209925, IMG submission 185702) | Salt pond soil microbial communities from South San Francisco under conditions of wetland restoration - Salt Pond MetaG R2_A_D1_MG... ...
ACGGGTGGTAGAAACCACCCGTTAAATTCAAAAAGTTAGAAGCCATACTCTGACTAAAGATAAATTCTCTAACTATTAACCAATAATCCTATTATTGGTGAGAAACAGTGGTTTCTACTTTATTGTCGAATTAAATTTTACCACAGCCAGCTGTCCTATGTCAACTTTCTATCTAACTTTTTTTCTTATCTCCTCTAATATTTTAGCTTTAAATTCTTCAAAACCGAACTCTCCTATATCGCCTTCATCCCTATCACGTACTGATACAGTCCCCTTTTCAGCCTCACGAGAGCCTACTATTAACATATAGGGAATCTTCTCCAGTTGGGCCTGCCTGATCTTATATCCCAGCTGTTCATTGCTTCCATCAACCTCAACCCTAACCTCCTCTGCAAACAACTTATCTTTTATTTGATAAGCATAATCAAGCTGATCATCAGATACAGGTAAAACAACGGTCTGAGTGGGAGAAAGCCAAGTGGGAAAGGCACCTGCATATTTTTCTATCAACATCGCCAAAGTCCTTTCATAACAACCTATTGAAGTTCTATGAATAATATAGGGTCTTCTCTTTTCATTATTTTCGTCTATATAGGTCATGTCAAATCTTTCCGGCAAGGCAAAATCAATTTGTATTGTGATTATTGTATCTTCTTTACCATGTACATTTTTAAACTGTATATCAAGTTTAGGTCCATAAAATGCAGCCTCGTCTTCAGCCACTACATAATCTAAATCCAGTTTGTCTAAAATATTTTTCATTTTTTCCTGAGAATCCTTCCAGGCTTCTGGATTATCAATATATTTTCCTTTATTGGAAGGGTCCCACTTAGAAAACCTAAACCAAATATCTTCTCTTATACCTAAAACATCCATAAAATAGTCTATTAAATTGACCACTCCTTTAAACTCTTCTTCCAACTGTTGTGGAGTTACAATCAGATGACCCTCTGAAATAGTAAACTGTCTTACTCTAATCAAACCGTGCATTTCACCGGAAGATTCGTTTCTAAATAGTGGTGAGGTCTCTGAATATCTAATAGGCAGATCACGATAACTCCTTAACTTTGAGTTATAAATTGTAAAATGATAGGGACAAGTCATCGGTCTAAGGGCTAGTATTTCTTCATCTTTTTCTTCAGACCCCATAATAAACATATCATCTTTATAATGATCCCAGTGACCGGATACTTCATATAAATCTTTTTTGGCCATAAAAGGAGTCTTGGTCATCTTATAGCCACGTTTTTCCTCTTCATCTTCTACAAAACGCTGAAGTAGCTGGACGATTTTAGCTCCCTTTGGTTTTAAAAGAGGTAATCCCTGGCCGATAATATCTGAAGTCATAAAAAGGTCAAGCTCTCTACCCAGTTTATTATGATCTCTTTTTTTTGCTTCTTCTAATTTTTTTAAATAATCCTCGAGTGCTTTTTCTTTTAAAAAAGATGTCCCATAAATTCTCTGGAGCATCTTGTTGTTTTCATCGCCACGCCAATAAGCACCGGCCGTATTGAGCAATTTATAAGCCTTTAACCAATCAGTTGAAGGTAGATGAGGCCCCCTGCATAAATCCATAAAATCTCCCTGTTCATAAAAGCTGACCTTATCATCCTTTATCCCTTTAATTAATTCAACCTTGTATTCTTCTCCCTTTGTTTTCATCAATTCAATTGCCTTTTCTTTCGGCATTTCTTTTCTTTTGATCTCATAACCAGCAGCAATAATCTTCTCCATCTCTGCCTCTATTTCATCTAAATCATCTGTACTTAAACTGCTTTTTAAATCGAAATCATAATAAAATCCGTCTTCAATAACAGGTCCAATGGCCAGTTTGGCATCTGGATAAAGGCGCTGTACAGCATGTGCCATTATATGTGATGTCGTATGTCTGTATATTTCCAAACCTTCTTTAGAATCAATAGTTATGATATTTAAACTACAGTCTTCTTCTAATAAATAGTCAGCATCAACCTTTTGTCCATCAACTACACCTGCAACAGCATCTCTGCCCAATCCTTTTCCGATAGAATAGGCAACTTCTTTGACCGTTTTCGCCTGATCAAAACTGAGAATACTGCCGTCAGGAAGTTCTACCTTAATTTTACTCAATTTTATTGCCTCCTTATTGTGTTATTAAAAATATCTTAAAATAAAAAAAGGCCTAACCCATCTCTTTTAGAGACGAATTAAACCGCGGTCCCACTCTACTTGGTAAAACCCTCTTGTTGAAATTTAACGATATCCATAAAAACCGGATAGAAATACTTTGCTTTCTTCCTATCAGCTCAGAGATGGTCTTCACCTATCTAAAATTCAGATACTTACAGCCTGAGGTATCCTTCTCTTTTGAATTTTAAAATAGCTTACTCTTCTCTTCATAGCCTTTTAAAATATTTATTATTTTCTTAATTATATTATTATATAGTGCTTATGTCAAGAAAGACACTTCTATATTTTTGTTATACATATGATAAAATATACCACAAAAATTATTTAAATCCAAGTAATTAACAAAAGCTGACCCAGCCCAATAATAAAGCCAATTAGGCCACCTAAGTATTCAATATGCTTTAATTCTTTATCTGCTATTTTTAATATAATCTCTTCCAAGGTAGACATAGGAAAGGATTTGATCTTCTCTTCAATCATTTTTTTAATATCTACTTCATTTTTTACTTTCTCTGTCAAACTCTCCATCCAGTCTTCAAAATTAGCATGAACCTCTTCTTTTATAACATCTACAATTATTTCACGGCTTATATCCTTTAAAAGCCTCGGCATAACGTATTTAAAATTCTCATTAATCTTTTTACTAATCGTATCCTCTATAATTATATCGAGTTCTCCTTTAATAACTTCCTGATCAAATTCATCTATAATATTGTCAATAGAAAGCAAGTTATTATCAATTGTTTCTGCAATATTAACTGCCAGTTCATCTCTTCTCCTTGGGAGTAGGCCCTGTATCTTTAAATTAAATATTGGAATATTAACAGCTTCAATCGGCCTAAATAACATTTTAACAGCAATATAATTTGTGAAATAACCGATAATAGCTCCTAATATAGGAATCAAAATATAGTAATTCATAACAAGCTCCTTTAAAATAAAAAATACCCGTAAATACGGGATTAAATAGAAAATAAAGTGGTGTGGGTAAGTGGATTCGAACCACTGGCCTCTACGATGTCAACGTAGCACTCTGACCAACTGAGCTATACCCACTTAAAGTGGTGCCGGGGATCGGGCTCGAACCGATACGGGAAAATAATTCCCACCGGATTTTAAGTCCGATGCGTCTGCCAATTCCGCCACCCCGGCTAATTACAAGTTTTACAACTAACAATAAGTATTATAGCATTAAGGCTTCTTTGCTGTCAAGTATATATTACATTCACAAATTATAAGAAAAACAAACAATTAAATAGCAATGTAGTTTAAGTTTGTTTTTATTAGTATTTATTGCATAAATATATGTTTATTTAAAAATTATAATTTCTTATTTCAAATCAAAAATATATCTTTTGTTTATAAATTTTATTCTTGATGATTTGTATTTATTTACTGTAAAAATTTTTCAATAATATTTATATTCTTTTCTATTAAACGTGGAATCGGTAAATTATATGGGCATTTTTCAATACAAACCTCACAATTTACACAATTGTATGCCGTTTGAAACGCTTTATAAACTGCTTTTTCTCCATTTTTTAGATCTTTTTCAGGCATTCTATTAATAAAAGATTGTGCTCTTAAAATTATTGGGATATTAACACCTTCCGGGCAAGGTTGGCAATAACCACAACGTCTGCAAAATTGTGTTGTAAATTTCTCTTTATAATAATCCATTAATTCTTTTTCTTTATCGGTTAGTACATTTTGATTATTAACAATTGATACATTTTCTCTTACTTCCTCGATTTTTTCCATGCCTGGTATGGCTAAAACATCATTTTGTTGTAATATATATTTCAAATTAATACTGGCATCATTTAATCTTCCCCCTGCAAAAGGTTTCATAGCTATCATTCCGATATTTTTGCTACGACAAAAGTCTAAAAAATCATTTTCACATTCATTTTCTATGAAATTATAGCAAAACATTGTAACTGAAAATTGACCGGTTTTTAAAGCTTTTTTTAGTAGTTCAATAGAATGACCAGTAATTCCTATATGTTCAATAAGTCCCATTCTTTTGGCCTCTTTTAGACCTGATAGTGCACTATTTGGGTTAAGGACCATCTTTTGATAAGTTTTTTCATCACTGACATTATGTAAATTATAAATATCTATTTTATCTCGTTGCAAATTTTCTAAACTTTTTTTAACATCTTTTAAAGCAGCTTTTTTTGTATTAGCCGGGGTCTTAGTAGAAATATAAATTTTTTTATCTATATCAGATAAAGATTTACCTATTTTTTCTTCGCTATCTGTATAAGCCCTTGCTGTATCAAAAAAATTAATACCTTGTTTTACAGCCTCTCTTATTATCTCGATGGCTTTTCTTTCATTAACCCTCTGGATAGGAATACCTCCAAATCCAATTGGAAAAGATTTTATTTCTGTTTGACCTAACTTTTTTGAAAAAATTTTTCCCATTTTATTTATTCCTTCCTTTTAAATAATTTTAATTTTTTTAAATTTCATCTTGCTCTATTAAACTTGAATTCGGTAAATAAGTAAAAATAGACCTCGCAAATTAATTTTTATCCAAAAAATTAACAAAAAATAAAAACACACAAAAGTTATTGAAAGAAGAAAACGAATTAATAGAAAAAGTTAACTACAAACTTCTTGATTCTATAACCAAATACTATAAACTAATTCTTAAAAATCATTTGATTTTTCTGAAATAATACAATAATTTCTCTTGTTTTATCTTTTTCTGTAGGAAGTAATTTTTCAATTATATATTCAATACCTAGTTCTTTTCTAACTCCAAACAACCTACTTTTTTGGGCTCTCCATTACAGTAGTCCGTTTTATATATTTCAATAATACTTATTGGTTTTTAAAATTATCTACTATTGGCCCATTAAAACCAGAACAACTATCATGATATTTACATTTAACCATTCAGATCATCCTCTGATCTAAAAACTTTAGTTATGAATCTTTAAAAGAAAATCACGAACTTTAATTAAAAACATCTTTGCCCAATAAATCTTCAGCTTTTTTAAATATATCGGTCAACTTTTCTTTTTTACTTTCCATAGTTGCACAGCCTAAATATAGTTCTATATCTTCTACTAACTCCTTTTGATTATTAAATCTGCCTATTTCAGTTTTTATTGTTTTACATTTTTTTACAACTGCTTTATTTCCTGTTTCGGGTAGGATTATTCCAAATTCATCATTACCAATTCTTGCTAATATATCTTCTTTTCGTATTAATTTTTTAAGAATCCAAGCAGCCTTTTTAATAAATTTATTTCCTCTCTTATGACCATATTTATCATTTATTTTCTTTAAATCTCTTATATCTGCTGTTATTATACTTATCGGTATGCGACGTGATTTATTTAACCTACCAATTTCATTCATAAAATACCTTCTATTGTAAAGTTTGGTTAGAATGTCGTGGAATTCAAGATATTCTATCTTTTTGTCTTTAGCTATTTTTGATGTAACATCATGTATAACAGAATATAGATAGTCCTTCTCTCCAAATTTAATCGGTTGACTGTAAACTTCAACATCTTTTACTTCTTCATTGGCCGTCTTATGTCGGAAATTGAAATATAGTTTTTCTTCATTTTCAACATTCTCCATCTCTTCTTTTGTTTCTTTTTTAGAAAGCATATTAATATCTGATACCTTCATTGAAGTCAACTCTTTTTTTGACCAGTTATAAAATTTTTCTGCTGCTGGGTTCGCATCAACAATCTTTCCATCTTCAGGATCAATGATTAACATGATAATTTTTCCATTATAAAAAAGAGATCTATATTTATTCTGTGCATTTTCATATTTAGTTTCTACATCCTTAAGTTCTGTAATATCATTATATATTACATAATAACCAATATTACCAGCCTTTAAGGTTATAGGAAAAGCCTGTAAAGAGACATCAATATTCTTTCCATCTTTATTTTCTCCCGCTTTTTTTTGCCTATAAGTTTCCGTTCTAATAATCTCTCCTTTACGCAACTGATTGATAAATTTTCCAGTTTCATTTAATTTTTCTTTTGGTATTATAGTGTCTTTTATATTTACTCCCTGAATTTCACTCTGCTTAAAACCAAACATCTCTTCAAAATAGTCGTTCACTTTTACAAATCGGAACTTTTCATCCAATATAACAATAGCTTCTTCTGATTGGTCAAATAGTACTTCAAAATATGCTTTTTTCACTTGTTGATTTTCTTCTCTTTGATCTTTAAGAAACAGTTTTTCATCTTCAATAATATCTATATCCTCAAGCTTATTATTCTCGACTATTGCAATTAATACATCTGCAACATCAGGTGAAAACTGTGTTCCTTTATTTTTTTTGATCTCTTTCAAAGCTTCGCTTTCACTTAAAGCATCTCTGTATACCCTTTTTGAAATCATTGCATTCCAGCTATCAGCTAAACCAATAATCTGTGAGATTAATGGTATATCATTACTTTCTAAACCTTCAGGATAACCTTTTCCATCCCACCTTTCATGATGATATAATATTGGCTTTGCAATATCTTCTAGCTGTTCAGAAGCATTAATAGATTTATAACTCCATTGTGGGTGTTTTTTGACTAGATTATATTCCTGTATTGTAAGTTTTCCCGGTTTATTTAATATCCTATCCGGTATACTTATTTTACCTATGTCATGCAATAAACCTGCCCAATATGTCCTCTCTACTAACTCTCTTGATAAGCCCATCTTTTCAGCAATAAGCTTGCTTAATGCAGCTACATATTGGGAATGGCCTTTTGTATATTTATCCCTGAATTCTAAAAGTTTTGTCAATGTTACTGTTACTTCTTTTGTAAATTGATCTTTTATTAAAGAATATTGCTTAGATTTATAGAAATAATCAGCCAATGATAAAAAGAGCTCTAAAATCTTTTTATCGTCTTGATCAAAACTCTTTTCACTTCCTTCTTTAATATCAAGTGATATACCACCAACCATTAGTTCATTTAGATAAATATGAAAAGTTATAGATTCCTTCATAGGTTTAGCTGCTTCTTTAATGCTTTTATAAAAATCCAATCCTTTATGAGAATCAATTATTTTTGTTATTATTATTACTTTGCCTTTTCTATCAAGCTCTTTAAAATACTTGCTATCTATTTTCAGCTCATTTAAAGGTTTTATATCATGTCCTAATGTTGCTATATATTTAATAACACCATCTTTATTAATATAGGTGCTACCATAATCACTTTTAGGAATTAATTGTTTTGCAGCAAATAGTAATTCCTTCCAGAATTTATTTATATCATTTGAATCTAATCTGTGAATACCACTTGCAAATTCAATTAATTCATCTAATTGTTCATGTGATAAAAAAGAATCGAAAATACATTTATTGAGTTCTCTATTTTTTAGTGTCTCTTCTTTTATATCAAACATCACACCTAATACTTTGTTTTTTCCAAACGGTATCCTTACAACAATGAATATTTTTTTATTATTTTCTAAATCTTTTCCACTTTCTATTCTCTTCATTTTTATCTGTTTGTCAATAACCTCTCTATCAAACTCAACAAACTTCTTTACTTTAGCTTGATCTAACTTTTTAAAATATTCAAATATATTTTTACCCAATAATTCTTTAACTGTCTTGTCATATTCCTTGGCATATTTATCATTTAAGTAGATAAAAGTACCTTCATAATCTCTAATATATATATTTACAGGTAAAAGATCCAACATCTCTTTTAAGCTGTTATGGTCATCTTTCAGCCTCTTAACTAAATTTTCAATTCTTTTAATATGTTTTTTACTATATTTCATAAAACACCTCCAACTTTAAGGTCTCATATTATATAAATATATTTCTATATTTATTCTGCTTTATCTCTATAATAAGGAAACTGTTTAACAAATATACCTTCTAAGCTCAAATAATAATTTAATCCTCTCTATAATAAATAAAAAGGGTTCTCAGACAATGAAATACTTATAGAAGTTAACTTTTATTACAAGGATAAAAAATAAAAATTGAAAATCATCTTCATTTCTATATATAATAATTCTGCTTTATTAATCTTTTAATATTTCAGAAAACATAAAGAAAATTTGTATTGAATAATAAAGAATTTAATCTCTAGATATAAATACCGGAAGGAACTGATCCCACATAACTTAAATTTTTTAAATCATTTCCTAAGCGAGTCTCCCATTCTCAGTAATAATCGTTAATGCTATCTTTTTATTCACTCATCATCTCCACAAACTCCTCTGCCAGCTTGGGGTCAAACTGAGTTCCAGCACAGCTTTTTATCTCTTTTAAAACTTTTTGTTTACTCATAGCATCTTGATAAGGTCTGCCCGTAGTCATCACATCATAGGCATCAACTATGGCGATAATACGAGCTAAAAAAGGGATTTCTTCACCTGTTAATCCTTCAGGATAACCATTCCCATTATAATATTCGTGATGGTAAAGAATCTCTTCTGCTATTATAGCAAATTTTTCTGAAGCAGAAACAATTTTATGGCCTTTTTCGGGATGTTTTTTAAGTAACTGCCATTCTTCTTCTGTAAGCTTGTCAGGTTTTGTCAATATATCACTCGAGATCGTAATTTTTCCTATATCATGTAAGATTGCCAACAATGATAACCTGTTTAATTGAGATTTATTTAAACCAATTTTAGTTCCTAATTTTTGAGCTAGCTCCTTCATACGTTGGGCATGTCCTATGGTTTCACTACTGTTAGCCGTCAGAGTGTTTAACAAATTTTCCACTATTTCATGTTTTATGCTTCTGCTGCTCATAAGTTTATCTTTATAAAGATTATTATCAGCTTTTTTTATAATATTTTTTATACCTACTTTTGAATCACTTTTTGTGGCGGCCCCTATACCTAATGACACAATCAATTCTTCTGTTTTTGTTTCTTTACAGCTTTTTTTAATACGTCCTATAATATCTTGAGCTATTTTTTGGCTGGTCTGAGGCAGTAAAATAATAAATTCATCACCACCGTAGCGGGTCAAAATATCTTCATTCCTTACAGTATCTTCCAATAGATTAGCAGTCTTGACCAATAATTCATCTCCCTTTGCGTGCCCTAAACTGTCGTTAATAATTTTTAACCCATTAATGTCAGCCATAATAATGCTAATAGGCAGTTGACGTTTGGTATCAAGTCTTTGCATCTCTTCTTCTATAAACCTTCGGTTATAAAGGCCTGTAAGCTCATCATGAAAGGTTTTATACTTTAATCTTTCCTGAGAATAAATCCTCTCTAGAGCTGCTGTTGTGTGGGAAATCAAAAGCTCTGCCAGCTCTAAATCAGCTTCCGTGAAAGCTGCTACTTCCTCTGCTACAGCCTGGAAGACACCATAATCACCAATAGGTATACTAATCAATGATTTATAGGAACTCTCGACAGGCTTAGCTTTGGGGGCCTTTTCAATATTATCAATTAAAAAACTTTCATTTTCGCGATAAGTCTTACCTGCTATTCCCTTTGTTATAGGCATTTTTTTATTGTTTGTATTATTAGTTTTAGCCCGGGGTATAAGCATTTCATCTTCTACCAAATTTACATCACATATGTCAAATTGCAGTAAGTTTTCTGCAGCCTCTACTGTGCTTTTACATACTTCTTTTTTATCTGAAAGTTTTTTAAAATTCAAAGCTATTTTATGTAAACTTTCAATATTTTTTTCTCTCTTTCTTCTTTCAGTTATATCTCTATATATAGCATAAATACCGATATGTCCATTTCCCAATTTAATGGGAAAACCCTGCATATGAACATCAACATTTTTACCGTTCTTAATTTTCCGTGGGCATTCTTCTTCAATTTTTTCTCCTTTTTTAACTTTTTCGGTATATTCTTCTCCTTCATTTATTAAATTATCAGGTAAAATATAATTATCAAGATTTTTATTTTTAATTTCTGACTCTTTAAATCCAAATAAAGATTCGAACTTTTTATTTGTTTTTATTACATGATGATTATTATCCAAAAGAACTATAGCTTCTGTTGAATTATAAAAAAGCTGTTCAAAATATGCTCTTTGTTCTTTTATTTCAGTTATATCCCAGCAGGCACCTATTACTTCTTTACTGCCATCTCCATAAATAATTAGATTTTGTTCATCACGTAGCCAGTGATATTTGCCCTGTTTATCTGCAAACCTATACTCTAAGATTATACTGTCCCTACCTTCCTTTGTTATTAACTTTAATATATCCACGAAAGCTTGCTTGGTATCTTCTGGATGGAGACATTCTTTGAATTTTTCAAAATTGTCAATGAAATATTCGGGTTCAAATCCTAGCACATTTTTAATATTTTTATTAATATAAGTTATATTGGGCATACCATCAACTAATTCATAAGAATAAATTATTGCTGGAGTTTTTGATATAAGAGTATTTAGACGTTGCCTCTTTTTCTGAAGTTCTTTTTCTTTTTCTTTTCTTTTCGTAATATCTAGATGTATACCAAACATTTTTAATGGTTTTCCATCATCTGTCCAGGAAATAACTTTCCCTTTATCAAGCAACCATACCCAGTGTCCTTCTTTATGTCTCATCCTTATTTCTATCTCATATTGATCTATTATACCATTAAAGTGTTTCTGTAACATTTCTTTACTTTTTTCTAAATCATCAGGGTGAGCAAACTTTTCCCAGATTTCATTATTAGTAGGAGAAATTTCTTCCAGAGTATAACCTATCATTTCAGCCCATTTTTCATTAAATACAGTTTCTCCAGTTTGTACATTCCATTCCCATGTGCCTGCCTCTGTACCCACTAAAATATATTCCATTCTTTCTCGTTGTTTCTTTATCTTTTCTTCTTGTTTTTTTCTTTCGGTTATATTCTCATGAGTCACCACTACTTTATAAGGACCATCTCCTATAAAAGGAGTAACTCTCATCCTAAACCATCTATTTGTATCAGGTGAATGGCAGGGATATTCCAAACTAAATATATTATTTTTCCTACCTATTACCTTTTTAATCCCTTGATAAGCAGCTAGAGCTTCTTTAGCCCATTGACCTTCTGCATTTTTACAAACTTTTAAGTAGTTGACTCCTTCATCTGATCTATCGAAAGATGAATTGTTTTTTTTGATAAATTCTTTCCAAGCTTTATTGGTATATCTAATTACCCCTTTACTATCTAAAACAGCTATATGTGCAGAAAGAGAATCCAGAGAAGATTGTGTTAATTCTTTTTGCAGTAATAATTCTTTTTCAATTTCTTTTATTTTAGTAACATCAACATGTACTCCCACTGCTCGATGAGAATTGCCATTTTCATCAATTTCAAAACTTTTACCTCTGCCCGAGATCCATTTATAACATCCATCATTACATTTTAGACGAAATATTTCTTCATAAGATTCAGCATTTTTAACATATTTTTCTATTTTGGGTACTATTGTTTTTCTATCTTCAGGATGCATTAAATTTACCCAGGTTTCTTTGGTCATTGGTAATTCATTAGGTTTATAACCCAACATCTTATAATATTGAGGACTGAAATATATTTCATCTGTATCCAGGTCCCAATCCCAGAAACCGTGTTCTCCAGCGTCCATAGCTAGTTCTAATCTATCTGCAGTTTGATCAAACTTTTCCTTTATTTTTCCAATTCGCTGACTTTCTTTTTCTTTTTGTGATACTTTTTTCTTCTTTTTATCCATTATATTTCTCCAATCTATTCCAAATAAAAAAATATTGTCTTATGCTTTATATTATATATACAAACATATTATCCTCCCTAAATTGTCTATAATAAACCATTTTAATCTTTTTTCTTACTTTCTTTCTCACTGTAACATTTTAATTCACTTTTTTTCATCTAAAATGTAGCAAGGAAACTCCATCTAAATCCTTTCTTTGATTTAGGTGGAGGGGAATTGCTACGATCTTCACCCCTCTTTCCATTTTTTTTACTTAGTGTAAAATAACTTTTGGAGTGTATTGATAAAAAAATAGAAAGAAGACTCCCTTTTTGATAAAATGTTAATATCCAAATAACATAGAAAGGGGAATCTTCTTATGGATGCCATTATACAACATTTTTATGAAAAAATCACATCTGAGTTAGAAAAACAAATAGAAAAGATTTTTATTGAAGGTAATAGTGATATAACTGAGGTAATTAACACTTTAAAAGATTGTTTAGATGAATTAGGTAGTAATATTATTAAAAA
>Ga0209925_1001356_pt1 | contig 12338 bp, 10 predicted proteins | sample SalPonR2_A_D1_MG_FD_185702 | JGI IMG/M metagenome (GOLD analysis project Ga0209925, IMG submission 185702) | Salt pond soil microbial communities from South San Francisco under conditions of wetland restoration - Salt Pond MetaG R2_A_D1_MG... ...
GCCGCGAACAGGCCCGCGCACCGGTAAGCGGCGACGACATGGCGCGGGTATAACTCTCGCCGCGCGTGGTCAGGAAACTGTCGAGGGCACGCTCAGCGGCGCGCCGTCCGCCGTGCTGTCGTCCGGGGCAATGATCATCAAGGCCCAGCGCGGGCGCGTCGGGCACCTGATCGCTTGCTACCCCGGCGACGGCCACGGCGTCTGATACCGACGGCACCAGGGGTGCCTGCATGAAAGCATCGCGCGCGCCCTGCCAGCGGTCGCGATTGTCCAGCCGCCGCAGCACCCCGCATTGCGGCACCTCGTGCCATGTCACCCCTTGTCCGCGCGCCCACGCCGCGACGCGCCGGTCGCGCGCAAAGCTCCAGCCGTTGCCGGTTTCCTCGTGGCTGACCAGATGGGTCGCACCATGCGCCGCGCGCAGGTCTTCAAGCATCGGCACGGCCTCACCGACTCGAAGAACCAGCGGCAAGCCGATCCCGGACAAGGCCGCCCGCAGGCTGTCGAGCGTCTCGCGCAAGAACGCATACTGCCGCCCAGAGGCATCCGTCTGCGCCCACATCTGCGGCTCCACGATATAGAGCGGGATCACCGGGCCGAGTCGCGCGGCATGCGCGAGCGCCGGATGATCCTGCACCCGCAGATCGCGCTTGAACCAGCAGATCACCGGCGCGGTCATGTCAGGCCGCCCCGATCATTCGACGACCACCTCTTCGCCGGTGCGCCCGTCGATCTTGACGTCTGGGTCAACCGGCTCCTGCCCCTGCGAGGCGACCCAGCCGATCAGCCCCAAAAGCAGGACCAGAGCAAAGATCACCACCCCCCGTATGCCCATCAGGGCGGGCTTATGCTGTTTCTTCTGCTTTTCGACATTCGTTTCGGGTGCCGACATTGTGGCTCCTTTCTTGTCCGTCCATCCGCGCATCTTGCATTGAAGCTGCGGGCACATCGCCCTAACGTCCGGCGAAACCTTCCTGTTCCAGCCGACGGAGACGCCCGCGATGAAAGACGCCTCGCCCCAAACCATCTATCTCGCCGACTACACTCCGCCACCATTTCTGGTCGAAAATGTCCACCTGACCTTTCGCCTGTCACCCGAAAAAACACGCGTTGTCAGTAAGGTAGAGTTTCGGCCCAACCCCGCGTCAGACAGCCGTGAATTTTTCCTGCATGGCGAGAACCTGCGCCTGATCTGGGCTAGGATCAACGGTGGCGAGATCACCCCTGACCTCTCCCCAGAGGGCCTGAGAGCCGATGCGCCCGACGCGCCGTTCACCTTCGAGGCCGAGGTCGAGATCGACCCCGCCGCCAACACCGCGCTCGAAGGACTCTACCTCTCGGGCGGCATGTTCTGCACCCAATGCGAGGCCGAGGGTTTTCGCAAGATCACCTATTACCCTGACCGCCCTGACATGATGGCCGTTTTCACCGTCCGCATCGAGGGTGATCAGCCGGTGATGCTGTCGAACGGCAACCCGGTGGCGCAAGGCGAGGGCTGGGCCGAATGGCACGATCCGTGGCCGAAACCGGCCTATCTTTTCGCCCTCGTCGCGGGCGATCTCGTCAACCATGCCGACCGCTTCACCACCCGCTCAGGCCGCGAGGTCGATCTCAACATCTGGGTGCGCCCAGGCGATGAGGACAAATGCGCCTTCGGGATGGAGGCGCTCAAGAAATCCATGACATGGGACGAGGAGGTGTATGGCCGCGAATACGATCTCGACCTGTTCAACATCGTCGCGGTCGATGATTTCAACATGGGCGCGATGGAGAACAAAGGTCTGAACATCTTTAATTCCTCCTGCGTTCTGGCCAGCCCCGAGACCAGCACCGACGCCAATTTCGAGCGCATAGAGGCGATCATCGCGCATGAGTATTTCCACAACTGGACCGGCAACCGCATCACCTGCCGCGACTGGTTTCAGCTCTGCCTCAAGGAGGGGCTGACGGTCTATCGAGACAGTGAATTCACCGCCGACATGCGCTCTGCCCCCGTCAAACGCATCGGTGACGTGATCGCCCTGCGCGCCCGGCAGTTCCGCGAGGATAACGGCCCGCTGGCCCATCCCGTGCGCCCCGAAAGCTTTGTCGAGATCAACAATTTCTACACCGCCACGGTCTACGAGAAGGGGGCCGAGTTGATCGGCATGCTCAAGCGGCTGGTGGGGGATGAGGCCTATGCCCGCGCGCTCGACCTCTATTTCGAGCGGCATGATGGGCAGGCCTGCACCATCGAGGACTGGTTGCAGGTGTTCGAGGACGCGACGGGCCGCGATCTGGCACAGTTCAAACGCTGGTATACGCAGGCTGGCACGCCGCGCCTGCGCGTCACGGACGACTACGAGGGCGGCACCTACACCCTGCATTTCGAGCAACACACCCCGCCCACGCCGGGGCAGGAGGTGAAAGACCCCCGCGTGATCCCGATTGCCGTGGGTCTGCTGGGGCCCAATGGCGACGAGGTGATGGAAACCCGCCTGCTGGAAATGACCGAGGCACGGCAGAGTTTCAGCTTCGAGGGACTGGCGGCCAAGCCCATCCCCTCGATCCTGCGCGATTTCTCTGCCCCGGTGATTCTGGAACGCGACACCACCAATGCCGAGCGTGCCTTCCTGCTCGCCCATGACACCGACCCGTTCAACAAGTGGGAGGCCGGGCGCGCCTTGGCGCGCGACGGGCTTCTGGCGATGATCCGCGACGGTGCCGCACCTGATGCCGCCTATCTCGACGCAGTTCACACCATGGCCCGCGACGAAGGCCTTGACCCGGCGTTCCGTGCCCTCGCCCTCGGCCTGCCCAGCGAGGACGATCTGGCGCAATCACTGCATGAGGCGGGCCACACGCCGAACCCGCAAGCCATCTGGGACGCGCTCGAGGCGCTGCGCGAGGCCCGCGCGGTGACGATGGAGGAAACCGCGCGCACCCTCTACGACCAATACCAGATCAGAGCCCCCTATCGTCCCGACCCCGAGCAGACCGGCGCGCGGGCGCTTGCCAATGCGGCGCTTGCGATCCTCACCCGGCGCGACGGCGGCGCGCAGGCACAGGCACAATATGACGCGGCGGACAACATGACCCAGCAACTTGCGGGGCTGTCCTGCCTGCTACAGGCGGGCAAGGGCGCGGCGGCCGCGGACGCCTTCTACGAGCAGTGGCGGCACGACCGGCTGGTGATCGACAAATGGTTCAGCCTGCAAATTCTGCAGGCCGTCCCCGAAGACACCGCCGACACCGCTGCGCACCTGACGGCACATCCGGATTTCACCATTCGCAACCCCAATCGCTTCCGCGCCACGTTGGGCGCGCTCGCCATGTCACCGGCGGGCTTTCACCACGGGTCGGGCAAGGGCTATGCGCTCTTGGCGGATTGGCTCATCGCGCTCGATCCACTCAATCCGCAGACCACGGCGCGCATGTGTTCGGCATTCGAGACATGGCGGCGCTATGACGGGGACCGGCGGGCGCTGATCGCGGCACAACTGGACCGCATCCTCGCCACCCCAAATCTCAGCCGCGACACGACGGAAATGGTCAGCCGCATCCGGGGGGTCTGAGGCGAACGCTCAGACCTTTTCCTGCGTGTGCTTGCGCAACTCGGCGCGGGCCACCTGACGGCGATGCACCGCGTCGGGGCCATCGGCCAGACGCAGCGTGCGCACGTGGGTCCACATCGCGGCGAGCGGCACGTCCTGCGAAATGCCCTGCGCGCCGAAGATCTGTACCGCCTCGTCGATCACCTTGAGGGCCACGCGCGGGGCCACAACCTTGATCTGGCTGATCCACGGGGCTGCGGCGCGGGCATCGCCCTGATCCATCATCCACGCCGCCTTGAGACACAGCAGCCGCGCCTGCTCGATCTCCATCCGGCACTCGGCGATGATGTCGTAATTCGCCCCCAACTGCGCCAGCGGCTTGCCGAACGCCTCCCGCGCGAGGCTGCGCTTGCACATCATCTCGAGCGCGGACTCGGCCTGACCGATGGCGCGCATGCAATGGTGGATGCGCCCCGGTCCAAGCCGACCCTGCGCGATCTCGAAGCCGCGCCCCTCGCCCAACAGCATTTTGTCGGCGGGCACGCGCACATTCTCGAATCTGAAGTGCATATGCCCGTGCGGCGCGTCGTCATGACCGTAGACTTCCATCGGGCGCAGTTTCTCGATGCCGGGCGTGTCGGCTGGCACCACTATCATCGAATGGCGCTGATGCTTGGGCAGATCGTCGCCGCCGGTCCGGACCATCACGATATAAACCCGGCACCGCGGATCGCCCGCGCCGGTGGCCCACCATTTCTGGCCGTTCAGCACGTAGTGATCCCCGTCCCGCGCGCAGGACATAGCGATGTTTGTGGCGTCCGAACTGGCGACCTCCGGCTCGGTCATCAGGTAGGCGCTGCGAATCTCCCCCTCCAGCAGCGGGGCAAGCCACTGGGCCTTCATCGCTTCGGTGCCGTAGCGCTCGAACACCTCCATGTTGCCGGTATCGGGCGCGTTGCAGTTGAACACCTCGGCCCCCATCGGCGTGCGCCCCATCGCTTCGGCAAAATAGGCATATTCGACGGTCGTCAGGCCAAAGCCGCGCGCGCTGTCGGTCAGCCAGAAATTCCACAGCCCATCGGCCTTGGCCCGCGCCTTCAGACCTTCGAGGATCTCGGCCTGACGGGGGGTGTAGGTCCAGCGGTCGCACTTGCCCACCTCGGCGTGATACTCGGCCTCAAGCGGCATGATCTCGTCGCGCACCATGGCCACCACGCGATCCAGCAAGTCCCGCATCTGCGGCCGCATGCCAAGGTTCATTTCCATGCCTCTCTCCTCTTTTCCTTGCGTGCCGCAAGCCTGCGCTCCGCACCCTCAACCTTGGCGCGAGAAACCCGAGTCGCAGCGCAATCTGGGACCCAGCACCCGGCCGAATGCCAAGACCTTACCCGCGCAGACCCCAATTTCCGCCACATTGCACGCGCCATATAACCCTTGTGGGGGGCAAGCTGCACGCATCCCACGCAGCGCGACCCGCACATTCAGTGACGTACCTTATTCAAGAGTGATCTGTTTCCAGTACGGTATGCAACAGCAAATCAGGTGGCCGTCGCAAGACGGTCACCTGTCCTGCGGACCGGGTGACCGTGGCGTTCTGCCTTCCCCGGACGCGGCGCGCCTGCTATGGGATCGCATGCTGAGTTATCAACACCATTACCACGCCGGGAACGCGGCGGATGTTCACAAGCATGCGCTTCTGGCATGGATGCTTGCTTATCTCACCCGCAAGGACAAGCCACTCAGCTATATCGAAACCCATGCCGGGCGCGGTCTCTATGATCTCGGCGACACCGCCGCACAGCGCACCGGCGAGGCGGCGCAGGGTATCGGGCGGCTCGAAGCGGCCTTTGCCGCCGATCACCCCTATCGCCTGAGGCTCGAGACCACGCGCGCCGCGCATGGCGGTACGGCCTATCCCGGTTCGCCGCTGATCGCGGCGCTCAGCCTGCGCGCCGGTGACAGCCTGCATCTCGCCGAACTTCACCCGGGCGAGACTGCGCTGCTGTCCCGCCATCTGGCCCCCTACAACGCGCAAATCCGCCAAGAGGACGGCTTCGCCATGGCCCGTGCCCTCTGCCCACCGACGCCACGGCGCGGTATTTTGCTGGCGGATCCAAGCTATGAGATAAAGTCTGACTACGACAGTATACCAGACCAGTTCACCCTGATCGCACGCAAGTGGAACGTCGGTATCCTCGTGCTATGGTATCCGATCCTCGGCAGTGACAGCCATGCCGCGATGCTGACCCGCCTCTGCGCATCCTTCCCCGACGCGCTGCGCCACGAGGTCCGCTTTGGCCCGGCGCGCGCCGGGCACCGGATGCTGGGCTCCGGCATGTTCGTTGTGAACCCACCCTACGGGTTGCAGCAGGAGGCCGCGCGCCTGTCGCATATCTTCGCGGCACGGGGCTGATATAAGCCGGGTTAGACGCGGCTGTACGCAAGGGGGTGCGACAAAATTCTTTGATCTGCATCAATTTCGCGCATTGCCGCGCCGGACGGGACATTCTAAAACCTGAGGGGATCACGGGCATGTGAGCCACGCCGGATTCTGCGTGCCCGTCACAAACATCAGCAGGAGGCATCAAATGGCAGACGCAGCCATTCACGGCCACGAACACGAAGATCAGCGCGGGTTTTTCACCCGGTGGTTCATGTCCACGAACCACAAGGATATCGGTATCCTCTACCTGATCACCTCGGCGATCGTCGGTCTCATCTCGGTCATGTTCACCGTCTACATGCGGATGGAACTGATGGAACCGGGCGTTCAGTACATGTGCATGGAAGGCGCACGCTTCATCGCGTCCGATGTCGCCGAATGTACGCCCAACGGCCATCTGTGGAACGTGATGATCACCTATCACGGCGTCCTGATGATGTTCTTCGTGGTCATTCCGGCACTCTTTGGCGGGTTCGGCAACTATTTCATGCCCCTGCAGATCGGCGCGCCGGACATGGCGTTCCCGCGGATGAACAACCTCAGCTTCTGGCTGTTCGTCGCAGGCACGGCACTCGGCGTCGCCTCGCTGCTCGCTCCGGGTGGCAACGGGCAGCTTGGCTCGGGCGTGGGCTGGGTGCTCTATCCGCCGCTCTCGACCAACGAGGCGGGCATGTCGATGGACCTCGCGATCTTCGCGGTCCACGTCTCGGGGGCGTCCTCGATTCTCGGCGCGATCAACATGATCACCACCTTCCTCAACATGCGCGCTCCGGGCATGACGCTCTTCAAGGTGCCGCTCTTTGCGTGGTCGATCTTCGTCACCGCCTGGCTGATCCTGCTGGCCCTGCCGGTTCTCGCGGGGGCGATCACCATGCTGCTGACCGATCGCAACTTCGGGACGACCTTCTTCGACCCGGCGGGCGGCGGTGATCCGGTGCTCTATCAGCACATCCTGTGGTTCTTCGGCCACCCGGAAGTGTATATCATCATCCTGCCCGGCTTTGGCATCATCTCCCACGTGATCGCGACCTTCTCGCGCAAGCCGATCTTCGGCTACCTGCCGATGGTCTGGGCGTTGATCGCGATCGGTGTTCTGGGCTTCGTCGTGTGGGCGCACCACATGTACACGGTGGGCATGTCGCTGACCCAGCAGAGCTATTTCATGCTGGCCACGATGGTGATCGCGGTGCCGACGGGCGTGAAGGTGTTCAGTTGGATCGCCACCATGTGGGGCGGCTCGATCGAGTTCAAGACGCCGATGCTCTGGGCATTCGGCTTCCTGTTCCTGTTCACCGTGGGCGGGGTCACGGGCATCGTGCTCAGCCAGGCATCGGTGGACCGGGCCTATCACGACACATATTACGTCGTGGCGCATTTCCACTACGTGATGAGCCTCGGCGCGGTCTTCGCCATCTTCGCGGGCATCTACTTCTACTTCCCAAAGATGACGGGCCGAATGATCCCCGAATGGGCCGGCAAGCTGCACTTCTGGGCGATGTTCATCGGTGCCAACCTGACCTTCTTCCCGCAGCACTTCCTCGGGCGTCAGGGCATGCCACGCCGCTATATCGACTACCCCGAGGCCTTCGCGGTCTGGAACTGGTGGTCGTCGATCGGGGCGTTCATATCTTTCGCGTCGTTCATCTTCTTCTTCGGCGTGGTGATCTACGCGCTGATGCGCGGGGCGCGGTCGACCCAGGCCAACCCCTGGAACGAATACGCCGACACGCTGGAATGGACCCTGCCCTCGCCGCCGCCGGAGCACACGTTCGAGCAACTCCCCAAGCGTGAGGACTGGGACAAGCAGCCAGCCCACTGATCGGCATGAGACTGACACGACGCAGGCCCCGGATCACTCCGGGGCCTGTTTCATTTCAAGCCGCTCTTTGCGTTGCTCTGCCTGCGATAGCGGCTCAGTATCCGTCCGGCTTCCACCCCATGAACGTCTTTGTGACCGTCTCCGACACCTCCCACGTGACGCGCATCCCGTCTCTCACGAAGGCACAATCACCGGGGCCGAGGCGCAGCACCTCGCCGGTTGCGTGGTCCGTGATCTGACAGCGCCCCTCCAGGATCACCATCATCTCGTCACCCTGCTCGGTGCATGTGAATGCGCCCTGCGTGCAGCGCCAGATACCGGCGCGTGTCTCATACCCCGGCCCACCGGCATCCAGCCGCCCATGGCAAACAGGGTCACCGGCCACCATGACGTAATCGCTTTCCGGCGCGTCAAAGGGCCAATGCTCAAGCGGCCCCACGTCCTCACCCGGTACATATTTCCGCATTTATCCCTCCACGATCACAAGCTGCACAAAATGCTTCTGCACAACCGCCCGGATGACCGGGATGATCCGATCGAGCAGCGCCCGATGCGCCGACCGCCTGCGCCACGCGACCCCGACCGACCGGGTGAACCGGTCGTTGCGAAACGACAGGATCGCCACATCCCCGGCCCCCTTCGACACCTCGGAGCGTACGTAGAGCGCGGGCAGAAAGCTCACCCCCATGCTGAGCGCCGTCATCTGCCGCAGCGTATCAAGGCTGGTGCCCTCGTAATCGTGGCGCAGATGCGCACCCGTCTCGTCACACAGGCTGACGATCTGAGCATGTAGCGGGTAGCCGCGCGGCAGGGCGAGCATATCCAGCCCTAAAAGATCCCGGTCCTCGACCCGCTCCATAGCCGCCAGCGGATGATCCTGCGCAACGGCCAGCTTCAACGGCTCTCGGAACAGCCGTTCGGAGATGAGATCGCGCGAGTGCAGCGGCAGTTGCGCGAGAATGAGATCGTGCCGCCCGGCCAGAAGTTCATCCTGCAACACGTCCGGTGCCGCGTCGCGGATGATGAGCTTGAGCCCCGGACAGACACGCCTGAGACGACGCACAACGTAGGGCAGGAAATAGGGGCCGAGCGTCGGGCTTGCCCCGAGCCGGACCGTGCCGCTCAAACCCTCCCGGCTGGATTGCGCCAGAGCTTGCAAGGCTTGCGTTTCCTCCACGACCTTGCGGGCATGCTCCAGAACCTCGCGGCCACCCGGTGTCAGAACGGCCCCGCGCTGCCCGCGCTCCACAAGTGGCAGATCAAGCGCGGCTTCAAGACCGGCGATCTGCTGGCTGAGCGATGGCTGGCTGACACCCACCCGCTCGGCGGCCTTGCGGTACTGTCCGGTCTCCGAAAGTGCGATGAAGTATCGCAACTGCCGAAGCGTCACCTCCTGCTTCATGATCTCTTGACCTCAATGTACTTCCAGGCACTTATATAGGAATTTCCTATACAATATTAATATAACATCGGCTTTTCCAAAGGAAATACGCCCCCATCTCTGTTGTGTCGCACACGACCCCGCGACTGATCCAACCGAGAGGAGACCCATGATGACGCATCGCCGGATTTCTCATCAATCACTGATCAACCGCATTTCCACGCTGCGCCGCCGTCACGCGGAAATAGACGCCCGCATCGAAGACGAGCAGCAGCGCCCGATGCCCGACATCGCCCGGTTGAAACGCCTCAAGCAGGAACGTCTCGGCCTCAAGGACGCGATTGCCGTCACCCGCAACATCGCCGAGCGTCAGCATCCCGACAACGCCCGCACCGGCTGAGCCCGGGCCCATCTTCGGAGACAGACATGTCCTATTACTACCTGTCCGTAATGTCCTCACGCGTGTTCCACAGTCGCGATCTTGACGGGCTGCAAGAGGCACTGACCGACGAGAACGAACCCGGACCGCGGACGACGCCACACCGGCGCCGCACGCAGGACGACCGCTGCAGCCCCACCGTGCGCCTTGCCCCGCGCGCGCAGGCCGGGGCCTGAGTGCGCAGGTCGCACCTGCGACCGACATAAAGAAAGGCCCGGGGCGCGCGCCCTCCGGGCCCCACGCCTTTGATTGCCACAACCTTTTGAAAAAATCGGCCTGCGCCCGGCGCGCGCCTAAAACCGCACCGCGCGCGGTCCAGATATCTTTATCCTTGCACGAATCCCGCATCAGGATTATCCGCAGATTTGCTTCGGTCCGGAAATGCAGATTTCCAGTGAAAAGGGAATACGGTGCGATCCGCGCTTTGGATCAATTCCGTAACTGCCCCCGCAACTGTAAGCGGCGAGCGATACCGGCATATGCCACTGTCACCCCATGTGACGGGAAGGCCCGGTAGAGCCACGACCCGCGAGTCAGGAGACCTGCCGAGGTGATCACCCTATCCGGGCGCGGGGCGCGCCGTGGATAACGGTCTATTCCGTAGTGGTGGCACTTTCACCGTCTGCGGGGGGCCATGTCCTTTCCAATGACTTCTCAGCTTGGAACACCGATGCCGAAGACCGGTATTGAAGGACATCGAATGACATATCTCAGGACAACCGCATACGGCGCGCTCTGCGCACTCTGCTCCGCCCCCGCCCTTGCGCAGGAGGCGTTTGAACTCGACACCATCACCGTCATCGCCAACCAGAGCGAAACCACGCTCGAGCGCAGCGGCTCCACCGTCGAGGTGCTGCCCGCAGACGAGGTGCGCAGCGCTCCCAATGCACGGCTTGGCGATTTCCTAACGGTACAGCCGGGTATTTCCGCATCCGCCAACGGCCCGCTCGGCACCACATCGACCCTGCGCATCCGTGGCCTTGGCGGGGCCTATGTGCCGGTGCTGATCGACGGCATCGACGTGACCGACCCGGCCAGCAGTGGCGGCGGTTTCGATTTCGGCGGGCTGACAAATGCGGGGCTAGGACGCATCGAGGTGCTCAAGGGCTCGCAATCGGCACGCTTCGGGCAGAACGCCGTCGCCGGCGTCGTCAATATCGAGAGCCTGCGCCCAACCGAGGACGGCGTGCACGGCTTTGCCGAGGTCGAGGCAGGCAGCTTTGACACACGGCGCGGTGTGTTGGGCCTCACCGCCCGCACCGACCGGACCGATCTGGCCTTCTCCATCAGCCGCACCGAAAGCGACGGCTTTTCCGCCTCCGCAGCCGGAACCGAGGATGACGGGTTCGACTCGACCCAGGCCAATCTCTATCTGCGCCATCAGGTCACGGATATCTTCGCCGCAGGTCTCAGCGCGCTCTATATCGACAGCCGCGCGGAGTTTGACGAGTTCGGCGGCGACGGGGCCGCGCCGTTCGACGAATTCAGCGAGCGCGAGGTCACCGGTGTGCGGCTCTTTACCGAACTCGACACCGGTCCGGTCAGCCATGAACTGGCCTATTCAACCTTCGAGACGGATCGCGTCAGCTTCTCCAACGGCACACCGTCGCCTTTCAAAGGCGAACGTGAGCGCATCGAATATCGCGGAAGCTACGACACCGGCGGGATCTGGACGCTCAACTTCGGCGGCGACTACACCGAGGAAGAGGACCTAACCCAGAAGATCGACATCACAGGGCTTCAGGCCGAACTGCTGCTCGCCCCCACCGATGCGCTCGATCTGGCCCTCTCCGTCCGGCATGACGATCACTCGGAATTCTCGGGTGAGTTGTCGGCGCGGGCCGCCCTCGCCTGGCGCATCCGCGACGACCTGATCCTGCGCGCCTCAGCCTCCGACGGCTTCCGCGCACCGACGCTGTCGCAGCTCAACCCGTTCTTCGGAAACCCGGCCTTCCAGCCGGAAACCTCGGTCAGCTACGATCTCGGGCTGGAAAAGCGGCTCGATGGCGACGATTTCATCCGCGTGACCCTGTTTTCCACCGAGATCGACAACCAGATCTTCTTTGACGGGGCCTCGACCCGTTGCGGCAGCGGTTTCGGCTGCTTCGAGACCGCGGATTTCGAAGGTGAAGGCGTCGAACTGTCGGGCCGCGTCACGATCAACCAATTCGTGACGCTCAACGCCGCCTACACCTTCACCGACGCCAAGCAGAACGGCGTCGATGCCGCGCGCGTGCCGCGTCACGATGTGGCTCTGGGACTCGAGGCGCAGATCACCCCGCGCCTTGATGGCCAGGTGACCATCCAGCGACTGTCGGGCATCACGCCGTCAACCTTTGCACCCGCCAATAACCTCGTTGGGGCGCACACGCTGGTCCATGTGAACGGCACCTATCAGGTAACCGACAGCGTCGATGCTTTCCTGCGGGTCGAGAACCTCTTTGACGAGGATTACGAGACGGCGGGCGGGTTCAACACCTCGGGCCGCGCCGCCTATGTGGGGCTGCGTGCGTCTTTCTAGGCTCATATCGCTTGGCCTGGCCCTCGCCTTTGCGGGGGCCGTGACCGCAAGCGTGACCCGGGCCGACTCGGCCCCGCGCCGGGTCGTGTCGATCAACCTGTGCACCGATCAGCTGGCGATGCTGCTGGCCGCCCCCGGTCAGCTTGTCTCGGTCTCGGATCTGGCCGCCGATCCGCACAGTTCCGCCATGGCCGACACCGCG
>Ga0209925_1001361_pt1 | contig 12326 bp, 13 predicted proteins | sample SalPonR2_A_D1_MG_FD_185702 | JGI IMG/M metagenome (GOLD analysis project Ga0209925, IMG submission 185702) | Salt pond soil microbial communities from South San Francisco under conditions of wetland restoration - Salt Pond MetaG R2_A_D1_MG... ...
GAAGACACTGATTTTGGTTCTGTGTATTTTGTAACTTTGACATCTGATAAAAGATTTACTCCTATCTGTCATGAATGTGAAAATAAGGTTGAAGGCATTCATGCCTGGCATAAAAGAAAAATAAGGAATATAGATATCTTAAGTGTTGAATGTAATTCTTCATTACCGGAAAATTCATTGTCTTAATTGTGGAATAAAGGTTGAAAAAACTGGTTTAACTTCACCTGGAGGTCACCGAGTTACTAATAGATTAACTCAATATACCCACGAATTATGCCAACATATGACGGTAAAAGAATTAGTAGAGCATCTTAACTTACACCGGGAAACAGTAAAAGAGATAGATCAGAAGTTTCTCAAAAAAGAATTTGGAGAAACTAATCATTCCCATTCAGGATTAATAACGATGGACGAAGTCTCTTTTGCTAAACATCATAGACATCTAATTGTTGTTCTAGATTTCAAAACCGGCCGTGTAATCTGGTTAGGTAAAGAACGTAAAGCTGATACATTAAATGATTTTTTTGAAAAGATGCCACAGAAAAAATTAAAACAAATTAAAACTATTACAATGGATATGTGAAATCCTTTTATTAAGGCGTTTAAAAACATTGCCCTCAGGCTTTAATAGTATTTGACAAATATCATTTAATATCCAGTTATAATAGAGATGTAATTGATGAAGTAAGACGAACTGAACAACGTAATAAGTTAAAAGATAACCCTGAATACAAAGTTTACAAACACAGTAGATGGCTGCTTTTGAAAAACAGAGAAAATATAAAAGAAAAAGAAGCAGACAACCTAAAAATATTTGCAAAAAAATTAGATAAATACTGTTATGAGATTGTTGATTATGCAATTCATTCAATTCATACTTCAATATTAGAAGGTGTAAACAATAAAATCAAAGAAATTAAAAGAGTAGCTTTTGGATACCATGATCTATATTATTTGAAACTCAAGGTAAAACAGTGTTATCCAAAAAATTAAAATATATTTTGCCAAACTTGAAACGATAAGTACCATATAATAATATGTGAACAATATCTACAAAATTACAATATATAAACATTTACTTCTGTTTTAATTAATTTCGTATAATTATGGACATATAGTCAAAAAAAGTATAAAATGTATGAAAAGGGAATCGTGAAGGGGGAATAGGTAATGATAAAAATAGGTCTCCTTGGCCTAGGAACTGTAGGTTCGGGGGTTTATAAAATAATAAGTAAAAACAATATAAAGGTTGAAAGAAAAGTTGGCACTAAAGTAATAATTGAAAAAATATTAGTTAATGATAAAAATAAAGACAGAGAATTGGATATAAACAAAAACCTTTTAACAGAAGATCCGGCAGATATAATAGAAAACCCCAATATAAATTTAGTTGTTGAACTTATTGGAGGCGAAAATCCAGCTTATCAATATGTGTTAAAAGCTCTTAAGAATAATAAAAGTGTAGTTACTGCTAATAAGTTAATAATTGCTAAATATGGTAGCAAAATTTTAAAAACCGCCCATCAATATGATACACAAATTAGTTTTGAAGGCAGCGTAGCAGGCGGTATCCCTATAATAAGACCCTTAAAAGAATCTTTAGTAGCCAGTGAAATAGAAAACATCTATGGTATTTTAAATGGTACAACAAATTATATTTTAACTAAAATGGCCGAAGAAAGTAGAGAATATGCAGACGTATTAAATGAAGCACAGCAATTAGGTTATGCAGAAAGAAATCCCCATTCTGATATCAGTGGATTGGATGCTGCTTATAAAATTGCAATTCTGGCCTCTATAAAATTTGAAACTTTAATTGATATAAGTTCTGTCTATTCAGAAGGAATTAAAAATATTAGTTTAACCGATATTATTCTAGCTGATGAATTGGGATATGTAATTAAATTATTAGCGATCGCTAAAAAAGAAGAAAAAGGCTTGGATATAAGAGTTCATCCTGCTTTTATTTCTAAAAGTCATCCATTAGCCCTTGTCAATGATGTATATAATGCAGTATATCTGCATGGAGATACAGTGGGAGATATTATGTCTTATGGAAAAGGCGCCGGTCAAATGCCCACAGCTAGTGCTGTAGTTGCAGATATTATTCAAACTGCTGCTGATATCAATTATAATAGATCAAATATATACTCAAATGAAGCACTCCAAAAAGAAAAGATCGTTGATGTAAATGAGATAAATAATCTGTTTTATATACGTATTTTGGTCAATGATAAGCCTGGTGTAATGGCACAGGTTACTAAGATTTTAGGAGATAATAGAGTCAGTTTGGCTTCTGTATTACAGAAAAATAGACTTACACCGGTTGTGCCTCTTGTTTTAATTACACACCCCGTCAAGGAAAAATATATAAATAAGTCGATGATAGAACTCAAAAACCTTGATAATGTAAAATCAATTGAAAGCCTTGTGAGAGTTATTGACAAGTTTTAATTTTGATATTTTTTTTATATTTTTAAAATAACAGGGGCCTTTTAAAAAAACATATATAATATTATTGCACTTTAAATACTAATTGCTCTTACAGAACACATTCTGATACACTGTTTGCAGCCCCTACACTTAGCTGATACTACGAATGCCTTATCATTTTTTATTTCAATAGCATCAAAAGGACACGCAGACATACATTGCCCACAACCAATGCACTTTTCTTGATCAATTTTAATAATTTTATTCACAGAATAATCATCCTTGATCTTATTAACTAATTATCCATAATTAAAATATAAAGATTATATTCTCATCTATGAGTATCAGTTTTATTTTCATCTCTAAATTTATATGTTATCATTTTCAGTTGCTAGTTCTTTCTTTATTGTTTCTCCACCTATTTGTACCTCAATCGAAGAATATTTTTCATAACCTTCCAACTCACTTACTACTGCTAAGACAGCATTATTTAATAATTTTTGGACAAAGGGTACCATATCAACCTCTTTGCCATCTATGTTAAGTTTAATATTGCTTTTAGAAATTATACAGTCATCTCTTTTAGCTTCCCCTTTTAATATCTTTTTACCCAATATTCTACAATTATAACCACAAGCTGTACAGCATTCAGGTGGAAAATCAGGCAACTTTTCATAAACCTTTTCAGCAATTAAATCAACTAGTAACTCCGTTTCTTTTACAGCATCAATCACCGGTATACCTTTATATTCGTCAATTTGATTGGAGATCTTACCTGATATCGCAAAAACCATTTCATCCAGCCTTTTATCTATTTCCTTTAAAGAACTGGCCGTTAATATCTTGGGGAAATTGCCTTTTTCTATTCCTTCCAATATAACATAGTTTTGAGAATAATGTTTTAAAATCTTATCCAAAGATAATTTTTCATTGTAAAGGATATCAGTTTCATAATAACCACGAGCAGTAACTGGCTCTGCTCCAGCCTTGCTATGTCGATCTGTATTTGTTCCTTTTGTGTCCATTGAAAAGTCTTCATAATGAATCTCCTTAACCGAACCCACTGTATATCTTCTTTTTTTTAATTCCCTTATAATATTTTCAATTGTTGTAGTTTTACCAGTTTTACTGATTCCAAACACAGAAAAAACTTTCAATTTTTTTCACCCCATTATTATATATATCCCAAGAATTGAAATAGTAAATAAAGTACTGACAAACATTATTAAATAATCTTTTCTTGCCAATTCTAACTTTATATAGCTACTCCTATCCGGATAAGCTCTAAATGCCCGGGCCTCTAAAGATGTAGATAATTCTTTCGCGCGGTGTATCACGCCTGATAATACAGGCATAAACATATATGAATAAATTTTAATTCTTTTAGTCAGATTCAACTTATCAATTTCTACCCCTCTCAGTTGAATAGCTGTAAAGGCATCTTTTGCTTCCTCTCCCAGAATAGGTATAAATCTTATTGACAGTGAAACCATGAAAGCAATTTCATAGGGAACTTTCCATTGAATTAATGCTTGTATAATTTCACGAGGAGAAGATCCCGTCATAATAGTTGCAGAAATTATAATAATGAGCATTCTCAGTATAACTCTAATCCCCTTAGCCAATCCTCCTGTAGTAAGAATCGTAAAATGATTTATTGATAGTAATATTTCTCCAGCCGGTGAGAAAATACTTTGAATTAAGACAATTCCTATCAATAATGTTATAAATTTTTTTGTTCTTTTTAGAAAATCCCAATTTTCTTTAAAATAATTGGAAACAACAATTGAAATTAGTAAAACAACCAACAATAAATATATATCTATAACAAAAACAGCTAAAGTAGAGAAAGAAAAAACCATTATTAGCTTAGTACGGGGATCAAACTTCATTAATCTCACCACCAGATACTTCTAAAGTCCGATCAGCATTACTTTTAATAAAACTTTTATCGTGACTGATTATTACCATACCTATGTTCTGTTGCTGAAGGTTTTTTAATATTTCAGATAGCTTATCTTTTTTTATCATATCTAAACCAGTAGTCGGCTCATCTAATATTAAAAAAGAGGGTTCATTGATCAATATTGTTGCAAGAGCAACTCTCTGCCGTTCTCCTCTGCTGATCTTATAGGGAGAAGAATTTTCTAAACCCTGAAGTGATAATTCTTCAATGATTTTTGATACTTTTTTATCTACTTTATCCTTAGGCTCTCCCATAAAAAGATGAGCAAAACCTATTTCCTCTTTTACTGTAGGATTAAATAGTTGCCTTTCAGGTTGTTGAAAAAGATATCCCACTTTTTTGCCAATATTACCCAAAGTTATTCCTTTAATATTTGTTCCTTCTAGAAAGACTGAACCCTGTTCAGAAGACAGAATTCCACTCATTAATTTACCTAAAGTGGTTTTCCCAGAACCATTTGGACCAATGATAGCGGTAATTTCACTTTTATAAAAAGAAATACTGACATTATTCAAAATCACAGAGCTTTTCTTATAAGAAAATGTCAGGTCTTTTATTTCTATAAAAGCTTCATTATCTCTATAAGCTTTCTTCAAATCGCTTTAACCTCCCATTTTTCAATGTCATTATACGATCTGCAATATCAATGTTATCTAAGTTGTGGGAAACCATGATTACTGTTTTACCTTCTTTTTTTAATTGTAATATAATATCCTTAATGGCATTTTTCCCTTTCTCATCTATCTGTGACATGACTTCATCAAAAATTAATATCTTGGGCTTTAATGTTAAAACAGAAGCTAAAGCTATCAATTGTTTTTGCCCACCAGATAAATGTCCTGTTTTTTCATTTCTTTTTTCTTTTATATTTAAAAGATCAAGTGTTAAATCTATTCTCTTTTTTATCTCATCCCTATCAATACATAGGTTTTCAGGACCAAAAGCCAGTTCACTTTCAACCATGGGAAAAAACAACTGGGTTTCGGGATTCTGAAAAACAATACCCAGTTTGGTAGCTATCATAGTCATGTCCATCTCTTGAGTAGAATGGCCATCAATTCTGACTTCACCTGAAAGTTTACCGCTGTATACATGGGGTATTATGCCACTTAAACAATAACATAGTGTAGATTTCCCACTTCCACTCAAACCCAAAATGGCTAATATCTCTCCCTTTTTAACCTCCATAGAGAGATTATCTAATATATTATGCTCCTGTTCTGAATAGCTGAAAGTCAGACCTTCAGTTTTTATTACAATACTCACTTAACATTAACCTCCGTTACAAATTTACTCCATCTCTGACCAAACTTATCATCTTTTATTACAATCCGGTAAGGACCACTGCCGCCTTCTTTTTTTGTTTTCAAATACTGTCCATCACTTTTATAAATTATATAAACATTATCTTCTTTTAAAACCTCTGTAGCTGTCAGTGCAACTGTATAACCATCAACTGAATTGATAATAAGCTGTTCTTTTTCTAAAAGATCAATACCTACTCCTTCTAGTATATTTATTAAAGGCACTCCTGTGAAACTATGTTCAACCGGTCCTGAATCACTAGTATCAAGGCCTTTATTAAAAGTAACTTCTCCCTGAGTTTTAATAAAGTTCAGATCTACAGTCTCTATTTGATTTCCGTTTTCTTTAAAGTGTAATTTTGCCAGTTTTTGGGCTTCTTCCTTTTCGGCCACATTACCCCTGTTTAAGTATGCAGTTATACCCACAACAGCAATAAGCAATATTATTATTATGGTTATTATTTTTTTATTCATCTTTAAGACCCCCATCTGTAATTAAATAAGGAACAAACATATCTTGATAAATAACCAAACCATGATCTCCGCCGTTTAGTATTGAATGCATGCCATGGTCCGCAGTAATAATAATTTTACCCGGCCAATTTTGTGCTAATTCCTGAATATATCTGTCCGATTGAGTAATCATTTCTATAGTCTTCTCACCATAGGGACCGTAAGTATGTCCCATATCATCGATTCCATGAAAATGAACAAAAACGAAATTTGCATTGCCGTTCATCTGTTTTAATGTTTTTTTAAAAATTTCATCATCAGTAATACCATTTTGATTTAAATCAGGATTTAATATAGGTTCAATTGAAGTATTCAATATTTTAATATTACCTTCTATATAAACGCTGTTCAATGACATTTTAGAAATTTTTTTAAATATATCATCAACTGCAATATGTTTAAAATCTCTTGAATAAATTTTGTTTTCCTGAGGGCCTTTACCTGTCAGGACAGCTGCTAAACCAGTATTTGTAACCGGTTTATAGGATGTAATAGCCTGAGAAGAGTTCTCAATCTCTGCCATAAAAGGAATAATTTCTTCATCCAAACAATAATTATATTGATGATACCCAAAGCCATCTAGCAAAACAACCAAAACTTTATAACCAGCTTCTAAATAATGCAAGCTATCATAAAAAACATCTTTATTGCTTGTTAAGGGTGCATCTAAAACTATACCTGTTATATCTTCTAACCATTCCTCACTTTCAGAATTAAAGTAACTTATTTTATTATTGGTTAATTCCAGAAATCCATCCCTGTGTATTAAAGTTTCTCCTTTCTTATTATATATAACCGTCCTTCCCAAAATTTCTCTATCAACCAAATCCGCAAGAGATATTACCCTCTTTTCTGAGTAAACATCTACAGAATATAATTGGCCATCTACATTTAAAGTAGAAGAACCTCTTAGAAATGGTTTTTTTGTATATGAACCAGTCAATAGCTCTCCTACTGTTGTTTTTATAATGTTTTCACTTTGAGTAATAATTGTTAGGCTATCAAAAAAATCTGATTTTTTATCTACTACAGTAATATTTTTTAATAATTTAATATTGCTGCTAATCGGATGATTAAAGTTTATAACCTCCCAGCCATTTTCAGAAGAGTAATTAAGATAGCTAAAGTTCAGTTGTTTTCCGTCAATTACAGCCCTGCGTCCGTCATTACCAGATAAGACTAGTTCGTATTCTTCAGATAAGGGTAGGGCTCTATTTACAACATCCTCGAGTTTATAAACTTTAATTTTTTTACCTTTATGTTCAATTTTCACTTGATTAAAACTACTGGTTTCTTTTAAGTTTATTACATCCTCTATATCCCCTCTCACAAAAAGATCAGGTACATAATGATCTTTGCTCAAAAATAAATAATACGTAGCTATAAGAATTAGTAATAATACAATAGACAAAGCTAATAAAATCTTATTAGACTTATTCATTAAACCACCTCTAACTCAATTAGAAATATGTTAGCAAAATACATTATACTCTATAATACATCAAATTTTTTAAATTGCTTAATGATACTATAGGCTATAATTCCCCCTATTCCACCTGATAATGAAGCACTGCTTAAGGCGAGTATCAAAGGAATTATAGGAAGTCTAAAGAATACAATATTAACCAGAAATGTCCCACTTAAATTTGCCACAATACCAGCCAAAAAACAGGGTACCAATTTGGCAGGATCTTTAAAGAACAAATACAGAGTATCCATAGCCAGGCCAGGTATTATATATGTAAAAAAACTGACGATACCGTGTGTACCATAAATCCCTAATGAAACCATCATAATAGCCTGGACTGTTGAAATAAGAGTTGCTGCACCTCTTTTTTTAATAATTCCCGCCCCTAATACCAACCAAAGCATATAAAAACCACCAGCTATAACTCCGCCTGGTATATAAAGAGGTCCTGTTATCATGTGAGCTAATGGAACTACAATAGGTTTAGTTGCGACCCCAAGTCCAGCCATAAGTGCTATTATAATTAAATGAAAAATTGAAAATCCTTTCAATAGTTTCTTTAACAAAGTCAAACACCTCAAATCAACTGTCTGAAATTAGATTTTAAAAAAAGATGTTTTGATTAGATTTAACTTAATCTTAAAATGGATATAATTATTTTATGATAATAACAATCCAATTTATATGACCATAGATATTTTTTTTAAAAACTAAGAAAAAAGAGCACCTTTTTTTATTGAACATTCTTTTTTAAAAAAGATAGGCAAAAAGGAGCTCTCTATCTTATTATATTAAATTTATTTATAAACAGGTTATTTTATAATTTTTGATTTTTATATTTTTAGTCTAAGGGCTTAATCTCATATAAGTACTTCACTGAATATTGTTTTTCTAGGTCTGGAAAAACGATACGCACTGTATCTTTTTCATCTGTATAAACTATACCACTTTCCATATCCTTTGCACTAATTTCCACAGAATAACCATCTACAGCTTTAACTTCATATCTATCAGCCTGTAAAAGTTTTGATTCCTTTAACAATTCACTCAATGGAATACCTTCAATGTCTTCTGCTTTTCTCAAATCAAAAACATTTTTAGCTTGTTCAACTGAACAAATTGACTTTGAACCATAATTAATAAATAACATATCTTTTATATGCATTCCTTTGGGAAAATCGGGAGAAAAGAAAAGGGGAGCGTTTTTACCAGTTATCTTAATATATGCTTCTGCAAAAACTTTCAGGGACTCGTTTTTTTCAAACCCATCTGCAGCTATAAACCTTACTGATCTCAAATCTGTATTAAGATCCATATATTCTATTAATTCTGATATTTTAATAGCTTTATCTTTACTCTCATAATATGTGTAATCTACTTTTTCTAATTCTGAAACAACTGTTTCTAAAAAATACAGTGATCTTATATTAACGGTTTCAACCATTTCTACTATTCTTATTTCTTTTAAGTTTTTAAGCCAGTACATAGACATCTCATTAGGTATTATTACTCTAATAGGTTTAGATTTCTCATATAAAGGTTCTCCATTTATTTCAAAAGTCAAAATTAATTTTCTTTGTTTCAAAATATTTTCTGATATATCTATTTGATAACCATCTCCGGCTATTAGCCTAATTGCTTTAAGGTCATTTTTTGAAACACCTTTTGAAGATAATAAATCTGATAATAAAACTCCTTTTACCTCATAAACATTTTTATCATCTCCTTCATCGGCTGAAATAGCAGTTTCCTCAACAATAGGTAGTTCTTTTAACTCTTTTAAATTAATAGTAATATCTTTTCCTTTTAAATTTGAAATCATAAACTCACCTTCATCTGCGATTACACCTGTGTTTAAAATCATGGTTGTAATAAATAATAGTAAAAAAAATGAATAAAATATCTTCTTCATGTTTAATATCTCCCCTTTTTTAATATTTTTTCAGATCTTTACCCGGGAAAGAATTAGTTGGATAAGATATACCCAATAAAAAAACCCCGGAAAGGGGGGTTAACAAGAAACCATCTTGTTATAAATGCTTTATATAATCCTTTCCAAACGGGAGGCTGAAATGTTTCCATATTCAACCCTATCGTTCGCTTTTTCATAGAAAATAAACTTTCATCAGAAAAAACGAATCGGATCTTATATATTTTATTAATATAATTATATATAAAACTTTATACATTGTCAAAGATCTACATTAAAAGAATATTCAAAAGAAAATTCAAGAACCTTTGGAATTAACAATTTAATAAAATATTGCAAATTATTTAATATATTCAATACAATTATGCTGTACTAAACTGTTTGGAATAAAATTCCTTATAATAATCACCCTTGTCAATCAGCTCTTGATGATTTCCTTTTTCAAGTAATCTTCCACTTTCAATAAATAATATCTTATCTGCATTAATTATTGTTGATAATCTGTGAGCTATTATGAAAGTTGTCCTGTTTTGTGTGACCTCTTCTATAGCCTCTTGTATTAACTCTTCGGTTTCTAAATCAACTGAGGAGGTTGCTTCGTCTAAAATTAATATACTCGGATCTTTCAAAAATGCCCGCGCAATTGATAATCTCTGACGCTGTCCTCCTGATAACTTAACTCCTCGCTGACCTACTTGGGTATCATACCCTTCAGATAACTCTTCAGTAATGAATTGATGTGCGTTTGCTTTCTTAGCAGCTTCAACAATTTTTTCCTTTTGAGCATTTGGTCTACCATATGCAATATTTTCAGCCACTGTTGTGGAAAATAGAAAGTCTTCTTGCATTACCATAGCCATGGAATTTCTTAAACTTTCTATATTATATTTTTGGATATTCTTACCATCAATACTAATTTGCCCTTCATCTATTTCATATAGTCTTAATAAAAGCCTTACAATTGTTGTCTTGCCCGCTCCACTTGGACCCACTAGAGCAATAGTTTGATCGGCATCAACTTCCAAATTAATACCTTTTAAAACTTCTTCCTGATCATAAGAAAAACTAACATTATCAAATTTTACATGTCCTTGAATATTGTTTGCAGGTATTTTGCCAGGCTTGCTTTTAATATCAGGGATAATTTCAATATGGTTGAAAAATCTTTCAATGCTTGCGAAGAATCTGCTTAAACCCTCTGCCATTTGTACCATTCTGAGTAAAGGCTCTCTAAATCTTTCAAGATAGCCGTAAAAAGCTACAATAGTACCCACACTGATAACCTCAATAGAAGTTAAATAACCCCCATAACCAAGGATAGCCAAAATTCCAAAGACATTCAACATTCTTGAGCCAGGTATTAATATACTGATATATTTTATCGCAACCATCCTGGCCTGAGCATGGTCTTCATTTTTTTCAGAAAATCTCTCCATTTCATAGTCTTCATTATTAAAAGCCTTTATTACCTTTATTCCTGCTAGGTTATCTTCCAGTTTATCGTTCATAGATGCCTTATTTTCTCTGGTTTTCCTGAAAGCCTTGTGCATCTTTTTCATAAATAGGTAGCCGAATATTAATAATATTGGGGTAAATATTAAACTCATAAACGCCAGTCTTACACTCATCGAAAATAATATAATTACGGTACCAACAATTAGTACAAATGAAGTAATTAGTGCTTCAGGTCCATGGTGGACAAACTCCTGTAAGCGATTCAGGTCATCTATAATTCTGGACATTAGTTCTCCCGTTTTCTTGTTATCGTGAAAGTTCATTGATAAGTTTTGATAATGATTATATAGATCATTACGCATATCGCGCGTTATATACTGCGCGTATTTATGACCATAAAAAACCCTTACATATCTTATGATGTTAGCACTTAAATATACTGCTAAAGCATATAAAACTAAAATAAGTATATTGTTGAAATTACCACTTGGAATAGCATAATCAATAATTTTTTTGATTATAAGAGGAGGTATTAAAGCTAATAAAGCTCCTACCATGTGTAGAAATTGTATGGAAAAATATTTAAACTTGCGATCTTTGATATAATGTTTATAAAATTTCTTTAATAAATTGATGTAATTATAATCATCATTGTCGTAGATATTATCATTATGATAATTTGCCATCATTGATCCTCCTTTATATAAATTACATTATTAGTTTAAATAATATATATCCTAATGTCAAATATAATTTATACTCTATATATTAAGTATAGCTTTTTATTAAGATTATTAAAATCTGTATATACACAACAAAAAACCCACCTAAATTCACCTTGATTTAGATGGAGGAATTTCTTTTTAAATCACTATTTGATATGCAACCTCGATGTTCATTTTTTAAAGAACCAACCAATAATTATAATTAGATCCTTTTATCTGCATCTTTAATGGCTTTTACAAATTTTTCCCACTCTTTGATTCGAAAAGCACAGGTAGCCGAAACATCTTCTGACGCAATAAATAAACCAATTTCATCCTTGTCTGACTGAACACCTACACTCAATTTTTCTCCAATTTTCCTTTCATCTATTATCTCTTTCATAAAACCACTCCTCGTATAATATATAAGATTTTCGGCTAAATAAGCCCTTTATTCATAAGACTTAATAGCACCTTCCAAAATTTTTCACTCCAACCTGAAACCAATATTTTCCACTATCATTAAACCCTTCAAAAAGCAGATAAACTGCGA
>Ga0209925_1001362_pt1 | contig 12321 bp, 10 predicted proteins | sample SalPonR2_A_D1_MG_FD_185702 | JGI IMG/M metagenome (GOLD analysis project Ga0209925, IMG submission 185702) | Salt pond soil microbial communities from South San Francisco under conditions of wetland restoration - Salt Pond MetaG R2_A_D1_MG... ...
TTCAGTTTCACCATTTACATTTTTTTTATATATCATTGCATTTCAACAAAAATATTTAGTTTTGCAATTAAGATAAAAAACTCCGAAATTATGAAAAAAGCATTATTAATTGTTCTTGTAACCAGTTTGTTTTTCGCCTGTGGAAAAGAAAAAGAAAAAGAAAAACAGGAAAAACAGGAAGAAAGAACACAAAAAACAGAAGAAAAAAAGCAGGAAGATAAACAGGCAGATATAAAAGCAAGTACACTGTCATCAGTAGGACAAACGATTCCTGAATTTACATTTACTACTACAAATGGGAAGCAATACAGCACAAAAGACCTGAAAGGAAAAACAGTGCTCATCAACCTTTTTGCCACCTGGTGTCCAAGCTGCCAGGAAGAATTACCGGCTTTGCAAAAATTGTGGGAGCAATACAAAGAAAAAGATTTTATCCTTGTAAGCATTGGTAGAGAGCACAGTATGGAAGAGATGAAAAAATTTAAATCAGAAAAAAAATACTCCTTTTATTTTGCCCCGGACCAGGAAAGAACGATTTACAATCATTTTGCTAAGAAATATATTCCCAGGAATATTCTGATCAATGAAAAAGGAGAGATTGTTTTTCAATGTGTAGGATACAAGAAGGAAGATTTCAAAAAGCTGACAAATATGATTGAAAAAGAAATAAAAACTGAATAATTCAATTAAAACAATTAACAATCAAAACCGGAAGCCACATACTTCCGGTTTTTTTGTAAACTTTTTTAATCTCAAAAAAAATATGTTTATCACAAAGTTTCATCAAAACTGTTATTCTGGTGGCAATTTAGCTGTCTGTACTGGATATAGTCATAGTTATAATAAGAGGTGGACCAATAGACCAGCATTTTTTTTAAAATATTTTAACCAGGAATTAATATTTCATTTGATTGTAGGTATCCTGCTTTTCTTTATCAGAAGATACCGGGATAAAAAATTTGAGATTCCGGAAAGCCAAAAAAGAAATGTTCAGGATTTTTCAAGATAATGCTGAGCCTGCTGTATAAGCTCTCTCAGGTCTTCCTGTTGAATATTTTTCATTGCCTCTTCAGGTGTGAAAAATTTTCTTTCCCGATTCTCTCCTTCAGGCCATTCATCAAGAATCTCATTTACCTCCATTAAATATACCTTAACTTCACAGGTACCACCCCACTTTTCATATTCATATGTCCCATGAAGTCGCGAATTTACTTCTCCCCTAAGACCTGCTTCCTCAAAAGCTTCTTTAGCTGCCGATTCCTGGGGAGTTAAAACGGGTTCTATAATTCCTTTGGGAATAATCCACTTTTTATTTTTATGAGTAGTTATTAAAACAATTTTGGGCTTACCTTCCTGATAAAAATAAGGAATAGCAGCGGATTGATTATATATCGATTGTGATCCGGGATCAATGGAATTCATAACTATTCTAACAATTTTTAAGTTCTCTAAAGGTTTCGGATACAATTTGGGATAAAACAAACAAATTTCAAAGTTTTATTTAAGAAAAGTGTTAATTTTCTTACAATATGTTATAAAAAACAATTTTCATGCTTGTCAGTGAAGAGATAAAATTGTATCTTTGTTAAAAAATTAACAGTTATAAAACTGAGAAACGGAATGCCTCTGTTTCAAGGTTAAAGAACAAATCTAATCCGGAGGATACACTAATGGAAAAGAGAATCGGAACAGCTATCATTCATATTCTAGACCGGCAGCAAGCCGGAAAAATCAATTCCATTCTTTCCAACCATTCCAATATCATAATCGGTCGTCAGGGATTACCCCGAACCGATAATACCAGTTTAATTTCGCTGGTGCTGGAAGGTAGTACCGATGAGATTGGCTCTTTAACCGGACAGGCAGGCCGTTTAAAAGGAGTACAAATTAAATCGGTATTGCTGAAAAATGAAAAGGAATAACAATTATTTTTTTATCCTGGCTTTTATTCTCTGTCTTACAGGAATAACAAAGGTGCAAGCACAGAATCCTGAACTGAAGGGAAGAATTACAGAAGCAGAAACAGGAAATGCGCTTCCAGGAGCTACTGTGATGATCTTTGAGGAAGAAAACTATCCAGCTTTGCAACCAGTTCAGGCAACGATTACTGACCGAAATGGAAATTTTAAACTCAAAAAACTGAATAAAGGCAGTTATTTGCTGAAAATTTCTTTTGTGGGCTATGAAAGCTATCAACAAAAAATCCAGTTAAAAGAATCAAAAAACCTAACTATTTCTCTGGAGAAAGAACTTATTAACCTGGGGGAAGTTGTTGTTTCCAGTTTGCATCATGACAAGTTAGAAAAGAATGTGGCTTTACCCATTGAAGTGATGGATGCAAAGGAACTTGAACAATCAGCAGCTTTTTCGCCATCTGCTGCCCTGGAAACAGAACCGGGAATAGCTATAAAAAATGACGCACCCTGGGCTACGAGCCTGAATATAAGGGGGATGAACGAACAAAGAATAGTAGCCCTGATAGACGGGAACCGGATTGAAACTGCAACAGATCTGGCTGCAGGTTTATCCATGGTTGATTTTACAGATCTGGAAAGAATAGAGGTCATTAAAGGCGCCTCTTCCCTACTCTATGGAACAGGAGCAATGGGTGGTGTTGTTAATTTTATTAGCAAAAAAGCCCATTTTGCTGACCGTTTTTATGCTTCAGGAAACTTTGCCGGTGGATACCAGTCTGTAAACCAGTTATTTTCAAGAAAAGTCAGTATCAATACAGGTTCAGAAATATGGAAGTTACACCTGAGTGGCAGAATGAGAGATGCCGAAAACATACAAACACCTGAAGGTGAGCTCCCAAACAGCCAGTTTACCGATAACAATATTTCAGTTGCTTTCGGCTTTCGTCCTCTGAAAAACCATGAACTTAGCCTTCAATATCAGCGTTTCTTTGGTGAAGACATAGGAATACCCGGCGGCAGTCCCTTTCCGGGTCCGGCAGAGGCTACCTATCCAAAAGAAAAACGAACTTTATACAGTGGAAAATATACAATCACCCAATTTAGTCCATCCCTGGAAAAACTAACTCTTAAATATTATCACCAATACATACTAAGGGATGTAGAGTTGATCCCCAATATTCAGAAAATAACTCCTGCAGCACGGATCACTCCACAAAAAACCCTTCCGGAAGGAAATCATTATACTGACGGAGCTCAGCTAAAAACAAACTGGTCAGTTTTTGATAAACATGAGCTTACTGCGGGGATTGACCTTTGGCAAAGAAGGCTTAACACCAGCAGAGAAAAATATATTATGAAAGAACCTCTTGATGCCGGAGGAAATCCGGTAGATACGATAAATATTATCAGGGGAGAAAAACCCATACCAAATGCAACATATGGCAGTGCTGGCATCTTTCTGCAGGATCAATTCTCTTTGATAAAGGAAAAGCTTGATCTGACAATTGGTTTTAGGTATGATCTGATAAAAGTAACCAATGAAAAAGCGCTCGACCCGGTTTATCTCATAATGAACGGAACAGAGATGGACCCGATACCCAACCAGCGGATTACATTCCCCGAACAAACCGTATACAACAAGTCATGGAGTACAAACCTTGGAGTCCTGTATTCATTGACAAAAGATATTGATATCACTTTTTCCGCGGGAAGATCTTTCAGGGCCCCCTCCATTGAAGAAAGGTACAAATATATCGATCTGGGCAGCAGTGTTAAATTAGGAGATCCGAATTTAAAACCCGAAGAGGGATACTCCTTTGATATAGGTTTCAGGGCCTGGAAACCAAACATAAATTTTAAAATGAACGGATATTTGAACAGTTTCTCTAACCTGATTGTAGAAAAACCTGGAGAATTTGTTTACACTTATAATACCGGAGCAGGTGCCGGAACAAAAGATACTTTACCGGCCCTGATCAATTCTAATGTAAGCAGAGCTCTTCTATACGGTTTTGACATGCAGACAAATTATAATGTTGTTAAAAATACGGTTATTTATGCAAAAGCATCATTCGTACGGGGAAAAGATACTAAAAATGATGAAAATCTTCCGCTGATTCCTCCATTGAATGGAATTCTGGGAATCAAATATCAAATTCCGGGAATTGCTTCAGTAGATTTTTCTGCCAATCTTCACGACGATCAAAACAAAGTGGCAGAAGGAGAACAGGAGACACCAGGCTATGCCGTTTACAACCTGGTACTGAGCAGTTCAGAATTTAACCTGAATATGCCCCGCATAAAATTCACTGCCGGTATTAAGAACATATTTGACAGAGCATACAAAAATCATTTATCTACCAACAGAGGTATAATCAATATCGAACCCGGAAGAAATTATTTTATAAAAACAAAAATTACTTTTTAATACAGAAAAACAATATATTATGAAATTTACTCCAGAAAAATACAAGATCAAAGATGAAAGAATGAAGCCATTCATTGATCCGGATGAGATTTGGGATTTTATTCATAAGAACGAGAATCCAACAAAAGAAAAAGTTAGAGAAATCATTGCCAAATCACAAAATAAAAAAAGATTGAATCTGGAAGAGACAGCGATACTGGTGAATGCAAAAGATCCCGGATTGGTGGAGGAAATCAAACAAGGAGCGCGCGATCTGAAAAATAAAATATATGGCAACAGGATTGTTCTCTTCGCACCTCTTTATATTGGAAACAAATGTACAAATGATTGTAAGTACTGCGGCTTCAGGGCATCTAATAAATATGCTGTGCGCCGGACACTTACAGATGATGAAATAGTGCATGAAGTAGAAGCACTGGAAGACAACGGACAGAAAAGGCTGATTTTGGTTTACGGCGAGCATCCTCATTATGATGCTGATTATATCGCACATACAGTAAAAAAAGTTTATGAAGTTAAAAAGGGCAATGGAGAAATAAGAAGAGTGAATATTAATGCTGCACCATTGGATATTGAAGGATTTCGAAAAGTAGGAGAAGCAGGGATCGGCACCTACCAGGTTTTCCAGGAAACTTATCATCCTGAAGCCTACAAATGGTACCACCTGAAAGGAAAAAAAGCAGACTATGGCTGGAGACTTACCTCTCTGGACAGAGCCCAGGAAGCAAAAGTTGACGATGTAGGAATCGGAGCCCTTTTCGGACTTTACGACTGGCGCTTTGAGGTTCTTTCACTGGTTAGACATACAAACCACTTTGAAGCTTGCTATAATATTGGGCCACATACAATTTCCTTCCCCCGTATTAAAGATGCTGCAGAATTTGATATTGATCCCAAATATGAAGTAAGTGATGAAGAATTTTCCAGACTTGTTGCTATTCTCAGACTTGCCGTTCCTTACACAGGTTTGATCCTTACAGCCAGGGAGAATTCAGAACTGAGAAAAGAGGTAATGCAGTTTGGTGTTTCTCAAATAGATGGTGGAACAAAGATAGAACTAGGTTCCTATTCGGATATAAAAAATGAGGATCAGAACCTGAACAAAGAACAATTTCATATTGGGGATTCAAGATCGCTTGGAGATGTAATCAATGAACTTCTCGATGAAGGTTATCTCCCTTCTTTCTGCACAGCTTGCTACAGACTTGGCCGTACAGGAGAACACTTCATGGAATTCTCTGTACCCGGATTCATTAAAAGATATTGCACACCAAATGCAATACTTACACTGGCTGAATATCTTGTTGACTATGCCACACCGGAAGTAGCAGAAAAAGGCTGGAAAGTAATAGATAAAAACATAAAGGAACTCAAGGGTTTCAGAGACCTGAATGAACTAAAAAAGAGAATAGAAAGAATTAAAGAAGGAGAAAGAGATTTATATTTCTAAGCTTGAATGATGGTATTTGAATCAGGGGACTGATCTTTTACATAATATTGTTCTACTCTAAAGACCAGCCCCCTTTTTATCACCTTTTAAACAGGATACTTGCAGCATTTAAAAAAATCTTAAGAAATGATTCTAAATAATTGCAATCATTTTTAATTATCAATTTTTAAACTATTTTTGCGAAAAAATATTTAACAGCAAAACAAGAAATTATGAAATTCTTTATTGACACGGCGAACATTGAACAAATCAGAGAAGCACAAGAGCTGGGCGTATTAGACGGTGTAACCACCAATCCCAGCCTAATGGCCAAAGAAGGTATCAAAGGAAAAGAAAACATTGAAAACCATTATAAAGAAATCTGTGAAATAGTTGATGGCGATGTAAGCGCTGAAGTAATCTCAACTGATTTTGACGGAATGATGAAAGAAGCAGATAAACTGGCTGCCCTGCATCCACAGATAGTAGTGAAAATACCGATGATCAAAGATGGAATAAAAGCAATCAAAGCGCTCAAAGAAAAAGGCATCAGAACAAACTGTACCCTGGTATTTTCACCAGGGCAGGCTCTGCTGGCAGCTAAAGCCGGAGCCTCTTATGTTTCTCCGTTTATTGGAAGACTGGATGACATCTCATCTGATGGAGTTCAACTAGTGCAACAGATTGTAGACATGTATGCTTATTATGGTTTTGATACAGAAGTTCTTGCAGCATCAATTCGCCATACTCAACATATTATACAGGTTATGGAAGCAGGTGCTGATGTTGCAACCTGTCCGTTGAATCCTATCCTCGGACTGCTTAAACATCCTTTAACAGATATTGGCCTGGAAAAATTCATTGCAGACTATAAAAGAGTTAATGGATAACATAATAAAAAAACAGAACAATTTAAGGGAACTTTTGAGTTCCCTTTTTTGTTTTATACTTTTGATTATTGATTAAATATTTAATAATTTGTTAAAACTAAATCCCACTAAAATACAACCATCATGTTATTAAAAGTACATCCTGAAAACCCAAGCCAAAGACAAATTAAAAGAGTTGTCGATACACTTCAGAACGATGGAATTATTATTTATCCGACCGATACGGTTTATGCACTGGGGTGGAGTATAGAAAATCACAAAGCTAAAGAACGTGTTAGCAAAATAAGACAGGAAAAGAAAAAAGATAAAAATTACAGCCTTATTTGTAACAATCTTAGCCAGGTCTCTGAGTTTGTGAAACCAATGGATAAATCTACATTCAAGTTACTAAGGCATAACCTGCCCGGGCCATTCACATTTATTTTGCCAACAAATCATAAATTCCCTCAATATTATAACAGCAAGAAGAAAAGTGTGGGAATTCGTATTCCTGACAATAACATTCCTCTGCAAATAGTTGAAGAAATGGGAGCTCCGTTAATGACAACCTCGCTTCGCTTCGACGATGAAATACAGGAATACCTGGCTGATCCTGAAATGATAGCTGAAAAGTATGAAAAAGTAGTTGATATCTTTGTACATGGAGGACTTGGGAACCTTGAGCCCTCAACAGTTATTGATTGTACACAGGATACACCGGAAGTTATAAGGCAGGGCATCGGAGAAATTAAAGAATAAATTAAATATAAAGAACCAAAAAAAACCGGACTTAATATTAAGTTCGGTTTTTTTTAGCTGTCCAAATAAAAAAAGCCGCCACAATTGAATTATGACGGCTAATTTACACCCTATTGCTTACGATTATGAAAAAGATTTCATAACGAAACCAACAATAAGACGTAAGTATTCAAACAAAAGTTTAAATACTAATAAAATTTTTTATAACATTTTTATAAAATAAAGAATATACCTATATTAACAGAGGATTTTAAATATATTTGCCAGTATAAAAACTATTAATTATGAAAATTCCTTTTAAAACACTTATAAATTTAACTATTCTCTTGTCTGTTATCTTACTAAGTTCGTTTCAACCCAATATTTCCGCTCATATCAAGGAATCAAAAACTTTTGAAGAAAATAAAAACAACATAGGTATTCTTCCTATCAGTTCATCATGGGTAGATAGTGTTTATAAAAGTTTAACCATGGAAGAAAAGATTGGGCAGCTCTTTATGGTTTCCGCGTATTCAAATAAAAAACCCTCTCATTCACAACACATAATAAAGCTTATAAAAAAATACCATATTGGAGGTTTAATTTTCTTCCAGGGAACCCCTGAGAAACAGGTAAAATTAACACGGATTTATCAGAATTATTCTAAAACCCCCCTGATGATTGCTATGGATGCTGAATGGGGAGTAGGCATGAGACTTGACAAGGCCATTAGTTATCCAAGACAAATGGCCCTGGGAGCCATACAGAATGATTCGCTGATCTATCAAATGGGAAGCAGTATTGGCAAACAACTAAAAAGACTAGGGGTACACATAAATTTTGCCCCTGTTGTAGATATAAATAACAATCCTGCTAATCCGGTTATTGGGAGCAGATCGTTTGGAGAAGATAAATATAATGTAGCACGAAAAGGCATTGCCTATATGAATGGATTACAGGATAACAATATCCTGGCGGTTGCCAAACATTTTCCGGGACATGGTGATACAGACAGCGATTCACACAAAACACTACCCGTTATTAAACATGATTCAGCCAGACTTGATTCTATAGAATTGTATCCTTTTAAACAACTCATAAATAATGGTGTGGGAGGAATTATGACAGCACACCTTCACATACCAGCCTACATTCAAGAGCCCAATAAACCGTCAACATTATCAGATCAAGTCGTTTCAGAACTACTTAAAAAGAATCTTGATTTCAAAGGTCTTATCTTTACTGACGCGCTGAATATGAAAGGTGTTACCAATTATTATAAACCAGGTGAAATTGAAACAAAAGCCTTAGAAGCCGGAAATGATGTTCTACTTTATCCTCAGGATGTGCCTAAAGCCATTTCTTATATAAAAAAACAGATCAGAAAAGGGAACATTGATAAGAAGAGAGTAGAAGAAAGCTGTAAAAAAATCCTGGCTTTTAAATATTGGGCTGGTCTGGATAAGCTGGATAGAACTAAATCAAATGATCAGAAAATTCTTACTGACTCTCTCCTGTCAGAGGATCTGCACAAACCTGAATACTATGTAGAAAAGAGAGCTCTTATTGAAAGCTCAATGACTCTTATTAAAAACAAGGACCAATTATTACCATTAACAAACGCAAATGATAAAGAAATCACAAGTATTGCTCTTGGCGCAAGCAAAGTAACTCCGTTTCAGAAAATGCTCGACAAAAATGCCAGGGTCAATCACTTAATGATCACATCATACAATTTTGATCAGAATATGCAAAAAGAATGTAAGGAGTCAGACCTTGTAATTATTTCAACTCACAATACAAACGAAAGCCCTTATAGTAATTATGGCATATCCAAAGAGCAATTCAACTTAATCAAAGAAATATCAGAAATTAGCAAAGTATTGCTTGTACATCACGGCAATCCTTATGCACTAAAAAATAAACCAGGATTAGAAAAAGTTCAAAGCATACTCATTGCATTTAATGATGATTCTCTGACACAAAAATTATCAGCACAAGGCATTTTCGGAGCCTTTAAAATAAACGGTTTGCTGCCTGTAACAATAGATAAAAACTATATGGTAAAAACGGGAATATCCATTGTGGATAAACAAATTCTGAAATATACCATCCCGGAAGAAGCAAAACTATCAGGTAAAGTCCTGAAGAAAATCGATTCAATTGTTTTGAGAGCAATAGAAAATAAGGCCACACCGGGTTGCCAGGTTTTTGTTGCGAAAGATGGTAAAGTGGTTTACCACAAATCTTTCGGCCATCATACCTATTTGAAAGAAAGACCTGTTAATAAAAACAACCTGTATGATGTAGCATCTCTGACAAAAATTGTAGCTACAGTACCTTCTCTTATGAAACTGTTTGAAGAAGAAAAAATAACCCTCGAAGATTCTCTCCGAAAATTTCTGCCTGAATTAGATACAACAAATAAAGCAAACCTCGTTCTGAAAGATATTCTTACCCACCAGGCACGCTTAAAAAGCTGGATTCCTTTTTACCAATCAACACTACAAACGCTTTTCCCGGGAAAAGAATTATTAAGTACCAAGCCTTCAGAAGAGTATCCATTTAAAATTGGGAAACATGCTTATATGGCTAAAAATTTTATTTATAAAGACAGCATCTTTAAACATAAAAAATCGAAAAAATTCTCACTACAGGTAGCAGATAATTTATACATGAAAAACAGTTATAAAGATACTATCTATAAAAATATAAACCAGTCTGAGCTACTTGATAAAAAAGAGTATGTTTATTCAGATCTTGGGTATTATTATCTTTTTAGTATTATTGAAAGGTTAAACGGCAAAAATTTTAAAGATTTTGTATACAGGAATTTTTATAAACCAATGAATGCAGTACATACCTGCTTTCTTCCTTTGGAAAAATTTTCAAAAAACCAGATTGTTCCTACAGAAAACGATATGGTTTTCAGGAAACAACTGTTACAGGGGTATGTACATGACCCCGGTGCAGCCATGCTAGGAGGCGTATGCGGGCATGCCGGTGTTTTTTCAAATGCCGGTGACCTTGGAAAAATTATGCAAATGTATCTGAATGAAGGTTTTTACGGAGGTAAAAAATATTTTTCTCCTGAAACCATACAACTTTTTACATCAAGTCCATTTGAAAAATCAAACAATAACAGAAGAGCCATTGGATTTGATAAACCCGTTCTTGAAGAGGGAGAACCCGGACCTACCTGCAAGGAAGTTTCTCCTGAAAGTTATGGGCATTCAGGGTTTACAGGAACAATAGCCTGGGCTGATCCGAAGGATAAAATTGTATATGTTTTTCTTTCCAACAGAATACATCCGGATCAGGATAACCGAAAATTAATTGAAAATGATGTGCGAACAAAAATTCAGAAAGTCATCTATGACGCAATCTCGAATTAATAATTCTTTTAATTACCAATTTTTCTTTTCAAAAATTCGCCCAGCGACTTATAGGAAATTCTTTTGGCAACAATTTCTTTGTTTTTATCCAAAAGATAAATAGTTGGGGTACTGTAAATATCGTATTTTTGCCTGAAATTACTGATATAATGCGGATCATAAACATTTATCCAGTCGAATTCATGTTTATTAATATATTCCAGCCATTCCTGCTTATTGTTTTGGGTATAAAACGCAAAAACTTCCAGTTGATTTCTGTTATATTTTTTGTAAATGTCCCAGATTTTAGGAGTAACTGTTTTACAATGCCCGCAATTGGGTTCCCAGAAATATAGAATAACAAAATCACTTTCAATATCATGCAAACTTGCAAATTCTCCGGTACTGGTAGGAATTTTTAGATTTGGAGCTTTGTTTCCTATTAAATTTGGTTTGGTTTTCCTGACCTTATCCCTGAGTTTAGATAAAGTAGCTGAATCTACCCAGTCTGCTCTTCCTGACAAATAATACTTTTCTGCCACATGAACAAATACTTCATCCATGCCCATAATATTTTTCTTCTGAAAATGATTGAGCATAAACTGAACCAGGAACTTAAATGTCTCATCATTTCCGTTTGTTTGTTCAATCATCCAATCAATTCTGGGAATAATGGAATCAGGTTTCTGTATTAAAATATTGTCAAAATAGTTCTTTACTTTATTGTGCAAAATAGGTGTTCGTACAATACGATCATCAGAAAGATCTATATAATCAAAATAATGATCCCTGTAAAACTGATACCTTTTCATCCAGCGAACTGAATCCTTATTTTCAACTGAATCAGAAATGTTAAAATCAGGTACTTCAGGGTTTTTCATTGCTTTAATAACCACTGCCAATACTGTACCTTCATATTCAGAAATAAGGTTATCCCACATATTTTTCACCTGGTTACCAAGTGAATCAATTTGTGATCGTATTTTTTTCTGAACTTCCTCATTTTCTTTATTCTTTTTTAATTTCTGAGTCAGTTTTCTTCTTTTTCTATTCTGCTCCACCATGAATCGCTGGTAATACAAAAATTCAGAATTCAGTTCAGCACCTTCAAATTTCAAAGTATTCATGAAATCAGGTTTGGAAGTCACTAAAGAAAAATGCTGATCTTCTCCTATCAACAATTCAAAATAGTTTTTTGCCGGAGTAATTATCAGGTAAATACCTTGTTCCAGTTTTTCATCCCCTCTGAAAGTTCCTCTTCCCTCATCATTTAATCGTATTGTGTCTGTTAAAAACTGCTTGTTACCATGATGAAAACCAAGGTATATATCACTGTTCTGAATGCCATTTATCTGAACCTTTATTTCGTATCCTTTTCTCTCTTTTCCAAAAGAATTTAATGAAACAAAAATTAGTATAACTAATATGCTTAGAAGCTTGTTTTTTAAGAAATATCTCATATCAAAAAAGTTTCCAGCAAAATTAATGAATTATTAAGAATATAAAGGAAAACTAACAAAATATGAACCACGATTGTTTTCAATGAAGAAATAATGAAAGAAAATAT
>Ga0209925_1001363_pt1 | contig 12317 bp, 12 predicted proteins | sample SalPonR2_A_D1_MG_FD_185702 | JGI IMG/M metagenome (GOLD analysis project Ga0209925, IMG submission 185702) | Salt pond soil microbial communities from South San Francisco under conditions of wetland restoration - Salt Pond MetaG R2_A_D1_MG... ...
AGCAGGCCATACTTTTCTGCAATCTCGATCAGCCGCCCCCGGCGGTCCTGAGAAACCGTCCGGCCGGTGGGGTTCTGAAATACAGGAATAGTATACAAAAAGCGCGGCATTCGGCTCTGGCCGCCGGCCTGCCCGCTGCCGGCCACCCCGCCGGGTTTCCCGCCGGGCAGATTGCCGGGGTGTTTCGCCAGATACTGCTCGACCGCATCCGGATCCAGCCCTTCCTCGTCACCGGGCAGAGCGGTCACTTTCAGGCCGAAATCCTCGAAAATGCGCAGCGCCAAAAAGTAGGTAGGATCTTCGACCAGTATCTCGTCGCCCGGGCGGGTATACAGGCTGCACAGCAGTGCCAGAGACTGAGAAATGCCGCCGGTCACCATCAGCGAATCCGCCTGCACTGCGGCCCCGCTGCGCGCCTCCAGCAGGGCAGCCAGTTCGGCTCTGAATCCGGCATCGCCCTGCTCGAAACCGTACTGCAAAATCAGCGGATCGCCCTGGGCAAACCGGTGCTCCGCCGCCCTCTGCATCGCCCCCAGCGGCAGCAGGGCCGGGCTGGGATGGCCCAGCGCCATGTCCACTACCTGTGGATCGGTGTTCATCTGTACTGTAGTACCTTCACTCATGTTTGCCCCCATGCCCGCTATTCAGCGGAATTAGTACGCAGCCAGCGGCGGTCGATTATCCCGCTGCGCCGGGCCAGAACTCCCTCCGGGCCTACTACAATTGTAGTGGGCAGCGTCTCGATTGCCAAGCGCCGGCCGATCTCGCCCTCAAGGTCAAGCAGCACCGGAAACGGCAGCGCACTGCCCTCGACGAAATCCCGCACTGCAGACAGAGATTTTTCTGTGGAAGTCATATTGAGGGCTACCAGCTCTACATTTTCGTTTTTAATGTTTTTATAAAATTCAATAAGTTCCGGCATCTCCCCGCGACAAGGTGGACACCAGCTGGCCCAGAAGTTGATAATGAGGTAGTCGGCCTGCCAGCGCACCTCGGTTTCACTGCCCTCCAGCGAACTGCTCAACTCCCTGACGATCTGCCGAATCTCGCCTCCGGCGCCTTCGCCCTCTGCCGTACCCCCAGCGTTTTCTTCGAAGCCGGGGGTGCTGCCGGCGGGTCCTGCCGGCCCGACTGCCCCAGAGAGCAGAAACACTACCACCACCGCGCCCAGGGTAAGGGCACCAAGCTTCGAAAAACCCTCCGGCAGCGGACGGCGCTTGAGGATCCTGACTGCAGCGTACCCGCCAGCCCCCAGAGCCCCCAGCAGCAGGCCCAGCGGGCCGCCGGGCCTGTACAGAGCTGCCAGAGGATCGCTCCACAGCAGCGCCGGATCGCTCAGCAGTGGAGCCAGCTTCCACAGCAGAAAGCCTATAAGCAGCACATCGAACAGCAGATCCCAGAAGAGGCGCCCGGCGGCTTTGCTTCCTCGCAGAAACGCCAGCTGCAGCCCGTACCCTGCTGCTAACGCGACAGCAATCCGGATAAGAAGTAGTGGTATATTAAACGGGCCAATTTGCATCAGTGGCGCTCCTTATTGACTCTGTTCGAGCTCGCCTGTCAGCTCTTCAATCAGGGTTTGGTTCTTTTTGAGAATGTCGAGTATCACATAATCCAAATCCACCAGCTGCTTTTCCGATTCCCGAATCTGAATACTCGACTGCGAAACCCCTTCCATCTCCGATTCGATCTGTGCAGCCCGATTTTTCTGGGCTTCCGAGAGCTGTTGTATCTCTTTGGTGTGGGTGATGAGCTCGTTGATGCGCGGAATCATGCTCTCTGCCGATGATTTTTGTCTGCTGATAGTTGAGTTTGCCCCCTCGACCACCGAAACCGCACGGGAGGTATTCTCCTGGATGGAGGCGAAAATCTGGGTAGTTCGTTCGGTGTGTTCGGCCCCGGTCTGGATGCGGTTCAGCATGTCATTGATGCGGGTTTGTATTTCTTTGACCGACTCGGAACTGTGCTCGGCCAGCTCACGCACCTCCGAAGCCACCACAGAAAAACCGCGCCCGCTGTCGCCGGCATGGGCCGCTTCAATAGCGGCGTTCATCGCCAGCATATTAGTACGGGCGGAAATGCCGGCGATATCATTGAGGCTTTTCTTCATCTGTTCGGATACCTCGCGGATGCTCTCGACGGACGCAGAGGTTTCCCCAATCAGCCGGCGGCCCTCCTGAATATCACTGTGCAGGGCTTCAGCAATTTCACTGGTTCGCTGAAAGTTCTCCTCCACCTGCTCGGTTACCTCAACCATTGATGAAAACACCTCGCTGCTCTCCTGAAAAGAGGCTACATAATCTGTTATCTCATCAAACACCTGGCTCATTACCCGGGCAACGTCCTGAATCGTCTCCGAGGTCTTGGCAACCGTACTCTTCTGGTTCTCGGTCATCTCGCCGACCTCTGCCGCGCCTTTCAGTAGATCGTTGAATTTATCAAGGGCGCTCTGCACCGTTTTATTCAGTTCAGTACTGTATGAGTTCAGCTTTTCGAGCCTGTTTTTATTATTCTGCTCTGCGAGTTCTGCAGACTGCCTGCAGCTGCTCAAATCGCTTTCTATCCGTTTGGCCCGCTGTTTTTCCCGCAGGTACAGCCTGATAAAAGCGAGCATTATCAACAGCGAAAGAGCTGTCACGATAAACATTTACAGATCCTCCATATTCTCCAGTATGAGATTCAAATGTACTACTTTTATTGGTTGGGGTCGAGCAGAACCGGCGCTGCATTGATTAGTTTTTAATTATTCCCAAAACCCCCAAAAGGACTTGAAAGAGGAGCTCATCAAAATTACTTTATACATACACCTTTTTGCCTGAAAGGAGAGGAGTGAAGTGCATAGGCCTAAACTGTTCCTGTTTTTCATAGACGGAATAGGTATTGGTACCAACGATCCGCAGAGTAATCCTCTGATTCAACTTGGAGATGCCTTTCTCGGGCCGGCTGCTTTTCATGCCGAAACCATTCCCCTCCGAAACTCACGGGTTTGGCTTCTGCCGATCGATGCAACCCTGGGGGTAGCTGGACGGCCGCAATCAGCTACCGGACAAACCAGTTTTATGACCGGCATCAACGCCGCCGAGAAGCTGGGCTATCATTTACTGGCCTTCCCGAATGATCAATTGCTTCCACTCATTTCCTCCCACAATCTTCTGAAGGTCTTAGTCCAAAACGGAGTGCGGACTACCAGCGCAAATCTGTATTCACATAAGTTCTTTACAGACCGCCGCAAGCGACGCAAGAACATGTTTCCCGTCTCCACCCTCTCGATTGAGTCGGCGGGTATACCCTTTAGGTACTATAAAGACTATCGATTCAGGCGGGCGATATTTGCCGACATCACCAACCAGCTGCTCAAGGACAAGGGGTACAGCATCAAACCGATAGCTCCGAAACGTGCCGCTTCCAATGTAATCAACATCTTTAAAAATCATGATTTGGTTTTTTTTGAATATTTCTTAACCGACACCTACGGCCACGCCCGCAAGGCAGCTGCCATAAGGCACTGCGTTTCAAACATCAACGCCTTTCTGCGGGCACTGTGGGAGCAATCAAAAGAGCGGATCGATATCCTGATTATCAGCGATCACGGAAATGCCGAAGACATGGAGATTGCCGACCATACCCTGAATCCGGTTCCCTTCTTCCTCATTTCCTCTCAAGCGGAGAAATGGACTTCGAAAGTCCCCGAACCCCAGTCGCTCCTGGACATAAAACCGTTTATACTGAACTACTACGGACTAAAATAGAGGGCAGCGCTTCTACACTCTGTTTTTGCAGCACAGGTACTTACACCTTCCCGGGGGACGCTGAGGGTGGTCGTTGCGGCGAACTTGTAGAACCTGAAAATTCACGTTACTATAACTACATCCTTCGGGTTGAGGATTCATTTTGCGGAACATCCACTTATTTTCAAAAAACTGGCTTATACTTTACCTCCGGCAGGACAATAGGAGTTCATGAAAACATTTATTCAGACAACAAATCTCGCTTTTACCTATCCGGCTTATTCGGCTGCAGAGGTCTCAACGGGTGCACTGTTCAACGACCTTAACTATACGGTTTGTGAGGGAGAATTCCACACCATTATCGGTGCGCCGGAGTCGGGAAAAACCACTTTAAGCAGAATCCTCTCCGGCTTGGTCCCGCGGTACACCGGCGGGGACCTAGAGGGGACGGTGGAAATCCTAGGACGGGATATCTCCGATACAAGACCCCAGGATTTGATTGAAACAGTCGGAACTATTTTTCAAAATCCTGATGATCAGATTTTGACTACCCGGGTCGACTCGGAAATCGCCTATCCCCTGGAATCCCTCGGCTTTGCCCGACACATTATCGAGGAGCGGGTAGACCGCGAGTTACTCCGATTTGAATTGAAGGATAAAGCGGATCGCAACCCCGCTTCTTTATCGGGGGGTGAGAAAAAACGCCTTCTATGTGCTGTTCTGGCGGCAATTGCTCCGCCGATTTGGATCCTGGATGAAACTCTGGATGAAATGGATCCCCACTGGCGCACAATCTTATTTGAGTATCTTACAGAGCAGAACAGCACCGTGATACTTTTCTCTTCAAAAATGCCCACTCCCTTGCCGCTCACAGGCCCAGAGCCATCTGTAGAGCCATCTGTAGTACCTGCAGCCCCCGCAGGAGGGGAGACCCCTGCTCAATCGACCTCCGCCGGCAGCCGGCAGGCAGCTATCCTCTCCCGGGGACAGCTCCACACCGATGAAGCGGAGATAGAGAAAATTGCCGAGCGGGAGGGTTTACGGTGGAAGCCGAGCTTTACAAAAGACAAGCCCCTAGGGGACAGGACAAACCCGCCCCTTCTCAAGGCCGAAGGGCTCAGTTTTAGCTATGAGGAGAGCGCCGATTTTTCTCTGCAGGTAGATCAGATTGAACTGTTCGCCGGAGAAACGGTTACCCTTGCCGGTCCGAACGGCTGCGGAAAAACAACCCTTGCAAAGATTCTGTGCGGTTTATACACCCCCCTAAGCGGCGGCATTCAGTTACCCCAGGTCCAACAGGGAAATGCCTCCCCGGAGCTTTTACGCAGTTCAGCGGCATATATGTTTCAAAACCCGGATTATCAGATTTTTCTTCCCTCAATTGAAGAGGAACTTGCCTACGGGCTTAAAGAGGAAGGCCGCCCCCACGGGGAAATACGCAGCCTCGTTCAAAGGGCAATTGATACATTTCAGCTGCCCTCCGGTGACACTTCCCCCACTCTTCTGAGCTACGGCACCCGTAAGCGACTGCAGGCTGCTACGTACTGGCTCTTGCAGAGGCCCCTGTGTATTTTTGATGAGACCGACTCGGGGATCAGCCCTAAAGATTTCGCTGCTTTAATAAGAGCATTTCAGTCACCCCGGCGGACACTGTTGATTATCTCCCATGACGCAGAACTGGCACAGCACTATTCCGACCGCCTTCTGCACATGAAAAACGGGCTGCTGCTGCCCCACACCCCAGCCGCTTCGACGACCCAAGAACCTCCAGCTTCAGAGACTCAAGCCCGCGGGGGTAGAAAATGATAAGCGGTACCTATGTAGCGGGAAACTCGTGTATTCACAAAGCCGACCCCCGGTTTAAGTTTGTTCTGTTACTTCTATGGGTAGTGTTCCTCATTCTACCGGTAAGAATATATGCCCTTGCCGGATATTATGCCGGTTTAGTACTGCTGATCTCAGTCGGATTATCTTTTCGACAGGTATTTCAACCATTAATAACCATATGGCCGATTCTTCTCTTAGTAGCACTTCTTACTCCGCCCTTTCACCAGTCTGGAAGGGTGCTGTATCAGTTCAGCGGTTTGTTTTCCTTTACAATTGGTGGTGTCCGGGAGGCCATTGTATTGATTCTACGCTTTAGCGGTATTACCTCCGCCTTCTTTCTGTTTTTCCGCACCACAACAATAGATGATTTTATTCTTACCCTCCGATGGTTCGGCTTGCCCTACTCAGGGGCCCTGATCATTACCATTGCGTTTCGCTACATTCCTTCGCTGCTGCAACTCTATAGGAATATTCAGGATGCCCACGCCCTTCGAAGGCCGGCCCCGTCGGGGAAGCGCAGGTTTCATCCAATTAAGAAGTTTACCCACATATTTCCCACCCTCGTATCCGTCATGATTCATTCAATCAAGAGCATCCCCACCCTCTCAATGGCACTTGAAAGCCGTGGGTTCGGCCGTTTCAATGCAAGGACCTCTTATCGCGCCCTTTTACCCATAAAAAAAGTAATACACCAAGGGGCTTATTCAACAATTGTACTATTTTTTTTAGTACTTTTTCTATTTATATAATACAAAACTCTGTACATAGTTCTTTTTTTTAGTACAATAGAAAACACAGATTTTGAAAGGAGCGCCCCATGGAAAATAAGAAAAATGAGAGTTTTATGCAGCTGCCGGCATTCAGAATTGCAACGCTGGCCATACTTATAGCCGTAACCGCACTTTTTACCTATGTGATTCGAATTCCCGTCGCCCCTACCCGGGGGTATATTAACTTCGGTGATGTAGCGATATTCTTTACGGCCATCATATTCGGTCCGATCACCGCCCTTATAAGCGGCGGCATAGGTACCGCCCTTGCAGACCTGCTGTCCGGGTATGCCCAATGGGCCCCCTTTACCTTCCTCGCCCACGGCCTTCAGGGCCTCGGTATTGGTCTGGTAATTAAAGCCGGCCGGAGGATGAGCGAAAAAACAAAAGGGGGTATCAGTGCACGTGCAGACCAGGAACAGGACCGCCGGGGGTTTCCCCGGAGGCCCGGAGTTGTTTCACTTCTATTATCCTTTGTAGTTGGTACCCTGATAATGGGGGGAATTTACTTTTTTACCGGTGGTATAATGGTCGGTTTTGCCGCTGCAGCCACTGAAATACCCGGAAATATTTTACAAAACGTGGCAGGAATACTAATCGGAACACCCCTGGCGATGGCGGTGTGGAAGGCGTACCCCCCTATTCGCTATTACACCTGGTAATATTTATGTGCCGGCCCTGCCCTGCTCCCGCAGCCATCGGTCGGCCATTATTCCTGCGCCGCTTCCCTGCCCCACGGAGGTAGCAATTTGACGGTAGAGTTTGTCCTGGATTTCACCGGCGGCAAAAACCCCCGGAACAGTGGTCATCATCCTCTCATCGGTACGCACATACCCCTCGGGATCCATTTCAAGCTGCCCCTGAAATAGTTTTGAATTTGGATAATGGCCGATAAAAATGAAAATCCCGTCGGTTTTCAGCTCTGAAACAGCCCCGGTTTTTACATTTTTCACCTTTACACCGGTCACTTTGTCCTCGCCAAGGACCTCTTCCACCACGGTGTCCCATACAAACTCTATTTTTTCATGATCAAAGGCCGCCCGCTTCAACTGTTCCCCCGCCCGAAGTTCGTCGCGACGATGAACAACTCTAATCCTCCTGGCGAATTTTGTCAAAAACAGACTCTCTTCGATTGCGCTGTCCCCGCCGCCGATCACAAGAACATCCTTATCGCGGAAAAAGAATCCGTCACAGGTAGCACAGAAGGATATACCATGGCCGATATATTTTTCTTCTCCCGGCACCTTTAGCCGGCGGGGTGATGCCCCGGTAGCCACAACAACCGCATCCGCCTCGTACTGTTGGGCATGGGTTGAGACTTTGAAGGGAGGGCCGCTTGTAAAATCAACTTCAGTTACCTCTTCAAACTGGAGACGGGCGTCAAACTTTTTTACGTGGCTGGTCATAAGTTCGATAAGGTCCGGCCCGGTAGTACCCTTAGGGAAGCCGAGATAGTTGTCTACATCATAGGTAAGGGAGATTTGCCCGCCCATTTCCAGTCCGCTGAGGACCAGCGGCTTGAGTCCGGCGCGGCCTGTGTACAGGGCGGCGGCAAAACCCGCCGGACCGGATCCGATTACTATCAGTTTTTCCGTCTGCATTTTTTACTCCAGTAATTATTTTTGTCTTTTTCCATTCTTTCAGCCAGCTCCGGAGCTACGCTTCGCAGCCACCACAGGGGCGCATGGGTAACGACCTCTCCTTGTTCATTTATCACAGGGCAACGGCATGGATCGTCCAGGTCGCCGGGGCGGAACTCATACTTCTGTTCTCCACACACCTCGCATATACCGGGTTTCTCTGAGGCGCTGAAACAGTGGGGACATACGTATACAATTTTCGGCGGTTTTTTCTCCGACCCGTCTCCACTTGCCCCTCCGGGCATTTCGCACAGGGCCTCCGCCGCATCGGAAGTCCAGTTTTCACTGACCGGAACTTTTTCAAGCTGTCCCGCCAGGGCTTCCGCCTTGAGAAAATCACCGTGCCGCCCAATGATATACGCTGCATAGAAGCCGGCCCACTGGGTATCACGGTTTCCCTTTAGAAAGGCCTGCTCGTAGGAGTGATGGAGCTCCGCCGCGTGGTCTAAGGCAACGGCAAGCTGGGCTTTAGTAGGGTATTTCATTTGTGAACCCTCCTATCGACAAGATTACACTTCACACTACAGCAAAGTGTAATAGCTGCAGCACAAAATTCAACTAGCTTGAAAAGAGGAATTAGAATTCCGGAAAAAAAGCCGGCTTTTTCTACCGGCTTTTTCTATCGGCCTTTTCTATTTTTCCGCTAAGCTTCGGGACAGTCTATTAGGTAAAGAATGTTTGATTCATCCCCCATAGTAGGCTACAGTACTACTGTACCATGCGGAGAAGACAACGCCCTTTGAAGAGATACAGTCTTGAATACCTCCTTTCGAAGCAGCCTAAGGGGCTGCGAAAGCACCGGTATTACCGGGAGATGCTCTCCCATTATCGCAGCTCCCCCCGCCTACAGCAAATACGCGTAAGCCGCCGCTGTTACAGCCTGCTGCTGCATGCACGCATCAAACCGGAATATTTAGACAACTTTTACCGCACCTACCGTCTGCCGAGGGACCCCTTCTTTCCCCTCTATTTCAGAATAAAGCGGGATTACCTCGAAGAGCGGAGTCGGAAGCGGGAGGAGAAGGTGCGCTACATTGCCGAAAAGATGCGAACTCTTCCTCCGCCGACCCTCGGCTTTATCAAGCAGCTGGCAACATTTGAACAGAACTACAACAGTGGGAATAATTTTCCTGTCTGGACCCGGCATCTATTTCCCGCCACAAAAAAGAGGGTGCGGGAGTACTGCAGCTTTACCCAAATGGATTGGATTATACTCTTCAGCACCCATCTTCGTAGGCTTCAACAGCGCTACCATCGACTTGATAAAAAAACCACAGATCGGCTATTGGCCGCTTTTATTCTGGAGTGTCCGCCGAAGGATGAAAACCGACCTGGTAGGCCCCACGCGGTCACCCTAGTCTCAGTTGACCCAGAAGAGGCCGCCCGCAACTACCGCCGCCTCAGTAAACTACACCACCCCGACCTCGGGGGTGAGGGAGATCTGTTTCTGCAGCTGCAATGGGCGAAGGAAATACTTACAGGAAAATAAAAAGGCCGAAGGGGCTGCCGGCCTTCAAAGACTGGCCTCCCCCCGGCCCGCTGCTAATAATGAAAGGTATCAAACCGACCAGTCGGTTCTGCTCCTCTCGTTCGCGTGGGAATAAAAAAATTTTTACAAATTCATAGCATTTTCGACTATAATTTTATCCGGTTCAACTGTATTTTCAATCAGCTTATTGTTCAGCATAAAGGTGATATCCTCCTCCATAGTTTCAAGGTCCCGGGGGATAATGCTTGAGGTAAACTCGGTCCATTCGTAAAGCTGCCGGGCATCGGCAAGGGAAATACCTTGCTCTTCCGCACCTATTTTGAGGGCCCTTTCCAAATTGGCTTCCATCCAGGCGACCGCTTCAGTGTGGACTTGAGTATAGATATCTACCAAAGGGGGATAGGTTTCTACAAACTCACCCCGGGCTGCAATTACCAGCTTGGGAGAAACAAGGCCCTCTGCACTGGTCAGAACACGGGCACCGCTATTCTGCGCCTTGATCACCAGGCTTCCCGCCAAGAGCGCGGCATCGATATGTCCGGCCATCAATGCAGTAGAGGATTGGGGCAGCCCCATATGAAGGAACTCTACATCCCCCATTTCCATCCCCTTGGAAACAAGTGCCGCCGAGAGCAGCTGATGAAGAACCGTGCCCTTCGGACCGGCTACCTTCTTTCCCTCAAGGTCTTCGATGGTCTCTATTTCAGGGTCTTTTACCACTATCGAGAACATATTCGCCGGTCGGCTAAAACCGGAGACAATTCGCACATCGTTCCCGTTACTTTTTGCCAGTATTACCGAGGTAGTGTTCATTACCCCCCCGATATCCAGCGACCCAGCCGCCATTGCCTGGGCCTGTTTTGCCCCGGAAGTAATTTCGTGGTACTTGAGCTCTACCCCCGCCTCAGCGAAGGCCTCCTCCAAGGTGCCCCGCTCCTTCATCAGAATTGCCGGTAGATTAAAGGGAGAGCGAACGTAGGATACATGTACCGTATCCGGCAGCGAACTTTCGGTCTGACCGGCGGCAAAGCTTGCCGTCGCTACACCGATGATAAGTAGGGTGATGAGAATTCTTTTCATATTATTACTCCTTGCATAATAAATTACTGTTTAAAATCGAATTGAGTACCCCGTCGCGGAGGCTTAAAAAGTCGGAGGAACTTCTGTTGCGGGGATACTCAAGGTCTATTGGGATATCCCGGGAGATACTTCCCGCCTCCATTACCAGTACCCTGTTACCAAGCAGTACGGCTTCACTTACATCGTGGGTCACAAAGAGTATGGTTATTTTCTTTTTTCTATAGATCTCTATTAGTTCGCTCTGCAGATAGCCTCTGTTAAGGGCGTCCAAAGAGCCGAAGGGTTCGTCCATCAAGAGAAGCTCAGGCTCACGGCACAGTGCCCGCCCCAGGGCTACCCGTTGCGCCATCCCCCCCGAAAGCTGACAGGGACGGGCTTTTCTAAAAGCGGTAAGCCCCAGCATTTCAAGGACCTCATCTATTTTTCGCTGTTTTTTACGGGTATCAGGCTCGTGGGTAAGGGCCAGGGCCATGTTCTTTTCTACGGTCAGGGCGGAAACTAAGCGGGGTTCCTGGAACACAATTGCGGTACGGCCCCTCATGCCTGTGAACCTCACATGCCCGCAGTCCGGTTCCTGTAAGCCGAGGACTGTATTCAGGAGGGTCGTCTTCCCGCAGCCGCTGTAGCCTACAATTGATACAAAGGAGCCCCTTTCAACGGTAATAGTGATATCTGAGAGGGCTTGTACCCGGTTGTTCTCAAGCGAAAAGCTCTTACTCAGTCCTTCGACCTCTACCCCTTTAAAGGGGGTGCACGTTATTTCTCTCATGAAGCCTCCGATTTCATCCAGGGAAATTTCCACTGCAGGTATTTCATTGAAACTATATCCAGCAGCAAGCCTAAAGTTCCTATTGTGAGAATACCGATATAGACTTTGTCTGTACGGGCAAGCTCCTCGGCGTCCAGGATCATGTACCCAAGACCGCTGGAGGCGGCGATCATCTCCGCCCCGATTAAAGCCCTCCAGCTGTAGCCGAAGGCCAACCTGAGCCCGGTAAGGACCGTAGGGAGGGATTCCGGCAAGAGGATATTGATAATCTGCTCTCCCCGGCCCAGTTCAAGGGTCCGCCCCATTTCCAAGAGCTTGGGGTCAACCTGCTGAAGCCCGCTGAGGGTGTTGAGGAATACCGGAAAGAAGGATGCCAAAATGATGATAGCAAGCTTTGAGGCTTCGCCGATGCCGAACCATAGAATCAGCAGCGGCACCATTGCCAGAGGGGGTATGCTTCTGAGGAAATGTAGGCTGCCTAAAAAGTACCGGGATATGGGAGGGATAAAGTAAAATAGAAGCGCCAGAGGGACGGCGACGCCGGTGGTAATAAGAAACCCCTTGCCCACACGTTGAAAGGAAACAGCTATATGGTGGGCCAGAGAGCCGTCCCGGAGCATGAGTAATAGGGCGCCTGCTATTTTTTGAGGACGCGGGACCAGATATGAACTCACCAGGTCAAACCGGCACACCACGAGATAGATACTAATAATAAAGACCGGCAGAAGAAGCTGCTTAAGGGCCCGCATAACCGTACCGACCTTGCAGGGCTTTGTCCGCCGAGAACACAGAACAATTTTTCATTCATAAACCTCTTTTCCGTCAGTGCAGTACCTACGGATCAGATATGTTGTCGAAACCGAAAAGTCAGAAACTTCCTCCCTTCCGGAAATGCGGTTTCAGATTAACATAGAAAAAAAGGTGAGGCAATGCGCTATAGCCCAGGGCAAGGGCACATTACAGCTTTTCAGAGGGGATAAAAAGGGCAACCCGCTTTTTTTCCGGATTAAGACGGAT
>Ga0209925_1001364_pt1 | contig 12297 bp, 6 predicted proteins | sample SalPonR2_A_D1_MG_FD_185702 | JGI IMG/M metagenome (GOLD analysis project Ga0209925, IMG submission 185702) | Salt pond soil microbial communities from South San Francisco under conditions of wetland restoration - Salt Pond MetaG R2_A_D1_MG... ...
AGATCGCTGCCATCGCAGTCCTGGTCAATGCCGTCGCCGCAAATCTCTGTAGCGCCGGGGAATATTGTCGCGTCGGTGTCATCGCAGTCGCCCTCATTCTCCGTATACCCATCGCCGTCATCGTCTATGTTTTCGGGGCAGACTTCGTCACTGCCGTCGCAGTCCTGGTCGATCCCGTCCCCGCAGATTTCCTCTGCGCCGGGATATATTGAAGCGTCAGTGTCATCACAGTCGCCGTCGTTCTCCGTGTATCCGTCGCCGTCATCATCTATATCCTCAGGGCAGGTAAGGTCACTGCCGTCGCAGTCCTGATCAATGCCGTCACCGCATATTTCCTCGGCGCCCGGATAGATCGAGGCGTCGGTGTCATCGCAGTCGCCCTCATTCTCTGTATAGCCATCGCCGTCATCATCGATGTCTTCGGGGCAAGTCAAGTCACTGCCGTCGCAGTCCTGGTCGATCCCGTCGCCGCAGATCTCGGTGGCGCCGGGATATATTGAAGCGTCGGTGTCATCGCAGTCGCCCTCATTCTCCGTGTATCCGTCGCCGTCATCGTCGGTATCATCAGTTGATGAGCTTGTAGAGGTCACCTCGTAGGTTATAGCTTCGGAAAAATCACTTTCATTGGCATCTGAATCAAAACTCGTGGCGGCAAAATCATAGGTTTGCCCCTCGGTTAGGCCGGAAATGGTACAGCTGGTGGTATCCGCAGAATTAACCGTTTGATCCGGCGTAGATGAAAAATTGGTTCCGGTTGCCGTGGTGTAGACGTTATAGCCGACCACCCGGCTGTCGGCGGGCTTGTCCCAGCTTAGCGTAACTTCGGCTGAATAGCCTAATGATGGGGCTAAACAAAAAAATAAAATGGGAATAATTAGAAGTAATGCATGTTTTTTATTTGATGGGTTCATTGAGATCCTCCTAAAGTGTTTTTTCCGGCCGCGCTGGAAACAACACCTTAGGAGGTGTTGAATCCGCCCGGCAGGCCCGCCGCCATATCCTTATTTCCAGGACTTAGGCCGGTTCCTTTGCGTATCACCCTTTCAGGTGGTTTGCCTTTTTCAAGCGGTTTGTTCTAAATTTTTATGTTTTAAAAGAGCACAAATAAATTTAAAATCCTGTTAAAGATTTTTGAAGCAAACCGCATGCCAGCTTCTCAAGTTCATTCGGATGGATAGTTCGAAAACGGATCCATTCATGTATGAAATTCTTTAAAATTTAACAGGTTACAAAGTTCGCTCCTTTTCTCTTGATTAAAATCTGGAACGGGGTAAGTATGAAAAAAGCTTTTTGTAAAATTATTTTTTTGTATGAAATCGTATATGGCTGTCTATTAAAGTATACGCTCATATGGTGCCTATAAATCGTGCCTGAACGAAAACCGTCTTTTTCGCCAATATCTGTGTCAGGCGCAAATTTTAATCCTCAAAATACTTCGGGTATGTCTGCGGTTAAAATTTTCGCCTTCCCTGATCGTGACAAAAAATTCTGGTTTTCCTTCGGGCACTAAATAAGATTTCACTCTTACTTACAATTCTCGTGCCATAAAATTAACATTTTGATATCATTAGTTTTTAGTACATATCCGGTAAAGAGCGGGGGCGTATTTGTTACGAATCGTGCACTGATGGTTACCATTTTTTCCCATCAGGTATCCAGAAAACCACTCGGGACGGGAATCTAAATATATATGGGGCTCAGGGTGGGCATAACCGGAAAGCTATTCGCCCTATATCTTGTTTTTTTTGCGATTTTTTGCGCAACGGCGGTCTTCTTTTATGCCAATGTAAACCGTATTGTGGCCATCTCTGGAAATATCGTTAGTAAAAACAATAAGATAGCTTCAAACTCGAAGAAAATGATAGAAAGCCTTCTCAGCATGCAGGAATATAATGAAAAGTATTACCTGCTGAAGAAGGATAAATACTGGAATTTTTATCAATCCGCAAAAGAGACGTTCGAGGAGAATTTGGATGCCATTGTGAATTTGGGGGATTCAGGAGCCATATCGCTTGACCGATGGCAGGCACTGGACAACAGCTACCATCATTTTCACGAACAGGCGGGGGGGCCTGAGGGTTCCGAGGCAAAAAAGAACTGGATCCCGCAGTCCTTTATCAATAAGTGGATTGAACTTATATCCGCCGCCCGGGCGGAAAATGAAAAAAATACGGAAATGGCCCTTAGGAAAATCCACCAGAAGGGTCGATCCGCTGCGAGAAACGGGCTGTTTGGGTTTGGGGCGGCGATTATCTTTGGGTTGTTCGGGTGTATCTTTCTGGCAAAATCGATTGTTCGTCCTTTAAGGCGGTTGATCCAGGGGATCCGGTTGTTTTCCAAAGAAAGGATGAGCGAGACTATACAGATCCGATATAAGGATGAACTGGGGGAGCTGGCTGATGCGTTCAACGAGATGACCAAACGGTTGAAGCATGAAGAAAGCATGCGCTCTGATTTTATTTCCATGTTGAGCCATGAAATCAGAACGCCTTTGACCTCGATCCGGGAATCGGTGAACATGATCCTGGAAGAGGTCCTGGGGGCGGTTAATGACCGCCAGAAAAAATTTCTTAAAATTGCCAGTGCCGAGATCGGACGGATCTCTGATTTGCTCAATCACCTCATGCAGGTCTCACGAATGGAGGTAAAGGCGCTTGAAATCGACCCCCGACCGGTGGCCGCGTATGAACTCATATCAAAGAGTATTGAGCACTTAAAGCCCAGGGCGCAGACAAAAGGTATATCCTTTAATATAAAGGTGCCGACTGACGCCCCCAAAGTCATGTGCACACCGGAGCAGCTGCACCAGGTGTTTCTCAATATCCTGGGCAATGCGATCAAGTTTACCGATAAAGGCGGGGAAATAGGGATTTATGCAGTGGCCGAGAAAAAGGGGAAGTATTTGGCCTTTTCCGTCTCGGACAGCGGGCCGGGCATCTCTCAAGATGAGAAGACCCTTATATTCAATAAGTATTTCAGGTCAAAAGAGGTTCGCGGCCACATGGATGGGGTGGGTTTGGGCTTAAGTATTTCAAGGCAGATTATCGTTGCCCATGGGGGCACGATCTGGGTAAAAAGTGAAATCGGGAAAGGCAGCATCTTTGGATTTACGCTCCCGCTTGCCGATTCAGACTAAAATGAATTATTTTAAAAAATTGACGTGCCACATGATAATGAAAAAGCGGTATTTATGGCCTCAGTCCCCTTTTTTTCGCTTGGCGGCGCTGGGGCTGGTCATTGCCCTCGCCTTCGGATGCAGCGCGCTTAAAACAGAAGAGGCAAAACATATAAAAGAGACGCGTGAGTGGCAAACACTAAAAAATGGATATGAAGCCTTTGAACAAAAGGACTATGAAAAGGCGGCCCATATATTTAATGCGCTTTATCAACGGGGCAAGGCCGGCCGGATGGGCCGGCGGGCCCTTTATGGCCTGGCCTGCTCGCGTTTGATAATGGCGGCGGATGCCCAGCAGTATAATGACGCGCTCGCTTTGTGGGATCAGTGGGCCGGTCCGATGGCAAAAAATTTGGATGTTGAAGATCCCCGGATGTTAACCCCCCTATTGGTTCGCCTGAAGGCATCATTTCGAAAAAAAGCGCATATAGAGAAAAAGGATGATAAAATTCAAGCGCTTAATGAAAAGATGGAGGCGATGCGGGAAAAGATCGACAGGCTGACGCACCAGTTAAAAGAGCTGGAGGCCATTGATCAAAAGATCGAGCAAAAAAAGAAAGCGATATCTTCTCCCCAATAATCTTTCAACCTGTCATTTTATCGAAGGGGGCGGGAAATCTCATAAAATGGATAGGTGAGGGGCTTTTTTTTGAATTTACAGCCAACCATTCTCATTGTTGACGATGACCGCAATGTTCTCGAGGTCTTAAACGCCAGGCTGTTATCCGCCGGATACCGGGTGCGTATGGCCCCGGATGCGAATGAAGGCATTGATATTATTAAAAAAGAAGATATCAATGGCGTGATCTCCGATGTAAAAATGCCGGGCATGGACGGGATGGCGTTTCTAAATGAAATCCGGAGGATTAACCCCGGTCTGCCGGTTATTTTTCTAACCGCCTATGCCAACATCCCGGAGGCCGTTCATGCGGTTAAGGCCGGTGCCGTCGACTACCTGGAAAAGCCGTTTGACGGCCACGACCTGGTGAAAAAACTAGAGGATACGCTTAGCGCCCGCTCATCCCATGCTGACCCGGATAGCCGTGCCATGGAAACCGCGGATGATTTCTACTGGGGCGAATCAAAGCCGATGAAAAGCCTGTATGACATGGTTCGGCGGGTCGCGAAAAGCGATGTGAATGTAATGATTACCGGTGAGAGCGGGGTCGGCAAGGAGCGTATCGCCCGCCTGATCCATGAGAAAGGGCCGAGAAAGGAGCAGCCTTTTATTGTCGTGGACTGCGGATCGACGGCAAACGGGCTTCTGGAAACGGAGCTCTTCGGTCATATAAAGGGCTCTTTCACCCACGCCATCAGGGATAAAAAGGGCCTTATCGAAGCCGCTGACAAGGGGACGCTTTTTTTGGACGAGGTGGGCAACATCTCTTCTGATATGCAGATGCGGCTGCTTCGTTTTCTCGAAGAAAGAAAGATCAGGCGGATCGGAACCGTTGATGCCATTTCTGTCGACTGCCGCGTTATTTCCGCCACCAACACGGACCTGGTCGAGGCGATGAACAAGGGGGAGTTTCGCCAGGATCTTTACTACAGGCTGCGGGGGGTGACGATTCATGTGCCCGCCCTGAGGGACAGGAAGAAGGATATACCGGCGCTTGCCCGTTTTTTTGCGACCGCCTATGGCAAAGCCCATAGGCTTGAGAAAATAGACCTGCCCCAGGAAACAATAGATCGTCTCTTGGACTATGACTGGCCGGGCAATGTAAGGGAGCTGAAGAATAGCCTGGAAGCGGGCATTGTTCTCTGCCGGGACGGGGTATTGCGGCCTTCTGATCTGCAGTTTTCCGGGTTGTCCGGTGAGATGGCCGGCCGCATGAACGGCCGCATGTCCGGCGATAACGCGGATAGTTGGCCCGATGGGTCGTTTTCTATCGAAGAAAGCGAACGCCATACCATCGTTCGCGCGCTCAAGCAGGCGGGCGGGGTCCAGAAGCATGCGGCCGACCTTCTGGGGATAAGCCGGCGGGCCATCCATTATAAGATCAAGAAGTACGGGATCGATATCTCTTCAGTAAAATAGATTTTTTTATTGGGCTCCCCGTTTTTTCCGCAGCCCATATTTGGTTATCAGCCGGGAGAGGTAGGTGCGCTGAATCCCCATAACATTGGCGGCCTTGCTTTGATTGCCCTGCGTATTTTTGAGATTTTGCTGGATGAATCTTTTTTTGAACTCGTCAACCGCCTCCTGCAGGGTCATGCCGACGGGGATAGCATTCATGGTGGACTCGACGGAATGAAGCATGGGCAGGTCTTCCGGCCGCAACTCCTGGCCGTTTCCCATGACCACTGCCCGCTCGAGTGCGTTTTGGAGCTCCCTTACGTTGCCCGGCCAATCATAGCTGCTCATTTTTTCCATGGCCTCTTTAGAGATCTTGATGTTGGAATAGCCTTTCTCATTCTGAAAAATCTGCACGAAGTGTTTGGCGAGCAGCGGGATGTCTTCTTTTCTCTCCCTCAGGGAGGGCATGTAGATTTCCACGACATTTAACCGATAGTATAAATCCTCCCTGAACTCCCCTTTCTTGACCAGCTCCCCGATATTCTTATTGGTCGCCGCAATCACGCGAACATCAACAGATATCGGGTTGATTCCCCCCACCCGATAGAACACGCCGTCCTGGAGCACCCGAAGGAGTTTTGCCTGCATCTGCTGGCTCATCTCGGCAATTTCATCCATAAAAAGGGTGCTTTCGTCAGCCATTTCGAATTTGCCGATTTTCTGGGCGGCGGCACCGGTAAATGCCCCCTTCTCATAGCCGAACAGTTCGGCTTCCAGCAGCGATTCGGGCAGCGCCGCACAGTTGAGCGTGACCAGGTGCCTGTTCTTTCTGGGGCTTCCCCGATGGATCAGGCGGGCCAGGAGCTCTTTTCCCGTGCCGCTCTCCCCCAAAATCAGGGTGCTTGCCATGGAATTGGCGACTTGCAGGGCCTCTGACAATACCTTTTGAATCGCCCGGCTTTTGCCGATGATCTGATGCTTGGGCGCCAGCTCTTCCCTCAGGCCTTTATTTTCCTTTTCAACCGTTTGAAATTTTTTGGCATTTCCAATCGCCACGGCGGCCAGATCCGCAAAAACCGTCAGCAGTTCGAGGTCCTTTGTCTGAAATGTGCTGCCATCCATTTTATTCATAAATTCAATGACACCGATGACCCGGTGGTTCAGATGCATCGGCACACAGGCGATGGATTTTGTCTTAAATCCGAGTTGGTCGCTGATATGGCTGTACCATCGTTTGTCTTTGGCGGCATTTTTGATTAACAAAGGCTCGTCTTTTTCGGCCACATAGCCGGCGATCCCCTGTCCCATTTTGATCTCGAACTGCTTGACCTCTTCTTTTTTGGTGCCGGTAGCCACCTTGAAATAGAGCTTGTTGGTTTTTTCATCCAGAAGCAGCAGGGAGCTTGCTTTTGCCCCCATCATCCGGTTCCCGGTCTGAAGGATCATCTCGAGCAGCTGGTTCAGGTCGTGGACGTTGGAAACCCAGGCGGAGATATCTTTTAAATGGTGAATCGATAGTTCGGTTTCTTTGGCCGGCTTCATTTGGGGGTACTCTCTATAAATCGTATATTGTATAAAAGCTGCATATACAATATTTTAACCACCTATTAGTCAAATACCATAATTTTTGAATGAATTCATTATTTTTTAAAACTTGACAGTCTCGTAAAAAGTCAGTTTAGAGATGGCAAAGTAAAAAGTTCAAGATCAAGGCGCGCAAAATCCCGAGGAATGCAGCGCAACACAGATATTGGACTTCTTCTAAGTAATTTGAAAATATATATTAATATTCCAGAAGCTTAGCTCTCTGTCATTCCGAGGAGCGAAAGTGACGAGGAATCTTGATTGCTAAAGATTTCTCGCTGCCGCTCGAAATGACAAAACTCGCTGCCGCTCGAAATGACAAAACTCGCTGCCGCTCGAAATGACAATGCGGATGTTTTTTAGAGTTACTTTCTGCAAAAATACCGCCGCGGCGGAATAAATCGCTTTTTACGAAGCCATCATTCATTATTTTTTAAAACTTCAGTTTACCAATGCCACCCGATTGTACCGGTCACGCCCCGGATATTGTCAATATCCACCTGCAGAACAAAATCTATTTTGTAGTCGATAAAATAGCTTACGCCCCCGCCGATAAGGCCGTCAATTTTATTGTCCGTACCGTCCTCATAGACGCGGCCGGTCGCCGGAGAGCGGGAAAGCTCGCTTTCGGTGTAGGTCGTAAAGCCGCCAATGGCCGTTACATAAAAGTCGCTGGATTTGATTTCCACGCCGAGTTTTCCGTAAAGCCCGACTTCCGTTCCCTTTCTCTCATCGCTGAGTCCGATACATGCTTCATTGGGGCATGACGCATCAATCGTAGAGCCCGGAAGCTCATCATCCGAATGGGGGATAAAGTGCATCCCCATACCAAACAGCAGATCCAGATTTTTAAAACGGATGTCTTTGGCGCCGGTTTCAATCGTAGCGTTGGCGTCATCGGCGTCCCCGCCGGCGCCGCCGCCTATCGAAAAATATCCGGCATGGGCCGGGGGCGTGGCGATGAAGCATGCGGCCATAAGGATACAGGCGGTAAAAAGTATCCGCCGCAGCCGGCGGGAGGCGCCCTTAAGGATTATCCCGATCAGGGCGGCAAGGGCGCCGATCAACAGGGCAAGGAAAGCCGTCCCGCCCGGACCCCCGGGGGAATCCGATCCAGCGCTTCGTATAAAACATGTATCCGAGTCCACGTGGTGATGGCGTTCGTCCGGACTGACAGTGACATTGGTCGAATCCGTATGGGAAAAGGCCTCGCCGGTGGATACCGTCAATCGGAACCCAAGTTCGGTGCCGGCCTCGCCGCCGGACGGGGCGACGAAGGTGGCGGTTGGCTGGTCGGCGTTTCTGAGGTTGACCGAAGGCCCATCGGTCTGCTGCCAGTGGTATCGGGCGATGCCGTCCGGATCGTAGGAGCTGCTGCCATCCAGGGTCACGGCGTGATCGGCGGCGGTTTCCAGGTCAGGGCCGGCCTCGGCGAGCGGCGGATAGGGCAGGGGGGAGCCGGTACCGGGTATGGCTTGCCCCGTAAACGGTCTGAACTCAACTGTCGGCAGCTCGTAGCTATTGATCTGATCATATATCAGGTCTTCAATGATCAGGGCATCATCGGTTCCCCACCAGTTATTCGGCAGGCGGAGGGTCTGCGGGGCCTTATCAGACCAGCTATAGGTATAGACGAGGTAGCCCTCGTCTTCGTGAGCCGTAAGATTATTCCGGGTAATATCCAGGTCGAACGAGGCGTTCTCAGCAGCAGAGATGGCCAGAAGCCCCGCGTCCGGATTATCCATTTTCAGGGTATTGGCCTCGATATGGATTTGGGCGGCGGCATCCTGGTCGACAGAGCCGCTTGCATCCAGGGTCACCCGGTTTTCGCCGGAAACGGTGGCGCCTATATCGGCGATCAAAGGACTGTTGACGGTAATGGAGACTGGATCCGTGTCGTTTAACCCCTCGTTATCGGTGACCCGCAATTGAAATGTCAGCGTTTCAGGGGACGTGTTATCCCTGGGGGCATCGAAATAGGGGCGTGCGGTAGTCGGGTTGACCAGCGCCACGGGCGTCCCGTCCGTCTGCTCCCATCTATAGGCGGAAATACTGCCGTCCGGATCCCTTGACCCGGTTGCGTCCAGAATAACCCGGGTCCCCTGGGAAACCGTTCGGTCCTCCCCGGCCTCGGCAACCGGAAATATATTGTCATCGAAATAAACGACTTCAACTGTATCCGTTGCCGTCAGTCCGCCCTGGTCTTCAACTGTCAGCCGAAATGCCATGCGGTCGCCGGCAGAAACGGATGCCGGCACGGTAAATGAAGGGTTGATCGTGTCCGCATCTTCCAACTCGACGGGCGTGCCTTCAATCTGTTCCCATGCGTATTCGGCTATGCCCAGGTAGGGATCGGAAGATCCTTCAGCACTCAGGGTTACTGTTATCTCTTCGCCTTCTACCTGGGGCAGTTGGACGTTCAGATCGGTGCCGGCCCTTGCCGCCGGCGGCTGATTGTCGCCGAGGATGCGGATCTCCGATGTATCTGTGGCCTGGTTCCCATCTTTGTCGGTTACCGTCAGCTCAAAGGACAAGGTCTCGATGCCGTTGCCCGGATCGGGCGCCATAAAACTGGTCCGGGCGCTTTGCGGGTTGTTCAGCGTCACTGTCGGGCCGCCCGTTTGGCGCCATTCGTAGGCGGCGATACCGTTTGCCGCCTCATCCAGGACAAGCCGGATGCCGGTTCCGAACAATTCGGACGCTGAACTCACCACCGTATTGTTTGTCACATCGACATCCCTGGAGCGGACCTGGAGGTTCATTGCCCGGCCGTTGTTCAAGAAATAGTTGTTCTTGATGATGCCCCCTTCGGCCGAAAACCGGATGCCGGTCGTATTATTATAGATCAGGTTGGACATGACCCGAACATTGCCGCTTAAAGAAGCAATAACGGCCGGATCTTCTGAAACCAGCGCCGAAATCCCCGCGGCATCGCCGAAACGGATGGCATTTTTTGAAATCATGGGCATGGCATTGAAGGCGCTGATCATGGCCCTGCCATCCGGTTGGTTCCCGCCGTATTCAATAATACAGTATTCAATAATGCTTCCTGCGGATGCGGTTTGATCCCAATCCTTGCTCTCATCGCTGAACATAATCGACCCCCAGGGAACCGTGCGGTCCGCGGCGGTAAAAATAATCGGCTGGCTCCGGGTTCCCCGGGCGATCAGCTCCCCGTCAATCCGGATCGAAAACCCCTGCGTGATATCCGCCGGTGATTGAAAAACGACCGCCACGCCGGGGTCAATGGTCAATGTCGTATCGGTTTCAACCCGCACATCCCCCGTGATATGGATCGGGCTGTCCGCCGTCGTCCAACGGGCGTCCGTGTTGATTATCCCATTGATATCCAGGGCATACGCCGCCTGAAGGTAAAAGAAAAACAATGTCAAGAGGATGAACGCCCCCTTGAGGATTCGTCTTATTTTTTTTTGCATGCGCCCTCCAAATTATTCCTTCGGCTAACGGGACAGCATCACCGGTTGCCGGGGGTTCAGGGTTATGGATATCTCTGCCCTGTTCTCAACATACTCGTTTTCGTCATCATCGGACTCCACCTTTCTGAACACATAATAGGCCGCTACGTTCATCCAGGGGAGGGCCTGATATATGAGTCCGCTGTCAACCCGCCATATGGTGTCCGTTCGCTCCTCCGCGAGCTCTGTATAGACGTTTCGGCGGTAGTCGACGGCAATGCGACTGTTTAAGCGCCGGCTCAGCGGATGCTCAAGTGCCCCCGTCATGCTGTAGAATTCAGTGAATCCCAGATTCTCGGCGCCGGAAGAAGCGCGGTCGCACCCCGCGGCGCCTGCAAGGGAAACCGTTGTATCGGCCGGCCAGGTGTAGTCGGTTTCGATCGTCGCCACAATTCCGCTCTCGTCCTCACTTTCTTCGCCCTCCTGAAAGAAATAGCCCAGGCTGCCCGAAAAACTCGAATTGGCATACTCATCCCACATAAACCCCACCAAAGGCGTATAAACCTGGTAGTCCTCGCCGCCGGCTTCATAATTGGTCAGCTCATGGGTATACTCGGCATAAATCTCAAAATGCGGGTTGAAGCGCCGAATTATCCTAATCCTGCCGTGGACATCATTATAGTTTTCAGAATCATCGTAAGTTCGTTTTGTGTAGCTGAACTCCGACTCGGTGCCGATTTGGCTGGGCAGCAGCCAATAATTTATTGTTACCCGGGGAATGTGATGTTCATTATCTTCTACTGTCGGGCCCCTGTTGCGTAGAAAATAGTAATCGTATCCGAATTCGATAAAATCTTCCGGGCCGAACTGGTTGATCGCGTTAAAGGAGGCCGTGTTGGTATAATAGGGCTCTCTTCCCTGCCGGACGGTGGTGTCAGCTTCATAAATGGGCTCTTCGGTATCATACAGGGGTTCTTCGGTATACATATAGCTGTCGCTGAACTCTATCCGGGTCGTCCGGGTGAGCTGCCTCGTCAAGCTAAGATCCGCATCATGCCGCCAGCTGTCGTTTTCCGGATACCTCAGGTAACAGGCATAGCTCGGCGTATAGGAGAGGGATAGCGTGTTCAGCCGGTCGGCCATATCAATGCCGATGGCAGGACTGACGTTTGTTATAAAATCGTGTTTTTCATCGTCGGGGTCCAGATCGATATTGTCCGTATATGTATTGCCCACGGACAGGCGGGGGTAAAAGGTAACAGCGGCAAAGGCGCCTTTGTAAAAAAAAATGGCGCCAACTACAATCAGGATGGCATAGCTGCCAAGCCGTACATCACAGCTGAAACGTCTCATTCGTTCCTTTTACTGTCAGAAATCGATTTTTTAAAAGATTGCCATATAAATTCCAATATGACGCATGCCCATAGGCCAGATCGGGGCGCGCCCGTTATCGATGCCGGTAACCTCAGAAGTTATTGATTCCAGTACAAACTTTTGCTTATCTCCATCAATCGGCTTGGCCGTGGCTTATAAGAAATGATGGCTTCGTAAAAAGCGATTTATTCCGTCGCGGCGGTATTTTTGCAGAAAAGTAACCCTAAAAAACATCCGCATTGTCATTTCGAGCGGCAGCAAGCTTTGTCATTTCGAGCGGCAGCGAGAAATCTTAAACAAACAAGATTCCTCGTCACTTTCGTTTCTCGGAATGACAGCAGCGGAAGCTTCTAAGATAATATTAAATATTGTCGAGTTCCTTGGAAGCGATTTATTCCGCCGCGGCGGTATTTTTGCAGAAAAGTAACCCTAAAAAACATCCGCATTGTCATTTCGAGCGGCAGCGAGAAATCTTAAACAATCAAGATTCCTCGTCACTTTCGCTCCTCAAAATGACAGAGAGCTAAGCTTCTGGAATATTAATATATATTTTCAAGTTACTTAGAAGTGTTCCCCCCGTGCCGAGGCCCGGGACCGAGCCTATAAGTAACTATGGAATTTCAAAATTGTTTCATATATAACGCATTACAACTGGTGATGCGAAGTAAGCCGGATAGTCATTGGTGTCTTGTACATTTATGTGCGAACCCGTTTGGAAGTGTGGCTCCGAA
>Ga0209925_1001366_pt1 | contig 12292 bp, 19 predicted proteins | sample SalPonR2_A_D1_MG_FD_185702 | JGI IMG/M metagenome (GOLD analysis project Ga0209925, IMG submission 185702) | Salt pond soil microbial communities from South San Francisco under conditions of wetland restoration - Salt Pond MetaG R2_A_D1_MG... ...
GAGGGGGGGGGCTGAGTCTTAGCAGACGTACACACCGATGGGCCGGCGACAAAGGAGGCGGAGGGCCCGGGCGGGAGGCGGATGTCTCCAGCGACAGGGACTGCCCGGCCGGCACCAGAAACGGCGGGCGACACCCACCTTGAAGGTATCCAAGAATTCCAGGACCCTGTCTTTGGCCAGGTCGTAGCCCTCGGCGATGACCCGCGGGTGCAAGCCCTCGGACAGGAACCGCTCCGCTTGCTTCAGGAGCTCGCCCACTAGCAGGACGCTGGTGGTGGTACCATCACCCTGCGCATGGAGAGGAGACCCAGAGATCAGTGAGCAAAACACAAGCAAAGGCTTTGACACATTCGCATGCGTCGCGGGGGTGCAGGTCGCGTACCGTGATGTCGTCCTGGGCGGTGGCGGTGCGGGCGATGAGAGAGGCCGTGGGGTGCTGGATCTGCATCTCGTGCAGCAGGACATTGCCGTCCTTGGTGATCTTGATCTGACCCGCGCCTCCCACCAGCATCTTCAGCGTACCCCGAGGACCTGAGGAGACGGAAGAGGTTGGATCAACGGAGGAAGAGCGAGAGGCGGGTGCAGCTGTCCGACATGATGCTAATTTATCATTCGCTTTCTTCTCCGTCCCGTCTTCACGCACGGGAAGACTCTCAGCACTAGTACAAGCATTCTCAGAACTTTTGTGAGCAGCACTAACGATTATAAGTCGTCACTTTTTCAGACCCGCCAACTTACCTAGGTTTGACTTCAGCACATTCTGGAGGCCCTTTGCGGCTGAACAATTTACAAGCAATGCCTGCGATTTGGAGACAATTTCTGCGCTTGGATTGACCAGACGAGTCGCAGCAGCCATAATATCAGCTTGCTGTAGTTTTCGATCTGTCTGGACCTCTGGAAAAGCTGACTGGAGTATCACGATGGAGAAGGTATATCGAAATGTCAAGACCAAAATGAGCGAAGATGGGCAAATTTTTCGTCAAGGGAACTGTGCGTTCGATACCTGCTCTTTCCACACGATACAAACCCAGGTTCAGTCGACCTCTAATGAATCGCCAGACTTTATGTGCCACACAAAGCATGCCAGGAACGCAAAAGGGAAAGAGGACACGAGAAAGCCTTCGTTCTGCGGCTAGCGTGAGGGGCAGCCCTTGGGCGAGCGAGGACTGGAAAGATCGGAACGGGGGGGAGGTTACTGCTGTGTGGCACTCGAAAACGAGGAAAATGTGCAGCTTTTTTTGAAAAAAACCCTTCAGGTAAAAGGGACATCAGATTTATTATTTTTTTGGCAGATATGTTGTCCCGATTTGCATATTACTACGCTTTAAGGGCGGTCTGACCCTCACATTCTTCGTCGCTTAGCAAGACCACAACCTTTCCCGTTGTCAGTCCTGATTGTAGCGCCCTGACAGCATCGGGAAGTTCATGAAATGGATATGTGGCTCCTACGTGAGGAGGATTCCAATCGATCTGTCGATGAGTGAGAGAACACGGAAATGTTGTGTGAGAGGCCTTATTCACGCTGCGCGCCATCCTCTAAAGCTAACCATCTCCACGCATCAACTTGAGTCACAGCTTCCCTCACCATACATCTCATAGACAAAGTCGTATCTTATTCACTGTAATCGTGTCTGTACCTTGAGCATGTCGTCAAGCTCCGCATTCAGCTCCTTGACCTTGTCTGTAAGCCTGACACCAGCATTGTGTGAGTAGCAGAATGAAAAGGGACCGGGCATAAGAGTGTTATAATGAAGGAAATAACTCAATGTGCCAGGCCTCGATATTGCCTATTTCGCAAAACACAAACGCTTCATAAGAATACACATTGATGATGTCTCGCCCTCCTACCGCGGCCACACCAATAATAGCAAAGGCCTCGCAATACAACCTACCAGATCAGATTGAAGCCCAGTACGCCTCGATTCTCCGCACACATATCCCCCGGATCCAAGCGCGGCCGTGTCAAATACCGTGGGATGATCTTCCATCAATTTGGTCCGTCTGTCGGTGACAAGTAATCAGCGGCGCCAAAAGTGATCATCCTCCCTCCCCTCGCCAATTGCTTGTAGCCCTCTTTGAAATACATGCCCCCCAATGCATCCAATATCAGGTCGAAGCCTCCGTCCTCCTTTTCTTGCATTTCATGCGATCCCCGTGCCCTTTCTCCTACCCTATTCCGGCCGCTTTTCCCTCTCACGGCGTCCTTCAATTGCCGGGCAAACTTCCTGTCCTCCTTCTCCCTGACCACTATCTGACCATCATTCAGGCCAAATCTTGACTGCAGAAACGCCCGTTTGGTCTCGGAGCCGATGGTGGCGATGGGAAATGCCTGGAACTTTGCGCAGATCTCAAGAGCGAAGCAGCCCACGCCCCCCGCGGCTGAGTGCACCAGCACCGTCTGCCCCTTCTTCAGATTTCCCAACTCGATCATAGCGTGCCAGGCAGTCAGGCCCTGGACGATGAAGGCGGCGCCTTGCGCGAACGAGAAGGACGAAGGCAGGGGCCGCACGTAGGCGAGGGGGACATTCAGGTGAGAGGCGTAGGCGCCGAAGCGCGTGAAGCCGTAAACAGGGTCCCCCGCCTTGATGGTGGAGGAAGGGAAGGGGGAGGAGGTTGTGTCTGGAGGGCCTAGGGCGTCCACGACGCCGCTGTATTCAAGACCTGGGATGAAGGACCCCTGCGGGGTGGCGCCATACAGCCCTTCAGCAATAGGATAGGAGATATCTTACAACATTTCAATATAAGAAATCCATATTCAAATCCAAAGGTGCATGCAAGAAAAACTCCTAACCGCCAACCTACCGAGTATCGCGAAAATGTCCGCCATGTTGAGTCCAATAGCCTTAACCTTATGCGGAAGTAACAACGAATGCTTTTTTTCATCAATACAATGTTATGTTACCGTCTATGCGAGTGACGGCGCGGTTTCATTTCTCAGCATACCTTGACGCGGACCTCGCCTGCGCCAGGGGCGGGCAATGGCTCTTCCACTCGACAGAGCTCCGAAATTCTTCCGGCTTGCTCCAGTCTCCAGCATTTGCGTAGGATGTCGCCTTCATTCGAGTTTAGAATGGCAGCTTGTTCCCCAGTTTGTTCTGCTTTGGTGCTAGTACTCGTTTGCATTGCATCCGAGCCACCCCGAAACGCTGCGAGCCCCGCGGTAAATATGCCCGATAAGAAGCTGGCCATAAGCATTTACTAGAAGATTGGTTGAAGGTCGATGAGATCTTATAACTATACAAGCCTTCATCGACATGCCTATGGTCGCTTACGCCGCCCTCTGTTCGCCACCTAATATCCTCAAGTTGAACTCAGCCGTTGAGCGGACACCGGACACCTCTTTTTTTTTCAGTGATCTACTTTGTGTTTGTCGATACTTTCGATGAAATATCATCCTGCTTTAATATGCCGCGAGAGCTTCTTACCACTCACTGAACATATCTATATTTAACATCTCTATTTTTCTCTACGTTTCGACGCATGGACGGCTGCTAAGTGCACCCTCCTGTGATCCTATTAAAAAAAGTATCACTAAAGTATTTCTCGTATTTTCTTGACTTCAAATTACATTCAAAGTCTCCTCGATAAGCATCAAGTACACTTCTAAAGTCTGAATTTGACAGCTTATGAGCTTTGACGCCTTAGAAGCTAACCTCTCGCAATTAACAAATTCGCGGCGGGATGTTGAAAGCACGTTTGAATTTAGACTTTACTATACAGCTTCCTTAGCGCGATAATTTTGAAAATTGCTGTAATTGCTTGCTTCATGTAAAGGTCAACAGTTAAAATTTTCACCAGGTTTCATTTTTCTTAGTTGTCAAAGGTATCACAGTGTCTCCTTGTTTTCACTGAAAAGAGAACTAGAGACCTTGATTTGCTGCTACTCTGTTCTTCGCGTGCTGTCATCTCCCTCTCTCGTGTAACAGAATATTAAAGCATGGCAACATTGAGTAAATTGTTGCCCAGTTGTCTGCAATTCACGGATATTATATGTCCGAGGCAGACTTACACATGACAGTGTCATCAAGAAGTATCTTCTCAAGAGTAGCCTGATGAGGTGAAAAATGGAAATGGGGCCTTTACCTGGGAAATGAGCTTTCATGGTTCTGGAAGCCTTGCTCAATTCGGGACGAAAGACTATATCTCGTATCTCGGAAACGAAAACTGTATTTTACAGTTCCGTAAAAACGCCTTCACCTCTCATTTGGAGTCTTATTCCGAGCCTAAAAGGCAGATGTTTTGTAAAGTGTAGCAAGACAATACTGACCTTATACCTGTCGTCATCCGATCATTACAAACTCCATCTTGAATGGATTGTTTCCAAATGCGGTGAAAGTTACTGATTAAGTTATCTCGACGCCAGTTTTGGCACATTTGCTTTTCACCTTTTGAAATTTTGTTCACACAGTGAATACAAATTAACTCCCAAAACTACTTAACCTCTGCCTTCCTGGTAGAGGACTCAAGCCATGACTTTTTTAACGTAAATCTCTGGCATGTACATTTTAAAAACCATTATGATATTTATCCTATTTTTCCAAGTAGTGTAGATTTGTTTGCCATCTAGAATGAATGCAGATACTCTGGAGAACAGCGAAACTTTTTTAGCGTTTCCATTCCGAATTGGAAAAGCAAAGATCATGTATAGAAGAGCTTAATGGTTATTGGCACTACTGTATGCTTTTTAGGATCAAATTGTTGAATGTTTTCGTGAATGGTAGGGGAAAGATGTGTATTCACTTAGAGTGTTGGGGTCTGTTGTCTTAAAACAGAGGAATATTGTTATCGAAATCTTGATTAAGCTTATGAATAAAACTTTATTATAAAGCAATTTGAAACAATTCTGTATGCTTTGAAGATAACAGATTCAAAGAGATCAACGTACCCAAAAAAATATTTGTTCTGTTCTTCATTTTCATGTGATCTGCTAAAATCCAAAGCAACGAGAATTCTGAACAGAATATATTGGTTGTTTGTATTTTCTTATACCATAGTGCAAGATTATAGCATGTTGGAGCCTTAAGCCATCATTACTGTCCAATGGAGCTAGCAAAGAATTAAAAAGGCAGTCTGCAAAATGTGACGACAGGGTAGGACGTTCATGGGTACAAAGAGAATGGCTTATGATATCACATAATCACGAAGTCAATTGACCTATTTCTTTCACTTAGCAGATGCAGACCTCATCGTCAAATCAGTATTAACATGTACCTGAAAGATGTAGAAGGCAATATCTATGCTAACGATTAGACTTAATTCTAGCAGGACGCATTTACCTCGTGATGCAATAAATATGATTGTGTCTCTTTTTTTTCGTCTCGTAGCGAATACTCATACATTTGATTTCTCCTCAGATTATATTGGATCCGTGAAATCCCCGCTATCTTTTCTTGGCACAAAATTACCTTTCGATCCTCTCCCTTTCTCGCCTTTCTCATCACCCCCATCACATCCTCCCTCCCTCCGTAATTCTATCAATTCTCTATCGGTTAAACCTCCATCTTCAGTCGGTCTGAAAGGTTTGCTTCCCATTTGCAGATGCACCATGAACCAGACCAAGCAAACATGAAGCACCATAAGAAAGGTAATTAATCCGAAACCAAGGCTCTTAACGAGTCCTGTTGCCACTGTCGCCATAGCCACGTCATACAGTATGAGACCCGCCTTTCCATGCCATCGATACAGAACTCCTCCCCCATCTCGTCCATTCCCCCCAATAACTCCAGAGCGTTGGGCATCCAGCTTTTCCAGACCCGCAATCATTTGTAAGACCATAAGTGCGCAAACAAGGAAGCCAAGGGCGGCGTGAATAGACGTGGGCAAAATTGTGCGGTGCTTCTTGACTAGTGAACGAATAAATTCCGGAGATGAATAAATAATGAATGAAGTGAGAAGTTGTTTCATGAAAGAAAAGATGCAGAGACATCGAAGTTAGTTACATACTCGCTCTAATGTCAAACAAACCATTAAAAAAAGAGATATTTTTACCTTTGTTGCTAAAAATAAATGCCATGCCCATAACCACGCAAACGGCTGCTAAAATGTGAAATCCACGGTGAATATTTTGCAGCTTGACGCGAGCAGAATTTCGCATAATTGGTGAGAGAAATTGAAAGCATGCGTGGTTGCGATAGGCCTAAAAATATTTTCAAAAGGGGCCATGAGCACACAAACATACTTTTGAGTGATTGTTCCGTCAATTTCATGAAAATGTATTTCCTGCTTGGTGGTCGAAAATTTCTATTAATTTTAACATCTTGGGTTTCTCTTACCAGAATGCCTTCGGTCATGAATAGAACACATCCCATTGACATGAAGACTGGATGGAAGGAAAACAAGGTAAGCGTATGGGCGCGAGCCAGCGAGATGCCCCAGATCCATAGAAGGAGGGAGATGGCGAAAAGATGGATAATCAGGTTCGACTCCACCAGCGGGTCGAGAATTTTAAGTCGGGCAACAAAATTTCGACGTAATTCAGTCACTGCGTCAGTAAAATTGGTGAAGAGCGGATAAGTCAGGCGGGGTAAGGTTCTATACAAGGAACAAACAGCAAGAATGGAGACATGTACGCAATTTTGCGGTGCTTGCATCATAGACTCGAATGTCCCCACGCTTGTGTATCTCGTAATAATTTTCTACCCGAGATCGAAAGATTCCCTGAGAATATGACTACACCCACAATTTCAGTGTTCACATGCCTGTTGAAAACGTATACTGTACCGTTGTCAAGGGTTTTCACAAAAGGCCTCTGTCGATAATTGTCGTCGTCCTCGACAAGTAAACCGCCGCCACTTCCATCGGGCGTCTCAGGGATGCAATGACTGTCCCGAACAAGGCTCTTTAAGCGATTGTAGATGTTTGACACAATCATCAAATCCCTGGCATGGTATTGGGTGTTATTGATAGTTAGCGTGTGATATTGCGAGGTTTGAACAGCCGGGGGACGACTTTCAAGCAAAGGGAAGACAAAATTGTTTGAGTGTGTCCAACAGCCTCATATTCTTTAAAAACGATGTGAGTGCTTACATCGGCACCAAGATCGAGATACCTAGAATCTTGTGCCCACTTGCGCATGAACCTAGCCTTGTGAAGGGAGCTCGACGCCGGACGAGCCCGTCATATAAAATGCAGAAAGCAGCGAACATGCCTCCCTTGCGTGCGGCAGCCCTACCATACCTCCCCCGTCTCGACGCACCACAGGCACCCGACACGGAGTTTGTGCCAGTTCTACTTTTTTGAGATTTTTGATCTGGTGGCAAGGGCAATCGATGTGCCGTCCGAACTGTGCGTTCCAGTTTATTTTCCCCTACTCATTCATTCTTCATATCCTCCCCGCAAAACCTATTGTAATTCCCATTTCGCCAGGTCAGGTGTCTTGCCCGAAGACTGACAGCAAACGCTCGGAACAAAGGGAATTTCCCATTTTATTTGCCCTGTCATCTGTCGCGAACAATGCGTCGCACTCTGTTGCTGATGAAAACAGTTGCGCTTCCACTGAATGTCACCACAAGGAAGACGACACAGCAAGAGGCTGTCCCCTGGTACCGGCGTCAGTACAAAGGGGCCAAAGCTCAGCACTTGTGGCAAGCTGGATGGGGAATTTCTCTGTTGTTAGTTTTCGTGGGTCTTCCACTAGTAGGCGCCACAGTACAATCACATTTGAAGGTTAAAAGAGAGAAGCGACGAGCTATTATGAATGATGCGGAGCGTGAAGAGTTCCTGCGGGATCTCTATGGTCTAGGTGACGAAGATGGTGCCGAAGGCAACAAGGAATTGACGCCAAGAGCTAAGATTTAAGTCGAGGAATGGACGCTTGACGCAACCCTTGTGGAGACATTTCGAGGAGACAATCAACCTGAAACGTCAGCGTAGGCGAAAAGAAAGGTGGCCGAGGAGAAATCAGGCGAGCGGTATCTTGTACATGCGGGTAGGCAGACACATGGAAGTGACATGTGCGTCTTGTGTATATCACCTCTTGTAGTAGTACACAGCAGGCACGTTCGAGGCGAAGCAAGACCAAACGCGCACCAGGCAGCTTCCTGAGCGCAGCATTGACTTGGTGGAAAGGTTGAGACATGTTCGCTGGAGCCGGCGAAATGAGGGGGCGTCTCGGGAAATAAAGAAGCAACTTCTCAGGCAAACCACTGTCACGGAATAACGATAACAGTCTCAGATGACAGCTCGAAAAAAACAAGGATCGACTTCACATTTCTTTAATATCATCGTTCTCTGCTATCTACTGCGCCCTACACTCTTTCATGTCATTCCCAGCCCTCCCATCACACTTCCTTTTCATTTTACTTCTTTTCCTACAAACTCGAGAACTCTTACAAATGAAACGAGACCTACTCGGAGGCCTGAAGAGCCAGAGAATTACAGGGCAGTGTCGCAGTGACGCGAATTGCTCCCTCAATCCTCTCAACAATCGTCCCATCGCGTCAGGAAAGGACACATAAATTTTTTTCACCGTACTCCACTCCTTTGTAAACTCTGATCATTCAGCTGTAACCATATTTCTTCCACTTTCCCAGAATCAAAACAAGCACGACGTGATGCATCTATGGGCGGGTTCTCGGCTTGCTTGCGCCGCCGACATCACATCAGAACTCCAATACCCCGGGCACGGGATCTCAGACGCATCTTCTCGAGCCTTCCACTTGCTTTACAAAGAGCCCGCGCCCTTGGCGTAGACAGGCCCTGGTACCGCTCGTGGAGGGTTCAAGGGGGCCGCCCTCGCCACTCCGCCCCCCCCCCTCTTTCCATGCTGCTTTTTCTTGAGCGCATCCATCTTCCTCGCGATGCGGGCCCCGTAGTCTCGGTCTGCTGCCGCAAAGTTGGCGACGGCACGTTTTTGAATGAAATCCTGTGCCGCCACCAGGTGCCCGGCTATATTGCTCGCCAGCCTGTCGCGCGCGCCCTCGTCCAGCACCTCCCGGTAAAAGCAGCCCGCCTGTGTGAAGTTGTCGTCGTCCGCTGTGTTGTACCGGGCCACGTCCCCAACGCCAACCTGAAGGGAGAAGCGAAAAGAGAGGGAGAGGGAACGAGCCGTGAAAAGGGGGGGTTGGCGGCTTGGGTGAGAGCTCATGGACGCTCGGTCTGGACAAAGGGGGGTCCTGTCGGAGCTTGGTGGGCTCATGGGGAGGGAGAGATCAGGGAGGCACTCACGTCGCGGTGGAGGGCCTGGCTCGCGTCCTCGGCGGGGCCTGAGAAGGAATTGGGGAAGTAGTTGGGCGCCCCGGTCTGGTTGCCGTCCACGCACATGGGCCCGTCACGCTGGTAGTGGCGCACGCGGGCGTTGAAGGGACGGTTGATGGGGATCTGCTGATAATTGGTACCGAGGCGGTGCCGGTGCGTGTCCGCGTAGGAGAAGAGCCGACCCTGAGGGGAAGAGGGGGATGGGGCGGCGGAGGAAAAGGGGTGAGGCATGCACATGACAGGCACCGCGACGCCCGTCGCCCACGGTCTCCATCATCGAGCTCATTCAACGCGAAAGCAAGTCAGTAACCACACCTGAAGCATCTTGTCTGGGGAGGGCTCGATACCGGGCACCATGTGGGCGGGTGCGAAGGCCAGCTGCTCCACCTCGGCGAAGTAGTTGGCGGGGTTGCGGTTAAGGACCATGCGGCCTACCTCCTGGAGGGGAAACTCCTTGTGCGACCAAACCTTGGTCAGGTCGAAGGGGTTGAAGGGCGCCGCCTAGGAAAAGGGGGGACTGAATGAGTGGCTGAAGCCAGAGCGAGGCCCGGCACGCCCAGGGCCACAGGGACTCATACCTGAGCCTGCGCGTAGGTCATGACTTGCACATAGAGGGTCCAAGAGGGACAGGCGCCCTCGGCGATGCTGTTGTACAGATCCCGAATGGCGTAGTCGGGATCACTCGCGCCGAGCCGGTCGGCCTCCTCGGCCGGGAGGTTGCGGATCCCCTGGTCTGTCTTGAAGTGATATTTCACGTATACGGCCTGCACGACACGAAAGAGGCGCGTGAGCGAAAGATAAGGGTTTGCTTGACGAGCAAGCCATGCCTGCCCCATTGCTCCTGTCAATTTCCCGGACGAGAGAGCTCCTGGACTCTTACCTCGCCCTGGTCGTTCACGCTCTTGAAGGTGTGGCTGCCGTACCCGTTCATGTGACGGTACCCATCAGGCGTGCCTCGGTCCGAGAAGAGAAAGGAAACTTGGTGCGTGGTCTCTGGGCGCAGGGAGATGAAGTCCCAGAAGGCGTCAGGGTCCTTGCAATGCGTGACAGGATTCCGCTTCTGGGTGTGGATGAACGACGGGAAGAGCGCGGGGTCGCGGATAAAGAAGATAGGCGTGTTGTTTCCCACCATGTCCCAGTTGCCTTCTTCAGTGTAGAACTTGACCGCGAAACCGCGAGGATCCCGGGCCGTATCCGCAGACCCGCTCTCCCCGCCCACGGTTGAGAAGCGGACTGCCACGGGCGTGCGCTTCCCTACGGCCGAAAAGAGTTTGGCGCGGCAGATAGAGCTGATGAATGGACTTGTGACCTCGAAGTAGCCCAGCGCACCCGCTCCCTTGGCATGGACGACGCGTTCAGGGATGCGCTCCCGGTCAAAGTGTGCTAGGGAGTCTATCAGGTTGAAGTCCTGTTCAATAGAGAAACGTGGTGAGTCTTCAGTTGGAGTGCCCCTCAGGACACAGGAACCACTCAAGTGACCAGACACGATTAAAACTTGGCAACGCTGAATACCAAATCAATTTAAATTTAAGAGCACAACCGCCCAAATGACATAATTGAGCAACAAGTAAAACCACATTTCGTCAAGAGAAGCAGAGGCCGGAAATACTGTCCTCACGAGGCGTACAATTTCGTGCTCCGCACAAGTATTATAATGCACCCTCGGAAAAGGTTGACCGCAATTAGTCAAAGAGTATTTACCTGAAGCAGGATAGGCCCCCGAGGTCCTGCAGTCAAAGACGTCGTGACGGAGTCAAGTGGATTACCGCTGCTGCTGGTGGCGACGCCATCCGCCGCGGACCGAGAAGCTGCATAATTTTCCAGTTGAGCTGTGACCTTGTCGCGACTGGACATTGTTAGACGAGTAAGGTGCTGGAAGCTACTGTGATGAAGGACGTTAGAATTTGAGGACTGAGGAGAGGTGCGGGACCGCAATATGCATGCAGCACAATGGACGGAACAAGAAATCTAAACCTGCCCTCGTCTGAGTCAGCCAGCGAACTAAATCTTCACCATGTCAAGGCGTCACAAACTGACGAACAAACCCCGTGATCTTTTTGTTCACTCCCCTTGCCGTCATCCGATGGGCGACGCACAGTTCGGCAGGCTGGACTTTGCAATTGTGAGCTGATTCAGAGATGTGGCGTGCTTCAAGAAGGTCGCAGCTGCCCTCGTCGCGGGCTGAGGATGACGATGACGGTCCGCATGTGATGTTTTGTGCCTCCGCCGTCTCGCCCGCTCCCCTGCCCTCTCCCGAGTGTCGCCCGGCTCCCATGCGACATCAATAAACAGCACATTTTCTTGGCAAGAAAATTTTCGAATCCCTTTTCCACTCGAGCATCAGAGGGCCATCGCACACATTTGGACTTGCTTTGATAAATTTTATCTCGTCGGAAAAAGAGTGAGAAGCCCGATGACGACTTCAGCGTGTTCCTCAATTTCCTTAGCGATCGCCCGTGCTTCTTATCGTCTTTTCTAACTATTTTATTCGTTCACTCAGTAAGATATCATGGATGTAGATCGAAGTCAGTTGCTGGAGCAATACAGAGCCAAACTTCGCGAGCACCGGGAAGTCGAACTCCGGTAAGCTGGGAAGAAGACGAATCGGCGGATGGTGTGGAGAGAGAGGGTGAAGCGAAGTACTATCAGTTGCATACCTTATTTATTGTAAAGCGCAAGAGACACTGCACGATATTGTCTTTCAGAAGTGTCTTACACAGGTTTTGAAAAGCACGAGTTGATGTGCAATTTAGAAAAATCCGCTGGCAAGAACACGGTTGACTGAAGCTTCGTGCAACGGAAATTGTTAGGAGTCAGTCGATTCATCAAAGCTTCGTCTTTCTTCCTTTCTGCGGTATTGGTACAGGGTCAAACAATTGCGTGAGCAAGTCCGGGGTCTAAGCAAGGAGTACAGCAAGACGGAAGACGATCTCAAGGCCTTGCAGTCCGTGGGCCAGATTATAGGCGACGTCCTCAAGCAGCTAGACGATGAGCGCTTCATAGTCAAGGCCAGCAGTGGTCCCCGTTACGTCGTTGGATGTCGAAACAAGCTAGAGAAGAACAAGCTGAAAGCCGGCACCCGTGTAAGCATGGATAT
>Ga0209925_1001374_pt1 | contig 12256 bp, 9 predicted proteins | sample SalPonR2_A_D1_MG_FD_185702 | JGI IMG/M metagenome (GOLD analysis project Ga0209925, IMG submission 185702) | Salt pond soil microbial communities from South San Francisco under conditions of wetland restoration - Salt Pond MetaG R2_A_D1_MG... ...
TTGATATCAGATTATTACCTTATGATATTCAAGGTAGTATAGTTCATGTAAAGATGTTAGCCAAGCAAAATATAATAAAAGGGGAAGAAAAAGAAGCAATAATAAAGGGTTTAAAGGAAATTGAAGCTGAATTAGAAGAGGACATTTCAAATAATAAATTTGATTATTATGAAGCAGAAGATATACATTCTTTAATTGAAAAGCGGTTGACCGGGAAGATAGGGTCAACCGCTGGTAAAATGCATACCGGTCGGAGTAGAAATGATCAGGTAAACCTGGACTTGAAACTATATTTAAACGAAATAACTGAAAAAATAAAAGAGCTTTTACTTAACTTAATGGAAATACTGGTTGATATGGCAGAGAATAACCATGATGTAATAATGCCGGGCTATACTCACCTCCAGAGGGCTCAACCTATAACTTTTGGACATCATATTTTGGCCTATTTCTACAAGTTTAAAAGAGATTTGGAAAGATTAGAGGATTATACTACAAGATTAAACATTTCACCTTTGGGTTCGGGGGCACTGGCGGGCAGTAATTTCAATTTAGACCAGGAATTTACGGCTGAACAGCTTGGGTTTGCAGGGATATATGAAAATTCAATTGATGGAGTAAGTGATAGGGATTATGTCTTAGAATTTGAGTATATTGCAGCTAATATAATGATTCATTTTAGTAATATAAGTGAAGAGATTATAATCTGGAATACTTCAGAATTTTCTTTTATTGAACTAAGTGATGAGTATACAACCGGTAGTTCAATTATGCCCCAAAAGAAAAATCCCGATTTGGCTGAACTAACCAGAGGAAAGAGTGGAAGGGTTTTCGGCAACTTAATGCAGATGTTAACAGTTATGAAAGGATTACCTTTGGCTTATAATAAAGATCTCCAAGAAGATAAGGAAGGGCTTTTTGATACCTGTGATACTATATTAAGAATATTAGAAGTCTATCCAGATATGTTAAAGACTATGAGAATAAATAAAGAGAAGTTAAAGGAAGTTGTTGAAAATGATTATTTAATTGCTACGGATTTAGCTGATTATCTGACAAGTAAAGATATTCCTTTTAGAAAAGCACATGAACTTGTAGGGGAAATAGTTAAGTATGCAGAGGACAATAAAAAGAATTTAAAACAACTTAAGTTTGCTGAGTACAATAATATACTTGGACAGTATCATGAGTATATAGATAAAGATATATATAAATTATTTGACTTAGAAGAATCGATAAGCAGTAAAAAAACAGCTGGAGGCCCTTCAAATAAAAGGGTGAAGGAACAAATTAGACAAGCTAGAAACTTTATTAATATCAAATGATGAAGAACCGATTTTAAAAAATTTAAAAAATTTAGATATAAATAAAGGATTTTTAGTTATAATCTTTAATAATATTAATTGTGTTGCCAAAATTTTATTGGGAGGTGAACTTTATTTGGATGAGATACGGGATGAATTAATAAAATGCGGCACTACACTCTTTTCAAAAAAAGGATATAGGGATACCAAGGTAAAAGATGTCACAGATTTGGCATCAATCAGTGTTGGTACTTTTTATAATTATTTTGATTCCAAAGAAGAACTATTTCTAGATGTATACTTGCGAAAACATAATCGAGCCAAACAAGAACTTTTAGATTTTTTCAAAGAAGATAAACCACCTCTCAAGATAATTGATAAAGCAGTACATAGGTTTTTAGATATGATGCAGACGGATCCTATTTTAAGAGCTTTCTTTAATCCAAATATACATGAAAAATATCGTCAGAGCCTCGATATCAAAAGGAAAAAGACCCATTTAAATTATGCTTATGATCTATTTGCTCCTCAGCTGGAAAAATGGCAGGACAGGGGAGAGATTAATGAAGAAGTAGATATCAAATTATTATTGGCCGTTTTTGACTCTATTTTTTATGTTCTATTACATAAGAAAGATATAGGTGAAGAATTTTTCCCAGAGATAGTCGATTTTTTAATTGATAGTGTATTGTGTAAAATGAACAAAAATTTTTACCAATAGATGAATGAATAATTTTATTATTCATTCTAATCAGATGTTTAGAAAGTTTGCAATATCCTTTTTTTACGTTACACTAATATCTTTCAAATTGGAGTTAATAAGAATTTAACACACTTGATTTAATAACTTAGATGTGATAATATTTTATTGTTAAAATATTAAAAATTTTTTAAAAAAGCGTGAATGAATAAAGCATATATTCATTTCATTAAATTTAAAAAATTACTAATATTTTTAATATTTCAGACAATTTTATTGATTTCAAGAACTTTTTTTGATAACTTATATTTGTTAAAGTATAAAAATACATTTTTTTATAGAATAATTTATATAACAATAAATCACTTAAAATTGAGAATATTAAAAGAGGGGGTGTTCTCAAAAAAAATAAGTAGTATTTAAGTAGATTAGAGTAATATGTATTTTAAAAATACGGAGGAGGAAAAATTTTAAATGAAAAGATCTAGTATTCTGATTTTAGTTTTAAGTATGTTTTTTGTTTTATCAATGTCAATAGGTGCTTTTGCACAGGTAAATAACCCTACTACTTTTACCAAGGTAAATATGGGTACTATTGACAGTTTAGATCCTCACTATCAATATGACAATGCTAGTGCAGAAATTTATGCTAACATCTATGAGAACCTGATTATGTTTGACGAAGGTGATGTTACTCAGTATAAGCCTATGATTGCAACTGAAGTACCTACCGTTAATAATGGTTTAGTTAAAGATAATGGTACTACTTATATCTTCCCAATTAGAGAAGGAGTTACATTCCACGAAGGCGGTACATTAACTGCAGAAGATGTTAAGTATAGTTTCATGAGAGGTTTAATACACGACCGTAATGGTGGTCCTTGGTGGATGCTTTATGGTCCCCTCTTTGATGCAGGTGGATTATCTGATATTACAAACGAAGTTGTAGGAGTAGAAGATCCAAGTCAACTTACAGCAGAACAGTCCGCAGAAGTTTTTGAAGTATTGGATAAAGCAATTGAAGTAGATGAAAACAATGTTATCTTCCACCTACCTAAACCTAATCCTACTTTCATGAGTGTTATTGTACATGATAATGGTTTGGGCGCAATTATGGATAAAGAATGGTGTATTGAACAGGGTGCCTGGGATGGAAGCCCTGAAACAATCGCAGAATATTATGACCCTGCTAAAGAAGAAGATCCACTTCACGAAAACACTAATGGTACGGGACCATTTATGCTAAATACTTGGGAAAAAGGTAAAAGAATTGCTTTAGATAGATTTGACGGCTACTGGAGAGAACCCGCTCAACTTCAAAGAGTTATCATTAACTATATTGATGAATGGTCAACTCGTAAATTGATGCTGCAGCGTGGTGACGCTGATGTAGTTTACATGGACAAACAGTATCAAAGTCAAGTTGAAGACTTAGAAGGTGTAGAATTAATTACTGGCCTACCTAACCTCTATACAGGTTATGGACTAATGAACTGGACAATTGAAACAAAAGGTAATCCAGATGTACACAGTGGTCAGTTAGATGGTAAAGGTATACCTTCTGATTTCTTTGCTGACATCCATGTAAGAAAAGCATTTAACTACTCAATGAATTATGAAGCATTTGTTCAAGATGTAATGGATGGAGACGGCCAGCAAGCACGCGGTCCTATTCCAGAGCCTTTCTTAGGCTGGAGTGAAGATTCTTCTATCTATACCACAGACCTTGCCAAAGCTGAAGAAGAATTTAAAAAGGCTTTTGACGGAGAATTGTGGGAAAAAGGATTTGAAATCACAATATTATATAACTCAGGTAATAGTATGCGTAAAACTGCTACAGATATGTTGAAATATAATATTGAACAAATCAATTCTAAATTTAAAGTAAATACCCGTGGTATTCAGTGGGCTACTTACTTAGACAGAATGATTGCTGGTAAGTTTACTCTCGGTTTCATTGGATGGGGAGCAGACTATGCTGACCCTCATAACTTTACAGTTCCCTTTATGAGAACTGATGGTACATTTGGTAACTTTAAAGGTGAAAATTACAAGACATGGGCAGAAGAAAATAATGTTGACGAATTAGTCAATAAAGGTGTGGAAGTTACAGAGCGTGCAGAACGTCTAGAGATTTATAAAGAATTACAACATATGACTTATGAATATGCAACTGACATGTATCTATATCAGCCAACTGCTCATATTCTAAAAAGAGAATGGGTAAAAGGTTGGTACTATGATCCAATTCTACATGATGGTATTTATTACTACAGTATTCACAAAGCTGCAGAGTAATTAAATTTAACAAAGTAAAATGATTAAAAATAATATCAGGAAGGGAATATTCCCTTCCTGATATCTATTATTTTATAAAAGAAGGAGATTTGAAATGATATCATATATTGTAAGAAGAATACTGATACTTCCAATAATTCTAATTGGAGTTACATTATTAGTTTTCAGTATGATTATGATGCTTAGTCCTTATCAAAGACTTAGTACTTACATAAAAGATCCCGCCCAATTAAAAAGTGTAGATGTAGATGTCTTAGTAGCCAGACATGGACTTGATGATCCCTGGTATCAGCAGTATGGGCGCTGGATTTCAGGAGTAGCAAGAGGTGATTTGGGGTGGTCAGAATCAGCAGGTGCAACGGTCTCGGAAGCCTTTTTGTCTAGGTTTCCAGCTACAGCAGAATTAGGATTATTTGCTTTATTACCGGTGGTATTAGGAGGTATTATTTTAGGAGTTTTTGCATCTGTTCATCATAATGATTTTTGGGATCACGTGAGTAGAGTATTAGCGATAATTGGATGGTCGGTTCCAACATTTGTTTTTGGTTTAGTAATGTTGATGATATTTTACGGACATTTGGGTTGGTTCCCACCTTCAAGGCTCGATAGCTGGGCTTTAGAAATAGTGAATTCTTCAGGCTTCATAAATTATACTAATTTCTTTGTGTTAGATGGATTTTTAAATGGTAATTTAGCTATTGTCGGTAATGCTATAAGACACTTGATCGCACCTGTAGTTACTATCTCCATTTTATGGTGGGCATTTATTATGAGAATTACCCGTTCTAGTATGCTTGAGATTTTGAGAAAAGACTATATTAGAACTGCCCGCGCTAAGGGTGTTACAGAAAATGTTGTTGTATATAAGCATGCTGTGAGAAATGCTTTAATTCCTGTTGTAACAGTTGCAGGTAGAATGGTATTAGGTTTACTCGGTGGATTAGTCATTACAGAAACTATATTCAATATTGAAGGTCTCGGCCAATTTATGGCTCAGGCAGCACAACAGCTTGATTACCCAGCTGTTTTAGGAGGAACCCTGTATTTTGGTTTTCTCTTAATTATGATTAACCTTTGTGTCGATGTTTCTTATGCTGTCATTGACCCTAGAATTAGATTGGAGTGATGTAATTGGAATGGCAAGAAGTAACTCTTAGGCTATTTAAAAATAAAATTTCGTTGATAGGTTTAATTTTAGTAATAGGATTTGGATTAATTGCAGTATTTGCTCCCTGGATAGCACCTCCAGCTGATCCGAGCGAACCATACATGGTTCCAAGAGCAGGTTGGGGTTTTGAACCTAAGCCTCCTAGTGCAGAACATATTTTTGGGACAGCAGAAGGACAATATGATATATTTTATGGTATAATATGGGGTACAAGAACTGCATTTAGAATTGGTTTTATTATTGTAGGGATTAGTACTTTAATTGGAATAGCAATTGGAACCCTGGCTGGATTTTATGGAGGCTGGTTTGATGAAATAGTAATGAGGGTGACAGATATTTTCATGGCTATACCATTTTTAATTGCCGCCATCGTTTTAACAACAATCCTGGGTCAGGGATTACGGAATGTGATGATTGCTCTTATCACCTTTGGCTGGATGAATACGGCCCGTCTAATGCGTTCACAGGTATTATCCATTAAAGAAGAAGAATTTGTAATGGCTGCTGATGCCTTGGGTGCCGGTGATGTTAGGATAATATTCAAACATGTAATTTTAAATACTATTTTCCCTTTAGTAATTGAAGCTTCAATGAGAATGGGTTCAATGGTTATTACTGCTTCAACCTTAAGTTTCTTAGGAATCGGAGCACCAGAAGGTTATGCTGATTGGGGACAGATGATTTCATTTGCACGTAACTGGATTTTAGGAGGTCAAGGGAACGCTATTCAATACTGGTTTACAGTTGTAATTCCGGGTTCAGCAATAACCCTATTCTGCTTGTCCTGGAATTTAATTGGAGATGCATTCCGTGACATCTTAGATCCTAAACTACAATAAAAAGAAGTAGGTGAATTTAGTTGGCGGAAAATAAACTTATTGATGTTAATAATTTAAAAACTTACTTCCATACTGAAGAAGGAACCGTGAAAGCGGTTGATGGAGTAAGCTTCGAAATTTATCCTGGTGAAACTCTCGGAGTTGTAGGTGAGTCCGGCTGTGGTAAGAGTGTTACCTCACTCTCTATCATGAGACTTATCGAATCACCACCTGGAAAAATAGAAGAAGGCGAAATTTTATTTAATGGTAAAGATTTAACTAAATTAAGTCAGGGCCAGATGAGAAAGATCAGGGGTAATGATATCTCAATGATCTTCCAGGAGCCAATGACATCCTTAAACCCGGTTTATACTGTGGGAGATCAGATTATGGAGGCAATTCTCATTCATAAAAACGTGAATAAAAAACAGGCCCGAGAAGAAGCCATAAACATGTTAAGAAAGGTTGGTATACCTCTACCTGAGCAGCGTGTCGATGAATATCCCCACCAGTTAAGTGGAGGTATGAGACAGAGGATAATGATCGCGATGGCTTTATCCTGTGACCCTCAATTATTAATTGCCGATGAGCCTACCACTGCCCTGGATGTTACAATTCAGGCTCAGATATTAGAGCTAATGAATAGTTTGAAAGCTCAGTTTGGAATGGCGATTATGATGATCACTCACGATCTGGGTGTTATTGCTGAGGTATCTGATAGAGTTGCAGTTATGTATGCCGGTAAAATTGTGGAGTATACAGATGTTAAAACTTTATATGCGGATCCTAAACATCCTTATACCTGGGGTTTAATGCATTCTATACCTCATATTGAGAAAGACTTAGATAGATTAGAGGCAATCCCCGGTAATGTACCGAATCCATTGGACTTTCCGGACGGCTGTAAGTATAATACAAGATGTCCTTTTGCAACCGATAAATGTCGAGTCGACGAACCTGATATTGAAGAGGTAGAAGAAGGTCATTATTCAGCCTGCTGGCATGTCGATAAATTAGAAGCTAAAAAATCAGAAGAGAAAGGCGCTTAATGGAGGTGAAAAGATTTGGCAGTAGAACAAGAAAGATTACTTGAAATAAAAAACTTAAGAAAGTACTTCCCGGTCAAAGAAGGAGTATTTCGTAAAACCGTCGCCCATGTAAAAGCGGTCGATGATATAAGTTTTTATATCAAAAAGGGAGAGACCCTGGGATTAGTTGGTGAGTCCGGCTGTGGTAAGTCTACAGCAGGCCGTACAATCCTTCGCCTCCTGGAAGCGACAGAAGGAGAAATTTGGTTTGAAGGCAAGAATTTATTATCTTTAGATAAAAAAGAACTAAGGGAAATGAGAAAAGAGATGCAGATTATCTTTCAGGACCCTTATGCCTCATTAAATCCCCGGATGACAGTTGCCGATATAGTGGGGGAACCAATAGATATTCATAATCTTGCCTCATCTAAAAAAGAACGTAATGAAAAGGTAGCAGATATACTTGATACAGTAGGTTTAGGTCCCGAATATATGAAAAGATATCCACACGAGTTCAGTGGTGGTCAGAGACAGCGTATCGGTGTTGCAAGAGCCTTAGCGGTTGATCCTACCTTGATAATTGCGGATGAGCCGGTTTCTGCGCTTGATGTTTCCATTCAGGCTCAGGTTATAAACTTACTGCAGGACTTACAGAAAGACTTTGTTTTAACTTATCTATTTATCGCGCATGATTTAAGTGTTGTTAAACATATAAGTGATAGAGTAGCGGTAATGTACCTTGGTAAATTAGTTGAATTGGCAGATAAGAAGGAATTGTTTGATGACCCGAAACACCCTTATACCCAGTCTCTGCTCTCAGCGATTCCGGTAGCAGATCCTACTTATGAGAAGGAGAGAATAATCCTGGAAGGAGATGTACCTTCACCGGTAGATCCACCATCTGGTTGTAGGTTCCATCCCCGCTGTCCATATGCAATGGATGTATGTAGTGAAAAAGAACCAGAGTTCAAAGATTACGGCGATGAACATTTTGCTGCCTGTCATCTTCTTGAACAGGAATAAATAAAATATAATTGTTTTACTCAATTCTATCGTGCTTACAGGGAGAAGTCACCTAACACAAAAGGTGACTTCTACCCCAAGAGTAAAAATTATAAGTTAAGATGGAAGCTCAAATATATGGGTTTTCATCTTTTTTTGTTTCTTTAAATTTTGCACTATTACCTAAAATATAGTAAAATATGATTAAGTCAATCAAAATAATAATAAAAAGGAGTTAATTAATGAAAGAAAAAATTGCTGTTGTAACTGATAGCACGTGTGATTTGTCGAGTGAAATATTAGAAGAACAAGAAATTGAGTTTTTACCTTTAAAAATAATATATGAAAATAACCAATATAAAGATAGAGTTGATATTAAACCTCAAACTGTATATGACAATTTTGAAGATGAAATACCTTCTACTTCAATGCCGACTCCTTCCGAAGTCAGAGAAAAATATTTGGAACTACATGAAAAAGGATATACCCATATTATTTCAATCCATATTTCATCGGGTTTAAGCGGAACTTATAATATTTGTCAGATGGTTGCTGATCAGTTAGATGAAATAACGGTTCAAGTTATTGATTCCAAAATGTTATCTATGGGTTTGGGAAGATTAGTTTTATATACAAAGGAGTTAATTGATTCTAATCAACATAGCTTTAATGAAATAGTTGATAAAGTAGAGACCAAAAAAGAAGAAATCGATTTATATTTTATCGTAGATACTTTAAAGTATCTCAAGAAGGGCGGCAGAATAGGTAAGGTGAGAGGTACAATTGCTGAATTACTAAACATCAAACCTATTATTTCAATTAATGAAGAAGGTGAATATTTTACATTTGATAAAGTTCGTTCCCGGAAAAAATCAATTACAAAGTTAATTAATTTAGCGAAAGAAAAGATAAATGAGGGCTTTTGTTATGTGGATGTTATGCATGCTGATGCTAAGGAAGAAGCTGTAGATATATTAGATAAAATGAAAGATTTACCAAATGTTAAAGATACTGTTTTAGGAGAAATAAGTCCAGCCATGGTAGTACATTCAGGTCCGGGACTGATTGGTGTTTGTATAACAAAAATATAATACAGCCTAGATAGCATATTATAACAAAAATTTATAATAATCCATAAACCAGCTAGACAACTAATACTTGTTTGGCTGGTTTTTTGATTTTAATAGTGATATCTAATTGGAATATTTGTATTAAATACTGGGGAAAAGGAGAGATAAAAATGACTTCATATAATCATCTGAAAGGTGAAGAAAGTCCCTATCTTAAACAACATATGACTAATCCGGTGGACTGGTACCCCTGGAGAAAAAAGGCATTTAAAAAGGCTAAGAAGAAAGATCTACCGATTTTTTTATCTATCGGTTATTCTACTTGTCACTGGTGTCATGTGATGGAAGAAGAATCCTTTACAGATCAAGAGATAGCCGAAATTTTAAATGAAAACTTTGTATCAATAAAAGTAGATAGGGAAGAAAGACCGGAGATTGATAAATTATATATGGAAGTTTGTAAAGTGATGACGGGAAGTGGGGGTTGGCCTTTAAGTATATTTATGACCCCTGATAAAAAACCATTCTATGCGGCAACTTATATTCCTAAAAATGATAAATATGGAAGAAGAGGTTTACTATCCATACTTCCTCAAATAAAAAAATTATGGGACAGCCAGAGAGAAAAATTACTAAGTACAGCTAATGAGGTGGTTAATCATCTAAATAAAAATGAAAGTTTTGATAAAGTTGATATTGATGAAAGAGCAATTGAAAAGGCAGCCGGTATATTGGACAGGATATATGATAAAAAATATGGTGGGTTTGGTAATTCTCCTAAATTTCCCATGCCCCATTATTTGCTTTTTCTATTACATTATGCGAAAAACAGCAATAATGATAAATATCTGAACATGGTAGAAACAACTTTACAGAATATGAGGGCTGGGGGAATTTATGATCAACTCGGACAGGGATTTCACCGCTATTCAACTGATCAAAAATGGGAGGTCCCTCATTTTGAAAAAATGTTATATGACCAGGCCCTTTTAATTTATACTTACCTTGAAACTTATCGAGAGACCAATAAAAATTTTTATAGAGATATAGTAGAAGAGATAATAGATTATTTAAAAAGAGACATGCTGTCCGAAACAGGCGGTTTTTATGCAGCTGAAGATGCAGATAGTGATGGTGAAGAAGGTAAATACTATTATTGGAATCTATCAGAGTTAGAAAATATTTTAACTAAAGAAGAATATGATAAATTTTTATCTGTATTTACTATTGATGATGAAAAGAAAATAAACTTGAGATTAAAAAATGTTAAAGATTATAAAAGTATTACAAACATTAAACAAAAGTTATTAGATGAAAGAGAAAAGAGAACGAGACCTGGAAGAGATAATAAAATATTAACCGATTGGAACGGTTTAACCGTTGCAGCTTTAGCTAAAGCTGGTTTTGTGCTTAATAAAGAAGAGTATATTAAACTGGCAGAAAAAACTTTAAGTTTTATAGATAAAAAAATGAAGTCGGATAAAGGAAAACTGGCTCATAGTTATTGTAATGGTAAGGTAACGGAATATAGTAATTTAGATGATTATAGTTTTTATCTATGGGGTTTAATTGAGCTTTATCAGGCTACTTTAAAAGAAATTTATATCAATAAAGCAGTAGAAATAGCAGAAGAGATGATAAAACTATTTTGGGATGAAAAAGGGGGAGGTTTTTATTATACCACTAAGGAAAATCAAGAATTATTTTTAAGGCAAAAAGATACAGCTGATAGTGCCATCCCGGCTGGTAATTCATTAGCTGGATATAATTTGCTGAGACTAGCTCAACTAACTGATAATATGCGGTATAGAAGTATAACTGAAACTTTGATCGAGGCCCTATCGAAAGATATCTATAATAATCCTGTCAACCACATATTTTTATTATTTTCTTATAAATATTTGCAAGAGCCTTTTAAAGAAATAAAAATTATTGGCGATTTAAATGAGGAAAAAGCAGTAAATTTAATGAATAAAATAAGAAATAATTATTGGCCGGAACTGTTAATTAAACATGAGCAGAAAGAAGAAAAGATAATGTTTTCTTTGTGTAAAGATTTTGCCTGTAAGCCACCTACTGAAGATATAGAAGAGATATTAAGAGAACTATAAAGTGATCTTATGCAATTAGTATTGTTTGTATTACAAAAAATATTTATTAAAAATGTAAATAATTAAAGAGGAAATATAATAATAATTTTGAATATTATAACTAGAATATGTTTTAAAAGAGGTAGCAAAATGCTTTTAATAAAAAATGCTAATTTGGTCGATAAAGAGGGTTATATTGATATTTTAATCCAGGACGGTGTGTTTAAAAGGCGAGGAAAAAGTATTGAACCAAACCAAAGATATTTTTGCAAGGTCATTAGAATATACAGCTATGAAGACATTAGAAGAAAATTATCAGGGAAGAGTTACCGGTGGTCACTGTACTTCCATAACTTATCAAAATGATGCCCATGCAAAAAAAGTAATGGATCTTATGAAATTAGCTGATTTTAATGTTTGCACAAATCCTCAGATCCTGACTATAATGGGAGTTGATTCTGAAACAAGGACCAGGGGAGTCACCAGAATAAGAGAGAGGGTAGATTTGGGGATTAACGTAGCTACAGTTCAGGATACAATCTGTGATGGTTTTCATATTTACGGGGAAGGTGATCCCTTAGATTACGGTTTATTATGTGCTTATGTTGCTCAGTACGATACCCCTGAAACTTTAAAAATAGTATATGAGATAATTATTAGAAATTCAGTAAAGATATTGAAAGTTACTGATAAATACGGTATAACAGAAGGAAATACTGCTAATTTAAATATTATTGATGTGCCTAATAGTCAAGAAGCTTTTAGACTGAGAGTTGAT
>Ga0209925_1001375_pt1 | contig 12253 bp, 13 predicted proteins | sample SalPonR2_A_D1_MG_FD_185702 | JGI IMG/M metagenome (GOLD analysis project Ga0209925, IMG submission 185702) | Salt pond soil microbial communities from South San Francisco under conditions of wetland restoration - Salt Pond MetaG R2_A_D1_MG... ...
CATTTCCAGGTGCGGATGATCGCGCGCCAATCTAATCTGGATCTCCCGCGGCAAAGCTTGGAAGACTTGCGATCCTTGCGTCGGCCATTTCCGGTTGAGGGCCAAGAAACTCTGGGTTGCCCAATCACGCTGTGCCTTATTTGAAGATCTGATGTCTATGACTAGGCGCTGTGATCGAGACGGAGAGTAATGAGCAGTGAAAAGTAGGGGAAAGGAGTTATAAAGTGCGTGACAGGAAAAGAAGACCACGTGCAACCTCTCGTCATGCCAGCAGAGCACTATGAGTTGCGCTGGATTTTGAAATATCCAAAACCTGGCAAGCCTCTTCACTAACCTCGCAGAGAGCCGGCATATGCGCTTGGACTGATGACGGCGGCCACTTTTCGATCACAATTTTAACAAGTTGATGCAGTTGCCGCCCTATGTTTCTGTCCATCGCATTCAAAATTGATGCGAGTAAGCGGCCCTTCGCATCGTAGCAGTGAGAAACCATTGCAACCAGACTCTGGTAAGCCGTGGTATTGATGGTGCTGTGTTCTTGTTCGAGACATGTCAGCAAGTACGGCATGAGGGACACAGCCCAGTCGGCGCCACGGTAGGCGCATCCTCTCGCCAATGAGGGAACAAAACTGCAGGCATCGCGACACAGAGACTCGTCATCGATTCGTTCCAGGAAGTGTGCCAGAACTCTGCCCAAAGCCGTCAATATTTTCGGGTCCGCGACCTCAGCCTTCTCTCTGAGGCATTTGTAAGCATACTGCACACGTCTCAGCTGCTCTCCCATAGCTATGACCTCTCCATGCCTTGTGCTGTCCTCCACCTGTTCGATCGCATGCGTAAACCCAATAGGTACATTCCGACATGATGTCATATTTTTGACATGGGGAGTTTTCATTGGCACGTACCCAACCAGTAAGAGTGTCCAATGATGACATGAAACCAACTAGGCCAGGCCCCGCACTCGAAGCATAGCTTGACGTGTCAGCGCTAGTCATGCCGGGATACACCCAAGACGTCGTAATGCTACCCTTGTGGCTGCTTTACCTGTGAGATGGACATACTTCTAATGCATCAATCTGCAAAGTACGATGCAACTTGTTGCACTCAAAAGTTTAAGTTGGCGCGATCATTTAACCACCTAGCTCATGGCTAGTGCTAGGTTGATAACAAAATCGCACTGGCAATCACATAGTACCCTTAAAAACGTACCCCAGCGTGCAATCGCAAGCGCTACGACCCGCGACAGAACACGGAACGTGGAGTGGGAGCAGAAGTGGCGCGTTGAGACGCTCGCCAGGGTAGACTGTCAGGGGGGCATGTGGCGCCGGGAGCACGTTTGGGTGGAGAGCACCGGAGGCTCTCTGCCACACAGCCCAGCCTGCTTCCTCGCCCCGGGTCTGGAGGAAACTGGGTTGATTCATTGTTTGACGAGCTACAAATGGAAGCGGATGTCATCTATGCGCTCAAATACTGCATTGGGCACTGATTGACTTGCACGAAATGCTCTAAATGTGCTGAGCTTCCTCGAGAGGCGTCGGCAACCACCCGCCCCCATTGCTTCTCCCTCAATCTCCCATGACTTCATGCTGTTCACTGTACCCTGCCCTACTTTTCTTTGGTAACGCACATCACGGGCTCTTTTCATTTATACAGGATAACAAGACTTCCTTAAAGGGCGCCTTTGCTTGTTGCGAGGAGTCCAATGGTGGTAAGTTTATACCTGGGAAGGCGGAGACGGAAGAATTTCGAGACCACCATTCATGTGTGTTAGTACGAAAGCACGGTCAGATGCGTCTGGGTCGCTTGAGTTTATTTATATCAGACTTGGAGGTAGAAATATGAGGGGCATTCGTGGGTTTCTCAGGCGCTAGTGGTGTCTTGAGGCGTATGACCAGGAGGGGGGCATCTCCGTGCTCGTGGGCCCTCGAAGTTTACGGGGAAGCGCTGTCAGTTCACTGAGACCCGGATATATGCGTCATTTATCTATCTGGAGAACTCAACAATTCCTGACGTGATCTATCTTTGCACCCGTGGAACCCTTCAGCAAGCACGGCTGCGGCAGTATCAGGTCGTCGGACGACATGTGCCCACCGAGGCCCAGCCCAACCCCACAGTTTTCCGTATGAAGATCTTCGCCCCCAATGAAGTGGTGGCCAAGTCCCGTTTTTGGTACTTTTTGCATCAAATGCACAAAATGAAGAAGACCACGGGTGAGATTCTGGACATTAACGAACTGGTTGAGCGCAACTCCCGCATCATCAAGAATTACGCGATCTGGTTGAAATATGATTCCCGCTCGGGGACACACAATATGTACCGCGAGTACCGCGATCTTACTCTCACGGGCGCAGTGGATCAACTCTACGCGGAAATGGCTGGTCGTCATCGCGCTCGCTTCCGCTCAATTCAAATTATCCGCACGGGCGTGGTTGATGCCAAGGACGTCAAGCGCGCACACACAATGCAGTACCATGTGAGTTGCATCTTGATTGGACTATTTTGCGATTGCCCTTTTCTCATCTTCCAGTTGGGCATTTTAGTTGCTGATTTGTAAATGCTTTCTGGTCCCTGTGTGTTCGCTGAACCGTAGCATCCTTGTCGTCTCTCGACTCATCTCATGTGACCTTGCCTCTTTTCACATTTTCAGAACTCGGGAATTAAGTTCCCACTGCCTCATCGCATTCAGCGGCCACCCAACAAGAGCCTCCGCGGAATCTACAAAGCTGTGCGTCCCAACACCTACTATCACTAAAGAATGGCTCCTCCCATAGTCGTTTCGACAGGAATAGCAGATCGAAAATCAATCTCTTGAGTGACTTGCTGGGGGAGTGTAGGCTATTGCCTCAGAGTTGTCAATGTGGGGAAGAGGGCGAAAGTGTATCCTTGCATTTAGATAAATTGCCCAGGAGGGCCCTGAGAAAAAGAAGCTTCATTCTTGAAAATTATTTTTGCCATTATGTTTTCAACAAAGTGTATGCGCATGTTCTTTTTTGTTCGTCTAGTCTCTAATCTGCTTGATGGACGCCCAAATCAGTGCTTTCCATCCTGGCATTTCAAGCGGGCGCCGCTAGACGGAGGGCAAGAACCATGCCTATGCCGAGGAGGCTTCCGATAAGAGTGTTGAGAAAGTTGATGAACTCGTTGGTGGCCCACGGGTGCCGGTCGTTCTGCAGGCTTGCCCCTAGGAGGCTCTCCACGTTGGTCGCGAGGAAGGCCGCCACCAGCACGACAGGTACAGCCTTCCAAGCCACAAACCGCATACCCACACCAGCCAGGGCGATGATGACAGATCCCACGACACCGGCCAGGGTACCCTCCAGGCTGATCGCCCCCTCGGTCCCGGGCGGCACCGGCTTCAAATTGGTAATGAGGAAAGTGCGCTTCCCGTAGGCCTTCCCAATCTCGCTAGCGAATGTGTCCGAAAGCTTGGTGGCCAACGAGGCAACGTAACCGGTGAGAAGCACATGAAGCTGTGCAGGTAAGAAAATTGTGGCGGTGGCACATATCGTTCCCTTGAAATGGAAAAACACGGGAAGAAATAAAGGACTTGAGAAGACTGAGGTTACCACGCTATTCAAGAGGGCTCATACCATTGCACTTACCGCTGCAGCAGATCCCCATACATTTTCAGGACCCCGAGCACCGCCTCTCTTTTCAGCGATGCCCAAGGCCTCCTTCTCCGACTGCTTCACCTTAGTGACGAGTGAGCCGCAGATGAGGTAAAGGACACAAAGGGCCCAGCCTCGCCAGCCCAATGTGGACCATAGCGCGATCCCCAGTATCCAAGCATGAAGTAGCCCCGAAGAGGTTAGCCAACGCTGTTTCACGGCCAAGCCTACAAGGGCTAAGGCTGAGTTGAGTCCGAAGCCTGTCAGGAAATTGGCCGAGTATGCTCCGAGCTCCGGTATGAGAGCAACCACCCAGCGCGACATAGGCATAGAACGACGCCAAATTCCTTTAAGCTCAGTAAGTGTGGCAGGATGACACGCGTAAATCCTGCTAACGTGTCCATTGTTAAATGAATAGACGGCGGCAGGTATCGCTTTAGGGGACTTCGAAGCTGACAGCAGGCTCGACAATTTTTTGCAGATAGAACCGCGCGGACCACTGAAAAATGCAGCAGCAGGAGTAGACGCATCGACGCATGCCGGGCTCACTAGGATTAGCAGCAGAGGAGAGAGGGCGTGGATCGGCTGAGGGCATCTCATTCTAGTCCCGTCTCCCCTTTGTTGAAGGTCCTCTTCAAGTTCGTGTTTCCACACCTTGGCACGCTGGGTGTATTGAGAAGGTGCCCTTTTCAATATCTTCGCCAAAGCATGAATCAGGGCATGCAGTAGATGAGTGAATGTGAGCCTGCGATATGCTATGCATGCTACAGCGGAACCGCAGCCCCGGGAGGTGGTCAGGTCGCTGCGTCAATCATAGATGATCTCGCACCGAATGGGCGAGCCTCCTGGGGCTCGTACACTGGCAGGTGGGACTCGAGCGTTTCATGGCGTGGAGGCGAAAAAGTACTGTGCTACATCATAATGGCTCTCTGACTCATAACTTTTAACTCCATGCAGGTCATCGCTGCCCGCATCTGCTCTTTACGGGCTTTAAAAGTGCAACTAAACCAGGCAGACGGCATCTGAGAGGGGCTGCTGCTCATCCATTTTCCAACGGAGATCCATCATCTGTATTTGAAAAGCCTCTATGAGTGACGAGGAAAAGGTTCAGCCAGACCTTGTGGTAGGCCATGAAGGCGAGCCACATCAAGTGTCGTACAACAAGCGGGACCTTTTGCTTTACGCCGTCGGCATCGGGTATGACACACAACTGTTGCTGGGCTCCACAGCACGTCTCTCACTCGCATTGCCTCCTATCTAGGTGCAAGAATAATCCCGAGGAGCTCCAATTTCTTTATGAGGACCATGAAAACTTTGCGGCCTTTCCCACATTCCCGATTGTGTTGCCTTTTAAGGGCACGTCACATGACGTGGTACCTTTTCCGTCTCCTACGCTTTTTTCCTTTCCCCCCGGACTACCTGTCATGAATCCCGCGATGACTCTTCATGCGGAGCAGGTATTAAAAATTTAGGGAAACGATCCTAACAAAGGATTTCTTTCTCATCAGGCTCTGATTATGCCGGCAATGGTTAGGATGGCAGGATACTAAGCCGTTCACTTTTGATTCATAGGCAATTTATATCCTTGAGCCCCTCTCCACTGAGGGTGGTGTACTCACAACGCAAAGTAAAATTCTGGTACGTTTTTGCATGCTACTGAGCATATCTCAATATCCTACATGTTTGGTGTGGGCAAATATGATTTGGGTGTTGCTCTTTTTTCCCGTGGAGCCCTGCCCATTGTTCATTTGCGAGAAGGAAAACCGTGATGGTGTTTGAGGCTCTTCTCTTATATTGCCCTGGAGAAGCAAGCCATAGATCCATCTCAAATCGATGTTTCCCCTCCCTGGGATACTGCCGTCGGCCGCACTAACATTAAGTAGAGGAAGATAGTGTTATCTTGTCAATGATCTGACGCTTTTTGATAGGGGATATACGACAAGGGCAAGGGTGCCTTGATGCGAGAGGAGACTCGCTTTGTAAATGAGGAGGGCCGGCTCGTAGCTGTTTCAATTTCTGGAAGTTTCCTGCGCGGTGTTACAGGCTTTCAAAGCAAGGGGCCTCAGCTTCCACAGCGCATTAGTGTCCCAGCGCGACCAGCCGCTGCCGTCATTGAAGAGCCTACCTCACAGGAACAGGCTTTGATATATCGGCTCTCTGGTGACTACAACTCGTTACATGCCGATCCCGAGATCGCCCAGACAGTAGGCTTCGAGCGCCCAATTCTCCACGGGCTTTGCACCTTCGGGCATAGCGCACGGGCTGTCTTGCGCAGTGGACTGGTGCCTGGGGGCAATCCGGCGATGCTGCGCTCTCTCACGGCTCGATTCTCCAAGCCGGCTTTTCCGGGGGAGACGTTGGTAACAAGCTTATGGAAGGAGGACGGCAGCCAAGAGATAGTCTTCCAGACAAGAGTCAAGGAGCGTGGAGTGACTGTCCTTGAAGGGGGCCTCGCTATAATTGGGAAAAATTCTCCGGTTGTGCAGGAAGCACTTCAAAGCAAATTGTGATGTACAGTAAATACTTCGTTGCAATTTATCCGAAGGCCTATGCGTGCGAGGAAAACTCAAAGTATGCTTGGAAAAATACGGGTCTGGACAGCCTCAACGCTTGGCCCCCAAAAAAGGGGGGAAATGCAAAAACCGCTCAGTAAGAGTACCAAATTCACCGTTTGATTACGTCATGGGGTTACAAATCTTTGAAGCATCTACTTATTGGCTGGAATCATTCATTGTCGACGAAAAATACACAACTATTTTTTCTCCCACTAAAGCTGTGTTTTTCCAGAGTGATGGAAGGCCTTTTGCTGACCGCTCCGTATCATCTGATCCATCAATTGTTTTAAAGTACGCGAGACTCCCTATTGTGGGCATCTCTGACTTTTTTTGTGTCTCGGTCACAGAGAATGATTGTGCAAGCCTGATTCTTCTGGCTGGAGACATCTCTTGCTTCGGCGGTTTCTCTTGTTCTTTCTCCCCAGAGACCCTTCCTAGTCCTCCCTTCCCTCGCCCCTTTAGCAGCTGAGACTTTCTCATCCGGTACGTCTACAATCTTCAGGACGCTGTTTTTACTCCAACATTACGGTTGCAATTCTCTTGCTCGTGCACGGACGGGCGCGGTATCAAGCACGCACCCTCTCTATCGCCTACTGCACCACCGGTCGCTCGCCCCGCTTCAAGTGCCCCAAGTAGACTCCACTACCTAGCCCTCTGTCGGCTCACCAGGCAGCTATGCAAGACGCACAAGCTGATAGCTGCGACTTGAACCGACGCTCTTTACGGAGCAGTGGCAATCCGCTGGAACTAATAGAGCTTATAATGGCGATATGTCAAGTAAGGCCTATTTGCAGGAGGGCGGGGCCCTGGCACGAGCTGATTTGCCAATAATCTCACCTTACCCTTTTTACAGGATCCACGTCACGCCTCGTCGACCGCTGTGAAGAGACAATTGGAATGTATCAAAATGAGGACAGCGCGTACACAGCATGTTGCCACCTCTGAGAAACCGCGATGCGACCCAGAGCTCGAGGCTGTGTATGAAAATCTAGGCCGACTGCGTGAAAATGAGCGCCGTCACGAGCATGTGTACGCAGAATTGAAACAAGCCAATCTAGCTCTAACAAAGGAGAAGCAAGCGATCACTATACACGCACATACCTACGAAATGAAAGCTACAGCGTTGGCTCTACAGCTGGAAGCGGCTCAAAGGGAAGTTGCGGAGGCAAATTGCGCGAAGCGCCAACATGCAGAGCAGGTGAAGGCGGAGCTTTTGGCACACGTTAATGAGCTTGAAGAAGTCGAGCGTGCGCGCGAGACTGCGCTGCGTTCCGAGTTAGCGACCGCGAAGCAAGAAAGTGACGAGTGGAGGAGGCAGGCAGAGACGGTCAAAGAGGAAATTGTCGCCATGGGTGTAGCGGATCGCGACAAGCATGAAGCTCTGAAATCTGTGCAGGCAGAGCTTTTAATTTTAAGTGAAGAATACAAAAATTTGAGTCAACAAATCGCCCTGGAGAAGAAAGAGGTGGAAGCAGCACAACAAGAGTGTGTTGTGCTGCGAGAGGCTGACAAGGAAAGCCGGAGAGCGATGAAGATGCGGGAAGACACCCTGCGAATGGAACTCGCCACAGCAAGCGATGAAATAAATCGTTGGAAAGATCTTTACAAAAGTACAATAGACTCAGTTCAAAGAGGCGACATGTCCATCACGGCACTGCAAAAGAAACTCGAGGAGGCAAATGGAGAGGTAGAGGCTCTGCGTGCAGCGACAGAAGAGCAGCGCCGCGAATTGATGTCATTGCGACGTGAATGCGCACGAACGAAAATTGAATTGAATAATGCACAAGCTGACGCCTCCACTCGCATGACGGCCTTAGCGCAAGACCTGACGGATGCCAAAGAGGATGCGAACCGGTGCAGGTCTTTGCTCAGCGCAACGTCAGAAGAGGTCAGTAAAGGTCAGTCTCTGCTCGAAATTTCTATGGAAGAGACTCAGACGGTCCGGGAATCATGTAAAGATGAGATCCTTTTATTAGAAGAAGAAGTGAAGCGTTGGAAGGAGGCGGCAGAAAGGGCGCAGGGAGAAGTCACGGAGAAGTCGTCCGTGTTGTCGAGTCTCCATGAAGAGCACTATCGAGTGCTAGCTGAATCCCAAGATTCACGTGACAAAGCATCGCAATGGCAGAAGACAGCTGAGGCTGCAAAGGACAGAATACAATTGCTGGATGCTGAAATGTTGCGTAAGGAATCGGTGCTGGCTGACACAGAGATGCGGATCGAAAAACTGGCAGCCGAGGTAAGGAATGCTCATGACGAAGCCGCTCGATTCGAGGCAGCTGCGGAACTCGTCAAGGGGGAAAGTGCTAGCCGCTTTTTTCAGCTTCAAAATTCTTTAGAGGAAATGCGTGCGCGCGAAGTGACCCTCACAGATGAGCTAGCGACGAAAATGGAGGAGCTGAGAGAATGTCAAGCAATTGTGGAGGCGAGAGGAAAGGAGATGGCTATGCAGCGATATCAAGCCACGGAAAAAGAAAGTGAAACACGCTCGGCACTCGATGCGACTGAAGCTCGCGTCGTAGTGTTGGAAGGTGAAAAAAAGAGGTATGAGAAGGAATTAGAGCATTGGAGATTCTCTGCAGAGACTGCGGAAAGAAAATACGAGTCCTTACTTGAGGAGAACCAGAACATTCAATCTTCGTTTGAAAGACGGATACAAGATGAATTTTCTCGCGCAAATATATTAGAAACTGAACTAATCGCTACCAAGAAGGATTTGGTAAACCTCAAATCAGTATTGGAAAGCTCGGATGGGCAGAAGAGGGAGAAGGAAATTTTCCTTGAGAAATCTTTGGCGGAAGCGCGCTCAATTGGGAAAGATTTGCAAGTACAGCTTGTCGAGGCCGAGCAAAAGGTGTTGCACTGGAGAGAAAGTACTCAAGCTGCGCATTCAGAATCAAACGAAGTACGGTCTGCGCTTGATGAAGCACGAACACAAATAGCTACTTTGGAGAAGGATCTAGAATTGGCACAGCATACTACAATAATGGTAAAGTCAGCCGCGCAACCCGCCTTAATGAAAGCCGGATCGACCGACTCTCCAGGCCAAGCACCGCTTTATCGTGAGCCTGGAGTAGATAGTGAAAGTTCTGCTATGGATCTCGGTGTAGCGCCAATCGACTCAGAAAAGAATGAATTGGGTCAATTCGAAAGGAAACGAAGGCTTTATGAGGAGCAGGAGAGGGAACCAGCCTTTGCTGACGAGATTACTGTCCCCAAGGACAAATGGCTACGCTTGAAAGCCGACCTTGACTTTTTAAGAGATGAAAATGCGGCGCTCCAATCAAAGCTCAAAGCTGTTGAAGGCAAGGGAGAGGCAAAATTGTCGGAAGGGAAACTCTTGGGGAAATTGCAGCGGATGGAGTGGTCGTCATCAAGTTGGAAACCGCCGACGACCTTTCCGGGAGGCGACCCAACGGAATTTTTTTTCGTTGAAATAGGGACTTGGCGTATTCGCGCTGGCTGGGTAGAGGTCGGAACTTCAAAGTCATTTCAGACGGTAGAGTTTCCTTGTATCATTGCACGGCCCAGCAAAGCTTCGGCAGATCTTACCACCATCGTTCAACATGCGAGTATTAAAGCGGATGCTATGTACGGACGCTTCCGGGAAATGGGTGTCTTTATTGGAAAAGATGCGTGGTACTGTGCATTTGACCATCCTGACCCAGTGCTGCGTGGGTCACTCAAGTTGGAGGCTCCTTTTGACAGGGACAGATTGATACGACCAGCCGATCTCAAACTTCTGCTGAAATACGTTTTTGAAAAATGCGAAGTCTGCCTTACAAAGACGCCGCTAGTTGTCACCTACAAACCGACTTCTACCCTGAAAGAACGGGAAGAAGTTGTGGAAATGCTGTTTGAATATTGCGAGGCCTCCAGGTAAGATTTGAAATGAAAATTTGGGATGGATCGTAATTAAAATAGTGCCTCGCTCTTAAAGTCTGAAATGGTGACGGAAACAAGAGGGACTTGCTTTAATTTCCTCATTCTATTTCGCCTTCCAAACCATATTGTCAAATCTCATCAACTATGTAGCGTTCGATTCCTAAACGAAGCGACTATGCTGTCTTCGCTTGCCAACGTCGTGACAGCTTTGACAATTGACCTAGGCGAAGATACCACGCGGGTGGTGCCAATATATGAGCAGATGATTTTAGAAAAAGGCGTTGAGACGGCAGCTCTCGGTGGCATAGATTTGACAAAGTATATGGCGTATATGCTCTTATCGCGCCGAAATGAAGTCTACTCCTCATTGGTGGAACGTAAAATGTTGGAGGTTGCGCGTCTGATCAAAGAAAGTCACGCGTATGTGGCAGCAGATTTCAATTGTGAAAGAGGGCGTTACGGTACCTTCGAACGGGAAAAGATTGATGTCATGAAATTTCACCGGGCACAAATTGCTACCGAGGAGAGCGTGGTTCCCGGTCGTCGTTTGGACATGGCTAGCGTCAGGGAACCGGATGGCAAGTCGAACACCTCTAGAGATGGGCGGGGAAGTGTCGAGGTAAGACAACCCCTTAAAAATGGAGAAGAGTTGGTGCTTTCGGTTGGATGTGAGCGCTTTCATTGCGGCGAGCTATTTTTCCGTCCCAAACTGTTCCCGGATATTGGCCAAACTACGAGCGTGATCGACCTGGTGATGAAAAGTCTCGCTTCAGTTGATAAGGAACTCTGGCCCCTGCTGCTCTCACACGTGCTGATCGCGGGGCAATCAAGCCGTCTGCCTGGATTGGTCGAGCGCATTACAAAAGAGCTGAAAGATTCATTACCACCCGAGTTTGCCGGGATTTTGAATATCAACCACTTAGAAGTTGCTCTAACGGGGGGAAATATGGAAGAGGAGAGGCGAATTGAAGGGGGGGAAACAAAACAGTACATGAACGAGGAAAAGACTCACATTCCTGACTCCGATGAAATTGTTCAAAACACGACTGCTGTTCAAAACATGACTGCTGTTTCTCGCGGAGCGCTTGCACGCGCGGCCGAGATCATTTCAGAGAGAGGAAGCTGGATCAGTGCAGAGGTTTACAACATCGATGGGCCTCAAGCTATTGAAGATCCTGCTTACATCTGTACACCTTAACTGTCCATAAATGTATTTGTTACCTTATATGAGAATGTAAGAGTTACTATGTTTCTTGATAATTTGTTACGGAAGCGTGTTGCGGATATGAACGTTTCAACAACAGATGTATTGGACGGAATGCGTGCTGCGTCAAAAAAGGACTAGTAACATTAAATGCCAATTTGTAATTATTTAAAGACAGGGAGCTTTACTTTACGAGTTAATTCCTCTTGTTCAATTGTCATGCGGAAGAGCTTCAGCTCTCTGTCTTCTATTGAAAGGCCCCTTCATGACCGTTGTGTCTCAATTCCTTTCTTTAACAGTGAATATCCAGGTCCTCTTCGGACAAACTCAAGTCGACGCTTCTGCCCTCAATGCACCCCTCGCGGCGGCTTCAATCAAAGGAACGACTTCTGCGGCAGGGGATACTCTTTCATTGATCTCCGTAGCAGGCTCAGCTGGGTGAGGTGGAATGTAGTGGTCCATTGCATTTGAATGCCAAATCTTCTGGTTCACGACTGACTTGTATGTTTCCAATGGGGAAATCAAAGGCTCTTCCCAGTCACGTAGGTAACTGTTCAACGCTCCGGAACTTGTATTAGATGTCATTGCCATCTTGCTTCCGTTTTTTGAAGTCGGCACACCGCCATCGATGTTTCGCCGTGCCTGGCCCCCACCATTTCCCACCGTGTACAGCAGAAAACAAGCCGGCAAGCAATATGGTACCCAGTTACACCAAATGTACCAATTTATCAGAGTTGCTGGATCAGAAAATCGCGCTTGCTGGTGGCTTTCTGCTTGAATAAATCGTGCGAGCAAAAGGACTACGCGCAATAGGAAACAGACAGTACACGCCATGAGGGTAATATTGATTCGTAAAACCGTGCGAAGCCGTCTTTCCCTTCGGATGGGGTCCCAGCGGGGGTGGTTCCTGACAAGATATTGAAGGCTTATACCGTGGTACAAGAGTGCCAGGTAGCACGCAAATAACGCCACAGCCTGCACGAAAAAGAAAAACACGAACGGTT
>Ga0209925_1001379_pt1 | contig 12246 bp, 11 predicted proteins | sample SalPonR2_A_D1_MG_FD_185702 | JGI IMG/M metagenome (GOLD analysis project Ga0209925, IMG submission 185702) | Salt pond soil microbial communities from South San Francisco under conditions of wetland restoration - Salt Pond MetaG R2_A_D1_MG... ...
CAAAATATTATATTTTGAATTATAACCCCCAGCGATGGGGGTTTTTGTTGTTTAGAGGTGAATTATTTGATAAATGATAAAAACAATAAAAAACATGTGCAAATTATATTAAATACTGAAATGACAACAAAGTAAGACTATATTTTCTAATAGGCAAGTGAATTATTTTCTCAATAATTCAATTTTACTTAAATAAATGTAATTCTTTTAATCATTTTAATTGACATGTCAGCCTTATAGGTTTATAATATGAATAGAAAGTCACATGAATATAAAGTCATAAATAAGGGAGGTAAAGTAATTGCCGACCACAACTTTTTTTAATCTACCGGAAGAAAAGAAAAAAAGGGTCATTAATGCTGCTGTCGATGAGTTTGCACAAAATGGATATACAAAGTCAAATATCACTAGAATGGTGAATAAAGCGGAGATAGCAAAAGGCAGTTTTTATCAATATTTTGAAGATAAAGAAGACTTATATAGACATATTTTAAAAAAGGCTGTTGAAAAAAAGTTCAAATATGTACAAAAGGAATTAAATGATTATGAAGGCGATGATTTTTTTGAGTATTGGCGTAGATTAAATATTGCCGGACTAAAGTATGCTGAAGATAATATCAAATTAGCAGAGGTGGCAAGTGATATTGTAAAAAATAAAGATCAAAAATTTTACCGATCAATAATTGATGAATATAAAAATCTAGGAGAAGGTATGTTTGAAAGATTACTGAAAAAAGCTGTGGAAGCCGGCCAGGTTAGAAAAGACATTAATATAACTTATACAGCCGGTCTTTTATATAGGGCAAGTTTTTTTATTACCGATTACTTTTTTGAAAAGAAAGATATAAAGCAGTTAGATGAATTTATACCACTTATTGACAATTTAATTGAAATAATTCAATACGGAATTAAAAAAGAGGGAGGTTAAAAAATGCCATTACTTAAGCTTGAAAATGTTAAAAAGACTTACCACCAGGGGAAAATAGATGTTCCTGCTATCAGAGGAATCTCAATAGAAATTGAAAAAGGAGAATTCACCACTATTTTTGGACCTTCTGGCTCCGGTAAAACCACATTACTTAATATAATTGGTTGTTTGGATAAGCCGTCTGCTGGTGAAATTCATTATAATAACACAAAAAAATTATCGGAGCTATCCAAAAATGAATTATCTGATTTCAGAAGGTACAATCTGGGTTTTATCTTTCAAGGTCATAATTTAATACCGGTTCTAACAGCCTTTGAAAATGTCGAATTTGCCATCAGAATTATTGATGAGATGACTAAAAAAGAACGCAGAGAAAAAGTATTGGATATTCTGGATTCAGTCGGGTTGGAAGGTTTAGAAGATAGAAGACCGAATGAACTGTCCGGCGGCCAAAAACAGAGAGTAGCTATTGCCCGGGCTTTAGTTAAAAATCCCAAACTTGTCTTGGCAGATGAACCCACCGCCAACTTAGATTCTGAAACTAGTGAAGAAGTATTGGACATAATGCTCAAGATGAATCAAAAGTTAGGAACTACCTTTATATTCTCTACCCATGATCCTCAGGTTATGAAGTACGCTAGAAGATTAATCGAAATAAGAGACGGTAAAGTGACTACTGATAAAAAGGGAGAGGATCTGGATGTTCCTCACTAAACTAGCAATCAAAAATCTAGCTAGACATAAAAAAAGGACAGCAATTACCGCCCTAGTTATATCCTTCGGTATCTTTATTTTTCTATTGTCTGACTCTTTGATGATCGGTCTTAGAGATATATCTTTGGACAATAATATCGAACTTGAAACTGCTCATCTGCAGATTATGGAAGAAGATTATTGGGATGAGAAAGAGGAAGCCCCTCTTGATTATCTTTTAAATGAGAATAATGAAGTTATTAATCAAATAGATAATAAATATTCGAATATTGCCCAACATACTGCCCGTCTAAATTTTTCTGCTACGATTAATAATGGGCAGGAAGAATATCCGATTCAAGTAATTGGGATTCAACCTAAAAAAGAAATTGATATATTTGAATTAGAAGAATATATTTTAAAGGGTGAAATGTTAAGTTCGGGGCAGAAAGCGATGATCGGGAAAAGTTTGGCTAATATGATGGGTTTTGAAGTGGGAGATTATGTAACCTTATTATTTAAGACTGAAGAAGGTACTTTTAATACCATTGATGCCGAACTGCAAGGTGTGCTTGACACCCCTAATCCGATGATTAATGAAATGTATGTATATATACCTCTACCTTTAGCTCAGGACTCCTTGAATTTAGAAAACAAGGTGAGCAAGTATTTATTTAGATTAAAAAACAGGGACCAATCTGTTGAAATGGCAGCAAATTTAAATGAAGACTTTAGACAGGCCGGGTTAAGTATAAAAGCCTATAACTGGGAGCAGTTATCAAAGGAAGTCCTGGCCATGGTTAGACAGGGTAATATAGAAAACCTTGTTATGTTAGCAATTATAATTTTACTGGCCACAGTAGGGGTTATAAACACGGTAATCTTAGCAGCTTTAGAAAGATTAGAAGAAATCGGTATGATGAAGGCCTTAGGATTAAAGGCTCGTGAAATAATATATATCTTTGTTATAGAATCAGCTGGTATTGGAGTTATTGGCTCAACAATTGGAATAATATTCGGAGCAATTGGAGTTTATCTGTTGAAAAATATTGGAATAAGTATTTCTGCAATGACAGGGGGAACTACCTCCTTTGGAATGCCGATAGCCGGTAAAATATACGGCGGCTGGCACCCGGAAGCTTTTTTATTCATTTTTATCTTCGGGATTATAATTTCTACCTTAGCCAGTATCTTACCGGCAAGATGGGGAGCAAAAAAAGATCCAGTCAAGGCAATATACCACAGATAAGGGAGGTTATAATATATGAAATTTTTAATAACCCTGGCCGGTAGAAATCTCTTTAGGAATAAAATGAGAACCATCGTTTCAATTACAGCGATTGCAATTGCAGTAATGGTTGTTATATTTGCGAGAGGTCTCGTAATGGGAGTTTTAAACTCTTCCTTTTCATTATATGTTCAGTATGATTCGGGTCATATTAGGATTATCGATGAAAAGTATGACCAAAAAGAAAAGCTCTTATCTTTGATCCACCCTGTTGATGGATTTAACAGCAAGGGTATCATGCCTATGGTAGAGAAGCTGGAAGCAGAAGAGGGTGTGGAATTAGCAATCCCGCGATTAAGATTTGGTGCGATGGCAAGCCCCGATGAAGAGATTGTCCGAATGTTAGGCTGGGGGGTATTACCAGAGAAAGAAATAGAGTTTACTGAAATAGAAAGCAAATTAGTTGAAGGCAGAATGATAGAAATGGGGCAAAGAGAAGTTGTGATGGGCACAGGACTCATGGATTCTTTAAATAAAAATGTGGGAGACAAGGTTACAATATTATATAAAAATTCCTTTGATGCCTTTAAAGGCTCCACATTTAAAATAGTAGGTAAAGTAGACCATTACTTGCCCCTAATCAATGATAGATTATTTTATTTACCAATAGATCAGGCCCAGAGAATTCTTCTAATGCAGGATATGGCAACTGAAATTCTTTTAAAAACCAAATCGATGTCAGCGGCCCAGTCAATAGAACCCCAGATAGAACAATTAATTCAATCCAATGATGGGAGAGGCAAATACGCAGTTCAGACCTGGGGAGAAGCCAATCCTCTTTTAAAATTATTTGATGTTGCTAAATATATCTACAATGTCATCTATATATTATTATTATTATTAGCTGCAATTGTTGTGATAAACACAATGGTCATGATTGTAAAAGAGCGGACCCAGGAAATTGGTATGATGCAAGCTCTTGGCTTGAAAAGCAGAGAAATTTTAACTATGTTTATGATTGAAGGTACATTTATGGGACTTGTTGGTAGTTTAATAGGTTCTGTATCAGGTGGAGCATTAACAAAATATCTGGCTGTACATGGAATTGATTATACACAGGCTGTTGAAGGTGTTATCGATGAAGTATTTATGAATCCGATGATTTACCCGGTCTATAATTTAGAAAATGTAATCTTTGGATTTATCCTAGGTACAATTGTGACAGCTTTAACCTGTATAATTCCCGCCAGAAGAGCGGCGAATCTAGAACCTAATGATGCTTTAAGAGATATTTAATGGAGGTGTAATATTATGAAATTTAAAAAAGTGACAGCTTTAATTATTTTATCCCTATTTATTTTCAGTTCTTCAGCTCTGGCTATAACGGCTGAAGAAATTATTAACAAAAGGGATGATAACGAATATCTAAAACAGGCGCGGGTAGAATCAACTATGATCATTAATAACGCTGGCCGCGAATTAGAAAAGAAGATGGTTTCCTTAATTGAGGGAGATAAAGCCCTCGTTAGATTCACTAACCCGATGGATAGAGGCACAAAATTTTTAAAAAGAGAAGATAATCTCTGGATGTTTTTCCCAGATGCTGAGGATGTGGTAAAACTATCCGGACACATGTTGGAGAGAGGGATGATGGGTAGTGATTTCTCCTATAAGGATATGATGGAATCCGAAAAACTTACAGAACTGTATAATTTTGAACTGGTAGGAGAAGTAGAATATAATGGCAGACCCTGTTATAAGATTGAAGCAATCAAGGAAGAAGGGGCAGAAGTATCCTACTATAAGAGAATTGGTTGGATAGATAAAGAAAGATTTATTGGATTAAGAGAAGAACTTTATGCAGAAAGCGGCAAGTTACTTAAAGTAGCAGAAGTAACTGAAGTAGAAGAAATTGAGGGTAGATGGTATCCAATTAGAACTATCATGGAAAATAAATTGAGAGAAAACACCAGTACTACCTTTATTATAGATTCTATCGAATTCAATCCCGAAATTCCAGAAGGAACATTCTCATTAGAATCCTTACAATAATGAAAGGGGAGGTTTAGAAATTGTTAACTAAAAAATCACTTATCTTCATATTAACAATCACTTTACTTTTCACCACCACGACAGCTCTGGCCTCTTCTTATCAGTTCGGAGGAGAAGTCTCAACTGGTTTAAATTCAGTATTTTTTGATGAGACGAACATTAACAGTATTTATGAAACAATTAATCTCAATTTAGACTTTAATAATGCCAACTTTGAGATTACAGGTAGCAATAATAATGGAAAACAAGAATTTAAAATCAACTTAAAAAAAGCTTATGTACGACATAAATTTAAAGGAACGAGGGTAACCCTGGGTAGACAACCTATCTCCTGGTCATTCGGTTCTTTGATTAATCCAATTGATTACAGTCTAGGCGCAGAAGCCCTCGATGAAGAAACTTCTGCCAAGTATGTTGATGCAGTTGAATTTCATTATCCCATCAACTGGTACAGCAATGTTTCTTTTGTGACTGAATTTAATAATAGTTATGATAAATATGGATTTAGGGCTAGGACTTTAATTAAGGATTATGATGTGAGTTTTAATTATGTAACTCAAGATGCAGTTGAAAGTGATATAAATAGGTGGGGGCTTTCACTGAAAGGTGATATAAAAAATGCTGGTGTATATGGTTCCTATACAAATATAAACTATAAAACTCCTATGGTCTCCGATGTTAATACACAGGCTTTTATGGTTGGGACTGACTACAGCTACTTTTTAAACCAGGGTTTTGGTAATAGACTTTATATGCAGGGAGAGTATCATTTAGTAGAAAAAAATGAAGGGCTTGCAGTCTTAATTGAATCTCTAGCAGGAGCTGGAATTGGTTTAGATTACAGGAAATTTTTAGGTGGAGATGAATATCTCGATATATTTTTAACCAATGTAAATTATAGTATCAATGACTTCAGCTCGATCGGCTTTTTTACATTAACTTCTTTAGAAGACGGCAGTACTGCCTTGATTCCAAATTATAGTAACCAACTCAGTACTAATACTACCTTAAATATAAATGTTTCTTATTTAAGTGGTTCTGAAACCAGCGATTTTGGAGCGGGCAGAGGTTTGCCCAAAGCGGCTTTAAATATAGAACTAAGTTATGTCTTCTAATTTATCGTCAAGTTCTTCTTTAGAGAACTTCTCTAAATTATCAAGAAGGGAAAGAATCTCGTTAAACTGTTTTTCCGAGATTTTCCCTTCTTTTTTTAATTGTTCATATTTATCTGTAAATTCATAGATAATTTTTAAGTCGAGATCTTTACTCATTTGGTATCATGCCTTCAAAAGATACATTTTCGGGATCAACAAAAGAGATGTAATCCTCTTCAAATAGCAGTTTAACAGAACCGGTTTGACCGGTACGCTGTTTTGCTATAATAATTTCTGTATCCTGTTCTGTACCTTCCGCTTCTGCTTTTTCCCGGGCGGCTGCACTGGTGTGGGCATGTCTGTATAAGAAAATTACTCCATCGGCCACTTCTTCAATATTACCGGAGTCTCTTAAGTCAGAGAGGACCGGTCTTTTATCCTGTCTTGAAGTAAAGCTTCTACTGATCTGTGAGATAAGTACGATGGGAACTTCTAATTCAGATGCTAAATTTCTTAACTGCAGCACTATTTCACCAACAGCGCGGGCTGTATTTTGGGCGTGTTCTTCCGGGAGCTGAATCATCTGGAGGTAATCGATAATAACCAGACTTAATTCATCCAATTGGGCTTTAAACTTTCTTAAACGGGCTCTAATTTGAGCTACATTTAGACCCCTTTCATCTGAGATAGCCAGTGGGAATTCATGTAAATCATCTAGAGCTTTTGAAATTCTTTTATCTTCTTCATCGGTTGTTTCACCCTGATTATACTTCCAGCCGTTAACTTGAGCTTCCTGAATAATCATCCTATCTACAATTTCCGGTGCTTCCATTTCCAGACTTATGATAGCAGTTGGTTCATTTCTCTTCAGGACATTTTTAGCTATATTAATTGCAAAAGCAGTTTTACCCATACTGGTAGAAGCAGCGATCACATTTAGATGACCTTTTTTAAAACCACCGATTAAATTATCGAGGGACATAAAGCCGGTCTGTAATCCCACATCAACCTTTTTTTCTTTTCTATTTAGATAAGCTTCAAAGGACTCTAATAGGGCTTCCTCCATTGTATAGATATGTTTATCAAGGTCAGAAGATTCATTAGTGGCCGTAAAGATGATTTCCTGGGCCCTTGACTGATATTCTGAGATATCTAATTCAGTCTGTGTTGCTAATTTATCTATTTTTTTAGAGGCCCGGATTAAAAGGTCTTTTTGATGGTTTTTCTTTATAATATCGATAGTGGGTTTCAGTTCTTCCGGGGTATTGAAACCTGAAGTTAAATTTTCGATCATTTCTTCCGGTCTTTTCACGATATTTTCATTTTTAAGTTTTAAAAATAATTTGGTTTTTGAAATTTGGTTGTCCCGTTCAAATTGTTTTAATAATATATCATAGATTAGTTGGGCTTTTGGATTTAAAAAGTGTCTGGTTTCTAAAATATCGGCAACTTCATCAATTTTATCAGGGTACTGAAGTAATATTGAGAGCAGTTGAAATTCCTGTTCAACATTATCTTCTAATTGTTCGGGATAATTTTGTTCTAAAGCCATCTTTTTTCCTCCTGTATAACGTTAATTAAGGTCTTCAATATCCCACTCAAAGGTTTCCCAGCTGGTTTCTGACCCTTTATTTGTTTGATCGGTTTGTTCAGCTTGAAATGAATTATTATTTAAAACTTTTTTTGCCTGATTAATATTTCTTATATTGTTTTCCTTTAAGGGGCTGATAAAGTTATCTTCAATATATTTTAAGGAAGGTTGTCCATCACTTTTTCTTTTAAAGGCCTCTTTGATGGCAAACTTGGCAACGGAAAGATTAATTCCATTATTATCATTAAGCCAATCATAAAAGATTTCCATTTGTGATTCGCTCACATTGTACCAGTTTTTAAGGCCGTAACATTTGGCCAGTTCATTGGTTTCCCTGTACATTCTATCAAAATACTTTAACCTATCATAATCAAAGATCTCTTTATTGTACCAGTCATCGATGATCCCGTGGAGATAATAAAAGCCTTCTTTACTACTTTTATTATTATTATTTATCCATTTATCGACCCGCCTGATGAGTTCTCTTATCATATCTTTATCAAAATCATTTAACCAGTGTTCGATTTCTTCTTCTATTAAAGAATGTTCCACTCCTTTTGGTAAAAAACTGATCAGGGCTTTTTTATATGCTTCTTCTTTTAAGTTATTATGATTTATTACTTCTTGTCTGTATTCTTTTAAGTCTTCATCTTGACTTTCATCACTTTCGCAGTAACAGGAACCAACAATTTTATCTAAATTCAACTTTATTTTATATGTATAGTTACCTTCTTTTTTTTCTTTTAAAGTTATATAGTCTTTATTTTCCAATATCTTTAAGCCTTCTTTTATCTGTTCACGGTCCAGGGCTAAAAATCCTGCCATAAGTGCAGGATTAGTTTTTATAGAATTATTATTATCAAGATGGGTTATAAGATATAAAAAGACCGGTAGTGAAGGGCCCGGCAGGGTTTTTAAAAAACCATGATTTATACTTTCTCTTCCCAACTCTATACTCTGTTGTTCATGGTCACAGCATATTCTAATTTTTTTGTGGTCGATTAATTTAATATTTTCCAATTTTTACTCACCCTCGTAAAAAATTATACATCTTTTGGGCTGAAAATACAATGCAAAATTTTGGTTAACTGCTATTCATTGATGCATATTTACTAACTTGACACCCATAACCATATTTGCTAATATTAAGTCGGATAAGATAAATACAGAAAGGAAGATTAGCTTGCTTGATAGATACTCGCGCGCGGAGATGAAAAATATATTTAGTGAAGAAAACAAGTTCCAAAAGTGGCTGGATGTCGAACTGGCTGTGGTAAAAGCCCGCCAAAAATTGGGGGAAGTACCTGAAGAAGCCTACCAAAAAATAGCAGACAATGCCAGCTTTGAAGTTGCAAGGATAAAAGAAATTGAAAAAGAGACTCGACATGACATGTTAGCCTTTATCGAAACGGTTAATGAGAACTTGGGAAATGAAGCAAAGTATATTCATGAAGGGATTACTTCCAATGATATAAAGGATACCGGCTTAGCATTACAGTTAAGTGAAGCCTTAGATTTAATTTTAAAAGATCTAAGAAAATTAAAAAGATCGATAAAAGAAAAAGCATTATTACATAAAAAAACGGTAATGATCGGGAGAACCCATGGAATTCACGCTGAACCGATTACTTTCGGCTTAAAATTAGCGGTTTGGTTTAAAGAGATAGAACGTCATGAGAAAAGATTCAATCAGCTAACAGAAGTTATTAAAGTGGGACAGATATCTGGGGCGGTTGGCACCTATGCCACAATAAATCCCGAAGTAGAAAAGCTGGTCATGCAAGAGTTAAATTTAGATACGGCTATGATTACCAATCAGATCCTACAGAGAGACCGGCACGCCGATCTAATGAGTAAGTTGAGTTTGGCGGCTGCTTCTTTAGAAAAGTTTGCCACCGAGATTAGAAATCTACAGAGGACCGATATTTTAGAAGTTGAAGAGAATTTCTCAAAGGGTCAAAAGGGTTCTTCTGCTATGCCCCACAAGAAAAATCCGATCGTGACTGAAAGGATCAGCGGTCTGGCTAGAGTAATTAGGGGCAATTTAATCCCGGCCTTTGAAAATGTCAACCTCTGGCATGAAAGAGATTTAACCCATTCTTCAGTGGAAAGAATTATCCTGCCCGACAGTTTCATCCTATTAGATTATATGATTAATAAGTTCAAAGATGTGTTAGATAATCTGAAAGTTAATGAAGAAACCATGCAAATCAATATGAATAAAACCAATGGCTTAATTTATTCGCAGAAGGTCATGCTGGCTTTAATCGATAAAGGTTTAAAAAGAGAGAGGGCTTATGAGTTAGTTCAGAGAAATGCCCTAAAAGCTTGGGAAAATAATGAAAGTTTCCAAAAAAAGATTGAAAATGATGGGGAAGTTATGACATACTTAAATAAAGAAGAGTTAAATAAAATATTTGATTATGAGAATTTCATAAAAGAAGTTGATTACATATTTGAAAGGGGGAAGCTTAAGTAAATATACTTAAGCATAGATATGGCAGTTAAAGTAGTAATAGGTGCACAATGGGGAGATGAAGGAAAAGGAAAAGTAACAGATAAACTAGCTGAAACAGCCGACTATGTAGTAAGATTCAGCGGAGGTAATAATGCAGGCCACACTGTAATAGTAGGAGATGAAAAATATGAACTACATTTAATTCCTTCTGGAATTCTTTATCCTGAGAAAAAAAGTGTGATCGGTAATGGTGTTGTAATAGATCCAGTTGCTCTTAATGAAGAAATAGCTGGATTAAAGGAAAGAGGTATTACCTTTGATAATTTTCATATCAGTGAACAGGCCCATGTAGTTATGCCCTATCATAAAACATTCGACGGCTTAGAAGAAGAACGCAAAGGAGATAATAAGATAGGGACAACCAAAAAAGGGATAGGGCCTACCTATACCGACAAGGCCGCCCGCCGGGGCATTAGAATCTGTGACTTAACTGATGAAGAAGTTTTTAAGGAAAAACTTAAAAACATCTTAGAATACAAGAATTTGATAATTAGTAAAGTATATGACAAACCAAAATTTAATTATGAGGAGATCTTAGAACAGTATCTTGAAGCTGCTAAAAAGATCAAGCCTTATGTAACCGATACATCCTTGCTTTTAGATGAAGCCTATAAAAAAGATAAGAATATCTTTTTCGAGGGAGCCCAGGGTACCCTCTTAGATATAGATTATGGTACTTACCCCTATGTTACTTCTTCAAATCCTACTTCCGGTGGAGTTTGTACCGGAGCTGGTTTTGGTCCTACCAAAATTGATGATATAATAGGGGTAGCAAAGGCATATTTAACCCGGGTAGGGGCAGGACCATTCCCTACCGAACTGTTTAATGAGAACGGAACATTTTTACTGGAAAAAGGCCATGAATATGGGGTAACAACCGGCCGACCCAGAAGATGCGGCTGGTTAGACTTACCGCTGTTAAAGTATGCGGTTAGAGTTAACGGTTTAACTGAATTAGTATTAACTAAAGTAGATGTTTTAAGCGGTTTAGAGCAAATTAAAGTGTGTACTTCCTATAAAGAAGGTGACTGCACTATTTCCCAGGCTGGTTTAAAGGGAGAAAGAGCTCCCCAATATGAAAGTTTTGCGGGTTGGGAAAAAGATATATCTGGTTTAACTGATTTTGATAAACTACCTAAAGAAGCTAAAGATTATATAAATATGATTGAAAAGGAGATTGAAATACCGATAACAGTCATTGGAACCGGACCTGAACGAGATGATGCTATTATAAGAAAATGAGATTAGTTTTAATCTAAACAAGGGAGAGACTATTCTCCAATTATTAATATAAGGAGTGTAAACCATGAAAGTATTAGTTGTTGGAAACGGTGGACGTGAACATGCTTTGATATGGAAGATCTATCAAAGTGAAAAAGTAGATAAAATCTATGTTGCCCCAGGTAATGACGGGATGACTGACCTGGCAGAGAGAGTTGATATTGCCGCCAGTGATATTACTGCGCTTGCCGATTGGGCTTATGAGCATAAGATTGATTTAACTGTAGTAGGGCCAGAGAAACCACTGGTCAAAGGTATTGTTAATGAGTTCGAAAAAAGAGGTTTAAGAATCTTTGGGCCCAATAAACTTGCTGCAAGAGTTGAGGGCAGCAAGGTATTTGCCAAAAATATTTTAGAAAAACATAATATTCCAACAGCTGAATTTGAAGTATTTACAGAACCAGCCGAGGCCATGGAATTTTTAAAAGAGGCAGATTATCCGCTCGTAATAAAAGCAGAAGGACTTGCTTTTGGAAAAGGAGTAGTTATTGCCACCAATAAATCTCAGGCTGAAGAAGCAATTACCAGGATTATGGAAGATAAGGTTTTTGGTGATGCCGGCAGCCGGATTGTCATTGAAAACTTTCTGGAAGGTGAAGAAATTTCTGTAATGGTCTTTACCGACGGGAAAAACTGTGTTCCCTTAGAGTTTGCCCAGGACCACAAAGCTGTATTTGATGGTGATGAAGGTCCAAATACCGGTGGTATGGGTTCTTATTCACCTTTACCTTTTGTCAATGAAAAGCTTAAAAAGCGTATTCATAATGAAATATTAAAACCTGCTTTAGAAGCATTTAATGAAGAAGGTTTAAACTATAAAGGTATCTTGTATATAAACATGATATTAACGGATATGGGGCC
>Ga0209925_1001381_pt1 | contig 12235 bp, 9 predicted proteins | sample SalPonR2_A_D1_MG_FD_185702 | JGI IMG/M metagenome (GOLD analysis project Ga0209925, IMG submission 185702) | Salt pond soil microbial communities from South San Francisco under conditions of wetland restoration - Salt Pond MetaG R2_A_D1_MG... ...
AAAAAAAAACAACTGAGGAAAAGAAACAAAAAACATTCAAGGAACTTTTCCAATTCAAAAAACCAAAAAAAGATAAAGAAAAAAACAGTGAAAATCATCAGTTTTCGTTTTCTATCGAATCTTTAAAAGATACTTTTCAAAAAACATTTAATAAAGAATTGAAGCAAGAAGAAAAGGAACGATTAGAACGAATCGCTAAAGAATCCAAAGATAAGATTTATTATCATTTATTCAGGGAATTTCTTGGATATAGTCGAATTGATATCGTAATGAAAGATGACGGAATTGAAGATATCAGTTGTGATGGACCCGATACCCCAATTTTTATTTATCATAAGAAATATGATGAAATCACTTCAAATATTTATTTTGATAGTGCTAGTGAACTAGATTCATTTGTGATTCGTCTTGCTCAAATTTGCGGGAAGCAAATCTCTATTTTCTCACCAATTGTAGACGGAAAGTTACCAGATGGATCCAGGCTACAATCAACGCTTGCAAAAACAGTAACCCGTGGGAGCACGTTTACTATTCGCCGATTCAGAGAAAATCCGTTAACACCAGTTGATCTGATTAATTTCCAATCATTTTCCTTAGACATGGCGTCCTACTTTTGGCTTGCCATTGAAAATGGTGCCTCAGTATTGTTCTGTGGAGGAACCGCTTCAGGGAAAACAACTGCATTAAATGCATTATCGCTTTTTATCCCCCCAGCCCATAAGATTATCACCATTGAGGACACACGTGAGATAAGTCTTCCACATCAAAATTGGATTGCTGGCACTACTCGTCAAGGTTTTTCATCTTCAGAAGATACCAAAACAGGTAAAGACATTGATATGTTTGATTTAATTCGAGCTGCATTAAGACAACGTCCTAAAGTAGTGATGGTCGGTGAAGTTCGAGGAAAAGAAGCATATAGTTTATTTCAAGCGATGGCAACAGGTCATACATCATACTCAACAGTTCATGCAAGTACCATTCATACCCTGATTCAACGATTAGAAAATCCGCCGATTTCACTTCCTAGAGCTTTGCTTACGTCATTAGACATCATCGTGTTTCAGAATGCTATTGAGATCGGTAAAAAAACAGTACGTCGGATGACTAGTGTTACCGAGGTCATTAAACTTGATCCAGATACCAATCAGCTTATTTTCATGGAACCGTTCTCCTGGGTTTCCAAAACTGATGATCGATTTGAACGAACGGGCGGCAGCAAGATCATGAATACTATTCGTTTGCAAAACAATTGGAGTGAAGAGCAATTCGATGAAGAGCTAGAAAAAAGAAAAACGGTGTTACAGTGGATGATTAAGAAGAACTTGCGCGACTACCGTGATGTTGGCCGTATTGTGGCTGAGTATGAACGTCATCCTGAAAAAATTGTAGAAAAAGCTAAAGAGGAACTATAAGAATGAAATCAACCACGTATAGTCGATTTTGCAGACGGTTGTTTTCTGATTTGTTCTCTCGAATGAATATTAGTGAAACCAGCAAAAACAGACTTCTTGAAAAAGCAGATATAAGTATGGTGTATAAAGAATATTATTCCATGGTGCTGATGAATGTTTTGTTAGGATTTATCGCATCATTTATTTCAACACTTCTTTTTTATCTGATCCTTCCACATCCAATCACTTCGTTATTACTACTGGTCATCTCTTCAATCGTACCTGTTGGTATAGGTTTATATTATCTTTTTTTGCCAACGTCTAAAGCGAAAATGCGAGGAAAAAACATTGATCGATATCTCCCTTACGCCACTAATTTCATTAATACTATGTCTGTAGCTGGTATCTCTCCATCTGAAATATTTGAGACATTGTCGACAGTAAAACTTTATGGAGATATTCAAAAGGAAGCAAAAAAGATTAACATGGAGATTTCAATGATGGGTGTCGATACAATTACGGCATTGCAGCATGCAATCCATATTTCTCCATCAGATAAGTTCAAAGAATTCTTACAAGGCATTCTTGGTGTAATTCAATCCGGTAGTGAACTTGGGCCATATTTTAATCGTTGCGTTGAAAAATATATGGAGGAGGATTTAGTAGAAAGGAAACGAAACTTAGAATCTCTTGCTGTTATGGCTGAAGCATTTGTGGTAACTGTTATTGCTTTTCCCTTATTTTTGGTCATCATTCTTTCAATTATGGGAATGACAAGTGGAGGAATCTCATTTGAATTCATGTTTATCTTAGCATTTTTAATTCTTCCGATGGCCTATGCTGGTTTTTATGTAATGATGAAATCAGGTATGGGTGAATCAATATGAAACAATTCGGAGAATCTCAAGCATATAATTTGAAAAAAGTGTATGGTTCAGATCTTCCTATGCAAATCATCCTGGCAGTTTCCTTGGCAGTCACCGTAGTATTGTTTCTCTTTGGCTTTTTTGCATTTATTGGAAGTATCGATTTGTCTTTTCTTGGTCTTGCTGGTTTTGATTTACTTGTTTTTGCAGTGCTTTCTGCAATCGGTCCCATAGGATTCTATAGTTATTTAAAAACCAAAAGGAAGACAGATATTCAAAATCATCTCCCTGATTTCTTACGAGAAATCAGTGGATCTACTGCATCAGGCATGACCGTTTTTGATGCCATCACCTCTGCTGCCGAAGCTGATCATGGAAAACTAACACCGGAGATTAAACGGATGACAGCTCAATTATCCTGGGGAATCAGTGTTCATGATGCATTGAATAACTTTGCAAAACGAATTAACACTGATGCAGTGAAAAGAATGACTATTACCATTAATAAAGCACTTGAAATCGGCGGTAATACAGCATCTGTTTTTGAAGCTGCTGCTAAAGAAATTGATCAGGCAAAAAGAGTTGAAATGCAAAGGAAAGCGGAAATGTCTATGTACAGTATTGTGATTTTCATTAGTTTTTTTGTCTTCCTCGCGGTTATTCTGATTATTGATAAAACGATTTTTACTGCTATCTTTGATTTACAGGATCAAATGGCAGGTCAATCCATCGGGAACATGCAAATAGCTCAAATTGATAGTGAATTGTTGAAATACACGTTTTTTTCATTTGTGTTAGTACAAAGTGTTGGTGGAGGTCTTTTAGGTGGTTTTATGATGGATGGAAAACTATCCTCTGGAGTAAGATTTGGTTTTATTTTAGTATTAGTTTCATTTTTTGTATTTAAGTTCATATTTTAACCCTATTTTTATTTTTTCATTTTGTAAAAATGACAGGAACCTTTTAAATAATTCAAGCACACCAACTACTATTGTGTGTGATGGAGAGATGAAAAAACGCACTAGTTTGAACAATAATAATGCTATTTCTGAAATAGTTGGAAGTGTGATTCTTCTTTTAATCGCAGTTCTTTCTTTTAGTGCAATTTATCTATATGTATTTCCTCTCCCAGGTTACGTTGCTGAATCTAATGTTGACATTCAAGGATCGGTGTCTGGAGAATTTCCCGAATTAATCCATGTCGGTGGAGAAACATTGCAAGAATATCAAATCTTTGTAGATGGATCAGTATACAAGGACCAGGAATCACCAGAGGGAACAAGATATGATTGGAAAATGGGAGATAAGAAACCTTTAAATATTTACGGTAAGAAAACAGTTGATGTTATAGTTGTTTCGAAACTGGAAGATGGAGGTACTGAAATTGTTTTCGAAGGAGAATTTGAAAATCCATCATATAACGAAAAACCAGAGCAAGATACTCCTTTATTCTATTCATCATTATTAAAGAATTCTTCTGGAGAAGATTTGATTTGTTTTAAAAATGGTAAAAATCAAGATTCTGATGGAGATAGCGTAACATATATTTATACATGGCATAAAAATGATGAATCACTTGCCGCCCTTTACTATCCGTGTAATACGAAGTCTCCAATAATGGTTAAAGATTATAGTGATTCTGAGAACAACGGAGACGTATTCAATGCAAACTGGACAACAAACGGAAAAGTTGGAGGAGGTTATGTCTACACATCTGATGGATCCATAACTAGTAATCTTCCAAAACCATTTACAAATCTTTCCACTAACGATTTCTCAATAACTGCATGGGTAAAAAGTAATAATATCACTGAGAACCAAAATTGCATTCTTGAAGCATATATAAATAACAATAATTTTATTCAATTATTCCAACAGGATGGAAAAATTCATGCAGGAGTTTGTGTTGAAAATAATAAATTCACTTTGGGAACAGATCCTTTGAGTAGTAATACTTGGTATCATATTGGATTAGTTTGGAATAGTAGCAACCAAAGATTACATTTTTATATTAATGGATCTGAATTTGAATCTAATGGAAATGACTTATACTTTTTAGAAGGGAACAATCAAGCATTTACTATTGGTCAAAAAACAGATGGATCTTCTGGTTGGAATGGATCTATTGATGAAATCTATGTTTACGATTTCAACGTAACTGAAGATCATATCTATCAACAGTATTTATGCACTGAAGAAGGGTCATCAAACGTATCAGTACTTGTTTCAGAAGAAACAAAAGTTGATGACATTTGGTTTTGTAATGTGACTCCAAATGACAGTTATCAAGATGGCGAAGAAAAAAAGAGATGTAATATTACTATTGAATAAAAAAAAATGGATAAGGTGGAAAAAAGATGAATGACTTAAGACAAGCAAAGAAAAAAGGCATAATAATTGGTTTAATTGTTCTCCTTTCTAGTATTGCCATTATGTTGCCAAGCGATATAGTAAGATCTGAATCTTCATTCAGTGATTCATTATCCGAAGCGATTTTAGCTGATTCATCTTATCTATTAAGTTCATCTTATAGTGATACAGATCCTTCGGGTAACTGCCAAGCAGTCATTCTTTCATCTTTTGGGATAGTTAACGGGACTAATGGAGATACATTTGTACTCCTAAGTTCTGGTGTTGCTGGAGCCAAACCAATGACAAGTAATGCTGAAAACCCAGGTTCTGAACGTGGGGAATGGTTTCAAGGAGGACAATATCCAAGAAATAATTGGCCTTGTGTTTATGACAGGGCAACACTGTCAATGGATCTTAAAGTCCCAAAAGATATGAATTATATTTATTATGATACTCAATTCTATAGTACTGAGTATCCTGATTATGTAGGATCATATTACAATGATGAATTTACTGTAACTGTAGATTCTCCATCCAAAGGGATGAGTACCTATGTTGTTGATGTGAATAGTGGGCATTTCGTGTTAGATGCCAATTCTCTTTCGGGAACTGGTTTTGATATCTTTGCACAAGATGGAAATGCAGATGGGGATGATGAGGTAGACCAGGTCGATACCACTCCTCGAACAGGCGCAGCTGATGCAGGTGCTACTGCTTTACATACTGAAGGAGGTCACCCTGTTTCTCCAGGTGAAATAATTACCATTACTTTTGAAATCAAAGATGAATGGGACAATCAATTTGATAGTACTGCGTTAGTTGACAATCTTATGTTTGCTCAATATGCTCGGCCTGTTATCGAAGCCAGTAAAACAGTTGAAGAAATCGAAGATGAAGATGATCAATGTCATAATTATTTAAAATATACCATAACCGTTTCAAATATTGGAATTATTTCTCAATCAGATAATGATGGTGATGAAATTCAAGATCCAATACCTGAAAATACAAAGTATGTTCCAGGTTCTGCGGCTACAACATCCGGCGATGTTTTTTATGATTCTAATCAGGACATAATTAAATGGAACGGAGCAATACCTGGAGATAGTAGTGTCGTGATTACATTTAAGGTTCAAGTCGAGGAAAATGAGTCGACCGAAACGCATTTTATTTCAAACAAAGCAGATGTTCATTGGGATAAAGATAATAATGGGGAAAACGAAGAATACTTATCAACCAACTGGGCTAATATAACTGTCGAATCTGCAAACCTGCCTCCCGTTGTTACTGATATTCCCGGTCAAACTATTTGTAATGATGAAAATTTTTCAGTGATAGTATTAGATGATTATGTTGAAGATCCAGATAATCCAGATGAAGAAATTACCTGGGAAATTCACACTGCTAGAACACTTTGGAGGAATACGGAAACAGGCAGAATTGAAGCTAGTGGATATCTTGATTGGATGGAAATCAATGATAGGATAGCAACTATTTCATTTCCTGAAGACGAAGATGCATGGGGAAAACCAGAACCCACTGAAAACTATGAGCCCATTATAGAGGGAGCATCTTTCGTATTTAAACCTCAATTTAATGCAATCGATCCATGTGGATTGATATCTTATACGAGTTCAGTTGGTAATTTCACATTTTATATGAGTGCAAATCCCTCTGCGGTAGATGACGATGCCATAACTATTGAAAATACAGCAGTTACCATTGATGTGCTATCAAATGATTATGATCCACTTAATTTTGATTTTGAAATCTATGATTATTCCTCTGCGTCTCACGGAACACTCTCTTTGAACGATGATACGTTTGAATATTCGCCAGATATAGATTTCTATGGATCTGATTCATTTACATATACTATTATTCACAGTTCTGTCTATGATGAAGATGATTTGGAAAATGAAATTGACACTGCAACTGTAACGATTACCATTGAACCTATGAATGATCCACCTACAGCTGAAAATGACCAGAGTTCTTGCAACGAAAATGAATCTGTTTGGACTGATGTCTTATTTAATGATGCTGATATAGATGGAGAACTTAATTTTTCATCATTGAAAATTATTGAACAACCTGAAGATGGAATTTTAGTAGTGAATGAATCAACTGGTGAAATTAAATATACTCCAAATGCTGAATTTGTCGGTTCTAATTATTATTCATATCAAATTGAAGATAACTTAGGGAAAAATGATTCAGCTATGGTTTCTATAATTGTCTATCCAGTTTTCAATCATGAGTACATAGAAGATTTTTCAGATGATGAAAAAAAGGGTCCTGCTTCGCAAGGAGATTGGTTCATGACAAGTTCTGATGGTCGTGGATGTAACTTCGAAGTTTCGGATGCAAGTCAATTTGATTATAGCGATCCAAACTCATTTAAAACAAAGATGAGAAATGATGGAGGAACATTAAATTGGAATTACAATGTGACTTCTTCCATTGTCTCATGGGAAGTCTGGTTATACTGCGGAAGATCAATGGAAGAAACAGATATAACACTAGACTTCAAAAATGTAGATAAGCAATCCATTGCAAAAATCATTATTGAATACGAGGGAAATGATGGTATCTCATCAGATTATAAGCCATCAATATATTGTTGGGATGAATCTGGGAATCTCGGATCTGACCTATCTAGTGGATTTTACAGACTCCAAATCATAAATGATGGCAATGATAACACCCAATATTATCTATATTCTGAAGAAGAAGGTTTCAATAATATGATCTCTATCGATCAATCATTCTCAGGATTGGACAAAATCGAATGGACTTCTTCAAATAATGCAGTTGTCTGTCCAATGTTCTTCTGGGATGATCACGTCATCGAACTAAGTGAATGATCTGAACGATCAGGGTATCTTTCTATTGGGGTTAAAAAAATCCCCATATTCTTCTTCTATTTCATCAACAATACCTTGATGCCCACTTGCACCAGCTTGATACATCGTTTCAAACTGCATTAATGTCGTATTGAATTCCTCAAGTAATTCTGTAGTGTTTTCTGCATAAGATTCATTTAAGAGTTTTTCAGCGATTTCAGACAACATACTGCTCGCATTATATCGAAGCATGGACAAAGAATATCCGGATTTTGATAAATCAATGTATAAATTTAGAATTTCTAGATATGATGACACGGTAGTGTAATCTTTAGTTTCGAGAAAATAATCTTGTGCAAGATCAAAGTTTTCACTTGCAGTCGTATAATAAGACATTGCCTGGGTACAGTTATCGATTATTTTTTGGTATTCCTTTTGTGGATACCAAATTCTTGCAGCGTAATCAAAATGAAGATTGCCATTCCCTCTAATCTCCCGGGAAACATCTACTAGACTCATCGATCGAAGTAAATGATAAGTAAAGTTTTCACCTTCATTCTGTAATTCTTCAAGTTCGGAATCTTTATGTGCAATTTCAGTTTCCAATTGATCAATATCTTCAGACATTGATTCAATTTGATCATTATTTATGGCATTTACACCAAAATATGTCATACCAACACCCAATACCAGGATTATGATGAATAATATAGCCATGTTTTTGTTAGTTTCAAACTCCATATTTACCATCCCATGAACACTGTTTATCACGTCATAGTTTAAAAAATGTTGGCATGATTTAGCATATTAGACTAATTCAAGGGGAAAATTTAAAGAAGGAATGTTATTTACCCCTTTAGCAGTAAACTGATTGCCCTGGTAGTGTAGTGGCCTATCATCCTAGCCTGTCGAGCTAGGGACTCGGATTCAAATTCCGGCCGGGGCGCTTCTTTTTTTTGTTTTCGTTAAAAAGATCGGGTTATTCGGCGGTAAAGTATATAAGAAAGTGGTTCTATGCCTCCTCGGAAATTAAAAAACAAGATAATAGAAGATAAAGAGTTTGAACGTGAATTTTTTATTTTTTGTTTTCTAAGAAGTAAAAAACTGGAGAAAAAAAGTATGAATGGAAAAGTAAAATGGTACCATCCAAAAAAAGGATACGGTTTTATTACCACAGAGGATGGAAAAGATGTCTTTGTGCATTATACATCACTTCCAGATGGTATGTATCTTCATTGAAGGCGATGAAGTAGAATTTGAAGTTGAAGAAGGAGAAAAAGGGTTAAAAGCTATTGACCTTAAAAAATTATAAATAATGTGGTTTCTCCTAAAAAATACCGCATCATTCTTTTTCTTCGATATTATGTTTTTTTCACTTTTTTGATATTTTTTAGTTATAGTATTGTTACTTTTTTAAAATTTAAATTATTTTGAACTACTTTTTAAAACCTTCCGACCATTCCAGATAAGAGGAAATATTTAAATAGTAAGAAAAACAAAAAATATATATAATGTTTGTTATAAAATTGATGGGATCTGTAAAGAGGGGGCACTTCGTCTATGGATATGATTACAATAAAAATAATGAAACAAGCTATAGAACATAAAATTGGTTTAAGAACGAAACATGCAAAAAAAATTGCAATGTTTATCATGGATATGTTCGGATATGAACTAAGAATTATTGATAACGTACTTACGAGTGATGAACGACAAATTTTTTATATGTTAGAAAGAGAAGGAATTTTAAGCACTTGTAGAGAACAAACTCGACTTTATGATGGTCGGGCTTGGATGACACATTACTGGAAACTTAACACTACTGACATTCTCCGTTATTCGATAAAAAGTAAACCTCAGAGTATCAAAAAAACATTACAAGAAAAAGTTTCAGCTCAAACAAATATTTATAACACGCTTTCTGAAGAAAAATGGCTTACAAGAAAGATACTGAATAATAATCCTTTTTCAACTATTCATTAAACACAAAAAAAAGATAGTAAGAGAAAACGAGATATTATTTTTCTTTGATGAACACATCATCAAAATCATCAAATAAATCAATTAACACTTCTTGATCTGCACTTTTAAGATACACATCGAAAAATGCTTTTTCAAACAATCGAGTAACATCAACTACATATCTTGAATCCGTAGTTCCAAATCCAAGAACAGAAGAAGGAACAAAAGGCATCAAATGACCAAGTAATACTCCAACATCAGTATAACTGTAATGCGCGGATCCTTCTATTCCTATTTGATATGCATCATTGGAAAACTGATTCCATACATAATCATAACTACTATGATTAAAACGTTGCTCTGCACACATTAGCAAAAACGGCGTGGAAATAGACCCATTCAAAAAATTATTGTAAACAACACCATCTAATGTAAATCCAGCTTGAATCCTTTCATCTTCAAAACAACAACTCATAGTAGCTGCTCCACCAAAAGAATGACCAAACATTCCAACTCGTGAACAATCAAAAATACCAGATAGCAAAGGATCAGTCTGATTTAATTCCTCCACTGCATCTAATACAAATAATGCATCATCAATAACAGATCGTTGAGACCTGATTAAAAATTCACTTGAATCAGAAAAATTACCTGGAAGATCAGCAATATACACCTTACGGCCATCTGGAAACACAGTAACTCCAGATACAAACGGATGATTCATAGAAACAACAACATATCCATGACTTACCATTTCATCGATGAAAGAAGTGTAAATCACATCCACACCATCATAACCTGGAGAAAATAATAATACGGGAAAAGAAGTTGATTGAACAGGGAAGGCATTTTCGTAAATATATGGATGAACAAACGTGTATGCATCATTTGGAATGGTTACTAATGGAACCGGACCCTGATTTCGCAGCCAAGAAAACGTAATTTCATCCATGTAATCAGATCGTTTATCAAAATCAGAACATTCAGTTGGATACCATACTTTCACCATCAGTTCCCGATCATCTGTTTCATCCTCAGTGAACCATTCATCTCTAGATTCATCAATGAGATGATATGATTTAACACCAACATGATACGAACCAGTTGGCTGAGGTAAAAAGGAACCATCATATGATCCAGAACCCATAATCATCCCTATTTTTGGAACAAATATTGAAAAAGTAAAAGATGGCATGAACGCATTAATCGAGCCGATCATAATAGATGACTTGACCGCATCATCTGATACAATCGATCCAATAATGAATTGATTGTGAATTTGTGCATTAATTGAAAAAGAAACAGATGAATCATTCTGAGTGATAAAACCCTTTATGTTTCCAATAGTATCAGATCTACCAAATGATATGGTTCCATTCAGGATTCCATTCATATTATGCGTAGTTGATTTCCAAAATCCAGAAAAACAACCATCTGCTACATTATCAAAAGGAGAAGAATCAAAACTCAGATCATCATTAAAATTAACTGAATGAGAACTAGCATTGACTATAATGCCTAACGGAGATAACAAACAAAAAACGATAATCAGAACAAAAATTATTTGCATCCTTGATTGGTAACCCTTGCTAGAAAGAAACATTGATTTCTTCATCAAAGAATATATATCCGCGTCTTTATTTAAATATGTTGAAAGAAAAAATGGGAAAAATAGTTAAAATTAGTGGATAAGGATTCCAAGACCAACTCCTGCAAACCATTGTTTATTCTTTCCAGATATTCCAAAAAACATCTGCGCTAACCCAGATTGAGCACCCGATTTACCATAAACTCCATTTGTTCCAGCTGAAAAACAAAAACCTTCATTAAAATCCCATTGTAATCTTCCAAGGAAAAAACAGGAAGGCAAATGATCATTCTGAGAAGAAATTAAATCCATACTATTTCCAGATTGCCCCATACCAATGATAAATCCTAATGCATTTGAAAAGTCACCGGATGACTCCCAATTCGTGATATGAACCCAGTGTTCATCAGTCCAGGTTTGCCCGGATTCATCAAAAGATTGAGCTCGAATCATCACATTCGCACCAGCTAAACTACCCTCTGGATCCAACGATGATAATTGATCTTCAATTTCTTCAACATCACAATACCATTCAAAAGGAGATTCCATATCAACATAAGGAAGACCGTCTCGTTCTCCAAAGGGTTCAATGTCAAACTCTACTCGATCAATACCTACATTATCAGATGGAGTTGCTCTTACCCAAAATGGTACTTCCACTTGTTCTTCATTTGCTGGGGAAGTGATTTCAACATATGGTCGATCTGCATCAATTTTTATTACACGTTCATTCTCCGAAGTATACCGACTTTCGATATTACCTGCATTATCTGAAGCCCAAAACACCACCGTCCACTCCCCCATCCAATTGGAAGATTGTGAAGTACTCAACTGAAGACCACTATCAGAGTTATATACCTGTTGATCCCCATCATTCAAACTATAATAAATTGATTTCACTCCACTCCCCGTGTCCGTAGGATAATCTTCTGCGTGCAACCAAAGAATAACACTTTCACTTATGTACCAATCATTTAATCCTTGAACACCTTCGATATCTTCAACTGTGGTTTCAGGTGGTTGGTCATCCTCTCCAACATAACTAACACTCCAGTAATCTAAAAAGGGTGAAGAAGATGGATTGGTTCGATGAAATGTTGCTTTTAATCGAATAGATGAAGACTTAATATTTCGAATACTTGCACCAGATGATACATCAGCAATGATCACATCGGTTGGATCATATCCATTCACAATATCAAAAGTGATATCTCCTTGTTTTTCTAC
>Ga0209925_1001383_pt1 | contig 12234 bp, 16 predicted proteins | sample SalPonR2_A_D1_MG_FD_185702 | JGI IMG/M metagenome (GOLD analysis project Ga0209925, IMG submission 185702) | Salt pond soil microbial communities from South San Francisco under conditions of wetland restoration - Salt Pond MetaG R2_A_D1_MG... ...
ACGACGCTCGACCTTTTTGCCCTTCATGGTGTGGTATCTGGGAATAATGTCCTTTATGGTACCCGGAACAAAGTGCCCAAAATGTGGTAGGCCGGTTGCGAAGGGAGGTCCGTCATAGAAGACAAACTCCTCGTTCCCATCCCTCTGATCTATGGATTTTTGAAAAATGTCTTTATCTTCCCAAAACTTAAGAATATTTTCTTCCATCTCTGGAAAGTTCACTTTTGGATCAACAGGTGTGTACAAAACTTCCTCCTCAGATATACCCGTTATTTACGATGAAAGCATTCTAGGGAGAGGGATAGACAGTGTCAAGACGAGCAATTCAAAATTTGTAAGTTCATAAACTTTCAAATTTTGAAAATGCTGCATTTGCTTAGCAAAAATTTGAATAACTGAAGAGATAGCCCAATCCTTGCCCCCCTTGAGCGTCCACGTTCAAGCAGCATTATTTTTGATAAAGTGCTAAAGCGGTTTTTTCTACCGCCGAAAATTAATATATAGCAGACAAGGATGTTTGCCCACTATTCAAGGAGGAATAGAACATGATTATTAATCACAACATGAGTGCAGTTTTTGCCCAACGCCAAAACAAGTTCAACAACTGGAACGTAACCAAGAACATGGAAAAGTTGTCTTCTGGACTTCGAATCAACCGTGCCGGCGATGATGCCTCTGGTTTGGCAGTATCAGAAAAGATGCGAGCCCAAATTCGTGGACTCCAGCAAGCCCAGAGAAACACGGAAAACGGTATATCCTTCATCCAGACCACCGAAGGGTACTTGCAAGAGTCCCAAGATATTCTCCATCGTATGCGTGAACTGGCCGTTCAGAGTGCGAATGGAGTGTACACAGATGAAGACCGCATGCAGATTCAGGTAGAAATCAGTCAGTTAGTTGACGAGGTAAACCGTATTGCCAGCCATGCACAGTTTAACGGTATGAACATGCTCACCGGCCGTTTTGCTTCCGAAGGCGGTGAAAATACCGTTACTGCAAGTATGTGGTTCCAGATCGGGGCTAATATGGATCAGCGGGAACGGGTCTTTATTGGCACTATGACCGCTCAGGGCCTCGGAATACAGGGAGCCGATTCGATGCCCCATGCTGCCAGTTTTATCTCAATGTCTACTCCGGATAAAGCCAACATTTCAATATCGGTCATCGACAGTGCTTTACGGAAGGTAAACAAGCAGCGCGCAGACCTAGGCGCATACCAAAACCGACTGGAACATGCGTCCAGAGGGCTTATGGTAGGTGCAGAAAATATGCAGGCCGCTGAATCACAGATCAGAGATGCCGATATGGCCAATCAGATGGTTGAGTATACTAAAAATCAAATACTGGTTCAGTCTTCTAACGCTATGCTGGCTCAGGCAAATCAAAAAACCCAGTCGGTACTGCAGCTGCTGCAGTAAAGTAGCCAAGCCCGCTCTTTTTAATAAGCTATTGAGAAGCCGCCCCGAAACCGGGCGGCTTTTTTTGTGCATATTCCTATGTATACTCCATGTATATTCATATGGAACTGCTGCGACAGGGCCAGCAATTCAAAGTTTGGAAGTTCATAAACTTCCAAACTTTGAATTTGCTTCACTTTCTTTACAATATTGTGTATTTCTAAACGGATGGAGGCATTCGAATTATAGATAGTGCATTGCACTATCTATAGTTTGAATTGCTGCGACAGGGCTTAACAGCTTGACAGTTTGCTTTATGATAGGTAAGAAGAGGATGATGAAAAAATTGCAGTTACCAAAAATAGTGCGGGATTTCGGCCGTTATTTTGAACAACACGGTCACAACTGCTATCTGGTCGGCGGGGCCGTTCGCAACATAGTCTTAGGCTATAAACCAACTGATTACGATTTTGCCACGGATGCCACACCCCAAGAGGTGATGAATATATTTCGTACCGTTATTCCTACCGGCATAAAACACGGTACGGTAACCGTCATCTTCAAAGGTGAACACTACGAAGTGACCACCTTTCGGGTCGAAGGAACATACAGTAATGCCCGCCACCCGGATCAAATACAATTTACCCCTGATTTGTTTGAAGATTTAAAGCGCAGAGATTTTACAATCAATTCCATGGCTGTTCATCTTGGCGATGGAACCCTGGTCGATCCGCACTCGGGACGCACTGATCTGAAACAGAAGCTTATCCGCGCCATCGGAAACCCAAGAGACCGTTTTCTTGAGGATGGACTTAGGTTGCTGAGAGCCTGCCGATTTGCAGCCCAGCTTGAGTTCAGTATTGAAGAGACAACCCATACCGCAATGATAGAAACAACCGATACTATTAAACAGGTTTCAGCTGAACGTATACGGGATGAATTAGTAAAAATGTTGGCCTCAGAAAAACCGTCGATTGGCCTGCAAACGATGGAAGAGACCGGAGTGCTGCGACTAATTCTACCGGAGCTGGCAGATTGCCGAGCTGTCCACCAAGGTGGGTACCACTCCTTTGACGTACTTGATCACTCCCTGCTTGCCTGTGACGGCGCCCCACGGGACAATGTAGTAGTTAGGCTGGCCGCCTTACTGCATGATATCGGAAAGGCTTCTACCGTCGATGTCGGCCCGGAGGGGGAAGTTTCATTCCACCGCCACGAACAGGACTCGGAGGAAAAGTGCCGCACTATTATGAGACGCTTGAAATTTTCAAATGAAGAGGTAAAAAGTGTCTGCCACTTAGTGGCTCAACATATGTTCAATTATCAACCAGAGTGGTCAGACGGGGCAGTACGAAGATTTATTTCCAGGGTTGGAGAGAAATATCTGCCTCATTTGTTTGATTTACGAATAGCCGATCAATACGGAATGCACGGTATCTATCCGCGTCGGGATACATTGATTCCTCTGAGAGATCGCATAAAAACGGTACTTTCACAAAAGGACGCCCTCTCAATTAAGGATTTAGCGGTAGATGGAAATATGTTGGCCCAAGAAGCTGGAATTCCGAAGGGACCGGACATGGGTGTAGTACTAGAGCATTTACTTGAAACTGTAATGGATGACCCTTCTCTGAATACAAAAAAAAATCTTCTGGCACTGGCCAGAAGATTTTATGAAACCTACATGAAAGAAAACACATAGGCCTATTTCTTTTCAAACTTCCCCGAAATCTTCTTACGCTTTTTACCTGTTTTCTCGGTTTCTTCTGTTAAAGCCTGGTAGGCGAGACCTGCAGCATGCTGTTCAGCCTCTTTTTTATTTTTCCCTTTTCCGGGGCCGTATGTCCTACCTTCCACACCTACTTCAATCCAGAAAGTTCTGTCATGGTCGGGGCCGGTTTTTTTCACTAAAGAATATCGCGGATAACTTTTGTACTTCTTTTGTACAAACTCCTGCAGAAGGGTTTTATAATCCTTCTTGTGCCTATTCTCCAGCACCTTATTTATCTCAGGAATAAGATATTTCAGTATGAACGCCCTGGACGGCTTAAACCCTGAATCTAGATAATAAGCACCGATAATTGCTTCCATGCAGTCGGCAAGAATAGCCTTCTTTGATCTTCCGCCGGAATATTCTTCACCCTTACCGATTAGAATAAAGTTGTCTACTTTTATTGCTTTGGAAATCTCGGCCAAGCTGTCTTCGCTGACGACAAAAGATTTAACCCTTGCGAGATCGCCTTCGGCGCGGTCGGACAAAGCGTAATACAGATATTCACTGACTACTAAGCCAAGTACACTGTCTCCTAGGAACTCAAGTTTTTCATTGTTGCTTATATCTCCACCACTTTCATTTGCAAAAGAGCGATGAGAAAAAGCAAGGTTCAGGAGCTCAAGCTTCCTGAACCTTATTCCTATATGCTTTTCAAAGAGCTGAAGCTCTTTTTTCCGCTCTTGATCAATTGGCGGAGCGTGTACTAGGTTTTGCACTTTTGGTAAAAGACCCACGTCCCTACCACTTTTCTTTATTCTTGCGATTGAGATTTAAGAAATTCGACAGCGTCGCCAACCGTTTCAAATTCATTTGCCTTTTCATCGGGAATAGTAATTCCCATTTCTTCTTCAATCGCGTACACAAGTTCGTAGGTATCGAGACTATCAGCCCCAAGGTCCTGCCGAAATGAAGCTTCAGGTTTAATTTTGTCTTCTTCTACCTCAAGTTTCTCAGCAATTAGTTTTTTAACCTTTTCATATACTTCGTCCATATCTATCTCCTTTTCTCCTTGAGTATCATCCCAGATCGATTACCTGGCGCCCTCGATATGAACCACATTTCGGGCACACACGATGAGGAAGCACTAGGTTACCACAGGAACTGCATCCAACCAGGCCAGGTGCAGACCGTTTCATATTGATTGATCTCCGCCTTCTGGTCCGAGCTTTTGAGGCTCTACTTTTAGGTACTGCCATATAAAAAACCTCTCAAATTCTTTAGTTAGTTTCGCATGCCGCTGTACGACTACAGAAACGAGAAAACAACCGTATACGGCTATTTTCTTAATAGTCAGACGAACATAACTTAATACTTATCAATTGTCAACTCCCCCTCAACTTAACTCTCAGCGCGTCTGCCACCTGTGGAGGAACCATCGTAGAAAGGTCACCATCATACAGTGCGATCTCTTTGATTGCTGAGGAACGAAGTACAAAATATTTTGGATCCGTCGGCATAAACAGAATCTCGAGTTCCGGTCTAAGCTCTTTATTCGTCATGGCCAATTCAAATTCGTAGCCAAAATCAGCCAGGGCCCGGACTCCCCGCAGCATTACCTTTGCCTTATGCTCTAAAGCATAGTCCACAATCAGGCTGTACCACAGGTTAACCTCTACATTGCTGTACGATTTTAAAAGCTCCCGCATCATATCAAGCCGCTCCTCTGGGGTGAAAAGCGTCTGTTTAGCCTGATTTACTGCAACTACCACATGGAGCTGCTCAAATATACTTGCCGCGCGGGCAATTAAGTTCAAATGCCCATTGGTAGGTGGATCGAAGGTACCTGGGAAAATGGCTGTTTGCATGCAAGAATTGTAATAGTGGAGTCACATATGGTCAAGGCTAGGAATTCTAATTTTGGAAGTCAAAAGACTTCCAAAATTAGAATAACTTCAAACCCTTTAAGCTAAGTTACTTCAGGCGATTTCAAAAATCAAAATATTTTTGAAACGCCGTAACAAAATGTGAGCATATCCGATATTTAGTAGCTGACAGATTTTTTAAAAGTGGAATTGCATTGTTTTGTGCGTTTTGCGCTGTTTTATAAAAATAGTTTTGACAAAGTACCCGCACATGGATACACTTTATATTGATGAGAAACTACCCTATTTTTACAGGTATATGTATTTTAACTTTATCTCTATTGGTCGCCGGCTGTGCAAGCACCCCTTCTGCACAAGAAGAAACTGAAAGTTCTCACGCCGCTGCTGCGCCCAAAACAGAACCTGAAAAAAAGAATGAACCAACTGTAGCAGATGAGCAGCAAACCTCTGAACCCCAATCCTCAGAAGACAATAGCATAGATGAGTATACTATGGGAGAGGAGGAGTATCAGGAAACAAAGAAAGACCTTGCAAACCTGGTTCAAGAGCTGAACCAAATCATCGCTAGCCGTAATTATCAGGCATGGCTTGATTATCTTACTAAAGAGTATAAAGATTATTATAGCGATCCGAAAGTACTGCAAGATTACTCAGAGGCGCCGCTACTACAGAAATATGACATCAAACTGCGTAGTCTCAAGGATTACTTCAATTATGTAGTTGTAGCTAGCCGTAAGGACGTACGTATTGACGACATTAAACCGCTAAGCGAGAACAAGGTCCGAGCGTATATGAATGTAAATGGAGAACCAATTGTGGTCTACACTCTCGAGAAGGTGGACAATCAATGGAAAATTACAAAATAAAAAATTTTAGTCTATGGAGTGTGCTATGAAAAACAACTTCGGGAAAATAGTTACAATTTTTCTCATACTTTTTTTACTTCCTGCTTTCGGGTGGGCTCAGCAGGGAAATAACGAACAATCGGAAGGCCAAGATGAAACTACCGTTGAAGAACTATTTCTTCAAAGCGTCGAGATGCGGATAATCGGCGAACAGGCCTTTAATGATAATCGCAGCAGCAAGCTATCAGCCCTGGATAACCTTGAAGAGCTTGTAGAGGAGGGACAGGTGGCAGCCGGTGATGCTGAGGCTACCTATATTCTGGACCGTCTTTCCTCTGAAGGTATCGGAGTTCAACTTCGTGAGAACGGCCGGCTTATCAATAATTTTCCGGAAGTTCGCCGAAGAGCCAGTGAATTACTTGGAAAAATAGGCGGCGAATCGGCCAAGGATACTCTTATAAATGTGCTGATTTCCGATGATGAGCCTATGGTGCTGGCCGAGGCTGTCTACGCATTAGGGGAGATGGCTGCTGATAACGAGAACAATCAGATGACCCAAGCTATCTCTTTCAGTATTCTTAACCAGGATATTATGACCCCTGACCAGAACTTTGCCTACGCCGCCCTGCTCTCTATAGAGAAGCTTGCAGAGCATAATGGAGGACTTAACGATCCTAGTATTTATCGGGCTTTGATTCGAATATCACAAGGGAACTACATCAACACCGTTCAAGAAAAAGCCCAAGAGGTTCTGCGGACATTGATGTCATATTAGTAGTATATAAAATGGTGGTAAAAAGCTTCAGTGCTGATGAGTAGTTGCTCATGAGTATCTGAAGCTTTTTTTAGTTGAGCAGCTCTTCAATCCATTTCTGCTCGGCATCAAGGTGCAAGAGCATCTTTCGGGTAAGGGCTTTCTTATATCGCGGGGTATTGTCTGTATAGAGCTTATACTCATCGGCATACTTACGCTGCTTCTCATGCAGCTCCTGTAACTTTGTTTTAAGCATATCCTGTGCATCGTACTTTTCTAGTCTATCAAGAAAGAATAGGCTCAAGGTAAATTCATCTTTTACTGAAATCTGGACCTTTTTTTTCTGGTTAAGCAGCCAGCTCCTAAAAAATGAACTGCCTGTTTCAGTAATAGAATACACATTTTTCTCTACTGCTTTTTTCCCTTGCACAGTTTTCATAGTAACTAGATCATCTTCCGCTAGCTTTCTTAAGGTGGGATACAACTGTCCATAAGAAACCGGCCAAAGATCGCCCATCATATGTTCAAACTTTTGCTTGATCTCGTAACCGTAATGAGGTTCCTGATCCAAGAGCCCCAAAATTGCGTATTTCAATGACATATTGAATTACCGTCCAAAATCCAGTTTTTCCCGCATTTCCTTTCGCCAGCTCACCGATTGTTCTGCTTTTTCATACGGGATTCGCTTTCTAATACTAAAATCCCTATTCGAAGAACCGGACTTGAACTTTATTATACCAAAGGATCCCTGTCCAAGATAGCATATTTTTTCTCTTGCACCGAGGTTTTCGGCCTCTGCTACTTCCTGGATTGCGCAGTCAAAGTGAATTGGTTCGTTCTCAGGGTTAGCAAGAGCCATCTGGGGATTGCTAATATTTTTCCCGCATCGGATACAGGTGAGTTGAACGGAACCGGCTATTTTTGACTGCGATTCGCTGCGGTCACGACCGCCGCCTCGCCGTCGTCCACGACGGGACGAGTTGTTTCTTCTACTCAAGTACTACTCCTCTTTTATGTGTAGAATCTCTTTGGTTATCGTTACAGCTAAGGTATTGATGGCTGTATTCAGATACTTCTTGTCGTTTATCTTCTGTTTAAGCTCTTCTAACTTTTTGGGATCAGTTTGCTTTGCAATCCGTATCATATTACACCACTCTCTGTAAAGGCATCCTCAATATGGCGCAAGACCCCACTGTCAGCATCAATAAAGACTACATCAAATCTTACCATAGATTCAGCGTATTCTGGGTTTTTTAGCAAAAAAACTTTACATGCCGCCAACGAGGCCCTTTGCTTCTTATAATCGATAGAGTACTCAATTCCATCCATCTTAACTCTACTCCATGTTTTTACTTCCGCACAGACTAACAGCTCATTCTGTACTGCAATTATATCAATTTCACCCCGCTTACAACGGTAGTTACGGGCAAGAATTTTATATCCATGCTCTTGTAAATAGTCACTTGCCATCGATTCACCATTGCGCCATGAAATCATCCTATTCTCACTTTTTCTGGTTTATCTTCTTCATTTCGCCCACACTTACAGCTTTTACTATAAAGCTGCCGCTGGCGGATATCAAATCGACCTCTTTTTGCTGCTCTGTAGGAATTTTCCTGCCGCTGCTGCTGACTAAAATACGCACTACCGGTCTGAGGGGAACCTCTTTTTGGTTCTGAACTACCTTAGCCACCGAGCCGTCATTCAAAATAACAATGCTTCCTACCGGATAGATTCCCATGCTTTTTAAGAAGACCTTGAGTATCTCAGCATCAAACCTGCGTGAATTATCATTCAAAATTTGTCGCATAGCCCGGTAACCGATCATTGAATCCCGATAGGGCCGTTCTCTTACCATCGCCTCGTAGGCATCAACTACTGAAAGAATTCTTGCGGTCAGAGGAATTTCTTTTCCCTTAAGCTGTTTTGGGTACCCCTTGCCGTCCCAACGCTCGTGATGATATAGGGCTGTTCTGCCCACTTCCTCGGCATACCCCAGGTCTCGGGTAATAACACGGTAAGAATAAACAGGATGGGTTGTCATCACTTTCCGCTCTTTCTCGGTAAGGGTCCCGCTTTTATTCAAAATAGCCTTCGGAATTTTCGTCATTCCAATATCATGAAGAAATGCGGCCGTCGCAAGATTCACCAATTGATAATTCGGCAGTTTCAGATTCTTACCAATCAAGACAGCCAATATAATACAATTAACCGCACTTTGTGAAAGTGAATGCTGTGTACTCTGTACCTGAAACATCGGACCAATCAACTGGTCCGGCTTTTCGATGAGCAGTTGGAACACATTTTCCACTACCTCATCAATATCAATTTTATCGGGAGGTCCCCCCTCATTTGTCTGAATAAAAATATTATCAGCTAAATCAACCGCTTTATTATATTCGAAGGTAGCACCTTCACCGTAAAACATACGATCCTGAGGTGTGTCACTACTTTCTGTAAGAGCCTCACCTTCAGTCTGAACCTCAGTCACTTCCCAGCGACGAAGACGGTCAATATCCTTCTGCTTTATCTCTATCCCTTCAGGTACCAACAGATTTTCTCCGTCCATGTACACCGGTTTAGAAAACTTCATCCCGGGTTTTAATTCATCAACTTTTATACTTCTCATACTTCATCCTGCACGTCAGTAATTGTGACATAAAGTTGGGCTATGACTTCATACAAGCCCTCCGGAATAAAACTACCGGCATCAAGGGTGAATAAGACCTCGGTTAAATCCTCCCGTCTTTCGACGGGAATTCCGCTTTCTTCGGCAATTTCAATTATCCTATCCGCCAAATGGCCCTTTCCAGCGGCCGCTATAAAGGGAGCCGGTAAGTCTTTACTATACTTTAATGCAACTGCCTTGTTCTTTTCCACCACTATACTCAATTTATGCCGTTGTATCGACCCTTTTTAATAAGCTTATATCCTCCGTACCGAAGGGATTAAACTCAGAAGCCTTTCTTATAGTATCGTCAATTTCAAAGGACAGGTTATTGAGTTTTTTACCTAATCTTGAAAGAATCTCGTCATTTGGCCGTCCTTGTTCTAGATTACCCCTGTATACATGAATTTTTGACCGGGAATCTGTTATTTGACCGGCAAAATGCCATGTAGAGGGCTCAGGTTCCCTGTGCATCATTAAGCTGAGGGTAAACTGCTGGAGTCGTCCTTCAGGGTCAAGCTGTAGACGCAGAATCCCCGAATCATCCTTCGGTGGTACCTCTGCAGCCTGCGTTTGTTTAAAGGAAAGTGGAATAATAATCCAGTTTTTATGATTGGCTCGGATATGATTAAAAAGATGCAGAAGTGAATCTCCAGAACCTCGCCCGGTAATCTGCTTCTGCAAATCCTGTTCTATTAGTTTCTGTAATTTTCCCGGCCGTCGCACCGTGTTTTGGCTTTGGCTTTGGCTTTGGCTTTGGCTTTGGCTTTGGCTTTGGCTTTGGATTTGGCTTTGGCTTTGGGCTGATCTATTTTCAGGATTTTTTCCCTGTTTTTGGCGTCCCTGACGCTCCTGTGGCTGCTCCCGGTCTGAATTCTGTCCCTGTCCCTGATCCTGGGCTTGACCTCGGCCACGGCCAGAATCCTGCTGCTCCTGCTGAGCTGAAGACCCCTCCCTCCGGCCATACTCTCCTCCAAAAACAAGTAGCTGCAGTCGCTTCATCTGTTCAGGGGTAAGAAAAAACCCCTTGTCATAGGCAATAGCAAGTAAGCGGGAAGTCGCCGAATCTTTCACTTCCAACTGTGAAAAAAGTTTGAGGGCCGCCCTAAGATGCTCCTCACGCAGGGGTAGACCCTGTGCCATAAAAGCCTGGATAAGCATTCGGCTATTCTGAGTATCCGGTAGATTTGAAGTTTGAAGTATGTTATTCAGCGCGTGTGCCTGACGATCAATCTTGAGTATGAGTTTTCCGGATTCAAGTTGCACGGTAGCCTTCAGACGTGCCCCAACCTCCAGTTGCAGGTCCGAGACTACTTTGACTTCCTTCCCCAGCATCCGTACGACCCAACTATGATCGCCTATCTTTCTCTGAACGCTGAACGAGATAAGACTGCCGGGCTTCACGGTTTGTTCGGTGAAGCCGGCGGTTATACTGTGTAAAAGCCCTATCGATGGCTGCTCCATGCAGCAGGGACGGCGTTTACTCGCCGGCCTTTTTAATCTGGTCGCGACGTCGAATCAGCTCATTTACCTTGGCTGCTTTTCCAACACGCTTACGCAGATAGTAGAGTTTCGCACGCCGTACACGACCGCGACGGACAACTTCGATCCGATCGATTCGCGGTGAGTAGACTGGAAATACACGTTCTACACCGACGCCGTATGACATTTTACGCACGATAAAAGTTTTACGAACTCCCGAGTTTTTCATAGAAAGAACAATTCCCTGAAAAACCTGTATACGTTCGGTTTGTCCCTCAACAATCTTAAAATGCACTTTTACCGTGTCACCTATTCTGAAGTTATCGGCGTTTTCCTTCATCTGTTCTGCTTCAACTGCCTGAACTAAATCCATATTATTCCCCTTCCTCTAAGGATTGTTTATTCCTTAAGTAAATCCGGTCTAAACCGTTCTGTTTTTTCCACTCTCTGTGCGTATCGCCACTTCTCTATTTCGGCATGGTTACCGGACAACAATATATCCGGCACCTGGTGCCCCTGGAATTCAGCTGGCCGGGTATAGTGCGGATACTCTAACAGACCATCCGAAAAGCTCTCTTCATCCAAAGATTCTTTTCTAATTACCCCATCTACCAACCGGTACACCGTATCAATTATTACCAAAGATGCCAACTCTCCCGAGGACATCACATAACTACCAATGCAAATTTCATCATCAACATACATGTCGATGATGCGTTGATCAATTCCCTCGTACCTTCCGCATATAAAAATCAGCTCTTCATCCTTCGATAGCTGCTCCGCATACCCTTGATGAAAAAGCTTTCCGGAAGGACTAGGGTATACAACCCTTTTCTGCCGCCCCCCAACCGATTCCAAGGCAGCCGCCAGGGGTTCCGGCTTTATAACCATTCCTGCTCCGCCTCCGTAGGGCGCATCGTCGCAGGTACGGTGTCGGTCGGTTGCAAAATCCCTAAAATCGACGACTTGCATTTCGACTACACCCCGTTCGACCGCTTTTGCCATAATCGAACTATTGAAGTACTGTTCGATTATCTCCGGAAACAGGGTGAGTATTGTGTACTTCACAACAGAACCCAGTCATCCTTTAACTCGATAGTCTTAGCTTGTACATCGATAGTACCAATAAACTGTTCGGTCAATGGAACAATTCTTGTGCCGCCCTCAACCTTTATCTCCAGCAAGTCGGTAGCGCCGTTTTCAATAATTGCTTTTACGACTCCTACATCCTCGCCCTTAAAGATAAGATTGCAACCCTGCACATCGGCCGCATAATATTCGCCGTCTTCCAGAGGGGCCGAAAGGTTTCGATCGACCCATATTTCGGAACCGGACAAGAGTTTGCCCGCCTCCGGGGAATCGACTCCCTCAAACTTGATCAAAACACCTTCATGCACCGTTTTGACCGCTTCTATGCGATACACCTTCTCTCGATTGTCCTTTTTAAGCAGCACTTCCCGCATACTGGAGAAGTGCGCTGTTTCACCGGAG